>Ga0268386_10001505_pt1 | contig 16005 bp, 13 predicted proteins | sample RVTome_15_FD_200260 | JGI IMG/M metagenome (GOLD analysis project Ga0268386, IMG submission 200260) | Soil microbial communities from uranium-contaminated site in the Upper Colorado River Basin, Wyoming, United States - RVT150D86... ...
GTGAAAAAGATCGTCTCGGCGGTGGATTGCGGCTTCGCCGTCAATCCCAAGATGGCTGAAGGACAGATCGAAGGTGCGGTCGCGCAGGCCATCGGTTTCGCCTTGACCGAAGACATGCCCCACGATGCCCATGGGCGCATGCTCTTCAGAGATTTTCGCTCCTATAAGATTCTAGCCGCGCCGGACATGCCCGAAATCGTCCCCATTCTGGTGACGACCAATGATCCGGCTGGCCCATTCGGCGCGAAATCCATCGCCGAGATTCCGATTAGCGCCCCCGCCGCCGCCATCTCGAATGCGGTCTCGGCTGCCACCGGGGTGCGAATTCGGGAACTGCCACTTTCGCCTGAGAGGGTTCTGCGAGCGCTACGTTCGTCGGGTGCTCAGGCACCAGAGCACGCTGTGGAGGCGAACATGTGATGATTGAGTTAAGGAACGTTTCCAAGAGCTACGAAATGGGCGGACAGGAGGTCCTGGCCCTTCAGAACATATCTCTTGAAATCGGGCAGGGCGAGTTGACCTGCGTTGTTGGGCCAAGCGGCGCCGGCAAGAGCACGCTGTTGCATCTCATCGGCTGCCTGGACACGCCGACCAGCGGCGAGATTCTTCTCGACGGCCAGGCAGTTAACTCGCTCTCAGACGATGAGCTCTCGATATTGCGTCGCGACCGAATCGGGTTCGTCTTTCAGTTCTTTAATCTCCTGCCCACCTTGACCGCCGAAGAGAACATCGCTCTTCCGCAACTCATTGCCGGGCGAAGCCTCGAAGACGTGCGCGAGAAGGTCGCTGCCCTACTGGAGATCATCGGCCTCACCTCCCGGCGCCATCATAAACCCGAGCAGCTTTCCGGTGGTGAGCTTCAGCGCATCGCCATCGCACGGGCCATCATCAACGACCCTCTTGTCGTGCTCGCCGATGAGCCAACCGGCAATCTCGATACATCGAGCGGCGAGATCGTTATCTCTCTGCTGAAGGAAATCAGTGAGCGAGGCACGAGCAGTGTCGTCGTGGCCTCGCACAACGTCGAACTGACGAAACTGGGAGATCGCACTATCGCGCTGAGGGATGGAAAGCTCGAATCATGGACGCGGAAGAACAGCAAGCAAGTGGCCCTTCCGGTCCCTTGATATTCATCGTGTGACGGTTGACGGTAAGGGGTTCACTACTTTTACCCAATGCAGAAAAGCTTTGAAAACCGAATTTCATTAGGAGGTGTTATGAAAAGAACAATGTCCCCTTTAACAATCCTCGCTTCCCTTGTTTTGCTTACGGTCTTTCCTTACGGGGCGGCACGGACGGAAATTCAGAAAGAACCTACCTTTGTAGTGAAAGGAAGCCTGATTGTAAGTGGGCCCTTCAACAAGCTCCGGCGGCGCAAGACCGCGGCTGGTTATCAATACGCCGGCACTGCAGAGGGCAAGCCGAGTCTTGATCGACTCGAGTTCGAAGGCACGTTGCGGGGGCAACCGCTCGACCCGAGTTCGACGGCAATACGGAACGCCGTTGAGCAAGCCATTCAGTCCGCAAACTGGACCCTGGACGATAACTCAACTGTCGTGGAGGCGCAGGAGCGCGCACGAGCGCGCGTAAAAGGCACACAGGAGTTGAATCGGCCGGATGTAAAGGCCTGGTCCAAGTCCAGAGTAAGGAAACCTGCCGTCAGTTTTGACTTTTCCGGACAAGGGACGACGAAGTTGAGTTCGGCTGGCGTTGAGACCAGCGGCTTCCACTTAGCAGCCGGCGACCAGGGCTCGGGCGAGGGGCTCATCACGAACTTCCGCACTACCGTACCTGAACTCAAGGCACTGAACGGAGCCCGCATTCGGGTCAAGGCGAATTACCGTGTTGACCAGGTGGACGCCAGCGGCGTCGCAAGGGGCCGCATCGAATTCGAGTTGCGTTCGGAGAAGTAGAGCAAAAGTCTCGAATCCGGCTGGGACACCGGGGATTGTTAGGGAAGGCTGAAAATGCCGACAACAGGGGCCTTTGGATCCTCGAGGCCGGAGGTTCGACGCCGCATGCGGAGTGACCCGGGTCAGCAGGGGGAGCCTTGTTGAGAACGAAGCGAGTCAAAAACCGCTTAGCAGCCGTGCTGGTTTGCGGAGCGATCCTCTTCGGTCTCTCAGGTTGCCGGAAGCGTAGCGTCCCACAGTCCGCCTCCTCCGAACAACTGGCGCGAACAATCGTCGAACGCGTTCATCGCAACCTCGACTGCGATGACTTTGCTTTCCGACTCAAAATAACGAGGAGTTTTCCGAACGGCAATGTGTACTCTAAGACATTTCAGTTCTATGGGATGTTGGGCCAACCCGGCAGCAAAGTTTTCGCCGAAAGCGTTTCCGGGCCCCCTGAGGAGAGTTCACGTTATCTGCTCTTTTTGAAAGATGGAGAACTTGTCTCGGCGCAGATGTTCTCGCCTCAGTTCGGTGACATAGAGACGAGGGATAATGAGCAAGATCTCAATAAGATCACTTTCGGTAATCTGAGCTACCCTGAATTCAGGCATATGGCTTCGTTGCAGCCACCGGACTTTGACGAGTTGACCGAAACAGCTGACTATTACGAGGTGCGCAGTCAAGTCAAAGATCGTTTAGACGATCCTGAGGAGTCGCGCGCGGTTCGCTTCGTTTACCTCATCGATAAGGAAAGCTACCTGCCTGCCAAAATCGAATTCTTCAACCAGCATGCCAAGTTCAAGGAATTCAACCTGGAAGCAAAAGAGCTGGTGCAGGGACGGTGGGTCATCCGGCGAGGCAAGGTAACGGATTCGATCGATCGATCAGAGACGCTTCTCGAATTGAGCGACTTTCATTTCGACGAAGGAGTTGATGGGAGCGTGTTCACCGAACAACACTTGAAGGCATACAAGTAGCCGGCGTGGTCCTAACAACCCGTGCGTCTCGGTTGAATTTGCAGCCACCGCTACCGAGAAGGGAAGGCAATGCATAGCGGCACCTTAACAGTTTTTCGCGCGATAATTTTGCAGAATTTGCGGAGGCGGAAATTTCGCGCTCTCCTCAGCGCCTCTGGCATCACCTTCGGCGTCACCATTCTTGTCGCCATCCTGCTGACCAACACGGCGGTGACGCGAACCTTTTCGAACAGCATGGCCGTCCTTGCCGCGCGGGCTGACTTGCAGGTGTACGCCGACTGGGCGGGACTTGATCCGAGCGTGATCGAACTCGTGCGCCGAGATCCTGATGTGGAGACTGTCGCGCCGATTCTGGAGATCACCGCCAACCTTCCGCACGTTCACGAAGGGCTACTCCTCGTCGGCATCGATTTTCGACAGGATCCACGAGTCAGAAAATACGGCTCTTTCGCGGGCAGAGTACGCGTGCCGGATCTCTTCACGCTCTCCGAAGACAAGTATGCGTTGATCGTCACCGACCTTTTTCTGAAGAACCATTCGCTGAAAATCAACGACTCCGTCCAGATCACGACACCCCAGGGTCTCAAGCCCTTCAACATTCGCGGTGTGATCGAGACCGAAGGAAACATCAGTGCGATGGGCGGCAACTGGGCCATCATGGAGCTCAACTCGTTGAGGAACAGCTTCGAGAGGTCGGAACGCCCCAGTCGGCTCGACGTTTTTTTGCGCTCGGGAGCCGACACTGAGGTCGTCCGGGCTCGCCTTTCCCAAACGCTCGGGCCGGTCGTTCAGGTCGAACCTCCGTGGATGCGCAGTCGCGCGATAGAAAAGATGATCGAGGGTATTCAGCAAACCCTGAGCATGCTCGGATTTGTGGCCCTCTTGGTTGGTTTCTTTTTGATTTATAACACTGCTTCGGTCTCGGTCATCGAACGGCATCGAGAACTCGGCATCCTCAGGGCTTGTGGGGCTTCGCGGAAACAAGTTCTTAGCATTTTCTTGCTGGAAGGCTTCTTTTATGGCCTCATTGGCGCAGTTGTCGGTACGCTGCTCGGCATCGGCGCTGCGCAAGCCTCCCTGGCGTTTGTCAGCAAATCGATTAGCTCCGCGTATTTCATCTTTTTGAAAGTTGATCAGCTCCAGATCACACCAACGATCATTCTCATCGGCATGTTGTCAGGCGTCACAGCTTCAGTTGCGGGTGCCTTCTATCCAGCGCTCTCTGCGTCGCGCCTGTCCCCGCTCGATGCGATCCAGCGGAGGAAGTATCGCAAAGACATCGGTTACAACCTGCGGTTCGGGCTCATTGCGTCTCTCGTTCTCCTCGCGTTAGCCGCGTTGGCGCTGCTCCTTCACTTTACTTTCGGCACGAAAAATATCGGCTACGTGATTACTCTCATTCTGATTCTGGCGCTTGCTCTAAGTTCGCCTCTGGCAGTTGCGCTGGTGGCAACGCTGCTATCGAAAGTATTTCGCCGGAGGTTTGGCATCGAAGGGCGGTTGGCCGTGGAAAATACGCTCCGAAATCCGACGCGTACAGGATTCACCGCCGCCGCGCTCATCATCGGCCTGGCAGTAGTCATCAACACCTCCGGCGCCATTACGAGTTTGCGCGACTCCATTAACTCATGGGTCACACGAATCTTTTCCGGCGACATCATCATCGCCGCTCACAACCCTTTCACCGCCGGAAGCGTGAGCGCACCTTTGAGCGAGGCGCTCATTCAGGACTTATTGAACCTCGAGGGCATTGCCGGGGCCAGCGCGATTCGATACGCAAAGGTCACTTATGGCGACTACCTCATCTCACTTCTCGCCGTGGATGGATCACTGCCGGGAAGCGACTCGGGTTCAGGAAATACTCCGAAGGTTTATGTCTCGAAGAACTTCGCTCTCCTTTTTAACATCAAGCCTGGCGCGCACCTTACGCTCAGGACCAACGCAGGGCAGACGGAATTCGTCGTTACCGATTTGATCGAGGACTATAATTACAACTGGCCCAAGGGGACTATTATCGTAACTCGTGAGTTGTACAAGACATACTGGTCGGATTCTCTGGTGGATCAGATCATTCTTTACCTCAATCCCGGAACCGATTTGAACGCTGTGAGGCAGGACATTTCCTCTCGTTACGGGGCGCAATATAATCTAACTGTCTTTAGCAACCGCGAATTTCGGAACAACTTCATGCAGGTAATTGATCAGCAATTCTCCCTCACTTATGCGCAACTGATTATTACGATTGTAGTGATGCTCTTTGCCGTGGCTAACACCTTGTTGATCTCGGTGCACGGCCGGCGAGGTGAAATCGGAATCCTGCGGGCCATTGGTGCGAGCAAGCGACAGAATCAAAAAACGGTTTTGTTAGAGGCGATCATCCTGGGAATTGCGGGCGTTGTTTACGGGACGATCCTCGGGCTGCTCATCACTTACATCTTCCTTAAGATCAGCTTGCCGGAACAAACCGGCTGGACGGCGAGCTATGTCTTTCCCGCGACCGGAGTGATTCTCAGTCTCGTCGCCGCATTTATCATTGTGGCGATCGGCAGCATCGTCCCCATGCGTGAGATTAGCCGTTTCCCCATTACTAAGCTGATACGTAACGAGCCGTAACTTCCCGCTTTGAGACTCTGACGAGGATTAATCAAGCAGACTGCTTCCAGCCAACCGTGCTAAGGGACGCGGCGCCCTTCCCGCAAATGTGGTGCGATCATTACCCTCTATCAGCTTTTTCAGTTTCCTTAATTGATCTTGCAGGTCGGCGGGAAAGAGCACCTTCCACAGCATAAGAGCCGTGAATCGCTCAAGCCACTTCCAACGCGAGGTGATGAACTCACAGTGAAGGACGCGCGTGCCGCTGTCTACCTCGGCCAATTTGAACCAGAACCCACCGCGAAGAAGTCCTTCAACCTGCACCCCGCCATATCTCGACGGAGGAACAAACCAGTAGCGATAAAGCGATTTCCACTTCAGGCCCAAAACACTAAGGTGGGACCTAGCCAGACATTCTTGCCCGGCCTCTCGCGCATCTACTACTCTCTCGATCCTTGTGACCAGGCGTTCGTAGCGTGCAGTGTTGCGCCAGTCAGTGATGAAGTCGTAGACCTGACCGATCGGCGCACCAATGAAAATCTCCGCCTGCTGTCTCTTCATAGTTTTCTAAACTAGTGTTCTGTTTCTAGAGTTAGCTGAAAAAGCCGAGCGGGGCATTAGCCCGACCGTTAGGGAGGGCTCTGCCTTTTGCGCCGCTAAAATAATGAGCCCTCCCTAACGGTCGGGCTAATGCCCCGATGATCAGTTCAGCGAACTTTAGAGACACGACACTAGCACCATTTCTCCCTGACTCAAAGCCTCTGCTCCGCAAATCTCAAGAACAGCGTTTTGTGTTGTTGCAAAACGGGCGGATCAGCTACGATGAATTAACGCGCTTCAGTTATTCGCTGGGCCAAGTTCGCCGATATTGGCGCGAGTTCAACCGACGATGGAAAAGAAGGATAGGTCGATGCCGTGAGGATCGCTGACGGTGAACTTTCGGTGCCCCCAAGGAGTGTTCCACAACTCCTCTTTGATCGGCATGCCCATGTTGCGTAACTGTTGGTAGAACTCATCCACATGCTCAACTTCAATCAGCAGCCAAGCTCCACGGGGAGGAGTGCTGTGTCCGGCAGAGCAAAGAATCTCAATCATTCCCGATGCGGCACGAAAAATGACGCCTCGATCGTCGGGCGCACGGTTCCATTGCTCACACACCTTTAGTCCCAATGCGTTCTGATAAAAAGCGACTGCCGCGTCGAAGTCTCCGGTATAAAAAACGAAGCGAAACTCCCCGCCCTGTTTTCGGGTTGGCTCCACAGAAAGCGTCTCTCCAGCCTCAATCATTGTCTCACCATGCCTTTCACTAACTCTGCCCGTTCCACAGAAAAGCTATGGAGGAAGCATTAATCCTAACAATAAGCACAAATTAAGCCGCAGAAGAACTCACCACAACTCGCAGCAGGTTGGTCAGAAGAAGAGTATCTGGATTTTTCTAAAGCTGTTTCCAATTCTTGTAAATGGCGTAAGTGGCGACTATAGATGGACCACTGAATAGAATAAGGAACAATAACTCCTCCACCGGGAACTCGAACCCAAGCATGCGCACGTTGCCGATATACGTTCCCCGAAATTCCCAGTAATGATTCCGAAGCGCGATGAACTCGAAGGTGAGATTCATGAAACCTGTGACCACTCCCACGCAAAGCACCTCGCGAACTATCCACCTATTCACCCAGATTCCCAAGATAAGGAATGAAGGTTGCAGAGTCAGGCCAACCCAAAGGTATACAAAGGGAAAGGTCTCAAACAGCAATGCGCTCATTACCGCAGCCAGCAATGCGATGTAAAAGAAAGATTTGAGAATCAGCTTGCAATTCGGTTAGGAGGTGGCCAGGCATATGAAAAGCAGCGTAAATTTTGGCGAGCCTCACCGGAGCCGATGACGTTGACGAGATCCTTCGCATTCACCACGTCAGGATCGTTGAACCGGTCTTCACATCTGTCCGGCAGAGAGGTGCTGACGCCCTAAGGCGCCCATAGGGTTGTTACGGATAGCGACGAGGACTTGAGGGGAATTATCGCAGACCTCACTGGTCATCCTGACGTGGAAGCCATAACGCGTCGTAGTCCTGTTCGAACTTTTTAGACAGACACATCGAGTCGTTAAATCTACGCAGCCACCTCGTTTTCTTGGGTCACCCTACTCATATTTGAGCTTCATCAAGGTTCCTGAAAACCCATTATTCAAATACCGATTGGTTGTTCGCTGAGATCGACAGCCTAACTCGACAAGATAGCTCTCGCGACAAGAGCTGTTAGGAAAATTAGGGCACTACTCAGCTGTCGAAAATAGAGAAGTTTTATAGAGATACGGATCGTGTTCCATTGCTAACCAAAGTGGACAATATTACTCGAGCACCTTGCAGTCCTCGACTGCAACTTCCTGCTTTTCACTGTGCTCAGGGTTGTGGAATAATCAGTTGATGTTCCATTGGCGCACCGGTTACTCGATGAACAGAATTCATGCTGGAAGAGCCCTTGCTCTGGCAGCGGGTTTATTCCTCGTGTTCTGGGTTCAATTCGCTCACTTCTCCTCGGCACAGGCTCGTGTCCGCCGCTTTTCTATAGCTGACCCACTGCCGCAAAAACAGAGTACCCGCGGGCACAGCACGCAGGAAATCGAAGCCCTTAAGTTGGGCAAACCTGTCGAGAGCGAATTGTCCGGCGGCCAGTTCCAGAGTTACCACCTCACTTTGACTCAGGGACAATATGTCAAACTGACGGTCCAGCAACGCGGCGTTGATGTTGTCGCGCGTTTGCTGGCGCCGAATGGGCAATTGATTGCCGACGTTGATTCGGATCGGACGGCACAAGGATCGGAAAGAGTTGAGCTGGTCTCGGAGGCTGCTGGCACTTACAAAATCGAGATTGTACCGAGCTTGCCGAGAGCGGATATGGGGACGTACACGATTCAACTGTCCGAAGCGCGCGAGGCGACGGAGGATGAAAAGCTGCTGCACGAAGCGCGCAAGCAGTATTACGAATCGTTGCGACTGACCGAGGCCGGCAATGGCGATAAAGCGATTGACTTTGCCAACCGCGCACTCGCAGCCCGTGAGAAGATTCTAGGGTCGAGTCACAAGGATGTCGCGGCTTCATTGCTGTCTCTCGGTGGGTCTTATTGGAGTAAAGGAGATCATACACGAGCGGAGGAAGCCCTTCAGCGCGCCATGCGTTTGACGGCGCGCAGTTCAGGGACGGAGACGCTCGACTACGCGGATGTGTTACACGCGCTGGCAAAGGTTCGATTTAGCACAGGCGAGCACGAGCAAGCGGAGGAACTAAACCTGCGCGCGCTCTCCATCCGGGAAAAGTTTATGGGGCCGGATAGTGTGGCGGCTGCCAGTTCCTTACAGAATCTGGCAGTTCTCTACCGGACCACAAACGACCTCCCCAAAGCCGAACAGATGTATCTGAGGGCGCTGGCTATCCGAGAAAACTTGCTGGGGCCGAACCACCTGGAGGTTTCAATTCTCTTAAATCTGCTAGGCCTCCTCTATTACGGCGCCGGCGATTACAACAGCGCGGAGCCCATCTTCCAACGTTCGCTGGCGATTAAAGAGAAAGAGTTGGGCGACTCACATCGGCAAGTAGCCATCGCGTTAAATAATCTGGGGCTGGTGGAATGGAAGAGGGGTGATTATAAAAACGCGGAGGCCTACCACCGGCGCGCAATGAGTGTTTATGAAAAAGCTACCGGCCCTGAAAGCTATGGGGTTGGCTCCAGTTTTCATAATCTGGGAATCATTTACAAAGAGGCGGGTGAAGACTACGCAAAAGCCGAAGAGCACTATCAACGGGCATTGGTGATTTGGGAGAAGATTTTCGGGGAGTACGACGCGAGCGTAGCAAATGCCTTAGCCAGCCTGGGTATCCTCTACGAGGCCACGGGTGATTACGATCGGGCCTTGAAGTTTCGTCTTCGCGCACAGTCGATCTACGAAAAAGTACTTGGCCCGAACAATCACTACACTCTTCTTTCTTTGAGAGGGCTGGCGGATGTGTACGCAGTTAAGGGTGACATCCGGCGATCGATGGAATACCAACTGCGCCTCAACGCCATCGAAGAAAAGCTCATCCCGTTGAATCTGACGATCGGATCGGAACGGCAGAAACTGGCTTACTTCCGACAGTTGAAAGGACCCGAGACACTCATCTCCTTTCACGTGAACCTCGCCTCGACTAACGTTGGGGCGCGCGATCTCGCCGCCACCAAGGTGATGCAACGTAAAGGACGCGTGTTGGACGCGCTTTCAGAAAACTTATTGGCGCTGCGGCAGCGATCAAATTCACACGATCGGGCGCTGCTCGATCGGCTTGGGGACGTCAACTCTCGCCTCGCCCGACTCGTCCTGAACGGGCCACGAAAAACTCCTCCTGAAGAATACCAAAAACAGGTAAACACTCTCGAAGAAGAGAGAGAGAACCTCGAGACGGAAATCAGCCGTCGGACCGCAGGGTTTTTCGAAGTGTCGCGGCCCGTCACGCTTCCTGCAGTTCAGGCATTGGTTCCCAGCGACGCTGCGCTGGTTGAATTCGCGGTCTACGCCCCGGTCGATTTAAGAGCTCCGGATCACAAGAAGAGATACGGCGCGCCGCGATATATCGCCTACGTGATTCGCCATAAGGGTGAAGTGCGCTGGGCTGAACTCGGCACTGCGAAGGAGATTGACGAGCGCATAAACGCATTACGCAAAGCTCTGCGCGATCCAGAGCGGAAAGACGTGCGGCAACTTGCACGAGCGGTTGATGAGAAACTAATGCAGCCTGTTCGCGCGCTTGCTGGTGACGCGAAACAACTGCTTATCTCACCCGATGGTGAGTTGAACCTGATCCCCTTTGAAACATTGGTTGACGAGCAGGGCCGATACCTCGTCGAGCGCTTCGCATTTGCCTATCTGTCCAGCGGTCGCGATCTGCAACGGTTACAAACCCGGCGCGAAAGCAAAAGCTCCCCGGTGGTGTTGGCCGACCCTGCGTTTGGTGAACCAGCCGTTATCGCGGTTAATGGGAGCCTTCGAGACAGTACTGCGGCAGGCAGTCGCGTCGAATTTAACTACTCGAGATTTTTCTTTGGGCCACTGCCCGGTGTGGGGGCTGAAGTGCGCGCGCTTAAAGAGCTGTTGCCGCAGGCGACTTTCCTCACCAAAGAGCAGGCTACCGAAGCGACGCTAAAGCGAGTTGCTGGGCCCAGCATCCTTCACGTCGCCACGCATGGGTTCTTTCTACAGAATGAGCCGCCGGCCGGCACCCAAATGGCCGTCAAAGCCGCAGAAGAGACTCGACTCGGCAAATGGGTTGCTCAGATTGAGAATCCTCTGCTGCGTTCGGGATTGGCGTTAGCTGGTGCCAATCAAGGCCGCAGCGGAAATGATGATGGTATCCTCACGGCGCTTGAGGCTACTGGCCTTGACCTGTGGGGAACGAAGCTCGTCGTACTCTCCGCCTGCGACACAGGCGTCGGCGAGGTGAAAAATGGCCACGGTGTCTACGGACTCAGGCGTGCGCTCTTTCTCGCCGGTGCCGAAAGCCAGTTGATGAGTTTGTGGCCTGTCTCGGATCGCAGCACGCGCGACCTGATGATCGGATACTACAAAGGGCTGGTGCAGAACGCGGGCAGGGCGGAGGCGCTGCGGCGAGTTCAACTGCAAATGCTGCGCAGCAAATCACACGCTCACCCTTACTATTGGGCCAGTTTCATTCTGGCGGGTGAATGGGCTAACCTGCAGGGCCAACGATGACCATTCAGGACTAAGAACCCCCTAAGAAATAAACCTGCAACTTTCGCGGAGCATTCAATGGAAGCCAGGTTGACTGCCGAGACATTCACCAGGCTGCTAAACTGCTTCGACGCGGATCGGGAACGGGCGGGCGAGAAGTACGAGGACTTGCGTCGTATCCTGATCAGGTTCTTTGAATGGCGGGGCGCGCCCTATCCCGAGGAGCACGCTGACGAGGCTATTAATCGTGTTGCCCGGAGACTTGACGAAGGCGTCGAGATCAAGAACCTGGCTGCTTACAGTTATGAAGTGGCGCGACTGGTTTTCCTCGAAACTACCAAAGGCGACGACAGCAAAAACCTATCGCTGGAATCAGTAAAGCTTGCTCCGGTTGCCGTGGACAACCGTGAAGAACTTGCCGAGAGAGAACTCCGACTGCAGTGTTTGGAAGACTGTCTGCAGTACTTGCCGGAACAAAGCTCCGAGTTGATTGTGGAGTACTACCGCTCCGAAAAACGCGGACAGGTCGAACGGCGCCGCGCCCTGGCCGAACGTTTTGGAGTGCGGCGCGACGCCCTCGCTAACCGCGTGCAACGCTTGCGCGACAAGCTTGAGCACTGCGTGTCCAACTGTCTCCGGAAGAAAGCAACGATATGAATCGGCGGATTTGCCACTTGTTAATGAGTAAGGCCGTCCGTCAAGGGTTCTACAGATTCTGCTTGCGAGGTTCGGTAGCGGAAAGATGAGTAATCAGGAGCAGACCATAGAACACTACTTGCTCGGCGAAATGCCGGAGGCCGAGTGTGTGGCGTTGGAAGAACAGTATTTTAGCGACGAGCGGCTCTTCGAACGAATTGTCCAAGTCGAGCACGAGCTGGTCGACAAGTACGCCCGCGGCTTGCTTCCGTCAGCAGTGCGCGACCGTTTTGAAAAACACTATTTGGCGCATCCCCAAAGGCGTGAACGCGCCAAGTTCGCTGAAGCGTTGGCCACAAAGATCGGGCAGCAGAAAGCAATTGATGTAGCTACGTCGGAGCCGACAGAACGATGGCGGGGTCGGTTATCGCTTTCGCGTGGTCCAGGATGGGCATGGGCGTTTTCGATCGCTCTCGTGTCGATTGCGGTGGTTGCCGGGTGGTTTCTTATTGAAACGAAGCGGCTACGTCAAGAGTTAGCTACGACTGAATCTGAGCGCTCCATGCGGGAACAACGGGAGCGTGAACTCGAGCAACAAGTTACGAACGAGCAGCAGCGGGCTCAGGCACTCTCAGAAGAATTAGACCGGCTACGTATAGAGGAAACATCTCCTGCACGCTCACCTGAAAGGGCAACGAAAGGCGCTCCGACATTCGCGACTCTCATGTTGACGATCGGAAGAACGAGGACGGCTGACACCGGACCGCCGGCTGTCCTCCTCATTCCGGCAGGAACAGAACAGGCCAGGCTGCAACTGAATTTAAGAGAGAACGATTATTCAAGTTACGAAGCCGTGTTGCAGTCGGCAGGAGGAGCGGAGGTTTTTCGGTGGCGGCGCCTCACCCCCAGGATCTCTAAACCGGGTTCGACCTTGGTTATGGTGATGCCGGCGGCGAAGCTGGCCAGCGGCGACTATATCCTGACGCTGAGAGGCAGCAGCAAAACTGGCGAGGTCGAAGACGTCAACAAATCTCTCTTCAGGGTCGAACGAAAATAGTCCAATACCTACTCGATTGGCGATGATCGGCAGGCGGGCTGCGGAGCCCGCCTGCTCTTTTTGTTTTTCATCCCAGCACGCACCGGATGGGGTTGCCCAACGCAGCAGGCAGCTTGCGTTTCACGTTTGGTGGGCGCGGCAGAGTTGTCTCTACACTGAGACCTTGGAAGGCGCTGGTTAGTTCCCTCTGAAATTTTCTGCGATACGTCTGGACTGTTTTTGCCACTCCTCAGCAAGAAAACGTTGCAGAGAACTTAAAGAGTTTGATCTGCTTGTCGAAGCAGTCTCAGAACATCCACACGAGTCTTAGAGACGATCTGCAAAGGAGACCCGCAATGAGTTCGACCCGCAAGCTTCAGATCAGGGGCACCTTCGTAATGCTCACAGGCCTAAGTATCCTCATCTGTCTCATTCCCTCAACCTATGCGCAGCTGCCGGACAAAACCAATACGCCAAACGCTGCTGGCGAGGGGATAAACAAATCTTACACACAACAAATCGGAGCCGGACGCGGCAACCTAACAACGCCGAACTCCTCAGCCTACATCATTGGGCGCGATCCGTTTCGGTCGATTAGGCGCGGTCGTCAGCTCTTCCAGCGCAAATTCACTCGTTCCCAGGGAGTTGGGCCATTATTCGGCGACGGATTGGGTAATATCGAAAATGACGCAGCAATCGGCGCGGGCCTCGCGGATAGCTGTGCCTCCTGTCATGGTCGACCACGTGGAGCCGCAGGATTCGGTGGAGACGTAGTGACTCGGCCGGATAGTCGTGATGCGCCGCACCTCTTTGGCCTCGGTTTAAAAGAGATGCTTGCCGATGAGATGACGGCAGACTTGCGTGCGATCCTGCAGCAAGCAATCAACGAAGCGGCAGCCGGTCCGTCGAAAAAGACTGTCACGAAGAGCCTGACGACCAAGGGCATCAACTTCGGAACAATCTCCGCAGTACGTAGAGGCAATATCATTGGCGTCGACAGGTCGAACATACAGGGAGTTAACCCAGACCTGCGTGTGCGCCCATTCTTTGTGCAGGGTGGCACAATTTCAATTCGTGAATTTGTCGTTGGCGCCTTCAAAGCAGAGATGGGGCTTGAAGCAGTTGACCCGGAACTCAAAGCCGCAGCCACCGGCGGCCTCTTTATCACGCCGGCAGGCATGACTCTCAACGGCGCCAGGGATGCCATCGAATCGCCGCCCACCGATAATCCGATTGCCGATCCCGACAATGACGGAATTAGTAACGAAGTGCCGACAAGTATCGTCGACCACATGGAGTTTTACTTGCTCAACTATTTCAAACCTGCAATTGGTGAGCAGACTCCTCAGACAGTGGCCGGTCGCCAAAAGTTCATCGACATCGGCTGTGCTAATTGTCACGTTCCGGATCTACAGATCGACCGCGATCGCCGTGTCGCAGATGTTGAAACTGTCTACGATCCAACTAACGGTATCTTCAATCAACTTTTTGCGACGGCCTCTGCGCGCTTCACGGCGTTTGACGACGGTCTCGGTCTTCCCACTCTGAAACGCTCGAGCCTGCAGCCTTTCCTGGTCAGTAATTTCTTCTCAGATCTGAAGAGACATGATTTGGGTCCAAATTTCTGGGAGCGAAATTACAACGGCAGTTGGCAGAAGGAATTTCTCACAACGCCATTGTGGGGGGTGGGCTCCACTTCACCGTACGGACACGATGGCCGCAGCGTTAATTTGAAGCAGGTGATTCTGCGACACGGGGGTGAGGCATTAGCAGCGAGGAATGCGTTTGCCGCTCTGTCTTCCCGTGATGAGCTGAGTATCATTGCCTTTCTCAATACTCTGCTTGTATTTCCGCCGGACGATACTGCCTCTAATCTAAATCCCGGGGATCGCAATGCACCAGACTTTCCCCAACATGGGCATGGCAGCATTCGACTCACAGGACTCTTTAATGACCCGTCGGATGTTGAGTGACAAGAGGTGACGCATTGGGCTTATTTACGCAGCACGAGAACTTGCTCGATTCGGCAGTAGTAAGATCGATGGGCTGCCTTGAGCATACGGTCTGAACTCTGCCGGCAGCACGACACGTCAAAGCTAAACAGGATTTCAGGATTTACAGGATTCTTCCTAAAAGAGTCACATCTTGAAAACCTTGAAATCCTGTCCATATTCACCCAACCATGTTGAGTCCGCCGTTGATACTAAAAACCTGGCCCGTGATGTAGCTGGCTGCGTCCGAAGCGAGAAACAAAACCATTGGAGCAATTTCTTCAGGCCGGCCCAGACGTTTCAGCGGGATGAAGTTAACGATTCGCTCCCTGCTTGCGCCCGACCATGTGCGGGAGAATTACGTGGCACGTATTGACCACGCCCAGGAAGTTAATTGTCAGGACTTTTTGCCAAAGATCGGGCGTGGTCTTGAGGAACGGGAGCAGACGGTCCCAGCCGGCGCAATTAATCAGGACATCGATCTTGTCGAACATTCGCAGGGTTTCATCGCGGAGTTTCTCAACCTCTTCGCGGTTGGTTACGTCCGTTTGGACCGCGACAACCCGCCGGTGAGAGGTCTCGCTGATCTTCAAGGCCGTGTTGTTGGCTTCTTTGAAACGCAAATCGCCGATGACGACATCGGCTCCGGCTCCGGCAAAGGCTTCCACGACCGAGCGGCCAATGCCCCGAGCGCCGCCTGTGACGATTATTGACTTATCGTTCATCTCAAAGGTCTGCATAGTTTTCTCACTTACTGGAGTCTTATCCGTCTCTGCGCTGCCTCTGTGTCTCTGCGGTTTACCCCATTTTTACTTGCGCATTCACCGCCGAGACGCAGAGGACGCAGAGATTACGCAGAAACACTCTGAGCTTGTGAGCCCGCCGGCTGTGGATTAATCCGAGGACTAGTGGGCGAAAAAACCCACGCACGGACGCGGGGACGGGTGAATCAAAGTCAAGAACATGACTATCTGGAGGCGATGAATTTTATTTTGGTGGACCGGGAGGGACCCCCACAAGAGTTACCGTACTGACCAACCCAAGATCAAAACGGTATGTCAAACTGCATCACTACGCCCACAAAAATATCTTCGTGCGACTTAAAAATCCGTGAGGATGGCCCAGGATCAGGTAGCATTCCTGCCTGTCCATGAC
>Ga0268386_10001506_pt1 | contig 16005 bp, 19 predicted proteins | sample RVTome_15_FD_200260 | JGI IMG/M metagenome (GOLD analysis project Ga0268386, IMG submission 200260) | Soil microbial communities from uranium-contaminated site in the Upper Colorado River Basin, Wyoming, United States - RVT150D86... ...
CGACTAGGCCGCGCGCGACCGCGTCCGGCGAGGACACGTCGGGGTCTGACCCCGGCACGGCCGGCGAGGGCGCGTTCGCGACGGCCTCGTCTTCCCGCTCAGCCCGCGGCAAGGCCACTGCGGGCTCGGCCGTCCGAAGGCGGGCGAGAGGAAGCCGTCCGCAGCGGCCGCGTCCGGCGCGGGCATGCCGGGGTCTGACCCCGGCATGCCCAAAACGTGCGCGTCAGAGACGGCCGCGGAGGGCGGCGAGCCGCAGCTGCGGGACTCGGACGACGGCCTCCAGCACGATGCCGGCGCCCATCTTCGAGCCGCCTTCCTCGCGGTCTGCGAAGAGGATCGGCACCTCCTCGACCGCGAAGCCGGCACGCAGCGAGCGGTACACGGTCTCGACCTGGAAGGCATAGCCGCGGGACTCGATGCGCGCAGGGTCGATCGCCTCGAGCACCTCGCGGCGGTACACCTTGAAGCCGGAGGTAGGGTCGCGGACGGGAAGGCCCAGGATGGCGCGGGCGTACAGGGACCCGCCTCGGCTCACCGCGCGCCGGACGACCGACCAGTTCCTCGTCCCCCCGCCGCGGACGTAGCGGGAGCCGAGGCCGACGCCCGCCCGTTCGGCCGCCGCGACGAGCCGCGGCAGGTCGGCGGGGTCGTGGGAGAAGTCGCAGTCCATGCTCGCGACGAGCTCCGCCCCTGAGTCGAGTGCTCGACGGAAGCCGGCGACGTACGCGGGCCCGAGTCCCTCCTTCCGCTCCCGGTGGAGGACGTCGAGGAAGCCCAGCTCGGCTGCGAGGCGGTCGGCCAGCTCGCCGGTCCCGTCGGGCGAGTTGTCGTCGACGACGAGCACGCGGCCCTCGAGCCCGCCGGCGGCGAAGACCTCCCCGAGCGCGCGCACCATGGGCTCCAGGTTCTCGCGCTCGTCGTAGGTGGGGAGGCAGACGACCAGCCGCACGTGCGTATCATCGCCGCGGTGCCTCCGACGCTGCCCAAGAACGCGGAGCTGGCCGAGAGCTTCGAGTTCCTCGCCGACCTGCTCGAGCTGGATGGAGCGGACGCGTTCCGCCTCGCCGCCTACCGACGCGCTGCCGCCAGGATCCGCGAGTCGACCGTACCGGTCGCCCAGCTCGCGCTGGACGGCAAGGCGACGAAGCTCTCGGGCATCGGCGGGACGATCGAGGCGAAAATCGTCGAGCTGACGGAAACGGGCGACCTGCAGGCGCTCGCCAAGCTGCGGGACAAGCTGCCGGCCGGGCTCGTCCAGGTCATGCACGTTCCGGGCCTCGGGCCGAAGACGGCGCGCAAGCTCTGGGAGGAGCTCGGCGTCGACTCGCTCGACGGTCTGCGCGCCGCGGCCGAGCAGGAGCGCCTGCGGTCGCTTCCGGGGCTAGGCCCCAAGTCGGAGGAGAAGGTGCTGAAGGAGCTCGCGAAGCCCAAGCGCCGCTCGGCCGCCACCGGGCGTACGCTGCTCGGCCGCGTCCTCGGGGCCGTGCGCCGGGCGGTGGAGGAGATCGAGGAGAGCGGGCTCGCCGAGCGGGTCTCCGAGGCGGGCAGCGTGCGCCGCCGGCGCGAGACCGTGCACGACCTCGACCTCATCGCGACGGCGGCCGACCCGCCCGCGCTCACCGCGTTCGTCGCCGAGCGACCGTGGGTAGCCGAGGTGGTCGCCCACGGTCCGACGAAGGCGACCGTCGTCTCGCACGACGGGCTCCGCTTCGACCTCCGCGTCGTCCCGCCCGAGAGCTACGGGAGCCTCCTCCAGCACTTCACCGGCTCGAAGCACCACAACGTCGCCCTGCGCGAGGAGGCCGTGCGACGGGGCCTCTCCGTCTCCGAGTACGGGGTCCTCGACACCGAGAGCGGTGAGACGTTCCAGGCCGCGGACGAGGAGGCGCTCTACGCGCACCTCGGCTACGCCTGGATCCCGCCCGAGCTGCGCGAGAACGGCGGCGAGCTCGAGGCGGCGCGCGACGGATTGCTGCCGCGCCTCGTCGAGGCGGCCGACGTCCAGGGCGACCTCCACATGCACACGGACTGGTCGGACGGGCGTGCGACGCTCGAGGAGATGGCCGTCGCGGCGCTCGAGCGGGGCCGGAAGTACGTGGCGATCTGCGACCACGCCAGGCGGCTCCGCGACGGGCGGCTGGAGCGGCAGACCGAGGAGATCGCGGCGCTCGCGAAGCGCCTCTCGGGCCTGAAGATCCTGGCGGGCATCGAGGTGGACATCCGCGCGGACGGGAGCCTCGACATGCCCGACCAGGTGCTCGCCGCGCGCGACTGGGTGATGGCGTCCATCCACTCCGGCTTCGACGGGCCGCGCGAGCGCCTGACCGAGCGGCTCGTCGCGGCGATGGAGAACCCGCACGTGGACTGCATCGGCCACCCGACCGGGCGGAAGATCAACCGCCGGCCGCCGTACGACCTCGACTTCGAGCGTGTGCTCGAGAAGGCGGTCGAGACGGGGACGTTCCTCGAGGTGAACGCGCAGCCCGACCGGCTCGACCTCGCCGACTCGCACGCACGCGCCGCCGCCGAGGCCGGGGTCCGCATCGTGATCTCCACCGACGCCCACCGCATCCACGAGCTCGACAACCTCGAGCTCGGCGTCGCCCAGGCCCGCCGCGGCTGGGTGACGCGGGATCAGGTCGTGAACGCGCGCTCCTGGGCGCAGGTGCGCAAGCTGATGAAGTCGTGAACGACTTCCGCGAGGACGCGGCCGCCGCCGCGGAGTGGGTCGCGCGCTACCTCGAGGGCGTCCGCGAGCGGCCCGTGCTCGCACAGGTCGAGCCGGGCGGGATCCGCGCCGCGCTCCCCGCCTCGCCGCCGGACACGGCCGAGCCGTTCGCGGCCGTCCTGCGCGACCTCGACGAGGTGCTCCTTCCCGGCATCACGCACTGGAACCACCCCCGTTTCTTCGCCTACTTCGCGGTCTCCGGGACCGAGCCCGGGATTCTCGCGGAGTTCCTCACCGCCGCCCTCAACGTCAACGCGATGCTCTGGCGCACCTCCCCGGCCGCGACCGAGCTCGAGGAGCTCGCCGTCGACTGGGTGCGACAGCTCCTCGGCCTTCCGGAGGGCCTGCACGGGCACATCGAGGACACCGCCTCCACGTCCACGCTCGCGGCGCTGACCGGGGCGCGCCACCTGCGGCCGCAGGGGACCGTGCTCTGCTCCGAGCACGCGCACTCGTCGATGGACAAGGCGGCGCGGCTCCTCGGCATCCCCCTGCGGAAAGTGGCCGCCGACGCCGAGTACCGGATGAGGCCCGACGCTCTCGCGGAGGCCCTCGCCGAGGTCGAGGCCGCGGCGGTGGTCGCGACGGTCGGGACGACGTCGACCAGCTCGGTCGATCCCGTTCCCGAGATCGCGGCGCTCTGTGCCGAGTCGGGAGCGTGGCTCCACGTCGACGCGGCCTACGCCGGCCCGGCCATGGTCTGCGAGGAGAACCGCTGGGCCTTCGCGGGAGTCGAGCGTGCGGATTCGCTCGTCGTAAATCCACACAAGTGGCTCCTCACGCCGATCGACTGCTCCCTCCTCTACACGAGGCGCCCGGACGTCCTGCGCGAGGCGTTCTCGATCGCGCCCGTCTACCTGCGCTCGAGCGAGGAGGGAGTCACGAACCTGACCGACTACGGTCCCGCGCTCGGCCGCCGCTTCCGCTCGCTCAAGCTCTGGGCGGTGATCCGGTGCTACGGCCGGGAAGGCCTGCAGAGCGTGATCCGCGAGCACCAGCGCCTCGCCCGGCTCTTCGCCTCGTGGGTCGAGGGGACGCCCGGCTGGGAGGTCGTGGCGCCGGTGCCCTTCTCGCTCGTCTGCTTCAGACGCGAGGGCTCCGACGAGGAGAACGCGGCGCTCCTCGACCGCGTCAACGCCACCGGCGAGGCCTATCTCTCGCACACCGTCCTCGACGGGCGCTACGTCCTCCGCCTCGCCGTCGGCCACCACCGGACGACCGAGGACGACGTGCGCCGCGCCTGGGAGCTCCTACAGGAGCCTTAGAAGCGCGGCCAGCTCCTCCGGAGAGCCGACGACGAGGTCGGCCGCCGCCAGCAGCTCCCTCGGTCCCTCCTCCGAGGCCACCGCGACCCGGACGGCGTGCTCGAGCCCGGCGCCGGCGAGGCCTTCGAACGCATCCAGGTCGGTCGTGTCGTCGCCGGCGTAGAGCCCGCGCCGCGCGCCCGAGCGGTCGATCAGGGCCCGAACCGCCGTGCCCTTGTCCGCCTTCACGGGCGGGCGGATCTCCAGCACCTTTCGGCCCCAGCGCGCGTCGAGCCCCTCGGCCCGCGCCCGCTCGGCCACCCCCTCGAGCATCGCCCGGGCGCTCGTCTCGTCGGGGGCCTCCCGGTAGTGGTAGGAGAGCGACAGCCGCTTGTCCTCGACCGGGAGCCCGACAGCGTCCCGGAAGCGCGCGATCGCCGCGGCGAGCTCCTCCGCGCGCTCGTCGAGCTCGAGGCCGTGGTTCCCGACGTACTGAATGTCTTCGACGCCGACGAGCCGGCGGGCGTCCTCGCCGCCGCGGCCGCTCACGCAGGCGACGAGCAGGTAGCGGCCGGCGAGGCGCTCGAGTTCCGCGCGCGTCGCCTCCGGAACCTCGGCGAGCTCGGGCCGCGCCACGATGGGGGCGAGCGTCCCGTCCACGTCCAGCACGAGGGCGCTGCGGCCGGGAGCCTCTGCCAGCGGGGCCAAGAGGTCGGGGGCCTCCATGAGCCCGCTTAGGATACGGCCGTGCCGACCGGGAAACGAACGCTCCTCGCGCTCGGCGGCATCGGCATCGCATCCGGGTTCCTGAGCGCCCTCTTCGGCGTCGGCGGGGGAATCGTGGTCGTCCCGCTGCTCGTCCTCATGCTCGGCTTCGACTCGAGGGCGGCCACCGCCACCTCGCTCGCGGTGATCCTGATCACGGCGGTCGCGGGCGCGACGTCCTTCTCGCTCCTCGAGCACGTCGACTGGGACGCCGCCGCGCTCGTCGGGCTGCCCGCGGTCGCGGGGTCCGTGGTGGGCGTCCGGCTCCAGCGCCGGGTCACGTCGCGGGAGCTGACGCTCCTCTTCGCAGCCTTCATCGTCGCCGTCGCCGTCCTGCTCGTCGTCGAATGAGCGGCACGACGGTCGTCCTGGCACTCGTGCTCGGCCTCGGCGCCGGGGTGCTCTCGGGGCTCTTCGGCGTCGGCGGCGGGATCCTCTTCGTGCCGACGCTCGCGCTCGTCGTCGGGCTCGGGCAGCTCGAGGCCCAGGCCACCTCGCTCGCCGCGATGATCCCCGTCGTCGCCTTCGGGGCCTGGCAGCAGCACCGCGCCGGGAACGTCCGCTGGCGTGAGGGGATCGCGATCGGGGTCGCCTCGATCGGGGGCGTCACGGCCGGAGCGGCGCTCGCCACCTCGCTCGACGATGAGCTGCTGCGGAACCTCTTCGCCGGGTTCCTCGTCGTCGTGGCCGCCTACCTCGTCTGGTCGGCCCGCCGGCCGTAGACTTCGAGAAGCATGGGCGACGAGCTCCACTTCCCGCTCGTGGACGAGCCGATCGGCGCGGTCGTGGACCGCATCCAGGCCGAGGACCCGGCCGTCGCGGCGCTCGCGGGCGCGCCACGGCGCCAGCTCGCGTTCCGCACCTTCGCCTACGTGCGCGTCGGCATCCTGCTCGGCCGGCTGCTCGTGGAGCGGGACGTCGATCCGAACGCCGAGGCGACCTGGGTCGACCAGCTCCTCTCCGATCCGGAGACGCTCGACGCCGTCCGGGCCGAGGTACGGGCGGTCGCCGACGAGGTCGCCGCCGACCCGAGTCTCGCCGAGGCGGAGCCGGTCGGGCCGGACGAGGGCGCCCGCGAGCGCTTTCGCGCCTTCGCCCGCCGCTTGGGCGGTTGACGCCGGGCCGGTAGCCGACCCTCTGTCGCGCGGCCGTCTGTGCCGATAATCTGCTCGTCGTGGCCCATCGCGTCCTCAACGCGGCGATCCTGGCCGCGGTCGTTCTCGCCCTGGGCGCGCCCGCCGGCGCCCAGAACGGGCCGAGCGCCTCCGCGCGGGCCACCGGCGTCCGGGTCGTGCTCCCGGGTGGGGAAGGCGGCACCGCGGCCGGCATCGCCGCCCCGCCGCGGGCGAGCGCCACGCTGAACGGCTGGTCCTACGGCGACGGCGCCGTGTCCGTGGGCTGGACGTCCACCGCCGCCCGCACCGGCGGCGGCTCGGGCTCGGCCACGTCGAACGCGAGCGCGACGATCCAGTCCGTCTCGCTCTTCGACGGCGAGATCACCGTCGACGGCGTCTTCGTGAAGGCGAGCGCCCGCGCGGCCGGCAGCGGCGCGCAGGGCTCGCTCTCGTCCTCGTCCCTCTCGAACCTCGTCGTGCTTGGCAACCCTGTCCAGGCCTCGCCGAACGCGCGGGTGGGCCTGGCCGACTGGGGCTACGCGGTCCTGCTCGAGAAGGCCGTTGTGCGGCAGAACGGCGCGCGCCGCGGCTACCGCGGCTTCGTCTCCGGCCTGCACGTCGTTCTGACGAAGGACCACGGTGGGCTTCCGGCCGGCGCCGAGATCACGATCGGCTATGCGGAGTCGGCCGCCGGCGCGCCCAGGCCGGCGCCCGCAGAGCCGCAGCCCGAGCCGCAGCCGCAATCGGACCCGCCCAAGTCGGGCGACGGCTCCGGCTCCCAGAAGCCGCGCGACCCCGTCCCGGCGCCGCCCGGATCAGACCCGAAGCCCCCGCGGACGGTGCAGAACCCGCCGCCCGACGTGCGCCCGAAGCTCACCGACGGCGGCTACGTGTTCCCGGTTTACGGACCGGCCTCGTTCACGGACGACTTCGCCGCCGCCCGCGCGACGACGGGCTGGCACCACGGCAACGACATCTTCGCCCCGCTCGGCGCGCCGCTCCTGGCCGTCACCGACGGGACGCTCTTCCTCGTCGGCTGGAACGACGTCGGAGGAAACCGGCTCTGGCTCCGCGACGCGGCCGGCAACGAGTTCTACTACGCGCACCTCTCCGCCTTCTCTCCCCTCGCGCGCGAGGGCGCGCAGGTGAAAGCCGGCGATGTGATCGGCTTCGTCGGCGCCACCGGCGACGCCGTCGGGACGCCGCCGCACCTCCACTTCGAGATCCATCCGCGCGAGCTCTTGTGGATGGGCTACGACGGCGTCGTGAACCCGTATCCGTACCTGACGGCCTGGCTCCGCCTCGACGACGTCGACTTCGGCGGCTGGACGCCGCAGCCCGGTCGGGCCCCGCAGGCGGGCGCGGTGCTCCTCCAGGCGGAGGACATCTCCACGCTCTCCGGGCTCGGCGACGACACGCTCTCGTCGTACCTCGTGATGCCCGACCTCTTCGGCGAGGGCGCGCCGGGACCGGCGATCGTGGGCGCCGACCCCGGCTTCGGCGGTTAGCGCCTGGCGGTCAGCCTAGGCCGCGTCGTTCGACTGGTACTCGAAGGGCTGCTCGGGACCGAGGACCTTGTCCTTCAGCCACCGGCGCGTCTCCGGGCCCGTTGCCGGGTTGAAGAGGACGCCCAGCGCGATGCCGGCGAGCAGGAGCGTCATGTTCCGGCCGGTATGCGAGTCCTTCCCCTGCACGCGGTCGCCGGCCTTGCGGAGCTCCTCGACCGCCTTGCGCAGCTCGTCCTGCAGATCCCTGTCGCGCGTCACCCGCATGGCTGCACCGGTGACGCCTCGGTCGCCGAGGAGCTCGTCGTAGATCTTGCGGGCCGAGCCGTAGGCTCTCTTCACGTGCTCGTGGAGCTCGTCGTCCTGCGCCATGCGCTCGACATAGGGCCGGGCCGTGTCGACGGCGCCGCTCACTCTGTCTTTCATCGTCGTCCTTTCGTCGCGTTCGCCGCCATTATCTACCCGTCCGCCGTCGCGGAAAACTCCAGCAGCGCGCGGCTGGGAAGGGCGGCCTCGAGCACCTCGCCGACGGCGTCGGCGAGGACGAACCGCATCGACTCGCGGACGTCCTCCGGCAGATCTTCGAGGTCGCCCTCGTTCTCGCGCGGCAGGATCACCGTGGAGATCCCCGCGCGCTGCGCCGCGAGCACCTTCTCCTTCACGCCGCCGATCGGGAGCACCTGGCCGGTGAGCGTGATCTCGCCCGTCATCGCCACGTCCTCGGAGACCGGCGTGCCGAGCGCGAGCGAGGCGAGTGCCGTCGCCATGGCGACGCCGGCCGAAGGGCCGTCCTTCGGCACGGCGCCCGCCGGAACGTGGATGTGGACGTCCCGGTCCTCGAACCAGTCCGAGTCGAGCCCGAGGACGCGGCCGTGGCCGCGCACCCAGGAGAGCGCCGCCTGCGCGGACTCCCGCATGACGTCGCCGATCTGGCCCGTCACGGTCAGGCGACCCTGGCCGGGCATCGCGGTCGCCTCGACGAAGAGGACGTCGCCGCCGACGGGGGTCACGGCGAGCCCGGTGGCAACGCCGGGATCCGACGTGCGCTTGCGCACCTCCGCGGCGAAGCGGCGACGACCGAGCCACGCGCGTACGCGCGGCTCGTCCACGCGCGCGCCCTTGCGCTTCCCCTCGGCGATCTCGCGCGCCGCCTTCCGGCAGAGCGCGGCGATCTCGCGGTCGAGGCTGCGGACGCCCGCCTCGCGTGTGTACTCCCGCACGAGCAGGCGCAGCGCCTTCTCGGTGAACGTCACCCGCTTCGGGTCGAGCCCGTGGGCTTCCACCTGCTTGGGCACGAGGTAGCGGCGGGCGATCCCGACCTTCTCGTCCTCGGTGTAGCCGGAGAGGTGAATGATCTCCATGCGGTCGCGGAGCGGCGGTGGGATGGGCTCGAGCTGGTTCGCCGTGCAGATGAAGAGCACCTGCGAGAGGTCGAAAGGCAGGTCGAGGTAGTGGTCGCGGAAGTGGGAGTTCTGCGCCGGGTCGAGGACCTCGAGCATCGCGCTCGACGGGTCTCCGCGCCAGTCGGCGCCCATCTTGTCGATCTCGTCGATCATGAAGACCGGGTTCTTCGACTCGGCGTCGCGCAGCGCGCGGATGACGGTCCCGGGCATGGCGCCTATGTACGTCCGCCGGTGCCCGCGGATCTCCGCCTCGTCCCGTACGCCGCCGACCGAGATCCGCACGAACCTGCGCCCGAGCGCGCGCGCGACGGACTGGCCGAGCGAGGTCTTGCCGACGCCGGGCGGGCCCACGAAGCAGAGGATCGGTCCGGCGAGCTGGTTTCTGAGCTTCTGCACCGCGAGGTGCTCGAGGATGCGCTCCTTGATCTTCTCGAGGTCGTAGTGGTCCTCGTCGAGGATGCGCCGCGCGCGCCTGAGATCGAGGTCGTCCTCGGTCGTAGCGTTCCACGGGAGCGAGAGGATCCACTCGAGGTAGGTGCGGATGACGCCGTACTCCGCGGCGGCCGGCGGCAGCTTCGCCAGGCGGTCGAGCTCGCGGCGCGCCTGGCGGTCGGCCTCCTCCGGAAGCTTCGCCTCCTCGACCTGGGAGCGCAGCTCGGCGGTCTCCGCCTGCTGCTCGTCGCCCTCGCCGAGCTCCTCCTGGATCGCCTTGAGCTGCTGGCGCAGGACGAACTCGCGCTGCGACTTGTCCATCTCGGACTGGACCTGCGACTGGATCTTCGTGCCCAGCTCGAAGACCTCGAGCTCGCGGGAGAGGATCACGGTCAGCTTGCGGAGGCGCTCCTCGACGTCGGCGGCGGCCAGGAGCTCCTGCTTCTCCTCGGTGGGGACGCGCATGGTCGAGGCGATGAGGTTCGCGAGCGCGCTCGGATTCTCGGCGTTCGCCGCGGCGAGCTCGAGCTCCTCGGGCAGGTAGGGCGCGATCGCGACGACACGGGCGAAGAGCGACTCGAGCGAGCGCGCGAGCGCCTCCACCTCCCGCTCGCGGCGGACGACGTCGGGAACCGGCGTGAACCGGCCGGCAAGGTAGGGCTCGGTCTGCTCGAGTCCATCGAGGCGCACGCGCTCGAGACCCTGGACGAGCACGCGCAACGTCCCGTCGGGGACGCGGACCATCTTGTGGACGACGGCGGACGTGCCCACCTCGTAGAGGTCCTCGGGGCGCCGCTCCTCCTCCTCCGCCGTGCGGGAGGCGACGACCGCGATCCTCTGGTCGCCGGCGACCGCCTCGTCGACGAGGCGGACGGAGCGCTCCTGGCCGATCGCGAGCGGCGTCAGCGACGCAGGGAAGACGACCGCGTCGCGGAGCGGGAGCAGCGGGAGCACGGTGGTCTCGCCCTCGGGCGCGCGCGGAGTGGTCTCCTCGATCGTGCTCATTCGGCGCTCCCGGGCCTGGCACGCGTCACCGGCACGCGCACGGGGCCGGCCGTCCGCTGCGCGAGCGGCAGCGTGATCGTCAGGAGGCCGTGCTCGTAGCTCGCCTCGGCTTCGCCGGCGTCGAGGTCGTCCCCCAGCGCGATGCGCCGCTCGAAGGGGCCGTAGTCGATCTCGATGTGCTCGTAGCGTCCGGCCTTCACCGCCGGACGGCGACGGCGTCCCGAGACGACGAGGATGCCGTCCACGACGGCGAGCTCGACCTCGGCGGGATCCACGCCCGGCAGCTCGACGACGACGTGCACGGCGGGAGGCTCCTGCGTCCGGTAGGCGTCGACCCGGGGCCGGAAGCCGGCGCGCTGGGGCGCCACGCGGTGGTGGCAGAGGTCGGCGAACAGCTCCTCCATCTCGGTCTTCAGCCGGTCGAGGTCTCTTCGGGGAGTCATGCGACAATCGTAGCCGTGGGGCGCATCCTGAAAGCCGCCGGCGCCGTTCTCGGCCTTCTCCTCTACGTCTGGGTCGCCGCGGTCAGGCTCGCGCCAGGCGTTCGCGCCCGCAAGGCCGCCCTCCGCGCCACGCGCCGCGCGTAGCTCGCGCGCCCCCTCACGATCCTCCCCGCGCCTCCGAGCAGTCGGGCCATTGACACATTCTCAACTCATGTGTAAGTTACTTTTTACATATGAAAGACGTCGATCTCGACAACCTCTCCGGCGACGAGCTCGTGCGCGTCCTCGCGGCGCTCTCGAACCCCCACCGGCTCCGGATCCTCGCCGCGCTCGCGGCCGGCCGCGTTCACGTGAGCCAGCTGGCGAGAGACGTGGGCCTGAGCCGCCCGCTCGTCCACGTCCATCTGCAGCGGCTCGAGGCCGCCGGCCTCGTGGCCGGCCACCTGGAGCTCTCCGAGGCGGGCAAGGCGATGAAGTTCTTCGAGATCACGCCGTTCGTGCTTCGTCTCACGCCCGCCGCTGTCGCACGGGCGGCCGAGACGCTGGACGAGAAAGGGAGAAAGGAGGAAGCGGAATGATCTACGCCGTCACCGACTGGACGGAAGCCAGCGTAGCGATCGCCGGCATCATGTTCGTCACCGTCGTGGCGTCCGTGCTGATCTGGCAGGTCTTCGCCACGGGCCGGACGGGTCTCTCGGCGAAGCGCGAGAACGCCTACCGGGAGCTTGCCGAGGACGCCACCGAGGCGCAGAACCGCATCGCCGCCGGGCTCGAGAAAGCGACCGCCGAGCTCGCCGATCTGGGGCAGCGCACGGCCGAGCTCGAACGGATGCTGAAGGACGTCGAATAGCCGGCCGGGCCGCCGCGTCGCGCCGCGGCCCGGCTCCAAACCCACCACTCCGAACTCGGCGCCGAGGCCAGGGAGAAAGGGAGTACTCGATGACACGCCTCGCCCATGGGCAGAGCGCCGCCGTGCCCGCACGTCCCAAGCCGTCCGCGACCGGATTCCCCGCCCCGGCTCGGCGACCTCGCCTATCGCCGCCGGGGCCCGTGTGGTGCTGGCCTGGATCGCGGCGCTCGTCACGGTCGTGGTCTTCGCTCCGCAGATCGCCGGCGACTTCCGCGAGGACAACCTCACTCCGGGGTCCGAGTCGAAGGCGGCCGCCGACCTCCTCGCCGAGCGGTTCCCGGGCAGCTCGGGCGATACGATCGACGTCGTCTGGCAGGCCCCGGCGGGGGTGGACGACTCCGCCGTCGAGGCGGAGATGCGGCGCCTCCTCGAGCGGGCGTCGGGCCTGGAAGGCGTGGGCGCGGCGGACGCTCCCCAGATCTCGCCCGATGGGACGATTGCGGTATCCCGGCTCCAGCTCGACCGGCCCTCGTGGAACGTGCCCACCGAGACGAGCGGCGAGCTCGTGATGCTCGCCGAGGCGGCCGGCGAGAGCGGCGTGCGTCGAGGTCGGCGGCGGAGCCCTGGACGAGGAGGGCGCGAGCCCCGAGCTCATGGGCTTCCTCGCCGCGACGCTCGTCCTGTTGGTCGCCTTCGGGTCGCTCGCCGCCGCGGGTCTTGGACTACGAGGTCTTCCTCCTCTCGCGGGTCCGCGAGGAGTACCTGAGGCACGGCGAGGCAGGCCGCGCGGTCGTCGAGGGCGTCGCGAAGACAGCGCGGGTCATCACCGCCGCGGCTGCCACCATGGTCGCCGTCTTCCTCGCGTTCGTCTTCGACGGCGAGGTCTTCCTCAAGCTGATGGGTGTCGGCATGGCGACGGCGATCCTCGTGGACGCGACGGTGGTGCGGATGGTGCTCGTCCCGGCCGTGATGCAGCTCCTCGGGAGCGCCGCGTGGTGGACTCCCGCCCGGCTCGATCGGATCCTGCCGCGGCTCGACGCCGAGCCCGAAAGTGGCCGTTAGCAGGCCCTGCCGAGCTTGATCTCGACCCGGAGATTAGGCTGTCCGCCGTGCAACTGGAGGTCGTCGAAGGGGACATCACACGGCTCGAGGTCGACGCGATCGCCAACGCGGCGAACAACCACCTGTGGATGGGCGCGGGCGTCGCCGGGGCGATCAAGAACGCCGGCGGGGAGGAGATCGAGCGCGAGGCGGTGGCGAAGGGGCCGATCGAGGTCGGCGACGCCGTCGCCACGGGCGCCGGTCGTCTGGCGGCGCGCTACGTGATCCACGGCGCGGTCATGGGCCAGGACCTGCGCACGGATGCCGATCTCATCCGCCGCACGACTCGTAGCTGCCTCGAGGTCGCGGACGAGCTCGGCTGCCGCTCGCTCGCCCTCCCGGCGTTCGGGACGGGCGTGGGCGGCTTCCCGCTCGCCGAGTGCGCGGCGATCATGGTCGCCGCGGCCGGCGAGCACGAGCCGGTCACGCTCGAGCGCGTCGTCTTCGCCGTCTACGGCGACGAGGCGGCGGCCACGTTTGGCGCCGCGCTCAGCGCCTGAACCCGGTTCAGGATGACGGCTCAGTGCTCCACACTGGATCGGGTTCGAAGCCGGTAGTGCAGGTGGACGGCGCCGTTCTCGTGGCCGTGCGCGCGCAGGAGCTCGAGCCGGTGGTGACCCGATCCCTCCTCGGGCCAGAGCGGGATGCCCTTCCCGAGCAGCAGGGGCATCACGGTGAGCTCGACCTCGTCCAGCAGGCCTTCGTCCAGGAAGAGGCCGGCCGTCTTGCCCCCGCCGACGAGCCAGACGCCGCCCGGCGCCTCGCCGCACAGGCGCTCGACGAGGCCCGCCGCGTCACCCCCGTCCCAGGCGAACGCCGACACCGGCGCGCTCACGGGAAGCGGCGAGCTCGTGAGGATCGCGGCCGGCTTCGCCCCGTAGGGCCAGCCCCAGCCGAGCACCTGGTCGAACGTCGTCCGGCCCAGGACGAGGCTGCCCACGCCGGCGAAGAACTCGTCGTAGCCGCCGACGCCGGCGAAGTCGCTCAGCCAGTCCACGCTGCCGTCGGCAGCGGCGATGAAGCCGTCCGCAGTCGCGGCCACGTAGTAGACGACGCGCTGCTCGGACACGGCGCCGCCACCTTACGCTGCGAGTAGCATCCCGCGGAGCATGGAGGGCGGAGGAATCCGGGCGCGAGGGCTGATCTGCGCCGGCGGCGAGGCGACGCGCCTCCAGGAGCTGACGCGGATCACGAACAAGCACCTGCTGCCGGTCGGGCGGTGGCCGATGGTCTACTACCCGCTCCAGCTCATGCAGCTCCTCGGGATCCGCGACGTCCTCCTCGTCACGGGCCAGGGGCACGCCGGCGACTTCATCGACCTGCTCGGGGACGGCCACGTCAGCCACCGCGACGGCGACGGCGACCTCTTCGACCTCGATCTCACCTACAAGGTGCAGACCGAGCCCGGCGGCATCGCGCAGGTGGTGGGGATGGCGGAGTCGTTCGCCGCGGGCGAGAACCTCGTCGTGTGCCTCGGCGACAACATCTTCGAGTACGCGGAGGCCGAGCCGGTGCGCGCCTGGGCCGGCGGGCCGGGCGAGGCGCTCATCTTCGTGAAGGAGGTGCCGGACCCGGAGCGCTTCGGAGTCGTCGTGTACGGCGAGGACGGCAACGTCGCGGACGTGGTCGAGAAGGCCGGCGTGGTGGACACGCGCTACGACTCGCCCCCCTCGTCGGACGCGGTGGTCGGGCTCTACTGCTACCCGCCGGACGTGTTCGAGATCATTCGCGGGCTCGCTCCCTCCTCGCGCGGCGAGTTCGAGATCACCGACGTCAACCGCAGCTACGCCGAGGAGGGCCGCCTGCGCTCCGCGCGCGTGCGCGGCTGGTGGCGTGACGCGGGCACCCACGAAGCGCTCGGGCGCATCGGCAACCTCATCGAGGAGACGGGGGCGAACAAGGCGTGAACGTCCTCCCGGGCATGGTCGTCCTCCCGCTGAAGGTGTTCGAGGACGAGCGCGGCTGGTTCGCGGAGATCAGGAGGGAAAGCCTCCTTCCGAACGTCACGCTCCAGACGAACGTCTCCTTCTCGCGCCGCGGCGTCATCCGCGGGCTCCACTACCACGAGCGCGGCCAGGACGACCTCTTCGCCTGCCTGACCGGCATGGCCCGCATCGTCGTCCTCGACCGCGACACGGACGAGGCCTTCAGCCTCGACATCGGCGAGGAGAACCCGGTGGCGGTCTACGTTCCCGGCCGCCATGCCCACGGGTTCGAGGCGCTCACCGATCTTCTCTTCTGCTACCACGTCACGCGCGAGTACGACCCGGCCGACCCCGACGAGCACGGCATCCCGTGGGACGACCCCCGCGTCAGGCACCTGTGGAGCACGGACTCCCCGATCCTCTCGGAGCGGGACGCGTTCTCGTAACCGGGGCCGGCGGCCAGCTCGGGGCCGCGCTCCGCGAGGCCTTCCCCGAGGCCGACGCCCGCACGCGCGCGGAGCTCGACGTCACCGGCCCGATCGAGCTCGGCTACCGGCCGTCGCTCGTCCTGCACGCCGCCGCCTGGACCGACGTGGACGGCGCGGAGAGCGACGAGGCGGCCGCGCTCGACGCCAACGTGCACGGCACCCGTCACGTCGCGGCGCTGGGCGCGCCGGTCGTCTGCTACTCGTCCGATTACGTCTTCGACGGGGCGAAGCGGCAGCCGTACGTGGAATCCGACGACCCCGAGCCGCTCTCCGCCTACGGGCGTACGAAGCTGCTCGGCGAGCGGGAGGTCCGCGACGGCTGGATCGTCCGCAGCTCCTGGCTCTTCGGCTGGACGGGGCACAACTTCGTCCGCACCATGCTCCGGCTCGGAGCAGAGCGGGACGAGGTGCGCGTCGTCGCAGACCAGCGCGGCTGCCCGACCTACGTAGGCCACCTCGCCGCGGCGACGCGCGAGTTGCTCGCGCGGCCCAGGGGCATCTGGCACCTCGCCGCCGACGGCGACTGCACATGGGCCGAGCTCGCCGCGGCCATCTTCGAGGAGGCCGGCCTCCGCTGCCGGGTGACGCCCATCGCGACGGAGGAGCTCGGCCGCCCGGCTCCCCGCCCTGCCTACTCGGTGCTGCGCAGCGAGCGCCAAGACGCCCCCCGGCTGCCGCACTGGCGCGACGGCCTGCGCGAGTGCCTCGCGCGCCTCGGCGCGTGAGGGTTCCGTCGGCGCTCGAGTGGTGGCGCGGCGAGCCGGGCGGCGCGGCGTGGCTCGAGCGCCTGCCGCGCCTCGTCGCCGAGTGCGCCGAGCTCTGGTCGCTCCGGCTCGGCGAGCCCTTCGAGGCGCACATCTCGTTCGTGGCTCCCGCGGACCTGCCGGACGGGCGGCGCGCCGTGCTGAAGGTCAACTTCCCGGAGCCGGAGGGCGAGCGCGAGCCGGACGCCCTCCTCCACTGGAACGGCGAGGGCGCCGTCCGGCTCCTCGCCCACGAAC
>Ga0268386_10001507_pt1 | contig 16001 bp, 23 predicted proteins | sample RVTome_15_FD_200260 | JGI IMG/M metagenome (GOLD analysis project Ga0268386, IMG submission 200260) | Soil microbial communities from uranium-contaminated site in the Upper Colorado River Basin, Wyoming, United States - RVT150D86... ...
TCATGGCCGCCCTGGCCATCGGCGGAATCACCGGCGGGCTGGTGGCGCCATGGCTTCGCGCCCGAATTGGTCCGGGCACGCTGATGCTCTCCGCATCTGCTCTCCAGGGACTCGCATACGGGACCGCGGGGCTTCTCTCCAGCCCATTGTGGGCTGGAGTAACTCTCGCCATCGGCCAGGTGGGGTTCTTTGCAGTCCTTGTCGTCTTTTTCTCGCTTCGACAAGCAATCGTTCCCGACCATCTCCTTGGCCGAGTCACCGCGGCGATGCGGCTCATCGGTGCCGGCGCCCTCCCCATCGGTGCCGCCTTCGGAGGCATCATCGCTGGCTTCCTCGGCCTACGGGCGCCATTCTTGGTGGCAGCTTCGGGGTTCCTGCTCGTAGCCATACTCGGTGCCTCGACCATCAACAACGCCAGCATCGCCGCGGAGTTCGGCGAGGCCGTCTGAGAGTGGGTGGCGGTGGCATTACACCCATGCACCCAGCAGGCTGACGTCACGAACAGAGCACCTGGTACGGGCGATAACACACCATTCGCCGAGTGCTCGAGATCGGCACCTCGTGCTCGGTTACGTATTGACTTGAAGAGACATCGGCCGTGCAGGTCTGGTCCTTCGTCCGATGGGGATGGAGGAGTGTGTGATGTTCAATTCAGATGACATGTTGGTTCCCGAGGTGGTGGAGGCGGGGTTCGATCCGTTTCGTGCCCGGGTGGCGATGGGCGGATTCCTGGCCGGCTATTCCGGCAAGACCCTGGAGGCGTACGGCTTGGATCTGCGGCAGTGGTCGCAATGGTGCTTCGACCATGACCTGGACCTGTTCGAAGTGAGGCGTGCCCACATTGAACTGTTCGTCCGCTGGCTTGAGGAAACCGGTCGGGCGAAGTCGACCGTGGCGCGCAGGTTGTCGACCATCGCCGGGTTCTACCGGTATTGCACCGAAGAGCAGATGATCGACCATTCCCCAGCCGCGCACGTGCGCCGACCGAAGGTGTCGTATGAGTCGAATCAGGTGCCGCTGGACAGAAACGAGGTAGGCATGTTCTTGGTGCAAGCGGGGATCGCTGGGGGTCGTGACCATGCCCTGGCGTGCCTGCTGGCGCTGAACGGCCTACGCATCTCCGAGGCGTTGGGAGCCGACATCGAACACCTAGGTGTGGTGCGGGGTCACCGCACCCTGACCGTCACCCGCAAAGGCGGAGCCATCGTCACGATTCCGCTGGCACCGCCAACACAGCCTGGGTGCCAGCCGTCGTCGGCACCCAGGCCATATCTGCCGGTTCTCGCGCTGTCAAATCGGTCGGGTTCATCGTGGGCGGACGCGCGTTATGCGCCACCCCGCTCAGTGGAATTGGCCATCCTCGCCGGAGTCCGTCTCTCTTCGGCTCGTGCTCGCGTCGCTCGGACTCCGAGAGCCCCAATGAAGATCCCAGCGACTAGATCGATGCCAGGTGTTGACCAGCCGAGTATCTCGGTTAGCCATTCTGAGAACGAGGGCCAGATACCGAGCCCGGATGGTCGTGTACACCAATCCCATGCCGCTCTCGGATTTCGACGGTGCCGGTCAACTTGAACGCCTGAGTGGGCTGCCCGCCTTTTCCGAAGGATGCTTGCTCGCCATCGAAGGAAGCGGAGACTTCACGATGACGGTCGGCAGTTAGACACGTGAGAGTGTCGTCGAGGACCCTGATACTCAAAGACCTGCACAGTTAATGTTCCGAGCCTGTATGCACAGCGTGCATCGTCTAGCCGCTAGGAGGAATGATGTCGTTGGAAAACAAGTCGGTGGTTCGCCAGTTCTTCCAACATCTCGAACGCGACCTCCGAATTCCCGACGAGTTACTAGGCCCTGCTTTTGTCTACCACGTGCCTGGAGCGCCACCAATCGACGTGGACGCTATCCACGAACGGGCTGCTGCTTTCGTTGCTGCCTTCTCCGATGCGAAACGTGTCGAAGACGCCTTGATTGCAGAGGGGGATCTGGTGGCTTTCCGTTCCACACTGGAGATGACTCACACAGGAGAGTTCATGGGGACTGTCGGCACCGGTGAGCGGATCTCCGTTGTGGAAATGGGGTTCTTTCGGATTGCCAATGGCAAGATTGCCGAGATGTGGGGCCTGCTAGACACGATGGGGCTTCTGACGCAGATTGGAGCCATGCCGAAAGGCGCGTAACTCGCGATCAGCGATTCTCGGACTTGTGTTCCCAAGAGATCACTGCTGACCACGCCCATAACCGGTCTGAATTCAGGGGGTCGTTGCATCACTGCCGGCGAGGATTGGTTTCTCGTTGTGGGGTTGGTTATGGAACGGTTGTCGGAGCCGGAGAGGGCTGAGATCTGGGATCGGGGCGAGGCGGATGAGTCGCAGCGGTCGATCTGTCGGGTGTTGGGACGTTCACCATCGACGATCCGGAATGTGTTCCGTTGAACCGAGTGGGTCATGGGGATGGTGCTATGTCGACCAGGCGTAACTCACGAATGACCAGTACGCCATCCAATAGCCTGGTCCAAGCAGAACACCGATTCTGGGCGCATAACGAACACTTCAGGAGGTGCGCCATAACGGCACTTCCGGCGCTCTTATCAGTCGAGTCGTTCTCCGGCGGCAAGCTCGGGTCTAGCCGGATCGTGTTGAGTTGTTCTTGTGCGGGTTGGTTCTTCCCGGTGAATGGGAGGAGTCATGTCAATGAGAGAGTCATCGAATGTGCCGGTTGTGGTCTCATCCGATTCCGATTTGTATTCGGTCCGGCAAGCTGTCGCTGGGTATCTGGCCGGCTTTGGAGAGTCGACGAGAAAGTCGTATGGCCTTGACCTGCGCCAGTGGATCCATTGGTGCCGGGATCATGACGTGAGGGTGCTTCAGGCCAAGCGTGCCCACATCGAGCTTTACGCCCGTTGGCTTGAGGAGCGGGGACGAGCTAGTGCGACTGTTGCAGGCGGTTGTCGACGATCACGGGCTTCTACCGGTACTGCGTCGAAGAGGAGCTAATCCCCCGGTCGCCGGCAACTCATATCCGTCGTCCCAAACTCAACTACGAGTCGAACGCAACAGGCCTCGACCGCAACGAGCTGGGCATGTTCTTGGTTCAGGCCGGACTGTCCGGTGGCCGCGATCATGCCCTTGCGTGTCTCCTCGCCTTGAACGGGTTGAGAATCTCCGAAGCGTTGAACGCTGACATCGAGGATCTCGGTTTGGTGCGTGGCCACCGGACACTGACCATCACCAGGAAGGGTGGCAAGGTTGTCATGATTCCGCTGGCGCCGAGGACTGCCAGGGCGATCGACTTATACGTTGGGGAGCGGAGCGAAGGGCCGATCTTTCTGAACCGGGATGGGACACGACGGCTGGACCGTCATGCCGCCACCCGGATCGTGAAGCGGCTGGCCAAACATGCCAGAATCGACAAGAACATCTCCCCACATTCGCTGCGCCACTCATTCATTACCGCAGCTCTGGACGCCGGGGTCGCTCTCCGCGATGTTCAAGAGGCCGCATCTCATGCCGACCCGAGAACCACAATGCGCTACGACCGGGCGAGACAGTCCCTCGACCGTCACGCCACATACATCGTCTCCACGTTCGTAGCCGGCGCCAGCCGCTGAACCACTCGAATAGTTTCGCCGTGGGAGAGCTGCTTGACGCGAAATTCTCCCACGGCGATCGCCCACATGAGGAACGACTGAAGATTCCCTACGGGAGCTCGAGGCTATGAGGCTTGGCAAGGCGCTCCGCAAACTCGGGCACTGAGATTTCCAGTCTGACAGCACAAGCCCGGATAACTGCCACGGCTGCGAAAGGGCGTAACGCCAGTAGTCGTCAGTCCGCCAAGCCGTGCCATTCAGCAGATCGGGTTTGATGCCACCACGGAAGGCTGCTCCTGCCAGGATTGCGTACTGGATCTTTCGTTTGTCCCAGCCACGGAACTCACATTCGGCCAGATACTCGTCGAGCAACGCTTGATAAGCGATCGGATCGTCTCGATCTGCCCCAGCCAGCTCGAGCGCGTCGGCAGCCAGCCCCATGTATACCTCTCCGGGAAAGGTGTTGTGTCTCGGATGAAGGTCGACAACCGATGAAGCGACCTCGAAGAGGTCCTTCCCTTGGGCGAGACCGCCCAGAAGCCGCACTAACGCCTCAGCTCGATCCGACTGACTCGGAGGCCTTTTCGGCATGTCTCAAATCTACGAGCAACCCGCACAGGAGGTGCCGATCCCGGACGATCTCAGATATGGGCGAATGTGCTCGGGATCAACGATCTGCGCCAGCTCGAGAAAGAATCCTCAGGATCCAGTGATGGGGGCGCCACAGATGTTCTCTCCGGCCGTGAGGTCGGAGGCTTCTGGGGCGTCTTTGGAGATCGAGTACGTGCGCTGTGAGAGGAAGTCCATCATTCGCCCGTCATATCGCCAGGTGCCCTCGAAGACACTCCACTCGCTTCCCCGAGACTCCGCGACGGTCACCAGGAAGACCGGCTCGCCTTGCGAATCTGCGGTGCACCGTATGTTCTCCTCATAGTCGGGCGATGAGCCGTACGTGATGACGAAGATCTGTCCGGGAGTGATCTCACCGGGTCCGGGCCCGCCTGGCGCCACCTGAATTGGTGCCTGGCTGAGTTCGCCGGGCGTTAGCTCGTAGAACTGTAAGAGCACGATCGATCCGGCGGCGTCTTGGACTCTGACTGCAAGCTCGGCTCTTCCATCGTCGTTGAGGTCAGGCGCCGCAAACACCTCACAGATTCCCGTCAGCCGGACGGGGCCTTCGGGCTGGGCTACTCCGCAGTCATCGAGAACCCATGATTCAGTGTCCCCGGTGGACCACGCCAAAACCATCATCAGGTCCTCTGGATCGGATTCCGTATCACATCCGGAAATGCCGATCGCTACTGCATCGGCCAAACCGTCGCCGTCGAAGTCACTGGTTCCAGACGACTGGTCGCAGAGTCCACCGAGGTCGGCGATTGCCTCCCTGAGCCTCTCCTCGACAGCGAGTGATCCTCTGACATCCGTGTTCTCACCGTTCTGGCCTCCAGTAAGCAAGGCCACGCCACCGATACCCAACAAGACTGCTACAGCCGCGACCAGGGCGACCTGCCAGCCGGGAACTCGCCGGTGCCTCGGATGCAGGGTTCGGGTTCGGATCCGCTCAAAGGACGGCGGATCGGGCATCTGCTCCAGTAAAACGTCATATGCCGTGTGGAAGTCAGTCTCGCTCATCGATCATCTCCTTGAGCTTGTGGTGGGCCAAATGCAGGTACCGGCGTACGGTGGCGGGACGACAGCCCATCAGTTCTGCCGCACTCACCGACGTGTGGCCCTCCCAATGGACGAGGAATGTGGCCGCCCTCTGCCGTGGTGGCAGCTGTGAGACGACCTCGACTAGTTGGTCCCGATAGTCCGCCTGTGGTGAATCCCCTTCGGAGCGAACTGACCGGTTGTCGATACGTTTGCGCTGGCGGAACCGAGAGCGAGCCTCATTGATGATTGCCTTGACCAAATAGGGCCGCGGGTCTTTCAGCCCGGAAAGGCCACCGGGTCGTTCCAACACTCGCACCACAACATCGGCCACCACGTCCTCCGCCTCCGACGGCCCGACAAGGGCTGTGGCGAGACGAGTCAGTTCGAACCGCAACTCCTGGTAGGCCTTCGCGTCTGAATCCATCCGTCACGTACTACACGTTGAAACCGCCCCAACCGTTGCACGGCTCTCGAGGAAACCTTCGCATGCCAGGAAGCTCCACCATCACACCAATACTCACAACGCCTCACCGCACGTGTAGCGCCATGGGGGTTCCCCTTCGCGCTCAGTACGTGCCGATCGGCTGCGGTCTCAGGTATGGGCGATATCGCTCGGGATCTGGTGATCTGTGTGGGTGGTGACCATGGGACCGGATGTGCTTGGCTTCAGTCTGACGACGGGAGCCCTGGGAGTTGCGTGGCTACGGGTCGACGACTGGGATGGGTGAGTAAGTAACCCTGTACCCGAATCGTCTTAGCGCCCGGCTGTGCTTCCGCAGGTTGATCTTGCTGAAGAATGGGAGATCGGTGAGGGTTCGGTTGGTCCAGTCGCCAACGATGGCGTAGACGACTTCGAAGTCCGCGGCAACGAACCCCTGGGCCGTGAACAGTTCCTGAAAGTCGGGATGTGCGGGGCCGATCTTGTCGATTACTGACGTGCGATATTGGGAGCTGTCAACGAAGAGCTCCGACGAGACGTACCCCTGAGCGAACAGATGGCTCAGAGAGCTCGACGAGAACTTGCGTTTGACGTGGATCAGCTGTCGATTTGCAGTAAGGACATCGCAGATTTCGATTGCGCTCGTCTTGCTGGCCACAGTGACCGTGTCTTTGTCGAGCAGCAGGTAGTCAGGATCGGACCCAGCAGCGAGTTCGTTGTAGGCGCCTTCTGTGATCTCCTGAAGAGAACCGTTGGCAGGAACACGAGTCGACGCGGGCAGTTGAACTGTGCTCTGCTCGATTCCGCCTATGTAGGTATCGAGGTCGGCTAGAAAGTCGGGCTCAATGAGATAGTACTCGCCACCGTCCAACACGTACTGGGCGCCGTCGAGGGTCACCTGCCCATCTAGGCAGTCCAAGAGAGTCCATTGGTCGACCGGTTCGCCCTCATCGTCTACGGCGATCAACGTCGTTTGTTGCAGTACATCAGGGTCGATGTCGTCACCGATTTCTGTCACGATCTGACTGATGGAAAGGTCAGGGTCGGCAAGGTCCAGAGACGGCACCTCAAAGTGGGCCACCTGATCGAAATTCAGGAGCGCGGGAGGGGCGAGCTCCCAGCCTTCCGGCGTCGCCGTGACTGCGTGGGAGGTCGCCTCGACGAGTTGTCTCACTCTGGTTGGATTCGATTCCGCCCTCAGGTTGTCCACGAATCGGAATCGACGTTGGTAGTCCTTCTTCTCGTGAAAGCGGGCGAGGTGGCGACAGAGCCGGCCGATGTCATCGAAGGTGACACGTCGGCTTACACGAAGTGTGTCACTCCCGCGGAGTCGTCTGCCGAACTCGACCTCAGACACCGGCACACCGACAATGCCTTTAAGCTGGTCGCCTTCGGCGTCCACGTCGAAAACCCCGAAGTCGGCTTCTCGGTTCGCCTGGCGAAGCGTTCTTATCGTGTTGGTCCCGACAGTCCTCGCCTCGATCTGGCGGACACGGTTAGCTGGATCGAGAGACACGGCGTCCTCATCACCCTCATACATCGCGTTCAGCGCGACCCTGAGTCCGTATCCCGGTTCGGTGACTCCCCGTCGCAGGTAATACCTGCCCCCGCCAAACGTCACTGCGTAGAAACGGTCGATTCGGAAACGAACCTTGACTGCAATCACCGCTGAACTTTGCGTGCTTTCCGGAAGGTCAAGGTCGTCGCCGAAGCCATCCCTGAGCAGGGCCAGCCAGCTTGGTGGCGACGGCTCTCCTGGCCACATGTAGAGGCGCGCCGACCATTGGACATCCTCATCGGGGTCGGATTCAAAGTCACGGACGACTACCTCCGGGGATTCCAGCCTGTCAGGAGCGATGACGTCGTCGAAAGTCTCCGTTTCATGGTCGCCGACTGAAGGGCGGACTGAGTGGATGGTGAGGGCGGAGACAGTCACGATTGGGTTCGCGTGGTGTGTTTGACGGCTTAGCCACGCGATACCCATGGCATCGACGGGGCCGGTGACAGTCTATTGGACCATGATGGTGCCGAGTCTTCGACGTCCGGTCCTTCGCTGTCGTCGGCAAAGTCGCTGCCGCACGCGTCACACACACGTATGTGCCGATCCAGTTCGGTTCCAGATATGTGCGATTCCGCACGGGATCTGGTGATCTGCGCCGTTCTTGTCGTAGGTCGTCGCTACGTTCGAAAGCCAAATGAGCAACGGGACAGACTTCACCCCAGACCCGGAGGAGGCTGGTCGCATCGCCTCTCACTTTGGGCCTGATGGGCCGATCGCGGCAGTCTACGCGTGGCTGGATTTGGTGAGGGCCGGTGACTTTGGCAGCGCCTGGGTACTCATGGATGACAACCTGCGACTGTGCAGGGCTCAGGCGTGGCTCTGGAACAATCGGTCTCATCCTGACATCGCCGCTCTTGACTTGGATGAGGAGGCGAAGCGAATCGCCGCGGTACCGTCCACCAGCTCGCTGTGGCCTGACTTCGCCATCACTGAGCTCGACCAACTAAACGGGACCTGGCCTCATAGATTCAAGGCCATGGAGGAGGGACGATTAGGTGCCGGCAGTGCCACCCGTGTGCTCGGGCCTGACTTAGAGGTCGTCCTCTTGATGGAGGGTACCGGAGAGGTGGAGGTGTTTGACCAACCCACCCTGGTGCCCGATGCGTTCCCCTTTGCGGTGCGCATGACGGATCACGGCTGGAGGGTTGCGGCATACGGTGATTTCGTCCCTGAGCCTGGGTGGCCACCTGAGTTGGAGCGACCCGCTGGGTAGCTGGGTGGTTGATGAAGTCCTTTGGGCTCGACTGCTGAGCAAAGGGGGATCTCAATGTCGAGCCCCGGGCACGACGTGCCGATAGGTAGCGGGTCCAAATATGTGCGATTTCGCTCCGGAATTGTTGATCGGGGCGGATGGGCGACGACACTGGAACCTCATAGTGCGATTAGGCGTCGTACACGTATGAGCATGATGCGGCGGGTGAATCTGATGCTTGCCACCGCGATGGTCGGCTTCGTGGGAGCTTGTGGGAGTTCGCCTGAAGCCGCTGATCTGCCGCGGACTACCGGCCAGGGCATCACCATCACTGTGTCGATGTCAGAAGAGGTCTTGCCCCTCCCCGGATGTCACACCCAGTGGTTGATGAGCCATGATGAGGAGCCTCCTCCGGGTGCCTGTGAGCAGACCATGACGGTGCGCCGCTTCATCGCAGAACATGATGGACAAACTGTCGAGGCGGCGGTGGTGGGAGAGGCGAGTCTGGATCCGTTATATGCCATGGGAATGGCCGCGCGGAATCTGACCGAAAGCGTGTCGATAGTCGTGGTCGATCCTCCCACTGATGCGACAGTGGTTCGCCTGGTCGACGGTTCGGGGGAGCTGGTCGATGAAGTTGTTCCGTCGGACGGTCTTGTGGCGCTCGCCGGCTTTAGTTCAGACTTGACCGCCGAAGCTGTTGCCAACGACGGGACCGTTGTCGCTGCATGTCCCTCTACAGGCGTGCTGATTGAAGGCGTCATCTTCGAGTGCACCCTTGCGGCGGATGCGACAGTCCCTGTCACCACCATCCCCACGGAGACTCCAAATCAGTGACCCATGCGCACGCCGACGTGCCGATCTGCTCGGTTTTCGGATGTGTGCGTTATTACTCGGTATCAGCTGTTCTGAGCGGTGTCAGACCGATAGTGGCTCGTCAGGGTCGAATTCTTTTCGAAGCCGTGACCAGCGAGAGAGCGACATTCTGGGCTCGGACCGGCCGACGTAACCATTCTTGGTGGATTGGACCAGATTCAGAAGGTGTGCTCCTTGCTAGCGACTCGGAGCCAGTCGACAACGTCGACGGTGAGTCACGGCCGGGGCGAGAGGACTATCACCATGAGCGGTTCACTGTGGGCGTCGACATCGGGCCGGGTGAGAAGGATCGCAGGTCGTCCACCATGATGGGCAGGTCTAGCTTCCTTCACTGCTACGGCTCGAGGACGATCGGTGGTTGAAGTGGTCCATGGGACGCTCGAAATACTTACAACATCAGCCTGTCGTCAAGTTCTAGCTGGTGTGGTTGCGAGGCCGGTCCGAGAACCGCAGCCCCTCCACGAGTCGAGCTGTCTCCTTGAGAGATTCGCCGCCTCGCCGTCAGGTGTTCGAACGCAGCCCGTCGAGGGTAATTTCGACGAGTCGGAGCAACCCGGCGTGGGATGGTGCGTGTCCGGCGGCTGCTAGGGCGTGGAGGCAGTAGCCGGCGAGTTCTTCTGGGGCGACGTCGTCACGGACATCACCGGCCCCTACGGCTTCGACGACTAGGTCCCGAACCATCTGATGGAGACGGTGCTGTGCGTCTGCTACCTGGTCGTCCCGATGGAGCACCGCGCTCAACGCTTCGCCATGGGGCTGGGTGTGATGCTGCTCGACTCGATCCTTCTGGATTTGGGCGTAGGCGGTGAGCAGCTTCTCGAGCCGTTCCATGGGATGGGCAGCCCGGTCACGAACCTCGGCCAGGTGTGCGAGATGATCCTCGATCTGACGTTGATGCCAGGTGGCCAGGATCGTCTCAACGTCGGGGAAGTACTTGTACAGCGTGGCCCGGCCGATACCGGTCCTTTCGGCGATCTCAGACATGGTCACCGCACGGAGCCCATGTTCGGCGACCAACGCCGCGGTGGCGTCGAGGGTGGCGTCGCGCACCGCACGACGATGCGCCTCGATGGTCTCATCCCACAACTTCGGCACAAGACAAATATACACAGTGCAAGAGAGTGAAACGAGGTGACTTGACATAGACATGGTGTCTCGATAAGGATGGCGAGGTACCCGAAGCGAGGAGGATCGTCATGGCCGACCCGCCCTCCAACTCGGACCGACGTGCCAACGACCACACTGTGCCACCGGGCATGCCCCGCTGGGTGAAGGTCATGGTGATAGTCGCCCTCGTAGTGATCGTTGCGTTGATTGTGATCATGGCGCTCAGCGGCGGGGAACACGGCCCCGGCCTACACAATCCGGCAGGGTGAAGCTGGTGGCGATGAGACCGCCGATGCGAAAGCTGACGCTGAGCATCCATCTCGCCGTCTCGGTGGCTTGGATCGGGGCGGTGGCTGCCTACCTGGCTCTCGACGTCTCTGCAGCCGTTAGCCAGGATCCTCAGACGCTTCGCACCGCCTATCTCGGAATGGACCTGGTCGTCCGCTCAGTAGTGGTCCCGTTAGCGGTCGCCTCTCTGATCACCGGGCTGGTGATCTCGTTGGGAACTCGATGGGGCCTGTTCCGCCACTACTGGGTGCTCATCTCCCTACTACTCACGATCTTCGCCATAGCAGTGCTCCTCTCTGAGACCCGGACGATCAGCACCCACGCCAGGATGGCGACAGACCCCTCGACATCGACCGAACAGCTTCGGGCCATGGGAACCACACTGGTGCATTCCATAGGCGGGTTGTTGGTGCTGCTCATCATCCTGGTGCTCAACGTTTACAAGCCAAAGGGAATGACCCGATACGGGTGGCGCAAGCAACATCAGCGCCTCGAACCGACCCGGAAGGCCAAGACATGATCCGATTGCAGTGGCCAGGTGTCGAACTTTCGTTGTCCGGTTCGGGGCGGGCCGGTCTGTTGTCGCACAGCGCCACCGGGGTCAATTGTCGAATATGGCGAGCAGCCTTTCCGTTTCGGCTGAGCTCCATCCCGGAGGTGGGACGATCAGGGTCCATGCTTCGGCCTGGGCCGGGCCGAACTTGTGCCCGTGGCCTACTGGAGCGCTGGTTCCCACAGCGAGGTCGACGGCCATCTGCCAGAAGGTGACCAGGGGAAGGTAGGGCATGTGCTCGGAGACGTCAGGGCCTCGGGGAGAGTCGAGCCAGTCGGGCCTATCGAAAATGAGCTCGGGGGTCCACCAGGTGATGGGATCGGAGGCATGCTGCAGGTAGGCGAGCCGAGGCGGATCCCACTGCCCGCCTTGAGCGGCGAGCGCGTCGCCGTCCGCTCCGAACCTGACCGCCTCTCCACTCCGGTACACCGGCCGCCACACGGGCGATCCGGCGTCCCGGTCGGCGACCAGCCGCTGCCACAGTGGGCCCGACCGCGGTGGGCCGACCCATAGCGCCCCGTCGACAGCGGCGGTTATGTCCTCGAGGTCAACGAACAGGCGCTCCCAGCCGAAGGCACCCAGGCTCTCCCCGTAGAGAAGAAGTCCGGGCCGGTTGTCCTCTGGTTCCTGTTGGATTCGCTCGGTGACCTCGACCAGCAGAGACCGGGCAGATTCGACCGCTCGATCCTGGTTGCCAATCATCACCATCCAGCTAGCCAGGTAGGAGTACTGAACCGCGACCGCAGCGGTATCACCGCTATACATGTACTCGATGCCGTCGATGGCATAGGGGTCTATCCAGCCGCTCCCGGTGGGGACAATGAGCACGATCACCTCCCGGTCGAACGCTCCGACCCGCTCCATCTCCTCCACCGCCAGGGCTGCCCTCGATTCAGCGTTCGGTGCTGTCTCGAGACCGACATACACTCGGATCGGCTCGCTTGAGGGAGCGCCCGAAAACGCCTCAAGCTCTGCCGGAGTTGGGGTCTGTGCGACGAAGGCTCGTCCCTGGCTTCCCATCGTCTCCCAATCGATCATCGAATCGGGTCCTCCGGCCAGGAAGCTCGAAACAGGTGGGCTGACGCCCGGTTCGAAGCGCCGATCCGAGGTGCGATGCGCCTCTTCCAGGGCAGGAACGAGCTGGCCCGCCACCACCAGATCGAAGAACAGGATCACAGCGACCAACGCGGTGACCGTGGTTAACGACACAGCCACCCAACCAGGTGCATTCCGGGCTAGGAGTCTGCTATAGGAACCGAACACTGCGCGGAAGCCTCGACTCAGTTGGATGAGCAAGAATCCGACTCCGAGGGCCGTGCCCACGACAAGGGCAAGGTAGGGGAACAGGGCGAGACTCGTGTCCATGAGTACGGCGATGTCGACTCGCCACACCGCGTGGGCCACGAAGGCCCAGCCAACCACGACCGAGGGAGCCCCGAACAAAGCGAGTGTCATCCACCAAGAGACCCGCGGCCAATCTCGGAATCGATGCCACAGTCCGGCACCAGCCGAGCCGACTCCGTAGCCCAGGGCGATGGCAAGCCCGGAGACCACACCCTGCACCTGCCAGGGCCGGGGAAGCATCGCTGGGACCACCGACGCGGCGAGGAACAACAGCGCAACAACCAGCCCAGCCCGGGAAGCACGCCACGACAAGATCCGCCTAGGCGGATCGACCTCAGCCGAGGTCACCCCGATCGTCGTTCGGGGCTGCGCAGACTCGCTCGTGTCAACAGTCGGCCATTCTGAGCCGAGATTCTCGCCCTTTGCCGCCGTTAACGCAGCCGAGTCCTGGCCAAGAACCTCTCTCATATCGCCCCTCGGATTTGCCCCGGAGGTAGGGAGGATCGACGGTCGCCGCTGTGCCAGCGCGTGTCCATCGCGCGAAATGGTGCATGAGACGGTCGAGAACGCGAAATGACACGAACCCGAAATTACCTCTGAGCAGTACAAGTGAAGGACCGATTCGTCGGTCCTCCCTACCCGGCGTGGACTGCGGTGGGTGTAACCGAGTTAGCTCTCATCGAGATTGACGTCATTGCTGGTGTAACGGCCTAAGCCACGACACACGCCCACACCTGCTCCCACAAGTACCTTGCTGTTATCCGAGGCGGTACCGCCGGAGACCGAGCCGTGCCCTCAGCGTTCGTCTAGCTCCACTTCGTATCGCTCCACGGAGACGAGCTCGGATCCATCTACGGCGCCGACGGCCTGATCCCGAAGCTGGTCGGCGGCTGCTTCGCTGGCCTTCATCGCCTCGTCACTCTCCCAAAAGGTCGCCGTGAGGCCCTTCCCTGTCTCGCGATTCACGAGCGAAAGTATGCCCTTGAACCCTGCAATGTCGCGTGCTCGCGGGAGTATCTGCTCCCGCATCACTTTGAGCGAAGCATCAGCAGATTCGGGCGGTCCTTGAACCATGGTTACCCGTGCGTACATGAGGTCTCCTCCTCGTTGGCTCTGTTCTCAACCGCAAACATGCTCTCCACCGGCGAGGTCTGTGACCATCCCCGGCTGGGGCCGCGATCAGTGTGTGGCACGTCTCGCCGCCTCTCCCGGGGACCGGGGGGCTGGAGTTAGCCCGTTGTTGACCCAGACCGTCGCCAGCGGCGATGAACCTACACCGCGGGCTGCGGTCCGAGTCGGACACCCTCGAGAGGTAGAAATCCAAGTATGGCGCTGGCGAAGGTTGCCCTCACGTCGGCCGGTCTATACGTGCCGATAGCGGGCACCTTCTGAAATGGGCGTTATCGCCCGAGATCAGTTGATCTGTGCGAACGTCAGCTCTGACCTCGCGGCGCACTTGAGAGCCACTTCTTGACCCTCCGCTGCGTGCGCGTGTCGTCCCTAATCGGGCCAAAACCACTCGCTGGACCGTAGGTTCCCCTGAAAGAGTCGAGCTCCCTTAGGTACTCAGCGAGCTCGGTTGCCATGCTCTCGATCGTCATCTCATCTCTGATTCGAGGCTCGAATACATCCCGCAGCTGGGCTAGAGCTGCACTGTGAGCTTCGTCGAGGCGGGGAGGCTCGGCCACTGGAACGTCGTTGCAGAGTTCCCAAGCGGGCAGCTGCCAGAAGGAACCGTTGCGACTGACCACCCGGCGTCCAGTTTCGGAGCCACTACCGATCGCCATCACGGGGCCAAAGGGTGTTCGTGCAACGGTTGAAACGCGATCTCTGGCGGGACCGACCATGAGAACGGCGGCAGCTTCAATCCCACTGGTTGTGTATCTGACTCCGCCAATCAGCGTGTAGCCGCTCTCCTCGAGAGCAGCCACATCCTCTCCGGTGGCTCTCAACAGCTCGCTGAGTTCGGGGTCGGTTAGGACCTCAACCGAAGAACTCATCGCGCGAGACTACGACGCATGGGCCGAGTGAAAGTTCCGACATCGCGCACCTCCCGAACTGAGGGTTATCGCTCGAGATCGGTCGATCTATGCCAATCACCTCTCGTGAGCCAGCCTCCATCCTCCATCACCTACTCCAGACAGCGGTGTTGACGAACAATCCGGCGGCCTCCCGTGGTGCCTATTCACGTTGTTCGATTCCGCAGATCTTCCAATCGCCTCCAAGTTGCCACCAATCGCGCTCTCGTACCTGAGAGAGACGCCATACTTCGATTGGTCCACCCTGAAATGAGCGATCCACAACTAGTTCGGTCCATACATCGTCGACTTCGTCTGGCAGTCGATCGAACGAGAATTCACTGTCACCCCCGTACACAGTGCCCTGGGAAAGGACCGAATAATCTGCACCTCCGGTTTCCCTAAAGAACGCCAGGGGAATCCGTTCCTTCTCCACAACGCAAAGTCGACCGTAGGCTGCGTCCAAATCTCGCGAGACGCTCTGACTCAGCTCACCGGCGAACCAAATTTGGGTGTTGCCGGGAGTCCGCACTGGCTGTGACAAGAGAAGAATATTGAGGCCGTAGAGGATCAACAGTACGGCCACAATCCGGAAGGTCCAGATCCCGGCGCGTCGCAGGGTGCTGGTCATGGGATTGTCGTCGTTAGCGGTGTGTGGCTTCTTGGCGAGGAGGAGGCCTGGTTCGGTTCCTCGACGCTGAGCCTCCTATTCTCCTCTCGCCCCGAGGGACGCGAAACCGCACTGTCGGCTCTCGCTCCAATCAATCCTTGACTCACAATCGTTGGAGACATATGTAGGGAATAGCTCCATCTGTCCACGCTCTTTCGGCGCACCACGCACGACTAGGACCCCAAACAGCGAGTAGCACCAACCGAATACAGGTCTAGTCAAGAGAGAATCCTCCCACACCATTGATTCATCCGGCCCGAACGATACGTGCCGATAGTGCGCACTCCGCCATCAGAGCGTTACGCCTCCAGACTGAGTGATCGGTGCACCGCCGTTCGGAGACGCAGCCGCTCTAAGTTCCTGGTAGGCGCTAGCCAGTCGGAGTGAATGGCCCGCAGGGCCGTCGAGGAGGGATCGCTCGATTCGTGTCGGCTCGAGGCGCGAAGTCTCCCGGACCCGTGTACTTCATCAACGGGTTCGGTATAGGCCGCTCACCATGTTTGGTGGGGGTGCTTCTCGTGATCCGCCTTTGAACCGCTGGCTTGGGTGTCTTGGAGGACCGGCAATAGGTTCATATAGGCTCGGTGGGCGATGAACGAACGTGACTACTCACCCGGACTGAAGGACGTGGTGGCAGGAGAAACGTTTCTGGCGCTGGTCGACGGCGAGCGGGGACGGCTCCATTACCGCGGGTACCCGATCGGCGAGCTCGTCGAG
>Ga0268386_10001508_pt1 | contig 15992 bp, 9 predicted proteins | sample RVTome_15_FD_200260 | JGI IMG/M metagenome (GOLD analysis project Ga0268386, IMG submission 200260) | Soil microbial communities from uranium-contaminated site in the Upper Colorado River Basin, Wyoming, United States - RVT150D86... ...
TACGGACGCCCCGGCGATGCGGCGTGGCCCTGGCGATCTCTTCGAGATGACGGGGCCGCCCCCTGACCCGCGGCTGTCGAACGCCGACCTCGCGCCGACACGAATTGCCGAACGGACCTGGTCCACGTACCACATGGCCTCGCTCTGGATCGGCCTCTCGGTGTGCATTCCCACCTACATGCTCGCCGCGAGTCTGATCCAGGGGGGCATGAACTGGTGGCAGGCGGTCGCCACCATCATGCTCGGCAACGTGATCGTCTGCGTGCCCATGGTGCTCATCGCCCACGCCGGAACGCGGTACGGCATTCCGTTCCCGGTGCTCGCCCGCGCGTCGTTCGGCGTGGCCGGCTCGAACGTCCCTTCGCTGCTGCGCGCTGTCGTCGCCTGCGGCTGGTTCGGGATTCAAACCTGGATTGGCGGCCAGGCCATCTACACGATGCTGCGGGTAGCGGTCCCCGCATGGGAGCCGCCCTTCGCGCAGGCGCTCGGGTTCGGCGCGTTCTGGCTCTGCAACATGTACATCGTCGTGCGCGGCAGCAACGCCATCAAGGCGTTGGAGGCGTATGCGGCGCCGTTCCTGATCGCCGCGGGCCTTGCCCTGTTCGCGTGGGCGGTCGGACGCGCGGGCGGACTGGGCACGATCCTCGATCGGCCGAGCGCATTCGCCACGACCGGCGACTTCTTCGCCTTTTTCGTCCCATCGCTGACGGCCATGGTGGGATTCTGGGCCACGCTCGCGCTCAACATCCCTGACCTGTCGCGATACGCGCGCGGCCAGCGCGCGCAGGTCCTCGGCCAGTTTCTGGGGCTGCCGACCACGATGACGCTCTTCGCCTTCATTGGGGTGGCTGTGACGTCCGCGTCCGCCGTGATCTTCGGGGAGCCGATCTGGGATCCGGTCCAGCTGCTCTCGCGGCTCGAGAGCCCGATCGTCATCCTTGTATCGCTCTTCGCCCTGGTCGTGGCGACGCTGACGACGAACGTGGCGGCCAACGTGGTGGCGCCCGCGAACGGCTTCGCCAACCTGTGGCCGTCGAAGATTGACTTCGCGCGCGGCGGCATCATCACGGGGATCATCGGCATCGCGATCATGCCGTGGAAGCTGCTGGAGAACGCGGACCGCTACATCGGCTGGCTCATCGCGTATTCCGGGTTTCTTGGCCCGATTGCGGGGATCTTCATCGCCGATTACTGGGTTGTCCGACGCGCGCGCCTGTCGCTGCCGGATCTCTACTCCACCGCGGGGATCTACGGCCGCTGGAATCCGCGGGCGCTGATCGCGCTGGCGGCAGGGATCGCCGTCGCGCTCGTCGGGCTGGTCGTGCCCGCCGTGCGCGTGCTCTACGACTACGCGTGGTTCGTGGGTTTCGGAACGGCGTTCCTGGCGTACAGTGTTCTGATGCGCGGCACGCCGCAGGTGGATTCGAACGAGAGGCGAACGCCATGAGCACACAAGCTTCTGGAACCGCAGCGGCCCTGCGGACGGTCGATCATTGGATTGGCGGCGGACGCTGGGACGGTCAGGTGGAGCGCTGGGGCGATCTCTTCGATCCGGCGAGTGGCGAGCGCCAGGGGCGGGTGGCGTTCGGGGATGCGGCGGTCGTCGACGCCGCCGTTCAGGCAGCGACCGCCGCCTCGCGGACCTGGGCGGGAACCTCGCTCGCCGCGCGCGCGCGCATCCTGTTCGCGTACCGTGAGCTGGTCGAGCGCCGGAAGCGCGAGATCGCGGAGATGCTGACGCGCGAGCACGGCAAGGTACTCTCCGACGCGCTCGGCGAGGTGAACCGGGGCCTCGAGGTCGTCGAGTTCGCGTGCGGACTGCCGCATCTTCTCAAAGGCGAGTTCTCCGAGAACGTCTCGACCGACGTGGACAGCTACTCGCTCCGCCAGCCACTCGGTGTCGTGGCGGGAATCACGCCGTTCAACTTCCCCGCGATGGTGCCGATGTGGATGTACCCGCTCGCGATCGCATGCGGGAACGCGTTCATCCTGAAGCCCTCCGAAAAGGACCCGTCGGTGTCGATGTTGTGTGCCGGGCTGCTGGCCGAGGCCGGACTCCCCGCCGGCGTCTTCAACATCGTGCACGGCGACAAGGCCGTCGTCGACGCGATTCTCTCGCATCCGGGGATTCAGGCGGTCAGCTTCGTCGGATCCACGCCGATTGCCCGGCACGTGTACGAGACCGCCACGCGCGCCGGGAAACGCGTGCAGGCGCTCGGCGGCGCCAAGAACCACATGGTCGTCCTGCCGGATGCGGATCTGGAGCTCGCGGCGGATGCTGCAGTGAGCGCCGCCTACGGATCCACGGGGCAGCGGTGCATGGCGGTTTCCGTCCTGGTGACCGTGGGGAACGCCGGGGACCGCCTGCTCCCGCTCGTGCGGGAACGGCTGCGCCGGCTCAGGGTCGGGCCCGGACTCGTGGGCGAGGCCGAGATGGGACCGCTCGTCACGAAGGACCACCTCGCCCGCGTCCTCTCCTACATCGAGGCAGGCCAGGCGGCCGGCGCCGAGCTGGTCGAAGACGGCCGGCGGATCACCGTCACGGGACACGAACGCGGGTTCTTCCTCGGCCCCTGTCTGTTCGACCGCGTGAAACCGCATATGTCGATCTACACCGATGAGATTTTCGGACCGGTGCTCAGCGTCGTCCGGGCGGATTCGTACGACGAGGCGGTGTCGCTCATCAACGAGAGCCCCTACGCGAACGGGGTGGCGATTTTCACGAACGACGGCGGCGCGGCCCGACGGTTCCAGCACGAGATCCAGGTCGGGATGGTCGGGATCAACGTTCCCATTCCCGTCCCCATGGCATACTTCTCGTTCGGGGGCTGGAAGAGCTCGCTGTTCGGGGACGCGCACATCTACGGGCGCGAAGGCGTTCAGTTCTATACGCGCGGAAAGGTCGTCACGGCGCGCTGGCCAGATCCGCGCCACCGCGGCGTGAACCTCGGTTTTCCACAGATGTCATGACAAGCCGGGGCTCCGCCCCGGACCCCGGCTCGGTCGCTTGCGAGCCGCAGAACGAATTAAGATGTCGCAGATCATGGCCAGATTTTCGATCGCGATGGGGCTCGCCGCGGCAGCGTTCGCGCAGACCGCGCAACAGCCTGTGTTCCGCTCCGGCGTGGACCTCGTCACCGTGGACGTGTCCGTAGTCGGTCCAACCGGCGATCCGGTCGAGAATCTCACCGCCGATCGGTTCCAGCTTCGCGTCGACGGCGTGCCGCGCCGCATCGTCCGGGCGCTGTACGTGCCCTTCAAGCCGGAAACGGCCGGAGCCGCGAATGCGCCTGTTCCCGAATTCTTCACGTCGAACGAGCATGTCGACACCGGCCGGCTGATCCTCATCGCGGTCGATCAGCAGCACATCCGGCGCGTCGAGGGACTGGCGGCCCTGCGCGCCGCGGCGCACTTCATCGACGAGCTCGATGCCGCGGATCGCGTGGCGGCGGCGCCGCTCAGCTACACGGGTCCGATCGAGTTCACCAACCGGCACGCCGCCGTCAAGTCGTATCTGCGGACGCTCACCGGAACCGCCACGGTGCTGAGAGGGAACTTCAATATCGGCCTCGTCGAATCGCTCTACATCTCAGAAGGCCAGCGCACGTGGCTCGATCGTGTCGTGCTTCGCGAATGCGGGCAGCCGCTCTCGCGATTCGAGAATCTCGCCAGAATCGCGGAGGCCGAGGGCTTCCGGGACCCCTGCCCCGTGCAGATCGAGCAGGAGAGCCGCGCGGTGGCGCAGGAAGCGCGGACCAATGCTCGAACTTCGCTGAACCTCTTGTCGGGGCTCATCTCACGGCTGGCCGAGATCGACGGCCCCAAGACGCTCGTGCTCCTGTCCGAGGGGCTCATCGCCGAGCCGCAAGCGATCGATCTGACGTCGCTTGGCGCCGCGGCGCAGGCGGCGCGCGTCACCATCTACGTCCTGCAGCTCGAGCAGCCGATCTTCGACGCGACCGAGGCCATCGTCTCGCCAACCGTCTACCAGGACTTCCAGGTCAAGGCGGACGGGCTCGCCAGGCTGGCTGGCAGTTCCCGGGGCGCGCTCTTCAGGCTCGTCGGCGCCGACCCGTATCCGTTCCGCAGGGTTCTTCGCGAGCTTGGCGGGTATTACCTGCTGGCCTTCGAAGCCTCTGACGCGGATCGGGATGGCCGTGCGCGGCGCATCGACGTGTCCACCAACACCCCGGGGGCGATCGTGCGTTCGCGGCAGGCGTTCAAAGACGCGCCCGACCGCGCGAGGGAAACGGTCGAGGCGCAGCTGGTGAGGCTGCTTCGCACTCCGCGGCTGGCGGCGGAAATCCCCGTGCGCGCCACGGCGCACACCTTCCGGGAACCGCTGGACGGCAGCATGCGCGTCGTCATCAGCGCCGAGGCGGAAGGCGGAACGGCGCCGGATGTTACCTTCGGCTATGTGCTGGTCAACGAAGAGGGAGTCATTTCGGCCAGTGGAACGGCGCCGGGACCGGACGGACGGCTGACGCAGGCGGTCACCGTCCCCGCGGGGCGTTACAGGCTGAAGGTGGCGGCGATCGATGCCGCCGGCCGGCAGGGCAGCGTGGAACGGCAGTTTGCCGCGCGGCTGCACCCGGCCGGCAGCGTCGGGGTGAGCGATCTCGTCCTCACGGAGGGGACGGCCCAACAGCCCCTGCGTCCGCTCATCGCGCGCGTGAGCGGCGGTCGAGTTTCGGCTGTGCTGGAGGTTTACGGTCCTGCCGGATGGAAACCAGCCGATGTCTCGGTGCTTTTGGAGCTGAGGCGGGCCCAGGGAGGGGCGCCCATCGTCACCACGCCCGCGCGCCCGGCCGTACTGGGAGCCTCGAGCGCGCGCATCTGGACGGAATTGCCAGTTCAGGAGCTTGCGGCCGGATCCTATCTGGTCGCCGCGAAGATCACGTTCCCCGACGGCAGCACTCGAACGATCGAGCGGGGATTCCTGAAGTAACGAGAAATGCTGAATGTCGAATGCTGAGTGCTGAATGAGAAGCATCCAGCACTCAGCATCCGATTATTCGTCGTTCAGCATTCTACATTCAGCATTCCTTAGAACTCGAACCTCAACGCGAACTGCATGCAGCGTCCAGCCTGCGCGTCGCAGGTCGCGAGCGTCTCGTTGTACCTGCCGAAGCCTGAACGATCGCGGATCATCGTGAGGCTGTTGACGTCGAACTTCGGCGTGTTGGTCACGTTGAACACGTCCCAGCGGAAACGGAGCCTGGTGTCAGAAAAGAGGTTCCAAGCCTTCGTGACGCTGAGGTCGATGTTGAAGTAGCCGTCGCCGCGGAAGATGTTCCGCTCGCCGGCTTCGCCGGGCAGCGAGAACCTGAAGAAGTCCCGCGCATTCTCGGGATCGACCCACGCGCTCGGCCGGTTGTCGACGGCGTTCCTGACGACCCCGGTCTCGGGCCGGTTGTTTGGATCGATCAGCGTGGCGTTCCCCTGGAGGTTCCAGTTGGTCGGCCAGCACGAGCGGCAGTTCTGGACGCTGAACGGGAACCCGCTCGTCCATCGAGTGAGGCCGGAGATCGACCAGTCGCCGATGATCTGATTCACGACCCCGTTTGCGTTCGTGCCGAACCGCCGGCCCTGGCCGAACGGCAGATCCCAGATCCAGTTCAGGTTGGCCTGGTGCGTGACGTCGAAGTCCGAGATGCCGTAATTGATCTCCTCGTCCCACGAGTTGATGAGGAACCCGCTGTAGCCGCCCGCGCCGAAGTTGCCGAAGGCGCTCCCGCGCTCGACGTTCGACCCCATGTCCTTCGACTGCGACAGCGTGTAGTTGACGTCGAACTGGAGACCGTCGGAATAGCGCTTCCGGAGCGTCACGATCATCGCGTGGTAGTTCGATCGTCCGATCGAGCTCAGCGCGGCGACCGAGTCGTACTGCCGGTTGAAGTAGGCAAACGGCCCGAACTTGCTGCACGCCGGGCTGCAGAACTGATCGAGCAGCCAGAGCGACGTGATGTAGTCCGGCGCGTTGCGGTTGAAGCGCCGCGCGATGGCTTGTGTTGCCGTGAAGCCGTCCGCTGCCGCGTCGGGGAACAGGTTCTCCCAGTAGGGGATGGACCCGATGCCGCCGTACGACTCAATGGGCGCGCCCCCCGCGATTCCGGCCGCCTGCGTCGCCAGAATCAGCTGCTGGACCGCCGTGAAGTAATCCATGCCCGATGCCGTGTCGACGAGGTTCAACGGCATGGCCAGGTCGCGACGCACGAGCAGATCGCGCCCGAACCGGCCGATGTAGCCCCCTTCGATCGCGAATTGCCCGCGCAACTGGCGACCGATGACGAGGTTGACCATGTGCGCCGACGGCGTGACCAGCGAATCGTCGATGGTGGACGTGATGATCCCCGCCTCAATCGGCGGCGTTTGCGGGAACCCTCCCGGCGGCGCCGTCGGCATTGTCGGCGGCATCGTCGTGGTGTTCACGAAGCGGACATCGGGATTCTCTTCGTAAGGAGCGCCGAACGGGCTCGAGATGCCGGTGGACATCCCGAACGCAAAGCTCTGATCGAAGTTCTGCGCGATGCCCTGGCCGATGCGATCGAACACCCTGGAGTATCCGGCACGCACGACCATCTTGTCGCCGCCCGTCAGCCATCCCTTGAACCCGCTTTCGCCGCGCGGCGTCCACGCGACCGAGAAGCGAGGCGCGAAGTTGTTCTTGTCCCACTCGTAGAAGCCTCGACCGCCGTTCTTGGGTCCGGCGAGGTCGAACGTGATGATGGGACTGGCATTCGACGGGATTCCGGCAAGCATGTTCTGCCGGCGCTGTTCGAAGAGTTCCCCCATGCTGACGCTCGGCGCGACCTGCTGGCCGTTCACCTCGTAGGGTGGAGCGTAGATGCCGTAGCGCAGACCAGCGGTCACCGTCAGGTTTTCCGCGAGCCGCCAGCTGTCCTGCACGTAGAACTCGTACTCGTTCGTGGCGTACTCGCGGTTGATGGGCTGTCCGATAGGCAGGAGGTTGCCCTGGACGTCGTAGTTCGCCCGCAGGTTCGACTGAGAGAGCACGCCCAGCATGTTCAGCCAGGCGTCCGCATAGCCGGCTTCGAAATCCTCATGCACCCCCGGCACCTGAGTGCAGCCCGGCGTGCTGCAGTCCGGTCCCCCGGGCATGTACGTCCGGCCGACTCCCGAGACCCAGGACGGATTCACCGTGGCCGACAGGAACGACCCGCTGTTGCGTGTGCTGGGAATCCGTGTGAATCGCAGGTTCGTCCCGACCTTGACGGTGTGGTTGCCCTTCAGCCATGAAAGATCGTTGACGATGTTGTGAGTCGGGGTTTCGCGTGTGGTCGTCGACGACAACGGATCGAGCGTGCTGATGAACCTGAACACGACAAAATTGTCATCGAGCGTGCCAATCGTGCCCGTATCGATCTTCGTCATGCCGTACCTGAAGCTGTTGACGAGGCTCGAGCTCAGAGCGATGTCGTGCCCCACGGCCAGGCCGAAATTGCTGAAGACCGTTTGGCTCGCCGGATCCTGGCCGGGGAACTGCGGCGCGGAATTGATCGTGTCGTCCTGGAAATTCGCGCGGACGAACAGGCTCTGCCTGTCCGTCATCCGCCAGTCGTATCGACCAATGAAGGTGTTGAATTCGTTGGTGATTGGCGCGGCGAACCGGAAATCCATGATGTTCCGACCATCGAGACCCGGCTCGTTCGGCGACGGGTACTCCTGAAAGTACTGTGATGCTGCGAGGCTGGGCCCAATCCCGAGTGGATCGATCGCCGCAATCTGTGCGGGCGTCAGACCGTGCCATCCCACCGGCACGCTGTGACTGTTCCTCAAGCCCTGGACGGCTCCTCCGGGGCACGCGGCCGCGACCGCGCACTGATACATCAGAATGCCGTCGCGGAACGAGTCCGACGGCACGGCGCGCACGACAGGACTCTCGCTGTTCTCCCGCAGCGCTTCGAAGTTGCCGAAGAAGAACATGTTGTTGCGGCGAATCGGGCCGCCAATGGCGCCACCCCAGGTGTTCTTGTCCAGTTTCGGCGCCACACTGGGCTCCTCGGCCAGCACCTGCGACAACTTCAGAAAGTATTCGTTGCTGGAGGTGTCGGTGCGGCGCAGGAACCAGTACGCCGACCCATCGAACTGATTGGTGCCACTGCGCGTGACCAGCGACACCTGCGGGCCGCTCGATCGGCCGGCCTCGGCGCCATAGTTGGTGGTGCTGACGCGGAACTCCTGCAGCGCTTCCTGCGTCATGCGGACGACCGACGTGTATGCCGCCTGCAGCTGCGGATCGTTGACATCCACGCCGTCCAGCGTCACGTTCTGCTGGTCCGAGCGCGCGCCCGCCACCGACCCGTAGCGCGGATCGACCGTGTTCGGGTTCGTCGTCGGGATGAACACCGCCCCTGGCTGCAGGCTGAGGAGGTGGACGACATTGCGTGCTTCCACCGGAAGCCGCTCGATGGTTTCGCGGCTCATCGTCTGGCCAACGCTGGCATCAGTCGTGTTGATGATCGGCGTCGCCTCCGTAACCGTAATGGTTTCCGCAACGCCGCCCACCGCAAGCGGCGCATCGACCTGTGTCGTCGTGTCGACGCGCAGGAGGACGTTTTCGCGAACGTGCGGGCTGAAGCCGGACAGCTCGATCTTGAGAACGTAATCGCCTGGGGGCAATCCCGGCAGGCTGTAGGTGCCGCTGTCGTTCGTGACGGTCGCACGGACAGCACCCGTGGCGGTGTTGGTGACCGTGACGGTCGCACCAGGAAGCACGGCACCCTGAGTGTCTTTCACCGTTCCGGTGACGCTGGCCGTGCCGGCCTGCGCCCACACGAACGCCGGCAACACCAGCAGCATGAGCGACGCCAGCATCGCACTTCTGTTTAACACGCGCACGTTCCACCTCCACAGCGCTTCAACGCGCCTTCGGATCTTCGGGAATGCAGGGACTAGCTCCCGAGGGACATTCGGGAAGAACCGGCCTCCGACGCGAATGGCGCAAACAAAACCACGAACGGCTTCCGACGTGCTCTTGAGACAGACGGCGGAAGGACGGACGAAGTATAGTACCGTGTCCGATCACGCGTCAACGCGCATTCGTCAAAGCAGCGTGGGGTCTGGCCGGGCAGGCTGCAAGTCGTCCCCGAGGATCGGAAGGGCTGACGAAGGGCCGTCTCCAGGCGCGATGCAGGAAATTCAATAAACCGGATCGCGTCCGGCGAACCTACCAGACGGCCAGTGCGGGCGCGTGGCCCGTCGTTCTCACCTCGAGGGCAATTCTCCAGTCGCCTCCGGGCTGACGGGCGTAGATCGTCACGTAGACGCCCTCGACGGACGCCGGTCCGTCCAGGCCTGTCAGGGTCTCAACGAAGGTGCCGGTTTCCGAGGCCACGAGCGCGGACGAACTGAAGCGGCGAGGGCTCAGCGTCACCGTCGCGTGCCCTTCCGCGCGAGCGGTAATCCGCTCCGCGACAGCCGGCGCGCCGCGTACGAGCGTGCCGTCGCACATCATCGCCAGCGCGTCCGGCGTATACAGCCCTGCCGCGCGTCGCGCGTCGTCCGCGTTCACGGCGGCGGCGTATTAGCAGCGAAGCGCCGCAATCTCCGGATGCGCATGGACCACGTGCGACCAGTCGATCCGCACGAGAGCCTGCGGCGTCTGGAGCGGCAGCAGCGCCAGGAACAATGCGGCATTGAACGCCTGCATGGCCGTCCCTCCTTCGCCGGGGATATGTCCCTAAGCGCAAACTCCATGCCTGTATACAGGTCGCAAATCGGCCCGGATCTGCACGCGACTGCAGCAATCCGTTCAAGCCTGTAAGGGCACCTACAAAAACAGGAACGGTGGACCTCGCGCGCCTGTCCAACGGCCATGCTGCGTGCCGCCTCCGGAGCGAAGGCACATCTCTTCCGCCGAATGGTCTATGATTCGCCAATTCCAAAGTCTGAAGTTTGAAGTGTGAAGTTCGAAAGAAGTTTCGAACTTCGAACTTCAGACTTCACACTTTCATCCGGAGGGCGCCATGCGACAACTGCTCCTCGTCCTCATCATCCTGGCGTCCGGTGCCGCGGCGGCCTCGCCACCACAACGAGCGGCGTCGCCGGATCCCCAGGCCATCCCGCGGCCGATCGAGGCAGTCGACTCCATATTCATGGAGGAGCTGACGTGGATGGAGGTGCGCGACGCGATTCGCGCCGGCAAGTCCACGGCGATCGTCGCGACCGGCGGCATCGAGCAAAACGGCCCGTACCTGACAACCGGCAAGCACAACGTCGTGCTTCGAGCCGTGACGGAAGCCATCGCGCGAAAGCTGGGCAACGCGCTCGTGGCCCCCATCGTCGCGTTCGTGCCGGAAGGCAGAATCGAGCCGCCGTCCGGCCACATGCGGTACCCGGGCACCATCAGTCTGCAGGAGCCGACCTACCGCGCGCTCCTGACCGACATCGCGTCCAGCCTCAAGCAGCATGGGTTCGATCACATCGTCCTAATCGGCGACAGCGGAGGGAACCAGGACGGCATGAAGGACGTGGCGAGCCGCCTGGCCGCACAGTGGAGCGGCAATCCGGGCATTCACTTCATCCCGGAGTTCTACGACTACCAGGCGGCCACGCGGTTCGCGGAAACCGAGCTCGGAATCAAGCAGACGAACGAGGGCATCCACGACGACTACGTGATTACGTCAATCATGATGACGGTCGATCCCTCGCAGGTGCGCCTGCAGCAGCGGGAGGCGGCCGGGAAGGCGGCCATCAACGGCGTCAGCATTACGCCGGCCGCGCGGGCGATCGAGCATGGCAAGCGGCTCGTGGAGTTCCGCGCGGAGCAGACCGTTGCGGCAATTCGCAAGGCTATCGGGTCGCCCGCAGCTCGGTGATGAACTGCCGGACAACTTTCGGGCGTGGAGGGATATGACCAGCTGGGCCATCGCCAGTCTCGCCGTGATCGTCTCGGCATCGCAGTCCGCGCCGGCGTACGAGGTGTTCGCGGCCAGATTCGGCGTCATTCCCTCGTTCCAGGTCTCCAACCTGGTCGCCGGCGCAGACCCGTCGAGGCGGCTGGACATCCCGGTGATGGTGTGGCTGCTGAAGGGCAGCAACGGCCGCACCGTGCTCGTCGATTCCGGTTTCTACCGCCAGGCGCTCGTGGATCGCTGGAAGGTGCGCGACTTCCGGCGGCCGTCGGATGCCGTGGCGGCCGCGGGCGTAGAGCCGGCGGAGGTGACCGACATCATCATCACGCACGCGCACTGGGATCACGCCGGCGGCGTGGAGCTGTTTCCGAATGCCACGATCTGGATGCAGCGGGACGAGTACGAATACTACACAGGCGAGGCGTGGCACGCGCGAAACACTCACGGTGGAATCGACCCGGAGGACGTGCTTGCCCTCGTGCGGCTCAACGTCTCTGGGCGGGTGCGCTTCGTGGAAGGGGATGACCGGGAGATTATCCCGGGGATTCGCTGCTACACCGGCGGGCGTCACACCCGCGCCTCCCAGTACGTCGCGGCGCGGACGGCCGGAGGCACCGCCGTGCTGACGTCCGACAACGTCTATCTCTACGAGAATCTAGACAAAGGCGCGCCAATCGCGCAGACGTGGGACCCGGAGAGCAATCTCAAGGCACAACAGCGGATTCGCAGCCTTGCGTCCCGCCCGGAGCTGATCGTCCCCGGCCACGATCCCGCGGTCTTCGAGCGCTTCAGCCCCGCCGGCGAGGGGATCGTCCGCATCCGGTAGGTCCGCCCGGACCCCTCGCCGACGGAGGACCCCCGTCCCTGCGCGCCGGCGCCGGGGGCCGTCTTGGGGGTGCACCGCGTACTCAGTCCATGTGCGCGCGGATCTGGTGGTTCAGGCGATGAATCTGCCGCCGAACGCTCCTCAACTGCGTGTGATCGTGGGCCTGCAGCGCCTCGTTTCGCTGCCGTTTCAGCTCGCGAATCTTGGCCTTGATGCCCGCCTTGTCGATCCCCGTGACGTGATGCTCGTGAACTGCGATCCCGAGGGCGCGGCAGAGTGCGGGCAGCAGGTGCTCCTTGTTCATCTGCGAGTGCCCTTGCACGTGCTCGCTCTCGACGCCCTTCGCGATGTCGCGCAATTCGGCTATGGTCTTGCCTTTCAGCTCATCGTAGGTGTAAGCCATAGGAAACCTCCAGACGGTACAGCTTGATGAATCTATCGCTGTCAGGTCCCAACTGCCAACTCCCCTGCGTCAGTGAAATTCCACGAAGTTCAGATCTTTCCCATAAGTTTCCTCGAGACCTCGCAGCGACGCAAATGCGATCCCCAGAGCCATCGCGCCGACCACCATCGCGCTCGCGCGGATGCCGAGGCCTGGCCTCAGCGCCTCGAAGAGCGTCGTCAGGGCCACCACCGCGCCCCGCACGAAGTTCGGTGCAGTCGTAGTGGCCGTCGCGCGGATGTTGGTCCCGAACTGCTCCGACGCAATCGTCACGAATACGGCCCAGTAGCCGGCGGCGACACCGAGGAGCAGGCACACGAAATAGAACACCGGCAGCGACAGGTGAGCCACGGCAAAGTAGGTGGCAATCGAGGCGGCCGTCAACAGGAGAAACAGGCCAACCACCTTGTTGCGGCTGCGGATGAGCTGACTCAACGCGCCACTGGCGAAATCCCCGATAGCCAGGCCAATGTAGCAGAACATCACGGCGCGGCCGGCCTGCGGCAGCGCCGGCATGTCCATCGCTCTGCCGAACTCAGGCGAGAACGTGATGAGGATGCCCACCACGTACCAAATCGGCAGGCCCACCAGGACGACCCGCACGTACCTCCAGCGCGTCGCCGGCGACGAGACCAGCGTCAGGAAGCTGCCGCGCACCACCTGCGTCTGTTTGATCCCCTCGAACATCCCGGATTCCGCCACGCCGATGCGCAGCACGAGCAGCGCCAGCCCCATGGCTCCGCCCACGAAATAGGCGATCCGCCAGTCGAACGCATCCCCGACGAGCGACGCCACGATCGCGCCCAGGATCCCGACCGTCGCAACGATCATCGTCCCGTAGCCGCGCGTGCTGGCGGGCATGATCTCCGCGACGAGCGTAATGCCGGCGCCGAGTTCCCCCGCAAGCCCCACACCCGCCAGAAACCTGAGCACCGCGTATTGCGGGACGGTCTGCACGAACCCGTTCGCGATGTTGGCGAGCGAATACATGATGATCGACCCGAACAACACGGAGAGCCGGCCGCGCTTGTCGCCGAGGACGCCCCAGATCAGGCCTCCCACCAGCATGCCGCCCATCTGCATGTTCAGCAGGAGCACGCCGCGGCTCAGGATCTGATCCTCCGGCACGCCGATGCTGCGCAGGCTCTCGATCCGGACGATGCTGAAGAGGATGAGGTCGTAGATGTCGACGAAGTACCCGAGCGCAGCGACGGTGATGGCCAGCAACACGCTGCGCGAGGGCCAGACAGACGGCGAGGTCGAGACGGACATGGGGGGCTATTCTACAGGGTCCCCCCGGGACGGGAGGGGATGCGGGCGGAGGGTTCAATCGCCGAGCCTGCGGGCTCAGCGGGTTCAATCGCCGAGCGCGCGGAGCACGCCGAGAACCGGCGCCCGGATCTCTCACCTCTGTCGCAGGAACAGCAGCGGCAGCGCCGACACTGCGAACATCAGCACCCACACAATCACCATCACGATCCGGATTCGTCGCGCGTGCGCGGCGAGCTGCGCGCCGGCGGCGGCAGCAGCGTGTGTACTGATAACATCCACGGCCGATCGCGATGGATCGAGCCTTGCGGACGACGACACCTGTCCCAGCGCCTCGAGCTCCGGCGCGAACTGCCGAATTAGAAACCGCGTCAGGGCGCCCGCCGGCGTAAGCCGGCGCAGACCGGCAGTGCGCCGGTTCAGCTCCTGCATCACCGGTTCGAGCCGCCCGGCCAGTTCCTGGGCCGAGAGGCCACCCTCCCACCCGATTCCCTGTGACAACACCTGACCCATGCGGGTGGCGATCTCGTCCAGATGCCGTTGCACCGCGGGAATCGACCGCTCGAGCGCGAGGCCGAGCGCGAGCAGCGTGCCCGCGACGATGCCCAGGACCAGGTAGAAGGTGTAAACGGTCGACGGCTCGATCTCGAACCAGAGAGCCGGCAGATCGACGAACAGGTTCACACAGGCAGCGACGGCGAGGAACGCGACGCTCGAGCCAATCCAGGCAGGGAAGATCACGGTGAGCAGGCTGGACGCGATGATTGAAACGAGCGCCCTCACCGTGCCGGTGAACAACCGCAGCTGCGCCAGGCGCTGCGCGGCTGCACCAGGCGCACCGGTAGCCGCATTCTGTTCATGGGTCACCCGCGGATTCTACACGGGACGCGTCTTGCCGCCGCCAACGTTTCGCTCGAGCTATTCGTTAAGGATACCGAGACATGGCGGTGCGGCGGCATTACTATCCCGCAAACGCCGAGGAGGGCTCCCATGCCTGGTGCCTGGTGAGTTTGAAGTTCGGCATTTCTTGCTTCAGAGTTTTTTGGGCGTTCGAAGTTCAGAGTTCGAGGTTCGAAGTTTCTTGGGAGGTTCTCATGGAGGAGTTGCGGCTCGCGGTGCGGCGGCTCGTCAAACGGCCCGCGTCAACGCTCGCGTCCTCAGTGGCGCTTGCATGCGCCATCGCCTCGGCAGCTGTCACGTGGTCGGCGTTGTCGGCCGTGCTCATCTCGCCGCTGCCGGTAGCCGACCCCGAGCAGCTCCTGGTCGTCGGCGAACGCGGGATGCGAGGGGGCGAACAGGATATTTCCACTGGGTTCGTCTATCCAAAGTTTCGGCAAATCCAGGAAAGCGGGGTGTTCGAGCAGGCTGTCGCGCAGTGGGACGGGCCGCACACGTTGCTGGTCAAGATCGGGGGGATGCCGGAACGGGCGGACATCGGATTCGCAACTCACGACTTCTTCGACGTGCTGGGGGTTCACGCCGTGATCGGGCGCGGGTTCACGCCTCAGGACGATCGACGTGGCGCAGCGCCCGTAGCCGTCCTTACGCATCGCTATTGGCGGCGTGCCTTCAACGCCAGCGAATCGATCCTGGGCCAGGAGATACTCGTCGCCGGTAATCCCGTCATTATCGTCGGCGTGCTCGAGCGCGGGTTTCGTGGTCTGGATCTCTCCGAATCGCTCGCTCTGTACCTGCCGTTTCACACGGTGGCCGATGTGGCCGGCGAAGGAACGAACTACTTCGCGGAGCCCACCGTGACGATGTCGCCGACCGCAGGCACGATGATTCTCGGCCGATTGCGCGCGGGCGTGACCGTTGCGGAGGCGACCGCCCGTATCGCCGCACTCGACCCGCCATCGCCCTCGGGCAGACGCCCGGCACCCGTTGCCTTGATGGACGTCAATGCCGCGGCCATTCCGGAATCAGCACGGAGCCGGATGACGCATTTCGCGCGGCTGCTCGCGGGCACCGTCAGCCTGCTTCTGTTGATCGGATGCACGACCGTCGGCATGCTCCTGCTGATTCGAACGGAAGCGCGCGCGGACGAGTTCGCCATGTGCATGGCGCTCGGCGCCTCGCGTGAGAGGCTCGCGCGTGGAATCGTCTGGGAAGGAGCGCTGCTCTCCGCTGCCGGCGCGGCGCTCGCTCTTCCGATTTCGGCGTGGCTGTTTCGGTTGATTCAGGCTTTTCAACTGCCTGGCAACGTCTCGATCGATTCGCTCGAGCTCTCGTTTGATACACGGGCGCTCGGCGCCTCCATTGGCGCCGCCGTGGCATCGGTTCTCGTGATTGGAGTTGTCGCGGCGGCATTCGGATTCCGCGCGAATGTCGCCGACGTCCTCCGTTCCCGGGCGGGAGCGACGGCACGAACCGCGAAACGGACGACGCGTCGGGCGCTCATTGGCGCACAGGTGGCGGTGACTCTCATCCTCGTCGCTGGATCGGGGCTTTTCGTACGCAGCCTTGCCGCCGCGCTCAGCTTGAACGCCGAGATGGACATGTCAAGAATCGTCATGGGGACGATCCAGCTTCGCCTCTACGGGTATCCCCCCGAGCGAGCCGCGGCGTTCTTCGAGCA
>Ga0268386_10001509_pt1 | contig 15987 bp, 14 predicted proteins | sample RVTome_15_FD_200260 | JGI IMG/M metagenome (GOLD analysis project Ga0268386, IMG submission 200260) | Soil microbial communities from uranium-contaminated site in the Upper Colorado River Basin, Wyoming, United States - RVT150D86... ...
CGACCCGTTTCCCGATATGGGTCGCGGCGCCGCCAGCAACCCAGATTGGGAACTCCTCCCGCATCAAACGAGGCCGAAGAGGGTCGTGGTCGGCGGGCCCCCCTCCCCCTGCCCCCTCCTCCGCCGGGAATCGCGCGGGCCGAAAGACGACGCGCTACGCGAAGCCGTACAAGCGCGCGGCGTTGTCGCAGACGACCGCGCGGCGGGTCGCGGCCGGGAGATGGCCGAGCTCGCGCGCGACGTACTCGCGGGAGTCGGGCCAGACCCCGTCGGGGTGCGGGAAGTCGGAGCCCCACATCACCTTGTCCACGCCCAGCTCGTCGAGCAGCTTCACGCCCACCGGATCGGTCTGGTAGGTCGCCCAGACCTGGCGCTTCCAGTACTCGCTCGGCGGCATCGTGAGCGAGAGATCCTTGAACTGGTCCTCCCACTCGCCGTCCATGCGCCAGAGGATGTAGGGGATCCAGCCGATGCCCGCCTCCCCCAGCACCACGCGCAGCCGCGGGAAGCGCTCGAGCACGCCGCCGTAGATCAGGGCCATCAGGACATTGGCCATGTTGATCTGGAAGCCGGTGATGTGGGTGGCGAAGGCCATCCGGGCCGCGCGCTTCTGCGCGTCGGTCACGTCGGCGCCCGCGCGCGTGAGATCGGAGCCGAGGAATACGAGCTTCTGGAGATCCTCGGGGAGCCGGCTGCCGATGGTGTGGAAGTGCAGCGGCAGACCGCTCGCGCTGATCACCTCCCAGAGCGGGGTCCAGTAGGGATCCCAGAGCGGGGTCAGGTCCGCGGAGTTGGCGATGTCGAGCCCGCGCACCGCGCCGCGCTTGGCCACGCGCTCCACCTCGGCGATCGCCGCGTCGATCGGCGTGTTCGGGATCGAGGCGAGCCCCGCGAAGCGCTCCGGGTGCGTGGAGCAGAAGTCGGCGAGCCACTCGTTGTAGACCCGCATGACCTCGACGACCGCCTCCGGATCGTTCATGCGGCCGGTCGCGCCCAGGATGCCGTAGAGCACCTCCGCCTGCACCCCGTCGAGGTCCTGGTCCTTCAGGCGCAGCTCCGGCACGGTCAGCCGCCGGATGCCGCGCTTGCCGTCCGCGTAGAGGCCGGTCTCGGCCATGCGGTCCGCGCGATGGATGCGGCCGGGCACGTACTCGCGTCCGGCCGAGCCCATGCCGCAGGCGAGCCCGAGATTGGCGCCCTTCTTCGTGACCCACGTGGGCCCCTTGGGCTGGTCGATCACGTGGGGCATGCGGTCGCGCAGCGCGGGAGTCGCGCCGGTCGTGAAGAGGTCCGGCGGCAGCCAGCAGAGGTCGAGGTGGCAATCGGCCGAGATCATCTCGTAGCGCATGAGGTCCCTCCCGGGAGCGAGCTGAGGGCCCGATGATATAATCCCCGCGCTCAGCCCACAAGATGCTCAGGAGCGAGGCCGCCATGAAGACGTTCCGCCTCTACACCGGCAAGGATGGGCAGTCCCACGTCGAACCGGTCGATCTGGCGCGCACCCCCTCGTGGACCGGGGGGCTCGCGACCACCCAGATCTCCTTCCGGGAGAGCCCGGTCGGGAATTTCATCGACTGGCATCCCGCCCCGCGACGCCAGTTCGTCATCATCCTCGCCGGCCAGCTCGAGATCGGCCTGGGCGACGGGTCCAAGCACGTCTTCGGCCCCGGCGACGCGCGGCTGGTGGAGGACACCACCGGACAGGGGCACACCACGCGCGTGCACGGCAGCGAGCCGTGCCTCACCGCCACCATTCCCCTCGAGGAGCAATGAGATGGCCGCCAAGATTCTCTTCGCCCCCCGGCAGTCTGACGCGGTGATCGAGATCGCCCGCTCCCTGACCCCCGCGGGCTTCGAGCTGCTGATCGCCGACATCGGCACGCCCGAGTTCTACGCGGCGGCCGGGCAGGCCGAGTACTACCTGGGGCTGGCCCGCCAGATGGGCGGAGAGTTCTTCCGCTCCGCGCCCCAGCTCAAGCTGGTGCAGCTTCTCTCCGCGGGCTACGACCGGGTGGACATCGAGGCCGCCCGCAAGGCGGGCGTGCCGGTCTCCAACAACGGCGGCGCCAACGCCATCGCGGTGGCCGAGCACACGCTCATGCTCATCCTGGCGGTGCTGAAGCGGGTGGTGCGCTTCCACAACGACGTGGTGGCGGGGAAGTGGCGGGTGGGCGGCTTCGACGACCAGCGGGTCTACGAGCTGTCGCGCCGGACTCTCGGCATCGTGGGCCTGGGCAATATCGGCAAGAAGGTGGTGCGGCGCGCCGCCGCCTTCGACATGACCGTGCAGTACTACGACATCGCGCGCCTCACCGAGGCCGAGGAGGACGCCCTCGGCGTCCGCTTCGTGCTGCTGCCCGAGCTGCTGCGCACCTCCGACGTGGTGAGCCTGCACGTGCCGCTCGACGATTCCACCCGCCACCTGCTGGGCGCCCCCGAGTTCGCCCAGATGAAGCCGGGCGCGGTCCTGATCAATACCTGCCGGGGCCCCGTGGTGGACGAGGCCGCGCTCTGCGCCGCGCTCGAGGGCGGCCAGGTCGCGGCGGCCGGGCTCGACGTGCTGGTGGACGAGCCGCCCGCCAAGGATCATCCTCTGTTCTCCCTGCCCAATGTGACCCTGACCCCGCACTCGGCCGGGCCCACGTGGGAGAACTGGACCGCGCGCTTCCGCAACGGCTTCGACAATATCCAGCGGGTGGCCGGGGGCCGGGCGCCCAAGTGGGTGATCCCGGAGCTCCAGCAGCCGTGAAGATCCTCTTCGTCCCGAACCTCATCGTCTCCGGTCTCACCGACACGGATCGCGCCGACATCCTGGAGGCCGCGGGCCCCGGCGCGCGCATCGTGGAAGCACGGGACAAGGCGGCCCAGCGCCGCGAGCTACCCGACACCGACGTGATCTTCGGGCGCGCGCACCCCGAGCTGTTCTCGCTCGCCGCCCGTCTCGTCTACTACCATTCGATCGGGGCCGGGGTGGACAGCATCCTCACTCCCGAGCTGGTCAATCACGACGTGCCGCTGGCCAGCGAGAAGGGCGAGGTCGGCATCCACCTGGCCGAGCATGCCTTCGCCCTACTGCTGGCGCTCACCCGCGGGCTTCACACCGCGGTGCGCGCGCCGGACTACGAGCTGCGCGAGCCGATCCGCGTGCACCAGCGCGAGCTCTACGAGCAGACCATGGGCATCGTGGGCGTGGGCGGTACCGGCCGCGCGGTGGCCCGGCGCGCGCTCGGCTTCGGCATGCGTGTCCTCGGCGTGGACATCGAGCGCGTCGATCCCGAGCCGGGCGTGGAGGCGATCTGGCCGGCCGACCGCCTGGCCGATCTCCTCGGCGCCTCCGACGTGGTGGTGATCGGCCTCCCCCTCACCAAGGCCACGCATCACCTCTTCACGCGCGAGCGCTTCCTCCAGATGAAGCGCACCGCGATCCTGATCAACGTCACCCGCGGCGAGATCATCCGCGGCGAGGATGCGCTGGCCGCGCTCGAGGAAGGGCTGATCTGGGCCGTCGGCCTCGACGTCACCGACCCGGAGCCGCTCCCGAAGGGCCACCCCCTGTGGACCCACCCCCGCGCGATCATCACCCCGCACACCGCGGGCGGCTCCCCCCGCCGTGCGGGCCGCGTGATCGCCACCTTCTGCGAGAATCTCCGCCGCCGCCGGGACGGCCGCCCCCTGATAGCCCTGATCGACAAGCAGAAGGGCTACTAGTCGGCCGCGGCCCGTGACCGGCCCGGAGCCCAGCGCGGAGGCGTGAGCCACCTCCCCCCGTTCTTCGCCGCCGACGGCGATCGGTTCGTCCCGTCCGCGTCGGCCCGCGGGCCATGGAGCGCGCGGCACCAGCACGGCGGGCCGCCCGCCGCGCTCCTCGCCCGCGCGTTCGCGCGCGACGCCGGCGCCGAGGCGCAGATCGCGCGCCTGACCTTCGATTTCCTGCGCCCGGTGCCGCTGGCGCCGCTGACGATCGCAACCCGCGTGGTCCGCGCGGGCGCCAAGGTCCAGCGCCTCGCCGGCACGGTCCGCGCCGAGGACGGCGCCGCCGTGATCGAGGCCACGTGCCTCGTGATGCGCCTGACGCCGGACCGCGTCGGGGTCTCGCTCGAGACGCTCCCGCCGCCGGCCCCGCCCGCCGAGAGCGCGCCGTTCGAGCTGCCGTTCATGTCCGGCGACGAGGGATACCACCGCGCCGTCGAGTGGCGGCTCGCGAAGGGAACGTGGGGACGTGGGCCGGTGGCGGCGTGGCTCCGGCTGCGCGTGCCGCTCGTCGCCGGCGAGACGCCGACGCCACCCCTCGAGTGTCTCGTCGCCGTCGCCGACTCCGCGAGCGGCCTGGCCGTCGTCGTCGACCCGGCCCGCGCGACGTTCGTGAACGGTGACCTGACGATCGCCCTGCATCGCGCGCCGGCCGGCGAATGGATGTGCCTCGACGCGGCCACCACCGGCGAGGCGCACGGCATCGGCCTGGCGCGCGCCCGGCTGTGGGACACGGCCGGCCTGGTGGGACGCTCGCTGCAGACGCTGCTGCTCGAGCCCCGCGCCGGCGGCTGAGGGGCGATGCCGCCCGACGGATCCGAGCGATCCGCGGGAGATACCGCGGCACCCACATCTGGCGGTTCATAGGAACCTCGCGGCGGAGCGGCCCGGGGGCGGTGGGCGGGCCGGGTGACCCGTTCCCCACCAACGCAAGCCAGGAACCTGCCTCTTACAGATTGGGAACTGCTACCAGCACAAGACCGGAACCCGCGTCGTGGTCAGAGGCCCACCCACCGCCCCCGCCCCCCGCCGCTCCGTCCGCGGCCACGCGCGCGGCGACCAAGCCAGACGGAGCGAGACGCGAAGCTAGATGACGATCGACGAGATGTCCACGGACGACCGGAGGCCTTCCACGACCACGATGCCGGACTCGGTGACGTGGTGCCGCCGCTTGTCCAGGTCGAGGTCGTAGCCGACCGTCGTCCCCTCGGGAATGCGCACGTTCTTGTCGAGGATCGCGCGGCGGATCTTGGCCCGCCGCCCGATGTCGCAGTTGTCGAGGATCACCGAGTCCTCCACCACCGCGCCGGTGTGCACCCGCACGTGCCGCCCCAGCACCGAGTTGCGCACCATGCCTCCCGAGAGGATGCAGCCGCCCGAGACCGTCGAGTCGATAGCCTGGCCGCGCCGGCCGTCGTCATCGAAGGTGAACTTGGCGGGCGGGTCGGCGTAGCTGGCGGTTCGCAGCGGCCACTGGCGGTTGTAGAGGTTCAGCGCCGGGCTCACCGCGCGCAGGTCCATGTGGGCCTCGTAGTAGGCCTCCAGCGTGCCCACGTCGCGCCAGTAGGCCTCGGCGCCCGAGGCCTCCCCGGGGATCTGATTGCTCTGGAAGTCGTAGGCGAACATGTCGAGGCGGTTCACCAGCGAGGGCAGCACGTCCCGCCCGAAGTCGTGGGTGCTGCTCTCGCGGGCCGCGTCCGCGTAGAGCTCGCGCAGGAGCGTCCGGGTCGAGAAGATGTAGTTGCCCATCGAGGCGAAGACGCGATCCGGGTCTCCCGGGATGGTCGGCGCGTCGGCGCGCTTCTCGTGGAAGCCGATGATATGGCCGTCCCGCGCGGTCTCGATCACTCCGAAGTCGGCGGCGTAGCGCCGATCCACCGGGATTGCGGCCACCGTGATCTCGGCGCGCTTCTGCTCGTGGTACTCGATCATGCTCGAGATGTTCATGCGGTAGATGTGGTCGGCCCCGAAGATGGCGACCAGGTGCGGATCGGACTGCTCGATCAGGTTGGCGTTCTGGTAGATCGCGTCGGCGGTGCCCCGGTACCACGATTCGCCCGCCGACCGCATCTGGGCGGGGACCGGGATGATGAACTGGTCCTTGAGGAGGCCGCCGAATTGCCAGCCGTCCGAGAGGTGCTGCAGCAGGGACTGGCTCTTGAACTGGGTGAGGACGTAGATCGAGTGGATGCCCGAGTTGATGAAGTTGCTCAGGACGAAGTCGATGATGCGGTACTTGCCCCCGAAGGGCACCGCCGGCTTCGCCCGCTCCTTGGTGAGCGGATAGAGACGGGTTCCCTTGCCGCCCGCCAGCACGATTCCGAGGATGCGGAGTCTCATGGCGCCTGCTCCCGCGGGTAGCCTACCACGCGGCCGGGTCGGGAATAGGCCGACGCCCGGCCCCGGCGCCCTGTATACTGATGGGCGTCTGGTCCAGGTCGCGGCTCACCTTCGAGTCCCCTCACATCAGGCAGCGTCTCCGGTCCCTTCCGCGCGTCAGAGACGTTCCATCGGGCGGAAGCACAGTTCAGGAGACCCTCATGTCCCAGAAGCTCTATGTCGGCGGTATTGCGTTCTCGACCACCAGTGAAGGCCTGCGGGCGCACTTCACGCAGTCCGGCACCGTCGTCTCGGCCGCCATCGTGACCGATCAGTTCTCCGGCCAGTCGCGCGGGTTCGGCTTCGTCGAGATGTCGACCGCCGACGAGGCGCAGCAGGCGGTCACCCAGCTCAACGAGCGCCCGCTCGACGGGCGGTCGCTGAAGGTCGAGGTCGCCAAGCCCAAGACCGACAAGCCCCGGAGCAGCGGCGGCGGCTGGCGCTAAGTAGTCGAAGGGGGCCCCTTCTGAAGTCCAAGAGGGGGCCCTCGCCGATTCAACGGGCTGCGCCGGTGCGAGGGCCGGCGCTCGAACGAAACCTGGCCCTAGCTCTCAGGCGTCTGGGCCGACCTCGCGATTCACCGCGCTGACCACCGCGCGGAGCGAGGCGGTCACGATGTTGCCGTGGATGCCCACGCCCCACCGCGGCTTGCCGTCTCCCACCTTCGCCTCGACGTAGGCGACCGCGGAGGCATCGGCGCCCCCGCCCATCGCGTGCTCGTTGTAGTCGAGCACCGACACCGTGATGCCCGCGTCGCGACGGAGGGCGTCGACGAACGCCGCGATCGGGCCGTTCCCGGTTCCCTTGGCCAGCCGCTCCTCGCGGCCGACCCGCAGGGGCGCTTCGATGGTGGTCTCTCCCGCCTCCCCGGCGGTGGTTATGGTCGGATGATGGGCCAGCGCGAGCGGCCGGTCCCGCTCGAGATACGTGGCCTCGAAGGCGGCCCAGATCTGATCGGCGGTGATCTCGGTGCCGCTCCGCTCGACCATCTTCTGGATCACGGAGGAGAACTCGACCTGCAGCCGGCGGGGCAGGTCGAAGCCGTGCTCGAACTTCATGATGTAGGCCACGCCGCCCTTGCCGGACTGGCTGTTGACCCGGATCACCGCCTCGTAGCTCCGGCCCACGTGGTGCGGATCGATCGGGAGGTACGGCACCTCCCAGATGTCGTAGTTCTTGCCGAGCGCCTCGAAGCCCTTCTTGATCGCGTCCTGGTGCGAGCCCGAGAAGGCGGTGTAGACGAGGTCGCCGACGTAGGGGTGCCGCGGGTGCACGGGCAGGCGGTTGCAGTGCTCGGTGATGCGCCGGGCCGCGTCGATGTCGGAGAAGTTGAGCTGCGGGTCCACCCCCTGGCTGAAGAGGTTGAGCGCGAGGGTGACCACGTCCACATTGCCGGTGCGCTCGCCGTTGCCGAAGAGCGTGCCCTCCACGCGGTCGGCCCCCGCCTGCACGGCCAGCTCGGCGGCGGCCACCGCGGTGCCGCGGTCGTTGTGCGGATGCAGCGACAGCACGAGCGAGTCCCGCCGGCTCACGTGGCGCAGGAACCACTCGATCTGGTCGGCGTAGACGTTGGGGGTGGCCATCTCCACCGTGGCGGGCAGGTTCAGGATCACCTTGCGGGCGGGCGTCGGCTCCCACACGTCCATGACCCGCTCGCAGATCTCCACCGCGAAGTCGAGCTCGGTGCCGGTGAAGCTCTCGGGGGAGTACTGGTAGTGCACGTCGCACTCGGGGATGGTGGCGGTCAGCTCGCGGCAAAGGCGGGCCGCGCGCACCGCGATGTCCACGATGCCGGCCCGGTCCAGGCCGAAGACCACCCGGCGCTGGAGCGTGGAGGTGGAGTTGTAGAGGTGCATCACCGCCCGCGGAGCGCCGCGCAGCGACTCGTAGGTTCGCTCGATCTGCTCGGGCCGCGCCTGGGTGAGGACCTGGATGATCACGTCGTCCGGGATCAGGTCCTCTTCCACGAGATGGCGGATGAAGTCGAAGTCGGGCTGGGAGGCGGCCGGGAAGCCCACCTCGATCTCCTTGAAGCCGCACTTCACCAGCAGGTCGAACATCCGGCGCTTGCGCTCCGGGTCCATGGGATCGATCAGGGCCTGATTGCCGTCCCGCAGGTCCACGCTGCACCAGCGGGGCGCCCGGGTGATCACCCGGGACGGCCACGTCCGATCCGGCAGCGGGATCGGGGTGAACGGACGGTAGTGCTGGAACGGCATCGGAGCCGGTGGACCTGCCTTGCGCGCCATGTGAATGCCTCCCCCTCTCGATAGAAACAAAAAAGCCTCCCCGGAACACGGGAGAGGCTTTTGGCGCGCGCCGCGAGGCGCGCGCCTAGGTCAGTAGCAGGGTCTCGAAGAGCGTACCCGGCTGAATCATGTGTCCGCGATTGTGCCCAGATCGGAGGTGATTGTCAAGCTTCCGGTACAATGCGGGAGTGATCGTGGTCGACGAGGTCACGAAGCGCTTCGGCGCCGCCCCGGCCCTCGACGCGGTCTCCCTGGAGGTGCGCCCCGGCGCCACCCACGTGCTCCTGGGCTCGAGCGGGTCCGGCAAGTCCACCGTCCTCCGGCTGGTCCTGGGCCTGACCTGGCCGGACGCGGGCTCGGTGCGGGTGGACGGCACCCTGGTGGAGCCCGCCACCCGCGACGGGCTCCTGGCCCGCATGGGCTACGTGGTGCAGGACGGTGGGCTCTACCCCCACCTGACCGCCTTCGACAACGTGGCGCTGGCCGCGGAGGCGCAGCGCTGGCCGCGCGCCCGGATCGCGGCCCGGGTGGGCGAGCTGGCCGACCTGACCGGGCTCGACGGCGACATGCTGCGGCGGTATCCGCGCGAGCTCAGCGGGGGCCAGCGCCAGCGGGTGGGGCTGATGCGCGCGCTCATGCTGGACCCGCCCATCCTGCTGCTCGACGAGCCGCTCGGCGCCCTCGATCCCATCGTGCGCGCGGAGCTGCAGGAGCAGCTCGGTCGGCTCTTCGCGCGCCTGGCCAAGACGGTGGTGCTGGTCACCCACGACATCCGCGAGGCCGCGCGCCTCGGCCACACCATCACCCTGCTCACCGCCGGGCGCGTCGTCCAGCACGGCACCTTCGCGGACCTGGCCGAGCGGCCGGCCAGCCCGTTCGTCACCCAGTTCCTCACCGCCCAGACGCTCGAGTCGCCGGGCGCCCGGCCGGGCGGCTGACGGATGCGCGCGCTTCCGCGTTCGACGCTCGGCGGGGTGGCGCTCGGCGCGCTCCTGATGAGCGCGGCGGGCGTGGGCGCGGCGCCCGACGGGGTCATCCGCGTGGGCTCGAAGTCCTTCACCGAGAGCTACATCCTGGCCGAGGTCGCGGCCCAGATCATCGAACAGGTCGGCGAGGCGCGCGCGGAGCGGCGGGTGGGCCTGGGCGGCACCGGACTCACGTACCGGGCGCTCGAGTCCGGCGCGATCGACCTCTACCCGGAATACACCGGCACGCTCGCGCGCGTCCTCCTGAAGGACGGCTCGCTCGAGACCCCGGAGGCCATCCGGGAGCGACTCGCGCCCAGCGGACTCACGCTCAGCGGCTCGCTGGGGTTCGCCAATACCTATGCCCTCGCGGTGCGCGCCGACACCGCGGAGCGCCTCGGCCTCCGCACCATCGGCGACCTGGCCCGGCACCCGGAGCTGCGCGCTGCGTTCAGCTCGGGCTTTCTCGAGCGCGAGGACGGCTGGCCCGGCCTGCGCGCGCGCTACGGCTTGACGCTGGCCCGGACGGACGTCATGGAGCACGCGCTCACCTATCGCGCGATCGCGAGCGGGCAGGTGGACGTCATGGATGTGTTCTCCACCGACGGCCAGCTCGAGCGGTTGAAGCTGCGGCTCCTCGACGACGACCGGCGCTTCTTCCCGGACTACTCCGCGGTGCTCCTGGCGCGCCGCGAGATGACCGAGCGCTATCCGCGCACCTGGGCGCGGCTGCGCGGGGCGCTCGAGGGCCGGCTCGACGGCGCGCGCATGGCGCGGCTGAACGCGATGGCCGATCTGGACGGCCGGCGCGTCTCCGAGGTGGCCGCGGTCTTCCTGGGCGGTGCCGATCCGGCGGGGGCGGGGCGCCACCGGGAGATGCTGGCCGAGCTGGCCGCGCTCACCGTGGATCATCTCGTGCTGGTGCTGATCTCGGTGGGCGTGGCGATCGTGCTCGGCCTGCCGATGGGCATCGTCGCCGCGCGCTACCGACGGGTCGGCCAGCTCGAGCTCTCCGCGATCGCGATGCTGCAGACCGTGCCCGCGCTGGCCCTGCTGATGTTCATGATCCCGCTCTTCGGCATCGGCCAGGGCCCGGCGCTGGTCGCGCTCTCGCTCTATGCCCTGCTCCCGATCGCGCGGAACACCTACGCGGGGCTGATCGCGATCGACCGGACCCTGCTGGAGATCGCCGGTGTGCTGCGTCTCGCCGCGCTGCGCCGGCTGCTCCGGATCGAGCTCCCGCTCGCCGCGATCGCGATCATGGCCGGGATCAAGACCGCGGCGGTGACCACCGTCGGCACGGCCACCCTGGCCGCCTTCATCGGCGGCGGCGGCTACGGCGCCCTGATCGTGCGCGGCCTGGCGCTCGACGACACCGCCACCATCCTGGCCGGCGCCGCGCCCGCGGCGGCCATGGCCCTGGCCTTTCACGCGCTGTTCGAGATCTTGGACCGTCTCGTCGTGCCCCGCGGGCTGCGCTGAGGCTCGGGAGAAGAGAGGGAGGAAGAAGCAGGTGAAGTAGGGGCAACGGTTGACTGCGGACCGGCTCGACTGGTGCCGAAGTCTTGCGAGGTGAGCCGAAGGCGAGCCGAGCGAATTAGAAAGAGCAGTCCCCATGTCAGCCGGAAAGGGTCCCGTCTCCTGAACTAGAAAGAGCAGTCCCCGGCCGGGAGCGGTCCCGTCTCCTCAGGCCGGTTCCAGCAGCGCGTTCAGCCGCACACAGAGCGCCAGCACCTCGCCATGAACCGCCGGAAACCACGCCCGGATCCACTCGGGCCGCTCGAAGAACGCGAGGGGAGGCAGACCCGGCCGCCGGATCGCGACGCGGCGTACCAGGCCGCTCGCGTTGATGAAGCTGACGTCCTCGAGCCGGCGCCCGGGGGCGGCGACGCCCGCGGTGATGGGACAGAGCGCCGCCACCGCCGCGATGGACTCGGCCACGCCGCGCAGGCAGAAGGCGCGGGTGCGCCGGCGCGCGGCCTCGGGCAGCGCCGAGAGCACCGCCCGCATCGTGAGGCCCGAGAAGACGGTGTCGTCCACCACCGCGAGCGACGCGCAGTCCGCCACGCCGTCGAGCTGACCGGGGAGACCCCCCGCCTCCGTGCTGATCACGCGGTAGCCGCCGCGGCCGTCTTCCTCGCGGGTGAGCCCGATGCGGCGGATGCGCGGGAACCAGCCCGCGCGCGCGTGCAGGGCCTCGGCCACGCGCTGCCCCGCCGCGCCGATCCCGAGCGCCAACGCGAAGGGCGCGTGGCCGCCCTCGGCCACGACGCGCTCGATCTGCTCGCCGAGCGTGAGGATGCGGACCCGCTCGGTGTCGCGGGCGAGGAGCGCGAGCAGGTCTCGCGTGAGCGCGGCGAGGGCTGAGCCCGCGCCTTCGTGGCGCGCCAGCTCATCGGTCAGGTCGTCGTGGACGTAGAGGAGGCGCGGGGTGGGCTGCGCGTACGCGGCGCCGTCCGCGGCGCTCAACGTGGCGCGGCGAGCGCCAGGGCGAAGTAGTTGGCGGGATCCACGTGCCACTGCGCGAGGTCGAGCGAGGCGGAAGCCAGCATCGCCTCCACGCCGTCGCGCGTGAACTTGTAGGAGTTCTCGGTCCAGATGTCGTCGCCGGGCCGGAAGCGGACGGTGAGCCCCAGGCGCCCGAGCTTCACGGTCTGGGCGGTGTCGGCCACCAGGTGCATCTCGATGCGGGAGGCCCTCTCGTTGTAGAACGCGTGATGGCGGAAGGCCTCGGGCTCGAAGTCGCCATCCACTGCGTGGTTGATCACGCGCAGGATATTGCGGTTGAAGTCGCGGGTGACGCCGGCCGCGTCGTCGTAGGCCGCTTCGAGCACCTTGACGTCCTTGACCAGGTCCACCCCGAGCAGCAAGCGATCACCGCGGGCGGGCAGGAGCGCGCGCAGGCCTGCGAGCAGCTCCCGCCGCTCCGGCGCGTCGAGATTGCCGATGGTGCTCCCCAGGAAGAGCGCGAGGCGCCGTCCGGTGGGCGGCGGCACGTGGGCCAGATCACGCTCGAAGTCACCCACCACCGCGTGCACGGAAAGGCCGGGGTAGTCCCGGGTGAGCCGCGCGGCGGTGGCCTCGAGGGTGAGCCGATCCACGTCCAGGGGCACGTAGCGGATCACCCGCCCCCTCGAGGTGGCCGCGTCCAGGATCAAGCGTGTCTTCTCGGAGGAGCCGGCGCCGATCTCCACGATGTCATCGGGAAGAATCTCCCCGATCAACCGCGGCACTATTTCCGCCAGCAGGGTCGCCTCGGTGCGGGTCGGATAGTACTCCGGCAGCTCGGTGATCCGCTCGAACAGCAGCGACCCCACGCGGTCGTAAAAGTACTTCGGCGGCAACGACTTGTGCCGCGCGGTGAGACCCTTGCGCACGTCCGCTTCCAGCCGCTCCTGGCGCGCCCGTTCATCCGTATAAATTTCGAGGCGGTAGCGCATGGCATCGTCCTGCTGCACTCTAGATGCCACGAGAGGCCCCGGGGATGCGGACGAGACAACCACCGGGCCCGAAAGGAGCGACATGGTCGAGACGATCGCGGACCGGCTGACCGACGCGTGGGCGCGCACCGATCGGATCTTCGAGATCCTCGCGCCCGGGAGCTGGCTCGCCCAGCCGATCGCGCTGCGCCACCCGTTCATCTTCTATCTCGGGCACCTGCCCGCCTTCGCCTGGAACCACGTGGGCGGCGGCCTGCTGGAGCGGCCGCCGTTCAACGCGGTCTTCGACGAGCTGTTCTCGCGCGGGATCGACCCCGACGTGGACGACCCGACGCAGTGTCACGACCATCCCGAGGTGCCGGACCGCTGGCCCGCGGTGGCCGAGGTCGTCGCCTATCGCGACCGCGTGCGCGAGGCGCTGGGGGGATCCGTGGACGCGGTGGCCGCGCGCGCGGGCACGCACCTGATGGCCAAGGAAGGCCGCGTTTTCAGCATGGTGATCGAGCACGAGCTCATGCATCAGGAGACCTTGCTGTACATGCTGCAACGCCTCCCGCTCGAGCGCAAGGTGCGCCCGGCCTGGCTGCCGCCCTACGCGCTCGGGCCCGGCCGCCCCGCCGGCCCGGTCGAGGTCCCGGCCGGGCCGACGACCCTCGGGGCCCGCTTCGACGAGCTGGCCTTCGGCTGGGACAACGAGTTCTCCGCCCTCGAGGTCCACGTGCCCGCCTTCCGCATGGATGCCACCGCGGTCACCAACGGCCAGTTCCAGGCCTTCGTCGAGGACGGCGGCTACCGGCGCTCCGACCTGTGGACCGACGAGGACTGGGTGTGGCGCGGTCACGATTCGGTCGAGCATCCGGCGGTGTGGGAGCTGGTGGACGGAGCCTGGGTCTACTGCACGCTCTTCGACCGGCTCCCGCTCGATCAGGTCGCGGACTGGCCGGTCTACGTGAGCCTCGCCGAGGCGCGCGCCTTTGCGCGCTGGCGCGGCGGGCGCCTGCCCAGCGAGGCCGAGTTTCAGCGCGCGGCCTCCGGTCCCGTGAAGGGTGCGCGGGTGGAGGACGGCAATGTCGGCTTTCGCCACTGGGCGCCTACCCCGGTGGGCACACGACCCGAGAGCGCGAGCGGGTGGGGTGTCCACGATCTGGTCGGCGACGGCTGGGAATGGACGGGTACCGTGTTCGCGAGCCTGCCCGGCTTCACCCCCTACATCCCGGGCTACGAGGGCTACTCGGCCGACTTCTTCGACGGCAAGCACTACGTGCTGAAGGGCGGCTCGTGGGCCACCGCCGCTCCCCTGGTGCGCCCGAGCTTCCGCAACTGGTTCCAGGCGCACTACCCGTACGTGTTCGCCAAGTTCCGTTGTGTCACGGACGTCTGATTGATCTGGAGGAGAGCTTCGCATGTCGATGCGCGCGTTCCTGATCGTGATCCTCCTGCTGGTGGCCGGCGCCGCGAGTGACGCCTCCGCCGCGGATACCACCTACATGGGTCATTCCGTCTACGGCTACTCCGGTTACAGCCTGGGCGGCGCCCTGTATATCAACGCCTTTCCATCCTTCGCGGAGGTGAGCCTGAACGGGGCCCCGATCGGCGTGGCCAACGACCTGCAGGCCTCGCTGGTCGATGCGCGGGTCGGGGTGCACCGGCTCACCGTGACCGCGCCCGGCTATCAACCGGCCACCGTGCTCGCGCGCGTGGTCCGGGACTGGGCGACGCGGGTCCGCCTGCAGCTGATCCCGATCCGCTAGCCGGGCACCCGTCGCCTAGTCGAGCGGCTGGACGTCGACGAAGCAGGAGTTGAACGGGGTCGCCCCCGCCGGCGACGAGCGGTCGTCGGTCAGCAGGTTCGAGCAGCCCCGCGTGTCCTGGCCGTCGGCGTCGAGCGCGAACCACGCGCCTTCCTTGATCGAGACCACGCCCGGGGCCACCCGATCGGTGACGCGCGCCGGGATCAGGGTGCGCCCGCGCCCGTTGAACACGCGGACGCGCCGGCCGTCCACGATGCCGCGGGCCGCCGCGTCGGCCGGGTGGATCCACACGTCGTCGCGGTCGGCGCGCGCGAGCACCGCCTGGTTGTCGTGGATCGAGTGCGTGCGCGCGCGCGACTTGGGGGTCACGAGCCGCAGCGGGTGGTGCGGGTCGGCCGGCTCGGGGATCCAGGTGGGGATCGGCGGGATGGTCCCGAGGCCGTAGGGATCGGGATCGGCGGCCAGGCTCATCGAGTAGATCTCGATCTTGCCGGACGGCGTCGTGAACGGGTGGCGCGAGGGATCGCGGATCTCCTTCGCGAAGGCCACCGCGTCGTCGGGGGCGGGCAGCCGCGCGAGGCCCTGCGCCCGGAACGTCTCGTAGTCGTCGATGGCGTGCCTGGTCAGCTCGCGCAGCCACTCGTCCTCCGTCTTGTCGTTGTAGCCCTCGATGCCGAGCCGCTCGGCCAGGGCCGCGCAGATGTCGAGATCGTTCCGGCACTCGCCGACCGGCGCGATCGCCTGCTGCATGAAGATCGCGTAGTGGCCCGCGCCCGCCCACGGGGTGTGGACGTCGTTGCGCTCCCAGAAGGTGGTGGCGGGCAGCAGGATGTCCGCGTAACGCGCGGTCGGCGTGACGAAGTGATCCTGGACCACCACGAAGTCGAGCCGCTCGACTCCGGCGATGATCCGCCGGACGTTGGGGAGCTGGTTGAAGAGGTCGCCCGCGCAGGAGTAGATCATCCGGATGTCGGCCGGGTAGCCGCCCGCCTTGCCGCGCTCGAGCAGATCGGCCAGCAGCGGTGAGGACACCCGCGCCCCCACCGGATTCTCGCCGGTGGGCAGCCCCTGGATCCCGCCGCGGCCGGTGGCGCCGTTGCTGGTGCCCGCGTTGCCGCCCGGGATTCCCACGTTGCCGGTCATCGCGCAGAGCGCGTAGGCCGCGCGGTGGAACTGCTCGCCGTGGAGCGTGCGCCCGGGCGCGTAGCCGGTCTGGAGCGCGGCGGGCTTGCTGCCGGCGTACTCGATCGCGAGGGCGCGCAGGGTCTCGGCGGGCACGCCGGTGATCGCGGCCGCCCACTCGGGCGTCTTCGGCACGCCGTCGGCCTCGCCGAGCAGATAGCTGCGGTACGAGGCGCCCGCGGGCGCGCCGGGCGGCAGGTGCGCCTCGTCGAACCCCAGCACGTGCCGGTCGAGATAGGCCTGGTCGTGGAGCCCCTCGGTGAGGATCACG
>Ga0268386_10001510_pt1 | contig 15987 bp, 12 predicted proteins | sample RVTome_15_FD_200260 | JGI IMG/M metagenome (GOLD analysis project Ga0268386, IMG submission 200260) | Soil microbial communities from uranium-contaminated site in the Upper Colorado River Basin, Wyoming, United States - RVT150D86... ...
ACCCGCCTGCTGCGCATCGCGCGTGCCGCCCGCCAGTCGGCCGACATCACCACCGCGCTGCTGCACATGGTCCGGGCCGAACAGGGCATCGACAAGGACTCCGCCGCCCACAACGTCGGCGACATCGTCAACGACGTGGTGCACCTCTACGAGCCGCTGATAGGCGGCAAGCCGCTAAGGCTGGAGGTGATTGAGGAAGACCGGGTGAGCGTGATCGCGCCGGAATCGGTGGTCGCCGTGACCGTGGGCAACCTGATCGGCAACGCCATGCGATACACCCCGGAGGGCGAGGTGCGGATCACCATCGGCAACGGGCGGGTGACTGTCGACGATACCGGGCCGGGAATCCCCGAAGAGGAGCTCGTGCACGTCTTCGACCGACACTACCGCGGTCAGAACATCAGCGGCAAGGGCGCTGGCCTTGGCCTGGCCATCGTCAAGCGCCTGTGTGAGCTCTATGGCTGGTCGATCCGGTTCACGAATCGGAAAGGCGGTGGCCTGCGGGCCGAACTGTTATTCTTTTCAAGTTAGCCAGTCCCAGTGCCTGATGTCGATTGTCCCCTGTCCACAATGCGGCAAGAGAGTCTCCAGCCGTGCTGCGATCTGCGGCTGCTGCGGGTTCGAGCTGGGTGAAGTCAGCGACGAAGACCTGCAGCGGTTTCGCGAGCGCAGGCTCCGCGACCACATCTACCGCCTGAACATGGCGAGTTACGCGGTGATGGCCGCGGTGATCGTGGCGTTTGCCTGGTTTTGGGTCGCCACCGGTGGTTTCCAGATGCCGGTCAACAGTTACGGGCCCTATTACCTGATGTTGGCCTGCGCCGTCGCTTACCTGGTGGCGCGGGTCCTGCTGTTCCGGGCGCGGCGGCAACAGAAGGAGAATCGCCGCTCCCGCTGAGTAAATCGGCGGGCTACTCGATCCGCTCGACCCGGCAGTCCTCGTCGTAACCCTCGACTGACAGCTTCCAGGCACCGAACAGCGCCGGTTCGATGGTCACGGTAGGATTCCGCAATTCCTGGATATAGAACTTGTCGTTGTCCGCCTGCGCCCAGATCATGCCGTTTTCCAGCCTGAACACGGTCTGGCCGTCCCAGCCTGAAAAGGTGCCGTTGATGCGGGTCACGATGGGCTCGCGCTTCATTTTGTCGATGTCGGGGGGCGCGTAGTCATCGCCTCCCCCGCTGCCGGCCACCGAGCCCGACGGGGTGTGGCGCGGGGAGTCCAGGGTGGCGAGGGAGCGGGACCGGATCCATTCATTCAGCGCCGCGAGTTCCGCCGGCGTCAGCTTCTCCAGTCCGGCGGCCTGAAACTCCTGGCCGCTCATCTGCTCTTCCAGCGATGCGAAGCCCTGCTGAGCCGTGACGGCAGCCGGGACCCACAATGCGGTAAGGAAGAGGGCGAGACGGGCACGTCCCGCGGTTCGCCGCAAGCGGCTGAAGAAATCTGAGTTCATGTCAAGCCCCTCGAGAAAAATCGCTGCAGTCTATCACGACTCTACTGACCGCAATTGCGGTCGAATTACTCCGGGGAAAACGAATAATCTAAAGGTCTTGCTTGTAGCGGACGTAGGGAATGCGGCCGTAAATGGACTCGAAGGGGTCGGCCGACTGGCTGTCGCTGGCACCCTGTTCGTCCACGCCGCTGTTGAGGATGTTGCTGGCACCGACACTGAGATCGGCGTTCCAGGGGGTGCGCCACGTGAAATGCACGTCGAAAGTCGTCAGGCTGTCGAGTGGCTCGCGGTTGAGGAAATCGACCTGGTCGCGGTAGAAGCCCTGGATGCCGCCGCTGAAGGCGCCGCGGTTCCATTCAACGTTCATCTGGGCCGTGTTGAAGGAATCCGAGATGGTCCAGCCCCACGGGGTGAGGTTGGAATAAAGCCCGCCGAACTCGGCATCCAATACGCGCGTCAGCGCAACGCCGAAGTGCAGGTCGCCAAAACCGTCGGAAGCCACGCCGAGCTGGAAACTGAGGTCGACTCCGCTCGCTTCGCCGTCGAAATAGTTGAGCGGCTGGCGCATCGGCAAACCGGGAAGCAGCGGGTTCGTAAGCACCGGGGTCAGCAGGTCGGGGCCCTGGGCCGTGGCCGGCTGCACGGTGTTGAGCCGATTGGCGCCGCTGTAGGTAAATTCCGAGTTCCGCGTGAACCAGGAAATCGCGGTCGAGGTGGAGGGCGTTTCAAAACGCGCCCCCAGCCTAAGCCCGGTCTGGTCGAGAGCGCTGTACGAGTCATCGATGAAGCGGCAGCCCGAAGCGGTGTAAGAGTAAGGGCGCAGCACGCCGTCGGTGCACTGGATGCTGCCCACGGGCTGATACCGAACTTGTTCCTGGGTGCTCTGTACTTCGCCGGTGAGGCTCAGCGATGGGCTGAAGGGAACCTGCAGCGTGGCTTCGAGACCCAGCACATTGCGGCCGGGAAGTGAAAACGCCTGCGACTCGAGGCCGAGGTTGGCCGGGTCGAGCGAAAGCGGAGAATCGAGGTAGATGTGCAGTTTGCGCGTATCGCTGCCGCCGAGGTCGAAATCGAAACCGTTACCGGTGGCGTTGAGTACCAGTGGGATGCGGCTGCCGCCGCCTCCACCGGACTCCGGCGAATCGCTGGCGCTGAAAACACCGGCGCTGAATTGCGGGATCACACTTTCCGTGCTACTGGTCGACGCTTCGATGGCGCTGTCGGCCGACCAGGCGGGCAGGCTGAATGCAACGAGCACAGCAAAACTTGCAGCCGCTGCCACCAGCCGCAAGCGAGTGATCGTGCCTGTCAGTTTGAACCACATGACTGTGCTCAGCCGCCGTTTTCCATTCCGATGCCCGAAGCATCCGGTCGATAAATCAAACGACCCCGGAACCCGCCTCAGACCTCCTTGTCGCTTAGACGAACGGATTCTTAATAAGTTTTATCCAATCATAGCAAAAAAACGGCTTTCGAGATGGCTTTTAGTATACTGCGCCCTCTATGGCCTTGACCCGCACCCCGGTCTGCGACTTCGGTGCTCCGGCACCCGATTTTTCGCTGCGCGGCGTCGACGGGCGCGAGTGGAGCAGGGACGCGTGCCGCGGGCCCAACGGTCTGCTCGTGATGTTCATCTGCAATCACTGCCCTTACGTGCAGGCGATCAATGCCAAACTGGTGCGCGACACGAGTGAGCTCGCCGCGTACGGTATCGGTTGCGTGGGCATCATGTCCAACGACACTGAGAAATACCCGGAAGACTCCTTCGAAAACATGGTGAAGTTGGCGCGGGAGCTGGAATACCCGTTTCCGTATCTCATCGACGAAACCCAGGAAGTCGCCAGGTCCTACGGCGCGGTCTGCACGCCTGACTTTTGCGGATACAATGCCGATCTTGAGTTACAGTATCGGGGCCGTTTGGACGACACCACGCCAGGCCGGGACAGCGAGAACGCCGAGCGCGAACTGTTCGACGCGATGGCACGGGTGGCGCAGAGCGGAAAGGGGCCTAGCGTGCAGATCGCGTCGATGGGGTGCTCCATCAAGTGGCGATCCTGAAACCGGGATAGCGGACGGGTCCAAATCACCAGTGAGGAATTGACTATGAGCCAGGCATATCTGGTCGGTATCGATTGCAGCGATTGCGGCCACCGCGCAGTCGACTACGCGGCCGAGGAGGCCGCCGCCCACGACGCCACGGTGATCGTCGCTCACATCATCGAATGGTCGCCCTATTCCTTCAATACCAACCAGGAGAACGCCGAGCGTCACCAGCGTCGCGAAGCCGAACTCGACAGGGCGCACAAGGAGATCGTCGACCCGGTGGTCGGGAAACTGCAGGAGAAAGGCATCGACGCCAAGGGCGTCGTCCGGCACGGGCACATCGCGAAGACCCTCGAGGCACTGGCCGAAGAACTCGGGGCCACTTCCATCGTGGTGGGCCGCCACGGCGATTCGGGCCTCGTCTCGCACCTGTTCGGCAGTGTGCCCGGGACACTGGTGCAGATTTCCGATCGTCCGGTGACCGTCGTTCCGTAGCCGCCAGAGCCACACAAGCAGACCAGGAGAACGAGAAATGAATATAAAAAGACTGATCCCCTTGGTCGTCTGCCTGCTGGGCGCAAGCCCCGTGTTCGCGCAACAAGGCATTGACGAGCGCATCGACGTGGCGATCAGGCCCTATGCCGACGGCGTCGCGGGTTTCATCTTTTCCTCGTTCCCGATCGCCGGTGTGCCGATTCCCTTCGTGCTGGTCTGGCTGCTGCTGGCGGCGACCATCTTCACGTTCTATTTCAAGTTTATAAACCTGCGGGCATTCAGGCACGGCTTCCAGCTGGTTCGCGGTGACTACAGCGACCCCTTGGCAGCCGGCGAGGTCACGCATTTCCAGGCGCTGGCAACGGCCCTGTCGGGCACCGTCGGTCTCGGCAATATCGCGGGCGTCGCGGTGGCCGTTTCGCTTGGCGGGCCAGGCGCCACGTTTTGGATGATCATCGCCGGGCTCCTCGGCATGTCCTCGAAGTTCGTCGAATGCACCCTGGGCGTCAAGTACCGTAACGAATACACCGACGGCACGGTGTCGGGCGGCCCGATGTATTACCTGTCCAAGGGCCTGGCCGAACGCAGCGAGAAGTTGAGGACGCTCGGCAAGGTATTGGCGGTCATGTTCGCGGTGTTCTGCGTCGGCGGCTCTTTCGGCGGCGGCAACATGTTCCAGGCTAACCAGAGTTTCAAGCAGCTGGTGGCCGTCACCGGCGGTGACGCGAGCTGGCTGGCCGACAAGGGCTGGTTGTTCGGCCTCGTGATCGCCATCCTGGTCGGCCTGGTCATCATCGGCGGCATCAAGGGCATCGCCCGCGTCACCTCCAAGATCGTGCCCTTCATGGCCATCCTCTACGTCGGCGCCGGGCTGGTGATCATCGGGCTCAACGTTTCGGCTGTTCCGGAAGCGTTCCAAGCCATTATCGACGGCGCCTTCAGCCCTGAAGGCATTAGCGGCGGCGTGATCGGCGTTTTGTTCCAAGGGTTCAAGCGCGCCGCGTTTTCAAACGAGGCGGGTATCGGCTCGGCGGCCATCGCGCACTCGGCCGTTCGCACCAACCGGCCCGTGACCGAGGGATTCGTGGCGCTCTACGAGCCCTTCATCGACACGGTGGTCGTGTGCACCATTACTGCACTGGTCATCGTGATCACCGGCACCTGGAATCCGAATGTGAATCCGAGCGACGGTGTGGCACTGACCTCGCAGGCCTTCGAATCGGCGATTCCCTGGTTCCCCTACGTCCTGACCGTGGCGGTGGTGCTGTTCGCCTTCTCGACCATGATTTCCTGGTCGTACTACGGCCTCAAGTCGTGGACTTACCTGTTTGGCGAGTCGAGGTTCATGGACGTCTTCTACAAGCTGCTGTTCCTTGGCTTCGTGATCGCGGGAGCCTCGATGCAACTCGGCTCGGTGATCGACTTCTCAGATGCCATGATCTTCGCCATGGCCTTCCCCAACGTGCTGGGCATCTACTTCCTGCTGCCCGTCGTCAAGCGCGAACTGGACGAGTACTGGGCCGATTACAAGGCGGGAAGGCTGCAGAAATTCGGCGCTGCGGCGAGCAGGGCCTGAACCCTATGGCTGCTGAAAGACCAAGCCGGAGGGAACTGGCCAACGCAATACGCGCGCTTTCGATGGACGCGGTCCAGAAGGCCAATTCCGGCCATCCGGGCATGCCCATGGGCATGGCCGACATCGCCGAAGTGCTATGGAGCGACCACCTCAGGCACAACCCGGCCAATCCAGGCTGGTGGGATCGCGACCGTTTCGTGCTCTCAAACGGCCACGGTTCAATGTTGCTTTACTCCCTGCTGCACCTGACCGGCTACGACCTGCCAATGGAGGAACTCAGGAATTTCCGCCAGTGGCATTCCAAGACGCCCGGCCACCCGGAGTTCGGGGATACGCCTGGCGTTGAAACGACCACCGGCCCGCTCGGCCAGGGGCTGGCCAACGCCGTCGGCATGGCGCTGGCCGAGAAACTGCTGGCCCTGCGGTTCAACCGCGACGGGCACGAGATCGTCGATCACCGCACCTGGGTGTTCCTGGGTGACGGCTGCATGATGGAGGGGATCTCTCACGAATGCTGCTCGCTTGCGGGCCGGCTCGGCCTCGGTAAGCTGATTGCGTTCTGGGACGACAACGGGATATCCATCGACGGCGAGGTCGAAGGCTGGTTCACGGATGACACACCGGCACGCTTCGAGGCTTACGGCTGGCGAGTGATACGGGACGTGGACGGCCACGACCCCGTTGAGATCCAGCAGGCGATCGAGACCGCGCTGGGCCAGGCCGATAGACCGACCCTGATTTGCTGCCGGACGCTGATCGGCTTCGGCGCACCGAACAAGGCCGGCACCGCCGCGACTCACGGCTCGCCGCTGGGCGACGAGGAAGTGGCACTGGCGCGCAAGGTGCTCGAGTGGCCACACCCCCCCTTCGAGGTGCCGGCGGAGATCGTCAGCGCCTGGGGCGCCCTCGACAAGGGCCGCGAAGTCGAAGCCGAGTGGCAGCAGCGCCTGGAGGCCTACCGAAAGGCTCAGCCGGAGTTGGCAGAAGAGTTCACGCGACGGATGAGCCGTACGTTGCCGGACGGCTGGGAGGACTACAGCAAGACGGCGATCGCCCGCATGCAGGACAAGGGCGGCGACGTCGCCACGCGCAAATCCTCCGAGATCGCCCTCGAGTCCTTCGGCCCCGGGCTGCCGGAATTGATCGGTGGTTCCGCGGACCTCACCGGATCCAACAACACCTTCTGGAGCGGCAGCGTCGACGTCACCGAGGGCGACGGCCAGGGCAACTACGTCTTCTACGGGGTGCGGGAATTCGGCATGACCGCGATCGCAACGGGCATTGCCCTGCATGGCGGCTTCATCCCGTACCAGGGCACTTTCCTCGTGTTTTCCGATTACGCGCGCAATGCCGTGCGCATGTCCGCGCTGATCGGGGTGCGGAGCATCAACGTCTACACGCACGACTCGATCGGACTCGGCGAGGACGGGCCGACGCACCAGCCCATCGAACAGCTGACCAGCCTGAGGCTGATACCCGGTCTTGAAGTCTGGCGCCCCTGCGACACAGTGGAGACCGGGGTGGCCTGGAAACATGCGATCGAACACTGCGACGGGCCTACCGCCTTGGTGCTCACCCGTCAGAAAGTCACGCACCAGCCGCGCACAGAAGAGCAGCTCGGGCAGATTGCCCGTGGCGGATACGTGTTGAAGGAGGCCGACGGCGAGCCCCGCGTATTGCTGATCGCGACCGGCTCAGAGGTCGAGATCGCGACGGAGGCCGCTGAAATGCTGGCTGGCGACGGGATCGGCGCCAGGGTGGTGTCGATGCCGAATCCGGGATTATTCCTGAGACAGGACGAGGACTATCGGCGCTCGGTCCTGCCGCCGAACGTCAAGGCCCGGGTCGCTGTAGAGGCGGGTGTACCGCTCTACTGGACACCGTTTGTTGGCGAATCCGGACGTATCATCGGGATCGACCGCTTCGGCGCCTCTGCGCCGGGAGACGTGATTTTCGAACAATATGGCCTGACCGCCGAAAAAGTGCGCCGGGCCTCGCTGGAACAGATCAACGCTTAAGAAAGCTGGAGTTGAAGCATGGCAATCAAGGTTGCAATCAATGGCTACGGTCGCATCGGCCGGAACATTATGCGTGCCCTGTACGAATCAGGGCGAACCGACGAAATCCAGATCGTCGCGGTCAACGACCTCGGTGACGCCGAGACCAACGCCCACCTGACGCAATACGACACCGCCCACGGGAAATTTCCCGGCGTGGTCTCGGTCGAAGGCGGCGACCTCGTGATCAACGGCGACCGCATCCGGGTGTTCGCCCAGCGCGACCCCTCGCAGCTTCCCTGGGGCGATCTTGGCGTCGACTGCGTGCACGAGTGCACCGGGCTTTTCAGCAGCAAGCAGCAGGCCGGCATGCACGTCAGCGCCGGCGCGAAGAAGGTGATCATCTCGGCCCCCGGCAAGGACGTCGACAATACAGTGGTCTACGGCGTCAATCACGACACGCTGACGGCCGACGACACCGTGATCTCGAACGCCTCGTGCACCACCAACTGCCTGGCGCCGCTGGCCAAGGTGCTGCACGAGGGCATCGGCATCGAGAGCGGGCTTATGACCACCATCCACGCCTACACCAACGACCAGGTGCTGACCGACGTTTACCACAAGGACCTGCGGCGCGCCCGCTCGGCGACCATGAGCCAGATCCCCACCAAGACCGGTGCGGCCGCGGCGGTGGGCCTGGTGCTGCCCGAGCTTAACGGCCGGCTGGACGGATTCTCGATGCGTGTTCCGACCATCAACGTCTCGGTGGTCGACCTCACCTTCACCGCCAGCCGCGACACCAGCGTCGATGAGGTCAACGAGATCATGAAGGCGGCGTCCGAAGGCGAGCTGGCCGGCGTCATCGGATACAACGAAAAACCGCTGGTGTCGGTGGATTTCAACCACAATCCGGCCTCGTCCATCTTCGATGCCACGCTCACCCGTGTGATGCAGAAGCGCCTCGTGAAGGTGCTGAGCTGGTACGACAACGAGTGGGGTTTCAGCAATCGCATGCTCGACACGACCATCGCACTGATGAATGCCTGATCCGGTGGCGAATTACCTGCGGTTGGGAGATGTCGACGTCGCCGGCAAGCGCGTGATGATGCGGCTCGATCTCAACGTGCCCGTCGAGGGCGGGCGGGTGACGTCCGATGTCCGCATCCGCGAAGCCCTGCCCGGGATCAGGCAGGCGCTCCACGGCGGCGCTGCGGTGATGCTGCTTTCCCATCTCGGCCGCCCCACCGAGGGGCAGTTCGATGAGTCCGCCTCGCTGCGGCCGGTGGCGGCTCGCGTGCAGGAATTGCTCGGACGTGAAGTGCGCTTCGAAAAGGTCTGGCTCGACGGCATCGACATCGAGCCTGGCGAGATTGTCCTGTGCGAGAACGTGCGCTTCAACAAGGGCGAGAAGGCCAACGACGACGGCCTGGCGCGGCAGATGGCGGAGCTCTGCGACATCTTCGTGATGGATGCCTTCGGCACCGCGCACCGGGCGCAGGCCTCGACCGAGGGCCTCGCGCGCTTCGCGCCGGTGGCCTGCGCAGGCCCGCTGCTGGACCGCGAACTCACCGTGCTGGGCAAGGCGCTGGCTCAACCCGAGCGCCCCATGCTGGCCATCGTCGGGGGCGCCAAGGTTTCGACCAAACTCAGCGTGCTCGACAGCCTCATCGAAAAAGTGGACGAGCTGATCGTCGGCGGCGGGATCGCCAATACCCTCATCGCCGCGGCCGGCTACGAGGTGGGCCGCTCGCTGTTCGAGCCCGATCTGATCAATGAGGCCCAGGGCCTGATCCGCAAGGCCCACGAGCGCGGGGGCTCCATCCCGATTCCTGCCGATGTCGTCGTAGCCAGGGAATTCTCGGCTACGGCCAAGCCTGCGGTGCGCAGCATCGACGAGATTGCGCCGGACGAGATGATCCTCGACATCGGCCCGCTGACCGCCAGCTCCTACTCGAGCATCATCGCGGGCGCCGCCACCATCATCTGGAACGGCCCCGTCGGCGTATTCGAATTCGAGGCCTTCGCGGCCGGCACGCGGTCGGTCGCCGAGGCCGTCGCGCGCTCGTCGGCGTTCAGCATCGCGGGCGGCGGCGATACCCTGGCCGCCATCGAAAAATTCGACGTGAGCGAGGACATCGATTACGTCTCGACCGGCGGCGGCGCCTTCCTCGAGCTGGTGGAGGGCAAGGAACTGCCCGCCGTCGTCGCTCTTGAGGCAGCGGCGCGCAAGGCCTGAGCGCAGTTCGGCCCGGCAATCATGACGAGGCGGCGAACCAAGATCATCGCGACGCTCGGCCCCGCCACCGACGATCGTGATGTGCTGAAGGCCGTGATCGCCGCCGGCGCGGATGCTTTACGAATCAATTTCTCCCACGGAAACGTCGAAGACCGGATGCTCCGGGCCCGCGCGGTTCGCGAGATTTCGGAGGAGCTCGGCCGCGAGGTGGCGCTGCTGGCGGACTTGTCCGGCCCGAAGATCCGGGTCGAGCACTTCGACAAGGGCCGGGTCGAGCTAAGCAGCGGCCAGAAGTTCACGCTCGACACTAAAAATCCGCAGCAGCCGGGCGATGAAAGCCGGGTCGGCGTGAGTTACCCCGACCTGGCCAAAGATGTCGAACCGGACGACCAGCTGCTGCTCGATGACGGCCTGATCGCGCTCCGCGTCAAGGCGGTGCATGACGGGCAGATCCAGTGCGTGGTGGAAGTTGGCGGCATTCTGGGCGATCGCAAGGGCCTCAACATCCGCGGCGGCGGCCTGTCCGTTCCGGGCATCACGGAACAGGATATCCGCGATATTCCGGTGGCGGCCGAGTTGGGCGTCGACTACCTCGCGGTGTCGTTTCCCCGCAGTGCCGCAGACATCAGGAAGGCCAGGGCTCTGCTGCGCAAAGCGGGCAGCGAAGCGGCCGTGATCGCCAAGATCGAACGCAGCGAGGCGGTTACCGCCCTCGAAGAAATATGCGAAACCGCGGACGCCATTCTGGTTGCACGCGGCGACCTCGGCGTCGAGATCGGCGATGCGGCCCTGCCGGGCATCCAGAAACGCATCATCAAGACCGCGGTCGACTACAACCGCAATGTCATCACCGCCACCCAGATGATGCAGTCCATGGTGGAGAGCCCGATACCCACGCGCGCCGAGGTGCTGGATGTGGCCAATGCCGTGATAGACGGCACCGACGCCATCATGCTGTCGGCGGAAACCGCCATCGGCAAGCACCCGCCCCGCGTGATCGAGGCCGCCGACCGGGTCTGCCTTGGTGCCGAACGGCATCGTGAGGAAACCGGCGATATCAACCTGCTCAACGTCCGCTTCCAGCGCATCGACCAGGCCATTGCGATGGCGGCCGCTTTTCTTTCCACCAAGGTTTCGGTGCAGGCCATCGTAGCCTTCACCGAATCCGGCTCCACTGCGTTGTGGCTCTCGCGCGTTCAGTCGCCAGTACCCATTTTCGCGCTTTCCCCCAGCACGCCGAGCCGGCGGCGAATGGCACTTTACCGAAACGTTTACCCGGTGTCCCACATTGCCGGGGGCGAGGCGATGGAATCGCTCATGCTCCAGGGCCTGCGGCTGTTGTGGCACAAAGGTGCCATCGCCACAGGGGACCGGGTGATCCTGACCATGGGCGAGAGCGCCGGCAACCAGGGTGGCACCAACACCATGCGCCTGATCAAAATTGGCGCCGACGGGATGCCCGAGCATCAGACCGAGCTCGACCTGCGCTGAGTTCCGCCTGTCGCCTCGTGGCCTAAGCGCGGGGAATTCTCTAAAATGACCGATTCAGTCATTTTCCTTTCCGGATTTCCCGAGGAGTCAAGATGAGCAGCAAGCAACTCGTTGAAGTCGCGCAGGCCATGGTCGCCGAAGGCAAGGGCATCCTCGCCATCGACGAAAGCAGCGGTACGATCGCCAAGCGCCTGAAGAGCGTCAACATGGCGTCCACCGAAGACAACCGCAGGGCCTACCGTGACATGCTGCTCACCACGCCCGGCCTGGGCGACCACATCAGCGGCGCAATTCTCTATGACGAAACCATCCGACAGAAAGCCCTGGACGGCACGCCCTTCGTCCAGGTCATGAACGAGGCCGGCGTGCTGCCCGGCATCAAGGTCGACACCGGCGCGCATGCGATGGCGGGTCACCCCGGCGAGAAAGTGACCGAGGGCCTCGACGGACTGCGCGGCCGTCTCGAGGAGTACGTCGGCCTGGGCGCGAAATTCGCCAAGTGGCGCGCAGTGATCACCATCGGAGAAGACATCCCGACCTCCGCCTGCGCCGAGGCGAACGCCCATGCGCTGGCCCGTTACGCCGCGCTGTGCCAGGAAGCCGGCGTGGTGCCCATCGTCGAGCCCGAGGTGCTGATGGACGGCGACCACAGCATCGACACCTGCTACGAGGTTACCGAGGCCACCCTGCGTGCGGTGTTCAATCATCTCTACGAGCAGAGCGTGTTCCTGGAGGGCACCATCCTCAAGGCCAGCATGGTCATTTCCGGCTCCGAGGCCTCCAAGCGGGCAGGCGTGCAGGAGGTCGCGGAGGCGACCGTCCAGTGCCTGCTCAATTCCGTGCCCGCCTCGCTCGCCGGGGTGGTGTTCCTGTCGGGCGGTCAGTCCGACGTCGAGGCGACCGCCCACCTCGATGCCATGAATCGCATGGGCGGGCTGCCGTGGCCGCTGAGCTTTTCCTATGGTCGCGCGCTGCAAGCCCCGTCGCTCAAGATCTGGGGCGACAACCCCAAGGACAACGTCGGGCGGGCCCAGACCGCGCTGGCGCACCGGGCGCGCATGAACGGGCTAGCCGCCACCGGGCGCTACGAAGATTCGCTCGAGGAAGCGGCGTAATATCGGCGAATGGCACGGGACCTCAAAGAGAGCGCACTCCACTACCACAGGTATCCGCGGCCCGGCAAGATCAAGATCACGCCGACCAAGGCCCTGACCACGCAGCAGGATCTTGCGCTGGCGTATTCGCCCGGCGTCGCCGCGGCCAGCGAGCTGATCCGCGACGACCCCGCGACGGCCCGCGAGGTCACGGCGAGGGGCAATCTCGTGGCGGTAATTTCGAATGGCACGGCCGTGCTGGGCCTCGGCGACATCGGCCCGCTGGCCGCCAAGCCGGTAATGGAAGGCAAAGCCGTGCTGTTCAAGAAGTTCGCCGACATCGATGTGTTCGACATCGAGATCGACGAGGACGACCCGCATCGACTGGCGGACATTATCGCCTCGCTGGAACCCACCTTCGGGGGCATCAACCTCGAGGACATCAAGGCGCCCGAGTGCTTCATCGTCGAGCAGCAGCTCAAAGAGCGGCTCAACATCCCGGTGTTCCACGACGACCAGCACGGCACCGCCATCATCACGGCGGCGGCGGTGCGCAATGCCCTGCACATCGTCGGCAAGCCGATCGAGTCGGTGAAGCTGGCCGCCTCCGGGGCCGGGGCGGCGGGCATCGCCTGCCTCGATCTGCTGGTCATCCTGGGCCTGAGGAAAGAGAACATCATCGTCTCCGACCGCCTGGGGGTAATCTACAAAGGCCGCCCGGAGTACATGGAGGGGCGCAAGGGCGATTACGCCGTGGATACCCCCCACCGGACGCTGGCCGAAGCCATCGTCGGCGCCGACATTTTTCTGGGGGTATCGGCGGGCGGGATCATGACCCCCGATATGGTCAAGAGCATGGCCGACAAGCCGATCATCCTGGCGCTGGCCAATCCCGAGCCGGAGATTCGACCCGAGGCCGTCAAAAAGGTGAGGCCGGACGCCATCATTGCCACCGGCCGCTCGGATTACCCCAACCAGGTCAATAACGTCCTGTGTTTCCCCTACATCTTCCGTGGCGCGCTGGACGTCGGCGCCACGGTGATCAACGACGAGATGAAGATGGCCTGCGTGCACGCCCTCGCCGAGCTGACCCGCAAGGAGGTGCACGAGGCCGGCGCCATGGGCGACGAGGACCTCCAATTCGGGCCCAATTACATCATCCCCAAGCCTTTCGATCCCCGCCTGCTGGTGCAGCTCGCGCCGGCGGTGGCGCGCGCCGCCATGGACAGCGGGGCGGCCACGCGGCCCATCGAGGACATGGCAAGCTACATCGAATCCCTGCAGCAGTTCTTCTACCGCACGGGCCTGCTGATGAAGCCCGTTTTCGACGCGGCCCGCAGGGACCCGCGCCGCGTGGTGTTTGCCGACGGCGAGGAGACGGTGGTGCTGCGCGCCATCCAGACCATCGTCGACGACGGCCTGGCCAAGCCCATTCTCATCGGCCGCCCCGCGGTGGTCGAAGCGCGCATCGAAAAGGCTTCGCTGAGGCTGAAGCCGGACCACGATTTCGAGCTGGTCAATCCCGAATCCGACCCGCGCTTCTGGGACTACTGGACCACCTATCACGCCATTATGGAACGGCGCGGGGTGTCGCCGGACGCGGCCAAAACCATCGTGCGGACCCGCAACACGGTGATCGCGGCGCTGATGGTGCACCGCAACGAGGCCGAGGCCCTGGTCGCCGGCGTCGTCGGGCGTTACCGCGAAAACCTGCAGGACGTCCTCGACGTCATCGGTACCCGCCCCGGCGGCCGGGTCGTGGGCTCGCTGGGCGTTCTGAACACCGAGGAGGGCGCCTATTTCATCTGCGACACCCACGTGAACCCCAATCCCAGCGCCGAGGACATCGCCGAGATCACCGTGATGGCCGCCGGCGTGGTCCGTATTTTCGGCATACGGCCCAGGGTCGCGCTGCTGTCCCATTCCTCATTCGGCAGCCACCAGGATGCCAGCGCGCTCAAGATGAAAACCGCCTTGGCCTTGTTACACGAACGCCAGCCCGACCTCGAGGTGGACGGCGAAATGTCGGCGGACATGGCCCTTGACGAGGTGTACCGCCGGCACGTTTTCCCCAACTCGCGGTTGCGCGGCCAGGCCAACCTGCTGGTCATGCCTGACCTCGGCTCCGCGCACATCGCCTTCAACCTGTCGCGTGTGATCGCCAAGGGCGTGTCGGTGGGGCCCATCCTGATGGGCGTGGGGCGGCCGGTCCACGTGCTCACCCCTTCGGCTACGGTTCGGCGCATTGTTAACATGACAGCGTTGGCGGTCGTCGACGCGCAGCTGCACGAGCGCAGCGTCAAGGCCGCCCAGGGAGATGCGGGATGAACGACGAGAGCACATCCAAGACCGGCACGGCGAGGGCTCCGGAAAAGGACGTCGACCCGCAGGAGACCAATGAATGGCTGGAGTCCCTGCAGGCGGTGATCGAGCGCCAGGGGCCCGAGCGCGCGCATTTCCTGCTGGAACGGCTTGTCGATTACACGCGGCGATCCGGCGGTCACCTCCCCTACGACGCCACCACTGCCTACGTCAACACGATCCCCACCGATCTTCAGGAACCCATGCCGGGGGATCACGAACTCGAATGGCGGATCCGCTCCATGATCCGCTGGAACGCCATGGCCGTCGTGGTGCGCGCCGGCAAGCGCGGCGGCGAACTCGGCGGCCACATCGCCACTTACGCCTCCGCGGCCACCCTGTATGACGTCGGTTTCAATCATTTTTTCCGCGGCCCCGACCACGAAGGCGGCGGGGATCTCATCTACATCCAGGGTCACTCCTCGCCGGGCATTTATGCGCGGGCCTTCCTGGAAGGGCGCATCAGCGGGGATCAGCTCGACCGGTTCCGCGAAGAATCCGAGCCCGGCGGGCTGAGTTCTTATCCGCACCCCTGGCTGATGCCGGATTTCTGGCAGTTCCCGACGGTGTCGATGGGGCTAGGGCCGATCATGGCGATTTACCAGGCGCGGTTCCTCAAGTACCTGCACAACCGCGGCTTCGCCGAAACATCCGACCGTAAGGTCTGGTGTTTCATCGGCGATGGCGAAACCGACGAGCCGGAATCCCTCGGTGCCATTTCGCTGGCCGGGCGCGAGAAGCTCGACAACCTGATCTTCGTGATCAACTGCAACTTGCAGCGCCTGGATGGCCCGGTTCGCGGCAACGGAAAGATCATCCAGGAACTCGAGGGTATCTTCCGGGGTTCGGGGTGGAACGTCATCAAGGTGCTGTGGGGCTCCTACTGGGATCCACTGCTTGCCCGCGACAAGGACGGCCTCTTGCGCCAGCGCATGGAGGAGGCGCTCGACGGCGATTACCAGAACTACAAGGCCAAGGGCGGCGCCTATACACGGGAGCATTTCTTCGGCAAGTATCCCGAGCTCAAGGAGATGGTGGCCAGCATGTCGGACCGCGATATCTGGCGCCTCAACCGCGGCGGCCACGACCCGCATAAAATTTACGCCGCCTACTACGCCGCCACCCACCAACAGGGACAGCCGACGGTCATCCTGGCCAAGACGGTCAAGGGCTACGGCATGGGCGAGGCGGGCGAAGCCCAGAACATCACCCACCAGCAGAAGAAGATGGACGTAGAGGC
>Ga0268386_10001511_pt1 | contig 15983 bp, 15 predicted proteins | sample RVTome_15_FD_200260 | JGI IMG/M metagenome (GOLD analysis project Ga0268386, IMG submission 200260) | Soil microbial communities from uranium-contaminated site in the Upper Colorado River Basin, Wyoming, United States - RVT150D86... ...
CCGTGGTCGGCGTTTTCGGCGCCCCGACGATCGTCAATAACGTCGAGACGCTCTGCTGCGTCACCCACGTCCTGAAGCGCGGCGCGGAGTGGTTCGCGAAGATCGGGCGCAACGAGAAGAACACGGGGCCCAAGCTGTACTGCCTCTCGGGACACGTGAACCGGCCCGGCGTCTACGAGGCGCCGATGGGCCTCCAGATGAAGGAGCTCCTGTTCGGAGAGGACTACGGCCGGGGAATGAAGGACGGCCGACGAGTGAAGGCCGTCATTCCGGGCGGCGCTTCGGCGGCGATGCTCACTCCCGAGGAGATCGAGGACTGCCCGCTCGACTTCGATGGGCTCATTGCCAAAAAGTCGATGCTCGGCTCGGCCGCGATCATCGTGATGAACGAAGACACGTGCATCGTCGACGCCGCGAGGAATCTGGCGAAGTTCTTCTCGCACGAGTCGTGCGGGCAATGCACGCCCTGCCGCGAGGGGACGCCGTGGCTCCACCGGGTGCTCGACCGCATCGAGTCCGGCGAGGGCCGGCCCGAGGACATCGACCTGCTGGAAAAGATCTCGAACCAGATGGCCAACGGGATGACGATCTGCGTCTTCGCCGACGCCGCGATCGCGCCCGTGCTCTCGTCGATCGGGAAGTTCCGCGACGAGTACCGCCACCACGTCGAGCACAAGAAGTGTCTCGTCGGTTCCGGTGCGGCGGTGGAGGCGACGGTTTGAGTTCAGCGCCGCCCGCCACGGAAAAGAAGACGCTCACCGTCGTCTTCGACGACCGTCCCGTAGAAGTCCCGCCCGGAATCAACCTGATCGAGGCGGCGAAGCTCGCCGGGATCGAGATCCCGCACTTCTGCTTCCATCCGCGCCTCTCCGTCGTGGGCCAGTGCCGCATGTGCCTCGTCGAGATCGAGGGTATCCCGAAGATCCAGGCCGCCTGCACTACGCCGCTCAAGGAGGGGCTCGTCGTCAAGACCACGACCGAGAAGGTGCGGACGTCGCGCGCCGCGAACATGGAGTTCCTGCTGATCAACCACCCGCTCGACTGTCCCATCTGCGACCAGGCGGGCGAGTGCAAGCTTCAGGACAACGCGTTCGGATACGGCGAGCAGCGATCGCGGTACGACGAGCGCAAGCGCCAGTTCGCGGGCTTCGATCGCACGATGATCGGGCCCCACGTGATCGCGGACATGACGCGATGCATCCAGTGCACGCGCTGCATCCGCTTCTGCTCGGAGATCGCGGGAACCGGAGAGCTCACGTTCCTCGACCGAGGCGGCCGCACGCTCGTCTGGACACACGACGGCAAGCCACTCGCCAACGACTGGTCGGCGTGCGCCGCCGACGTCTGTCCCGTCGGCGCGCTCACCACGAAGGAGTTCCGTTTCCGGCGCCGCGTCTGGGAGCTGAAGAAGTCCGTTTCGGTCTGCCCCGGGTGCAACATCGGTTGCAACGTCTCGATCGAGTCCCGCGACGGCGTCGTTTACCGTTTCCTCCCGCGCCTGAATCCCGCCGTCAACGACTACTGGCTCTGCGACTATGGCCGTTTCCGCTCGGAGTCACTGAACGAGCGTGACGTCACCCGCGCGACGATGCGCGATGGCGCCGAAATCAAGGAGACGACCGTACCGGCCGCGATCGAGAGACTCGCGACGGAGATTCGAGCGATCATCGAAGGGCGCGGGCCGTCGGCGCTCTTCTTCCTGGGCTCCGCGCACCTCTCGAACGAGGAGAACTTCCTCCTCCGCAAGCTCGCGGACCACCTGGGCTGCAACAACCGCGACGTCGTCGTCGACAGGTCGCGGGTCCGCCGGATGAAGTCGAAGACCGAGTGGATCGAGGGCGACCACTTCGGCGCGAACTACGCCGGGGCCGTCGACATGGGTCTCGCTCCGGGCGCCGGCGGCCACGGGCTCGCCGACCTTCTCGAGGGGCGGTGGACTCCCGGGCTCGCGCTCGTCGCCGACGCGGCGTTCGCGGCGGCGGCGGACGATCCGGACGCGGTCGCGCGCCTGCGCGGCGCGCAGCTCCTCGCCGTCGCCGCCCGCACGGCCAACGCCCTGACCCGCGTGGCGGACGTCGTGCTTCCCGCCGCCTCGCTGGCGCAGAAGGAGGGCTCGTTCACCAACGTCCAGGGACGCGTGCAGCGGTTCGAGCGCGCGTTCCTCCCTCCGCCTCCGGCGCGCGCGCACTGGGAGCTCCTGCTGATGCTCGCCGCGGCGCTCGGCTGGGGCGACCGCAACTGGACGCCGGCGGACATCCGCGCGCTGATCCGAGAGGAGATCGAAGGCTACGGCGACGTCACCGAGCAGGAGCTCGCCGGCGGCGGTCTCATGAAGAAGGGCCTTTTCGTCTCGACGGGAGCGCTGTGACCGCGACGGACTGGCTGATCACGGCAGTGCGCGTGCTCGCGCCTGTCCTGGCGATCATGCTCATCCTTCCGATACCGATGTGGCTCGAACGCCGTGGCGCGGGCCTGATCCAGGACCGGCCGGGACCCAACCGGGTCGGGCCGTTCGGGCTGTTGCAGCCTCTGGCGGATGCCGTCAAGTTCTTCATGAAGGAAGACCTGATTCCCGCAAATACCGACCGCCTCCTCTTCGTGATCGCCCCCGGAATCGCGCTGTTCTCGGCGCTGACGACGTTCGCGGTGATCCCTTACGGACCTGCGGTGACCGTCGGCGGCCGCGAAATCCCGCTCGTCGGAGCGGACGTGTCGATCGGCATCCTGTACCTGTTCGCGCTGACGTCCCTCTCGGTGTACGGGATCGTGCTCGCCGGCTGGTCCTCGAACAACAAGTTCTCCCTGATCGGGGGGATCCGCTCGGGCGCGCAAATCATCTCGTACGAGCTCGCGATGACGACGGCAGCGGCCGGCGTGATCCTCGCCGCCGGGTCGTTCCGCCTGACGGACGTCGTGGCGATGCAGACCGGGACGTGGCTCGGGTTCATCCCGCGTTGGAACGTCTTCCCCCAGTTCCTCGGGTTCGCCGTGTTCTACGTCGCCACGTTCGCGGAGACGAACCGGCTGCCGTTCGACCTGCCCGAGGCGGAGGCCGAGCTCGTCGGCGGGTACCACACGGAGTACTCGGCCTTCAAATTCGCGATGTTCTTCATGGCCGAGTACGTCAACATGATCGTCGCCTCGGCGCTGACGGTGACCCTCTTCTTCGGGGGGTGGTCGCTGCCGTGGTACGAGCCTCACGGGATCGGGGGCGTGATCGTGTCGGCGCTCGCCTTCTTCGCCAAGACGGCGTTCTTCGTCTGGGTCTTCATCTGGGTCCGATGGACGCTCCCGCGCTTCCGATACGACCAGCTCATGCGCCTCGGCTGGAAAGCGCTCCTCCCGGTCGCATTGCTGAACCTTCTCTGGGTCGCCTTCCTGGTCGTGAAGAGGTGGCTGCCCTGACCGCGACCCGCCTCGTCTTCGACGCCGCTGCGACGCTCGCGATCGTCTTCGCGAGCGTCATGGTCATCCACCGGCATCCGGTGAAGAGCGTGCTCGCCCTGGTCGTCTCCTTCTTCGCTCTGTCGATCGCCTACGTCCTGCTCTCCGCTCCGCTGATCGCGGCCGTCCAGGTGATCGTTTACGCGGGCGCGATCCTCGTTCTCTTCCTCTTCGTACTCATGCTCCTGAACGTGCCGGAGGAGGCGCGGCACGGGTCGGGCCGACCGATTCACAGGATCCTTTCGGCGGCTGCGATCCTGGTGTTCGCCGTCTTTCTTCTTTCGCTGCTGCGCTCTCACGGAGCGACGGCGTCGCCGGCTGTGGGGGCGTCGGCCGGCGGCGGAGCCGACGTTGCCGCAGCGGCGCGGCTCCTCTTCTCCGAGCACCTGCTGTCTTTCGAGGCTCTTTCGGTCCTTCTCCTCGCGGCGCTCGTCGGCGCGTTCGCCCTCGCTCGCCCGGAGACGCAGCGATGATCGCGGGCGGGATCCCGCTCGGCGACGTGCTCCTCGCCTCGGGAGCCCTCTTCGTGATCGGGCTCGTCGGCGCGCTGCTCCGCAGGAACGCGATCTCGATCTTCCTGTCGATCGAGCTCATGATGAACGCGGCGAACCTGACGGTCCTGGGTTACGCCGCGTCCCTGCAAAACCTCGAAGGACAGGTCGTCGTCTTCTTCGTGATCGCGATCGCGGCCGCGGAGGCGGCGGTGGGCCTCGCGATCTTCATAGCCCTCTTCCGGCACACCGAGACGATCGACGTGAACCGGATCAACCTGTTGAAGTGGTGAAAAGAAGGTGACCCCAGCCCTCTGGATCATCCCCGCTCTTCCGCTCGCCGGCTTCCTTCTCTGCCTCTTTCTCGGCTCCCGTTCGGGGAAATCCTTCGTCAGTGCGGTCGGCGTCGGTTCCGTCGCTCTTGCGACCGTTGCGGCCTGGACGCGCCTCATACCGTATTTCTCGGAATCCGCCGCCCCGGCCGTCGAGCGGATCGCGCCGTGGATCTCCGCCGGGAACTTCTCGGTCGACCTCTCCCTGCGCCTCGATCCCCTCTCGGCGCTCATGGTCTCCTTCGTGACGTTCGTCGGATTCCTGATCCACGTCTACTCGATCGGTTACATGCGGCACGACGAGACCGATGCCGGTTACGCGCGCTTCTTCGCCTACATGAACCTCTTCCTGTTCGCGATGCTCACGCTCGTGCTCGCGAACAACTTCCTCCTGATGTTCGTGGGCTGGGAGGGCGTCGGACTCTGTTCCTATCTGCTCATCGGCTACTACTACGAAAAGGAGTTCGCCGCCGACGCGGGGAAGAAGGCTTTCGTCGTCAACCGGATCGGTGACTTCGGCTTTCTGTTGGGGATGTTCGGGGTCTTCTCGCTCTTCGGAACACTCGACTTCGACGGCGTCTTCACACGCGCGGCAGCCGATCCGACGCGCTTCGCGCCCGGGCTCACGGTCGTCTGCCTGCTCCTCTTCGTCGGCGCGATGGGAAAGAGCGCGCAGATCCCTCTCCACGTGTGGCTGCCCGACGCGATGGCCGGCCCGACCCCGGTCTCCGCGCTCATCCACGCCGCAACGATGGTGACCGCCGGCGTCTACGTGGTCACGCGCTGCAACGTGCTCTTCCGGCTGGCCCCCGAGGCGATGTTCCTCGTCTCGGTCGTCGGAGGAGTCACGGCGATCTTCGCGGCGATCATCGCGATCGCGCAGACGGACATCAAGCGGGTCCTGGCGTACTCGACGGTCTCCCAGCTCGGGTACATGTTCCTCGCCTGTGGAGTCGGCGCATACGTCGCCGGGATGTTCCACGTCCTGACTCACGCGTTCTTCAAGGCGTGCCTCTTCCTCGGGTCGGGCGCCGTGATTCACGCGCTCGGAGGCGAGCAGGACGTCCGGCGAATGGGAGGGCTCGCACCCCGGCTGCCGGTGACGTACCGGACGTTTCTCGTCGCGACGCTGGCGCTGTCGGGCATTCCGCCGCTCGCCGGATTCTTCTCCAAGGATGCGATTCTCGCCGCGGCCTTCGCAGCGCACCGCCCGATCCTCTTCGCCATCGGCCTCTTCACGGCCGGCTTGACCGCCTTCTACATGTTCCGACTCGTCTCGCTGACTTTTTACGGTGAGTTCCGCGGGACGCCGGAGGAATCGAAGCACCTTCACGAGGCGCCGCCCACGATGGTTCTCCCGCTCGTCGTTCTGGCGTTCCTTTCGGCCGTCGGCGGCTTCGTCGGGTTGCCGGAGGTCTTCGGCGAACGCGCGAACCGCATCGCGGCGTTTCTCGCGCCCGTGATTCCGCCGGTCTTCCTCCCCGGCCGGGAAACGGAGACGCACCATCTGCCCGTCTCCTCCGAGTGGCTTCTGATCGGCGTTTCCGTGGCCGTCGCCCTGGCCGGCCTGCTCCTCGCCTGGAAGTGGTACGCGAAGGAGAACGGGCGCCCCGCAGCGAAGCTCGCCGCCTCGTTCCCGGCCCTCTACGCGCTCGTGGCGGACAAGTTCCGCGTCGACGAGCTCTACGACGTCCTGTTCGTCCGACCGTTCGTGTGGCTGGCGCGCATGCTCTGGAAGGTGATCGACGTGCTCCTGATCGACGGCGTTCTGAACGCCGGAGCGTTCCTCGTCGAGCTCACCGGCGACGCGCTGAGGTTCCTCCAGACCGGAAACGTCCGCAATTACGCGCTGACGTTCCTCCTCGGGATCGTGGCGCTGGTCCTGATCGTCTTCGGAGGGATGTAGTTGCGCGCGCTTTTCGACGGTCACCTGCTGACCGTGCTCGTCTTCCTGCCGAGCGCGGCCGCCGCGCTCCTTCTCCTGTTTCCCGAGCGGCGCGCCCGCGAAGCGAAGGGGTTCGCGCTCGCCGCATCGGTGCTCGAGCTCGGGCTCTCGCTTCCGCTCTGGACCCGATTCGACCTCGTCTCCGGCACGTTCCAGTTCGTCGAGAAGGCGGAGTGGATCCCGGCCCTCGGGATCTCCTACACCATCGGGATCGACGGCATCTCTCTGCTGCTCGTGCTTCTCACGACGCTCTTGACTCCGGTATCGCTTCTTTACTCGCTCACGCACGTCGAGAAGGGCGTGCGCGCGTTCTCGATCTCCTTCCTCGTCCTCGAGACCGGTGTCGTGGGAACTCTCGTGGCTCTCGACCTGGCTCTCTTCTACGTGTTCTGGGAAGTCATGCTCGTTCCCATGTACTTCATCATCGGAATCTGGGGCGGCGCTCGCCGGATCTACGCGGCGATGAAGTTCTTTCTGTTCACGATGGCCGGCAGCCTCCTGATGTTTCTCGCGATCCTCTATCTCGCCGTCCGGAACCGCGCCGTCACCGGCGAATGGTCGTTCCTCCTCTCCGATCTCGTGAGCCTGACGTACCCCACGATGGCGATCCAGACCGTGCTCTTCGCCGCCTTCGCTCTCGCCTTCGCGATCAAGGTCCCGGTGTTCCCGCTGCACACCTGGCTGCCGGACGCGCACACCGAGGCTCCGACGGCGGGATCGATCATCCTCGCCGGAATCCTCCTGAAGCTCGGCGTCTACGGATATCTCCGCTTCGCCATGCCGCTCTTCCCCGATGCGGCGATCCGCTACGCGCCGTGGCTCGGAGTCCTCGGCGTGATCGGCGTCATCTACGGAGCGTTCGTCGCCTACGCCCAGAAGGACATGAAGCGCCTCGTGGCGTACTCCTCGGTGTCGCACCTCGGGCTGGTCGTGATCGGCATCGGCGCTTTCACGAGCGCCGCCATGACCGGCTCCGTCCTGCAGATGATCAACCACGGACTCTCGACGGGCGCCCTGTTCCTGCTCGTCGGGGTCCTCTACGAGCGCAGCCACACCCGGGAGATCGCCGACTACGGCGGGATCGCCGGAGTCGTGCCCGTGACGACTGCTCTCTTTCTCGTCGCGACGTTCTCCTCCATCGGACTGCCGGGCCTGAACGGGTTCGTGGGCGAGTTCCTGATCCTGCTCGGAACGTGGACGTCGAATCATCGTTGGTGGGCGGTCGCCGCCGCGACCGGCGTCATCTTCTCGGCGATCTACATGCTGTCGCTCGTCCAGCGCGTCTTCTGGAATCCGTTGACGCGCGAGGAGAACCGGCGGCTTCCGGAGATCCGCGTGAGCGAGCTCGTCGCCGCCGGCGTGCTCGTCGTGCTGATGGTGTGGATCGGTGTCCGGCCGAACGACTTCCTCGATCGGCTGCGCCCATCGATCGAAGAGGTCCGGCGCTCCGTGGCGACGCGGAAGGTGGCCGCGGAGCGGCCATCCCGAGCCCTTCGCATTCGCTCAGGGACGGGGGGGGTCCGCCGCGAGCGATCTCTCCGAAAAGCGAGAGATTCCTCGCCCCTTCGGGGCTCGCAATGACAGGAAAGCCGGCGCGGCGGTGACCACGAGCTTCCTCTCGTTCGGTCCGAACGACCTCGCGGCAGCGATGCCCGAGATCGTACTCGCGGCGACAGGCTGCCTGCTCGTGCTGCTCGACGCCTTCGCGCCCTCGGCGCGCCGCTGGCTCGCGACACTCTCACTCCTGGCCGTCGCCGCGGCCACCTGGCTCCTCGTCGCCGCCCCACGCGGAACCTCTTTTGCCGGCAGGTATGAGACCTCCGATCTGACCGTGGCCGCCGGCCTCTTCGCTGCCGCCACCGCCGCGATCGCGATCCTCGTCGCCAAGCCCTACTTCCAGCGCACGGGCGGGGAGAAAGGTGAGTTCTACGCGCTTCTGCTGTGGGGTCACCTCGGGGTATCGCTGATGACCCGGGGCCTCGATCTCCTGGTCGTCTTCATAGGGCTCGAGACGCTCTCACTCTCGTTCTACGTCCTCGCCGCGTTCTTCCGCGGGATCCAGGCATCCTCGGAAGCGGGCCTGAAGTACTTCCTGACGGGGGCGTTCGCGTCCGCGTTCACCCTCTACGGAATCGCGCTCCTCTTCGGAAAGGCCGGGAGCGTCCGGATCGCGGCGCTCGCGCGGCCGGAGCTCGCGACCGACCCGCTCGTCTCCTTCGCGCTCCTTCTGCTCATCGTCGGATTCGGCTTCAAGATGTCCCTGGCGCCCTTTCACGCCTGGGCGCCCGACGTGTACCAGGGGATGCCGACTCCCGCCGTCGCCTACCTGTCGGTCGCCCCCAAAGGCGCGAGCCTGCTCGTGCTCTACCGCGTTCTCACCGCGGTGTTCCAGGCGGGCATGCCCGGCCGCTTCCAAACCGCCCTCGTCGTCCTGGCGATCCTCTCGATGAGCCTCGGCAACGTGGTCGCGCTCGCGCAGCGCGACATCAAGCGCCTGCTCGCCTACTCCGGGATCGCGCACATGGGATACGTCACGATCGCCCTGGCAGTCTTCGGTCGGGAGGCCCTCGCCGCCGTCATCGTCTATTTCTTCACATACGTCGTCTCCAACGGCGGGGCGTTCGCCGCGGTCTCCGCGCTCTACCGCGACGAGACGAAACCGCATCCGGTGGGGCTGCTCGCCGGCGAAGGGCGCCGGACGCCGTTTCCTTCCGCGGTTCTCGCGCTTTGTCTTTTTTCGCTCGCGGGGATCCCGGCGACCGCGGGCTTCATCGGGAAGTTCTTCGTCTTCAAGGCCGCGATCGAGCAGGGTCTGTACGCGCTCGCGATCATCGGCGTCGTCAACAGCCTCGTGTCCATCGGGTATTACCTCAAGATCGTGTACGTGCTCTACATGCGGGAGCCGCTCGACCAAGAGCGTCCGCCTACGCTGGCGCCCGCGGATCGCCTCGCGCTCGGCCTCTGCGCGGCCGGAATCCTCGCCCTCGGCGTCTTTCCCGCGGGCCTCTGGGACCTCGCGCGGCGCGCCGCCGCCAGCCTGCCGTTCGGCCGATGAGCCGCAACTCCGCCTCCTCGAAGGCCGCCGGCGAGGCGAGAGAATCCGTCTCGGAGGCGACCGCCGGCCGCCTCTCGGTTTACTTGCGATGCCTCGCCGCGCTCGAGGCCGAGGGCCTCGTCAACATCTCCTCGCAGGAGCTCGCCCACCGCTTCCGCCTGAGCTCCGCCCAGATCCGCAAGGACCTCGCGACCTTCGGCGAGTTTGGCATCCGTGGCGTCGGGTACGAGATCGGCTCTTTGAAACGGCACCTCGTCTCGATCCTCGGGCTCGATCGCACACGGCGCGTCGCGATCGTCGGCGCCGGCAGGCTGGGCCAGGCGCTCGCGGACTACGGCGGATTCGGCTCCGGAGGCTTCCGCATCGTCGCGCTCTTCGACACCGACCGCGCGAGGATCGGTTCGCGGAGCCGCTCCGGTGTTCCCGTGTTCGACGTGCGGCGGCTTCCGGAAGTCGTCTCGCGCGAGCACATCGAGATCGCGGTCATCACCGTGCCGGCGTCCGCCGCCGCCGAAACCGCCCGGCGATGCTGGGACGCCGGCCTGAAGGCCATTCTGAACTTCGCCCCGGTGCGGCTCGATCCGCCGTCCGACTCGCACCTGAAGAACGTCGACCTCAAGATCAACCTCGAGACTTTGTCGTTCTACATGGCGCGTAGAAACGAATCTTTCCGAGAGATCTCCCCCTCTCCGCGGCCGCCCGGCCGCGGGCGGGGGCGCAAAGGAGAAGCGCATGCCCTCTAGGCCCCGGCCGCTCCCGGAAAACCGCGTCCTCTCCCGCTCGACGCCCCGCCAGAAGCCCGTGCCGGGAAAGCGACCCGTCCCGGCGTTGAAGCCCGTCGAGGCGGAGAATTTGAACCCGTACGAATTCGCGCTCGAGCAGTTCGGTCGCGCGGCGGATCATCTCGGCCTCGACGCGGGCGCGCGCGACGTCCTGCGGAAACCCAAACGGCAGCTGATCGTCTCGATCCCGGTCCGGATGGACGACGGCTCGATCCGCGTGTTCCAGGGCTATCGCGTCCAGCACTCCATCGCGCGCGGACCTTCCAAGGGGGGGATCCGTTATCACCCGGGCGTCACGCTGGACGAGGTCAAGGCCCTCGCGATGTGGATGACCTGGAAGTGCGCGGTCGTCAACATCCCGTTCGGCGGCGCCAAAGGCGGAATCACCGTCGACCCGAAGCGGCTCTCGGACGCCGAGAACGAGCGGATGACGCGGCGGTACACGTCGGAGATCTCGATCCTTCTCGGCCACGACCGCGACATCCCGGCGCCCGACGTCTACACGACTCCGCAGACGATGGCGTGGATCATGGACACGTTCTCGATGACCAAGGGATATTCGACTCTCGGCGTCGTGACCGGCAAGCCGCTCGCGGTCGGAGGCTCGGCGGGCCGCAACGAGGCGACCGCGGAGGGCTGCTTCGTGGCGATCGAGGAGGCCGCCAAGCGCCTGACCCTCCGCGTCCCCGGCGCGACCGCTGCCGTTCAGGGATTCGGAAACGCGGGCTCTGCCGTCGCACGCTTTCTGGACGAGGCCGGCGCTCGCGTCGTGGCCGTGTCCGACTCGCAAGGCGGCGTCTACGACAAGCGGGGGCTCGGGATGAACGCGGTCTTCGCCGCGAAGCGGAAGAAGGGCTCGGTCACCGCGGCCCGCGGCGAAAAGATCACGAACGAGGAGCTTCTCGAGCTGCCGGTCGACATCCTCGTGCCCGCGGCGCTGGAGGGCGTCATCACGCGCGCGAACGCCCCGCGGGTCAAGGCGAAAATCGTCGCCGAGGCCGCGAACGGTCCGACGACGCCCGACGCGGACGACATCCTGCGGAGCCAGGGGACGCTCGTGATCCCCGACGTTCTCGCGAACGCGGGCGGCGTGACGGTGTCGTACTTCGAGTGGGTCCAGGACCTGTACTCGTTCTTCTGGGATCCCGACGTCGTGCGAAACCACCTCGAGCGCACGATCCGGCGCGCCTATGAGGACGTGGACGAGACCGCGCGCCGCTACGACACATCCTTGAGAACGGGGGCACTCATTCTCGCGGTCGGCCGCGTGGAGGAGGCGACGAGGATCCGGGGGCTGTTCCCCTAGGATGGGGGCCGACCGAAGGCGGGCGGCTCAGGTGCGGATCAGGATCGCCCGCACCGGCGAAGCGTCCAGGTCGTCGAAACGCAAAGGGAGCGCGACCAGCTGATATTCCCCCTCGTCGACCGCCTCCAGAACGAGGTGCTCGAGCAGCGCAACGCCGTTCGACAGCAGAGTCCGGTGCGCCGGCAGGTCTTCGGCGTCCGGCGGGTCGATCGAGTGCGCGTCCGTTCCGATCAGGATCACCCCCTTCTCGACGAGACGCAGCGCCGCAAGCGGCGAGAGAAACGCGCGTCCCCGGGTCTTCAAGAGGACACGGCGGGCTCGGAGAGACCTCGAAGGAAGCTCGTCTGGACCAATCTCTCCTCGGCCGGGAATCTCGATGACGCTCGCACGTCCCACGTACGTCTCGAGCGGTATTTCCCCGATGGTGGAACCCCGAGCCTCGACGTGGTTGGGTGCATCGGCGTGAGTTCCCGCGTGAGAGCTCATCGTGAAGCACGTCGACTCGTAGAGATCCCCCGACTCCAGGCTCGACGTCGTGCGGAACGAGAACGGGACGTCTCCCGGCCAGACGAAGGTTCTCCGATTGATGCGACGCGAGATGTCGTAGATCTTCAGCGCATCCGTCGGACGGTCTTCGTCTTCGCGTAACGCTCCGCGACGTGGGGGTCGTACCCGCGGTGTCGGGCGTTCGGCGGCAGGTCGCGATACTCGGCGTCGCATCTGTAGCAGATCGTAACCGGTCGGATTCGACTCGCAACGATCCAGTCCACGAGCACAGTGGCGAGCAGGACCGGGGTGAACCAGATCCAGCCGACCTGCCAGCCGACCACGAGCGCCACCGCCAGCGAGATCGCGATAAAAAGACATCCGAGGCGCTGGTCGAAGTCCTTCTGAAGAAAGAACGCTCGGTTTCCGCAGAACGCGCAGCGCTCGATGGATCCGGAGGGAGCGATCCCGTCGAAGTCTGCCGAGTACGGCTCACCGCACTTCTCGCATTGGAATTCGCCGGAGTCGGCGGGGCCGTGGTCTCTCGCCGCGAGGCAGGTCGGGCAATACCGGCGGGCTCTCAAGCCGGGAAACCAGTGGCCACAGTGAGGTAAGAGGCGAGGAGCTCTCCAATCAGCACGAACACCAGCGCGACGTAGAGAAGTCCCGTGGCCGCCTGGTTCGACTTCATTTCCGCGGTGCGCCAGATGAACCACGACAGCGCGATCGGTCCGACGATCCCCCAGACGATCCGGAAGAGGAAGAACAGCGCGTCGCGGTCGAGCGAGAGAAGCGCGTCGAGCCCCTCGTGCCGCGGATTGGCCGCCACCGCCGCGGCCAGCAGCGCACCTCGCAGGACGGCGAGACCCGCGAACAGCGCGGCGCCGCGAGCGAGGAGCCGAAACGGCAGCGAGCGGGAGACGAGATACCAGTGTCCCAGGTTCATGGTCAGGAGGACCGCCCCCAGGAAGAGGCCTCCGACCGCGGCGCTCACTGCCGTCCACGCATCGCCGGAGGCGCGGGGCGCGAGAAGTGCGACGCGGGTCGCGGCCAAGCCGGCGCACGCAGCGGCGACGGCGAGCAGCGGACGCGCCGCGGACGCTCCTCCCCGATGCGCGAGGATCGTATAGGCGCCCGAGAGCGCCGCGGCGGCGGCGGCCGCGAGAGTCGGAAGCCCAGCGGGCGCGAGGAGGATTGCCAGCCCGATCAGCACGAACACGATCGCGCCATGGAGCGAAAAGAACCCCTTTCCGAGCGTCTTCGGCGGAAAGAAGATCAACAGAAAGGCCGTTCCGGCGGCGGATTCGAGGAGGAAGAGTCCCAGGGCCGCGCGCGTCACGCGGGAATGGCGTCGGAGGCGAGCCGAACGATTTCCCGCGAGATCGGCCGGATGTGATCCACGAGACCGTGGTCGCCACCCTCGATCTCGATCAGGCGGGATCCGGGCGCCAGGCTCCCCGATTCATCCCAGCTCTCCCAGACCTCGCGGACGAGCTCGACGGGCACGCTCTCGTCGCGACTGCCCATGACGACCGTGACCGGGACCGAGGGCGGGCGCAGGTCCGTGTCGAGCGCCGCGAGCTGTTCGAAGAAGCGGCGGTGAATGGGAAGCTCCTCTCCCTCGCCGTGGTGGAAGAACGAGAGAGGGTCCCCGGGTGGAAGTTTTTCGATCCACCGATTTCCGAAGCCAACGGCCGGCGCAATCAGGAGCAGCGGAGCGGCCACGCCACGGCGGCTCGCCTCCAGCGCCGCGAGCGCGCCGAGCGAGCTTCCGACGACGACGGCGGGCGGGTGCCGCTCCGCCTCCCAGAGGGCGAGGCGGACGATCGTATCGAAGTCGAGCCGGTGGAAGGACGGTACGTTGAGATCGGGAGCCACGATCTCGAAGCCGAGCGGCTCCAGAATGTCCTTCAACGCCGAGATCTTCCTTCCCGCCGGAGACGACGCGAATCCGTGGAGATACAGAATCTTCTTCACGCGCGCGTTGGACGGATAGACGTTCTCGCGTGAAGTAGACTGCCCCGAAACGGGAGGCCGACATGCCCCGTCGAATCACCCGGAGAGCGGCCGCGCGGCTCCTCGCCGCCGGCCCCGCCGCATTCGCGCTGCCGGACCTGGTGCGGGCGGAGCCGCCTCCCGCGAAAGCGACTCCCCGTCCGGCCCTGTCGGCCGCCGAGCGCCGCCAGCTCGAGAAGTCCGTCTCGCAGCTCAAGTCGACGGCCGAGAAGCTCCGGAAGGTGGCGGTACCCATGGGAACCGAGCCGGCGTTCGTGTTTCGCCCGATGATTCCGAAGAAATGACCCCGCAGGAGGCGCTCGATGCCACCGTCGCGGAGGTCGCTCCGCTCGTTCGATCCCGGCAGCTGTCCCCCGTCGCGCTGGCCGAGGCGTCGCTCGAGCGGCTCGACACCGTCGGGAGGTCCCTGAACGCCGTCGCCACACTGACGAGAGACCGCGGGCTCGAGGAGGCCCGAGCCGCAGAACGGGAGATCGTCGCGGGCCGATACCGCGGGCCGCTCCACGGCATCCCGTATGGCGCAAAGGATCTCCTCGCCACCCGAGGGTTCCCGACCGGATGGGGCGCTCGCCCGATGCGCGCTCAGATGTTCGGAGAGGATGCGACAGTCATCTCCCGGCTCCGCGTAGCGGGCGCGGTCCTCGTCGCCAAGCTCGCGATGATCGAGCTTGCCGGAGGCCTCGGATACAACACCGCAGCTGCGTCTTCGAGCGGAGCGACCAGCGATCCGTGGGACCGGTCGCGATGGAGCTGCGGGTCCTCCTCCGGCTCGGGATCCGCGACCGCGGCCGCGCTCGTCGGCTTCTCGATCGGCTCTGAGACGTGGGGGTCGATTCTATGTCCTTCGGCGTTCAACGGAGTGTCCGGTCTGCGGCCGACGTTCGGACTCGTACCGCGATCCGGTGCGATGGCGCTCTCGTGGACAATGGACAAGATCGGGCCGATGGCCCGATCTGCCGAGGATTGCGGTCTCGTGATCGACGTAATCGCAGGAGCGGACCCCGGCGATCCGTCGTCCCTCCTGGAGAAGCTCGACGACACGGGGTGGCGGGACAGGCCGCGCAGCTATCGGGTGGGTGTCGTACGGCCGGCGTTCGGAAAGATTTACGACCGTGAGGTCGAAACGGCGTTCGAGGAAGCCGTGCGGGCAATCTCAGGCCACGGAGTCAGCGTCTCGGATGCGAAGCTGCCGGACCTCCCGTACGACGAGACGGCGATCATCGTGATCACCGTCGAAGCGGCGGCTGCCTTCGAGCCGCTGATCACGTCGGGGCGGGTGCGCGAGCTCATCGAGCCCGCGGCGAAGTGGGCGGGTGACGTCGCGAAGACGGTGAGCGGCGTCGACTACGTCCGCGCGATGCAGGTGCGGCGTCTGATCCAGCAGGCATTCGACGAGACCTTCAGGAAGTACGACCTGCTGATATCGCCGACGATGCCGATCGTGGCCGCGAAGCTGGCCGACAAGCTGGAGACGTCGTTCGCCTACAGCGACCCCCTGGGATCCGGCGGGAACCTGGCCGGCCTGCCGGCGCTGTCGGTGCCGTGCGGTTTCTCGAAAGCGGGCCTGCCGATCGCGATGCAGATCGTTGGCGCGCCCCTCTCGGATCGAAAAGCGCTGAGCTTGGGGCGCTTGTACCAGGAAAACACCGAATGGCACCGCCGCCGTCCGCCCATAACGGCTGCGAAACCCGCCTAGAACATCGGGAAGAGCTTCTCTCTTCGCCGCCGATCTGCGCGGGGAGGCTCGTCGCGAATGCTGGCCGCGCCCTCTCCTGCTAACCACTCGCGGAAGACGCGTCCGAGGGCGCCAAAGATGGCTCGGAATGAAGTCATTGACTACCCGGCCGAAGGCGTTCGCGAAGCTCTCGGAGCATTTGAGGATCAAGCTTCTGCCGGCGAACTGCTTCCCGAAGAATGCTGAAGGCCACGAGAGATTCCGGCCCTATCTTCTCGTCCTCGAGGACGGGCAACGCTTTTAGGATCGCCCTCTCTGCATCTCGCGGGAGGTTCATTGCCAGATAGGTTTCGGCCACAAGAATCCGAATATACGCAGCGCTCGTCGTCATCCCCAAACGCTCGTAGTCGCTGATGCTCATTGTGAATAGCCGCAGCGCCTCAGAGAGCAG
>Ga0268386_10001512_pt1 | contig 15980 bp, 18 predicted proteins | sample RVTome_15_FD_200260 | JGI IMG/M metagenome (GOLD analysis project Ga0268386, IMG submission 200260) | Soil microbial communities from uranium-contaminated site in the Upper Colorado River Basin, Wyoming, United States - RVT150D86... ...
AGCCCGGAGGCAAGCCCACCTGGACATGCTCGGTCTGCTCCGAGCCGAACCCGATCGAGGCCACCTTCTGCGCCACGTGCGGTGCCCCGTTCGGGCGTCTGCTCGAAGAGCCGACCCGGCGCCCCGAGATCCGGCCGCAGACGGCGGCCACGTGGTCGTTCGTCTGGCCGGGGGTCGGTCACTGGAAGGCGGGCTATCGAGCCGACGGCGTGGCCCGGATCGTGTTGTTCGCCTGGACGTTCGGGACCCTGATGGTCTTGCTCGTCGCGCGGTTCGGGACCGGGGGTCTCGGGCCGGTGTTCCCGCTCGTCGCACTGTTCCTCGTCGCCGCGAGCGCCGTCTACACGGTCTCGGCCATCGATGCGTACCGCCTCGCCGGTGGCGACCCGCCGCTCGTCTCGTCTCGCGTGCTGTTGTGGTCCTCGGCGGTTCTGATCGTGGCTTCGGTGGCGCTCGCCAGCTTCCTCACCTTGCCGGCCGCCCGCCAGTAGCATTCCTTCGATGAGCGAGCAGACCGAGGGCCAGATCGTGATCGACGCGGGCGCCGCCGAGATCATGGACGTGCTCACGGACTTCGAGGCCTATCCCGAATGGGCGGACGTGAAGTCCGTAGAGGTGCTCGAGCGCGGTGAGGGCGGCGTGGGGACGAAGGTCGCGTTCGCGGTGGAGGTCCCGCTCCTGGGCAAAGCCAACTACACCCTCGCGTATCGGTACGCCCCGGCCGACGGCGGGATGTCCTGGGTCTCCACCGAGGCGCACGGCGCGGTCTCGAAGATCTCGGGCGAGTACCTGCTCTCCGAGGTCGACGACGACGAGACCAAGGTGATCTACCGGCTCTCGGTCGATCTCGGGATCCTGCTCCCGGGGTTCGTGCGGACTCAGGGCGAGAAGCGTGTGATCGAGAACGCGCTCGAGGGCCTGAAGCGGCGCGTCGAGCAGGGCTGAGCGCACGCGGGTCCCGTCACCGAACGGGACTCGGTAGGCTAGCCGCAGATGCGGGTCCTCCTGTTCACCGGCAAAGGCGGCGTGGGCAAGACGACCGTCGCGGCCGCGACGGCCGTGCGAGCCGCCGGGGCCGGGAACCGCACGATGGTCATGAGCACCGACCCCGCGCACTCGCTCGCGGACTCGTTCGACGTCGAGATCGGCGAGCACGCCACGCCGGTCACGAAGAACCTGTGGGCCGAGCAGATCGACGCGCAAAGCCGGCTGGAGTCCAACTGGCGCGAGATCCAGGACTACTTCGTGCAGCTGATGAACTGGGCCGGCGTCGACACGATCCAGGCCGAAGAGCTGTCGGTGATCCCCGGTCTCGACGAGATCTTCAGCCTCATCGACGTGAAGACGCACGTCGAGGAGGCCAAGTACGACCTGCTCGTCGTCGACTGCGCGCCGACGGCCGAGACACTCCGCCTGCTCTCGCTGCCCGAGATCATGAACTGGTACATCGAACGGATCTTCCCGGTGCAGCGGAGGCTCGTGAAGGGCGTCCGCCCGATCATGTCGAAGATGACGTCGCTTCCGATCGCGGGGGACCGGTTCTTCGCCGCGATCGAACGGCTCCACCGCAACCTCGACGCGGTACACCGCATCCTGACCGACGAGGAATCCTCGACGGTTCGCCTCGTCGTGAACCCGGAGAAGATGGTCATCGCCGAGGCCCGCCGGACCTACACGTACCTCGGGCTGTTCGGCTACCGGGTCGACGCGGTCGTCGTGAACCGGATCATCCCCGACGACGTGACCGATCCGTACTTCGGCAAGTGGAAGGACATCCAGGCCGAGCACCTGCAGACCGTTCGCGAGTCCTTCGAACCGGTGCCGATCCTGACGGCGCGGCTCTTCGACCGCGAGATGATCGGCGTGCCGCTGCTCGAGGAGATGGGCCGAGAGGTCTACGGCGACCGGCCCGTGATCGACGTGCTGTTCCGCGACCACCCGATCCGCGTCCGCAAGCGCGGGGGAGGATACGTGCTCGTCATGCGGCTGCCGTTCGTCGCCCGTGAGGACATGGACATCCACCGGCGCGGAGAGGAGCTCTACGTGCGTGTCGGAACCTACAAGCGGAACCTCGTCCTGCCGCAGAGCCTGCAGCGCCTGGAGGTTCGCGGTGCGAACTTCGTCGGTGATCAACTCGAGATCGTCTTCGCGAAGGCGCCCGCCTCGGACGCCTCCGAGACGGGGAGGAGCGCGCGTGGCTGAGACCAAAAGGACCACGAAAGCGAGACGGACACGACCGGTTGCCGAAGTGCCGCGTGCGAACGATGCCGATGACGGACGGCCCGTCTGCACCGTCGCCTTCTGTCCTATCTGTATGGCCGTGACGGCCGCGCAGACGGTGGCACCCGACGCCGTCGAGCATCTCCTCAACGCCGCCCGCGAGTTCCTGCTCGCGGCGCGCGCGGTCGTGGACGCTCGCGCGGACGACCTCGAGAGCCAGCACGGCAAGACGAGGAACCTCGAGCGGATCGACATCGCGTAGGAGGGGGGCGTCGGTGGGAGACGGCGAAGCGATCGGCATCGACGTCGGCGGCACGAAGATCAACTCGTTCCGGGTCGCCCGGGACGGTGAGATCCTCGACCGCAAGAACATCCCCACGCCCGCCGAAGACGCCGAGGCGATGCTCGCGCAGATGGTCGACCTGGGGCGCGCCATGCTGACCGACGACGTGGTCGCGATCGGCGTCGGGATCGCCGGTCTGGTCGACGCGGCGGACGGGGTCCTGCGCTTCGCGCCGAACCTCTTGTGGCGCGACCTGCCGATAGGCGCACGCCTCAGAGAGTCGCTCGGGCTGCCGTGTCAGGTGGACAACGACGCGAGCATGGCCGCATACGGCGAGTTCCGCTTCGGCGCGGGACGCGGGTACCGGCACCTGCTGGCCGTCACCGTCGGGACCGGGATCGGCGGGGGGATCATCTCCGACGGCCGGCTGTTCCGCGGCGCTCATGGGTTCGCGTCCGAGATCGGTCACATCATCGTCGAGCCGGGAGGCCCGCGATGCGGGTGCGGCAACCTCGGGTGCTGGGAGCAGGTGGCGGCGGGCCGCGCGATCGATCGGGTGGGCCGCGAGGCCGCGCGCGAGCATCCGCGGTCGGCGCTGGTCGAGCTCGCCGGCGGAGACCCCGAGAAGGTCACTGGCCGGCTCGTCACGCAGGCGGCGAAAGGGGGCGACGAGGCGGCGATCGCCGTGCTGAACACCGTCGGGCGCCGGCTGGGCCAGGGGATCGCGGGCCTCGTGAACATCCTGGACCCGCAGATCGTCGTCGTCGGCGGCGGCGCGATCGTCGCCGGAGACCTGCTGCTCGATCCCGCCAGGGAGGCCTTCATCGATGCGGTTGAGGCCCCCGAGCACCGCCCGCGCGTTCCGATCGTGGCGGCACAGCTCGGCAACGACGCCGGTGCGGTCGGGGCTGCGACCCTCGCCCTCGAGGAGCTCGGGCGCGTCCGTTCGTGAGCCCACTCCGGATCGGGCTCGTGTTGCCGATGTCGTCGAGCGATGCCCAAGCCTTGCTGGCGCTCGCGCGCCATGCCGAGGAGCTCGGCTTCGACGGGCTCTTCGCGTTCGACCACTTCTTCCCACCCCGCGCGCCGTCGGACCGTCCGTCTCTCGAGGCGTACGCGACGCTCGCCGCCGTCGCCGCCGTGACGACGCGGGTGAGGATCGGAACGCTCGTGACGCGGGCCTCGCTCCGTCCGGCCGGTCTCCTGGCGAAGCAGGCGGCGGCGCTCGACGACATCAGCGGGGGACGGTTCGTGCTCGGCATCGGGACGGGTGACGATGCGAGCAAAGCCGAACACGAGGTGTTCGGCTTGCCGTACCTCGGGAAAGAGGCACGGCGCGCGCATCTCATCGAAACGGTCCGCGCCGTGCGAGCGCTGTTCGCCGGCGAGGCGTGGCCCGGCGGCGAGCACGTTCCGGCGATGACCGGCCCGCTCCTTCCGCCTGCGAGACCGGACGGTCCGCCCATCTGGATCGGCGGCGAGTCCGAGCCGGTCGCGCGGATCGCCGCGCGCGAGGCCGACGGCTGGAACGGGTGGAGCCTGGACGAGGAGACCTTCGCCGCTCGCGTTCGACTCGTTCGGGCCGAGGCTGACGGTCGCACGATCGAGCCGACCTGGGCAGGCCCCGTCGTCGTCGGGCGCGATACGGGGGAGGCGGATCGGATCGTCGCGGCTCGCCGCGAGAAAAGGAGCATGCAGGAGGCCTTCGCCGGCGATCTCGATGCGACGGCCGGATGGCTCGGACGGCTGGCCGAGGCGGGTGCCACGTGGGCGATCCTGCTCGTTCTTGGAGGAACCGGGCGGATCGACATGATCGGCGAGGGATTGCTCCCTCGCCTCGCCGCACGCGCGTGAACGACGACGCATCGCACCGTCTGAAGGCGCGGAAGCGCGCCGTTCGGCGCGCCGCCATCGCACGCCGCGATCTCCTGAACGAGGAGGAGCGTTCCACCAAGAGCGAGCGGATCGTCGAATGCGTGCTGGCGCTCCCCGAGGTCGGCGCGGCGGGAACGGTGATGGCGTTCTGGTCGTTCGCCTCCGAGGTCCAGACCTCGGCCCTGATCGAACGCCTGCACGAAGCCGGCAAGCGCGTGGTCCTTCCTCGGATCGCGGAAGGAGAGATCGCGGCCGTCGCCTACGCGCCCGGCGATCCGGTCACCGCCACCTCGTTCGGAGCCATGGAACCGGCGGGTGCCGACGTCGTTACGGCCGAGGACGTGGACGTCGTGATCGTGCCGGGCGTCGCGTTCGACCGACGCGGCGGGCGCGTCGGCTACGGGGGAGGGTTCTACGACCGGCTCTTCTGGAGAGCGCCGGCGGTGCCGGCCGTCGCGGTCGCGTTCGCCGTGCAGCTCGTCGACGAGGTGCCCCAGGGTCGGAGCGACAGACGAGTCGACGCCATCGTCACCGAGGACGAGGTGATCCGGCCTCGGACTTGAACGGCCAGTCAATGCCGTGGCAGGATGCCGCCGTTCTCCCGTCTCCCGCCGTCCGGAAGGAAGCGCATGAGCGAGGAAGAGGCCATCAAGACCGCGTTCCACGACGTGACCCAAGCCGCGGGCGGCACCCACGTGGCCGACGGCGGTTGGTTCTGGGTCGAGTCGTTCGGCGATACCCAGAAGGAGTATTCGGCGGTCCGCGACGACGTGGCCGTTTGGGACGTCTCCCCGTTGAACAAATGGGACTTCCGCGGCCCGGACGCGCTCAGAGCCGCCCAGCGCGTGTTCAGCAACGACGCGCTCGGCCTGGAGGTCGGGCAGGCGCGGTACGGCGCGTTCCTGGACGACGAGGGCCTCATGATCGATGACGGAACGGTCTTCAACACCGGCCGCAAGGACCGCTGCTGGGTCATGACGAACGGCAAGGACCACCAGGAGTACTTCGCGCAGATGCTGGAGGGCTACGACGTCGAGGTCGAGTGGATCGCGCCACGGATGCCGCACCTCGGCGTCCTGGGTCCCCGATCCCGCGAGGTCGTCCAGAAGCTGACGGATGCCGACGTCGGCGCGTTGCGGTACTTCCGCTTCCACCCCGAGCCCGTGAAGGTCGGCGGCGTTCCCGTCTACCTGTCACGGACCGGGTTCGGCGGCGAGCTCGGCTACGAGCTCTTCCTCACCGACCCGGCCGATGCGACCGAGCTCTGGAACACCGTCGTCGGGGCGGGCGTGACGCCGTTGGGGATCGAGGCGATCGAGATCTTGCGAATCGAGGCCGGGCTCATCGTGACCGACTACGACTACGAAGCGCACCAGCGCAGCCCCTACGACTTCAACCTGGACCGGTTCGTCGCGCTGGACCAGGACCGAGACTTTGCCGGCAAGGCTAAGCTCCGCGCCGTCGCGGCCGATCCACCCAACCGGTTCGTGACCCTCAAGATCGAGGGCGACACCCTTCCCGAGTACGGCGCCGAGGTGACCAAGGACGGAGAGGAGATCGGTGTCCTCACGAGCCCGGCCGACAGCCCGCGGTTCGGCAAGATCGGCCTGGCCGTCGTGCGGAGCGGCCACGCCTCGACCGGGACCCCGGTCGACGTGAAGGTCGGCGAGGGCACCACGCCGGCTACGGTCGACGTGCTCCCGATCTACGACACGAACAAACAACGCCCCCGCGCCTGACCTCCCGGGCCACCCACCACCCGGGGGTCGTCGAGGCCGTCCGTGCCTGACTTCGATGCACCACGAGCCGGCTGGAACCGTTCGCCCACCTGAGTTACACTCCGGTAATCACATCCGTGTGATTCGGGCTCTGTGTGATCGGGAGGTGGGGGATGCCGCTGCACACGTGCGCACCGCCGCGCGGGGACGACGCGCCCAGGACGATGTCGCTGTGGGTCTGTGCCGACTGCGGGGCCACGTGGGAGGCGGTGCCGTGGAGAGGGGTCTTCGACTTCGACCGGAACGAGGCCGTCACGCGCGCCGAGTGGATCCAGGTCGAAGGCCCAGCGCAGATGGCAGGCTGATCGGTGGCCGTCCTGCTCCGGAACGCCGAGACGCTTGCCCCGCCACCCGGCTACTCCCACGTCGCCGTGGCCCGCGGCGGCACCATGGTGTTCACCGCGGGTGCCGTTCCCCTGGACGCCGAGGGGAACCTCGTCGGCGAGGGCGACGCGCTCGCCCAGGCCGAGCGCGTGATCGGCAACCTGCTCATCCAGCTCGAGACCGGCGGAGCTCGCGCCGAGGACGTGGCGAAGACCACGGTCTACGTGGCCGGGGCGAGCTACGACACGCAAAGCGCGGTCTGGCAGGTCGTGCGGTCCTCGGCGATCGGGAGCGCGCCGAGCACGCTGGTCGGGGTGCCGACGCTCGGCTACCGAGGACAGCTCGTCGAGATCGAGGCCATCGCCCTGCTCGACTGAGCGTCAGCGCGATTCAGAACAGCCCGACCGTGCGACCGTCCTCATCGACGTCGACGCCCATGAACGCCGGCGTCCTGCCGAGACCCGGCATCCGCTGCATGTCCCCGCACAGGACGACGACGAAGCCCGCGCCGGCGCTCGGAACCACGCCGCGCACGGGAAGGCGGAACCCCGTGGGCCGGTTGAGGAGCGTGGGGTCGTGCGAGAGCGACAGGTGCGTCTTCGCCATGCACACCGGCGCGTCGCCCATCCCAAGCGTCTGCATCCGCGCGATGTCCTTCTCCGCCTGGGGGAGGTAGTCCACGCCGTCGGCCCCGTACAGACGGCGAGCGATCGCCTCGACCTGATCCCGGATCGGGGTGCCGTCGGGGGTGAGGTACGAGAAGGCGCTCGGTTGCTCGGCCGCTTCGACGACGGCGTTCGCCAGATCGACGCCTCCCTCCCCGCCTTTCGTGAACCCGTCGTTGACCACGACGTTCTCGGCTCCCGCCTGCTTGGCGAGCCGCTGCAGGAGCTCGATCTCGGCATCGCCGTCCGTCGGGAAGCGGTTCACGGCGACGACGCAAGGGAGCCTGTACTGGCGGACGATCCCGATGTGCGCGGCGAGGTTCTCGATGCCCTGCTCGACCGACGCGAGGTCGGGCGTGGCGAGCTCGGCGAAGTGCACGCCGCCGTGGAACTTCGTCGCGCGGACCGTGGTGACCAGGACCGCCGCGCTCGGCGTGAGGCGGCCGACGCGGCAGACGATGTCGCAGAACTTCTGGAACCCGAGATCGGACGCGAACCCGCCTTCGGTCACGACGTAGTCGGCGAGCTTGAGTGCGATGCGATCCTCGATGATCGAGTTGTTCGCATGCGCGATGTTGCCGAAAGGCCCGGCGTGCACGAGGACGGGCTGTCCCTCGAGCGTCTGGACCAGGTTCGGCTTCATCGCGTCCTTCATGACGACCGTCATCGCGCCGGCGACTTTGAGGTCCTCGGCGACGACGGGATCGCCGGACCGGGTCTCCGCGACGACGATCCTGCCGAGCCGGGTCCGCAGGTCGCGCACGTCCGCGGCGAGCGCGAACACGGCCATCACCTCAGACGCGGCGGTGATGACGAACTGGTTCTCGCGAGGGACGCCGTGGGCCCGTCCGCCCAGACCGACCACCGTGTAGCGGAGCTCTCGGTCGTTCACGTCCAGCGTCCGGGGCCACGTGATCGTCGCCGGATCGATCTCGAGCGGGTTCCCGTGGTACAGGGAAGCGTCGAGTGCTGCCGCGAGCAAGTTGTGGGCCGCCGTCACGGCGTGGAAGTCGCCGTTGAAGTGAAGGTTGATGTCCTCCATCGGGACGATCTGGGTGTAGCCGCCGCCGGTCCCGCCGCCCTTGATCCCGAAGACCGGGCCCATCGAGGGCTCGCGCAAACACAGCATCACGTTCTTGCCGATCCTGCCGAGGCCCTGCGTGAGCGAGACCGACGTGGTGGTCTTGCCCTCGCCCGCTTTCGTCGGGGTGATCGCCGTCGTGATGACGAGCTTGCCGTCGGGCCGGTCGGACAGGCGCTCGAAGACCGAGGGCGACACCTTCGCCCGGTAGCGCCCGAACAGCTCGAGCTCGTCCTCGAGGATCCCGGCTTCGGCCGCGATCTCGGCGATCGGCCGCAGAGTTGCCTCCTGCGCGATCTGGAGCCCGCTCTTCATCCGTGAACACCCCCTGACCGGCCGTTCAAGAGCGCTGAGCTTACCCCGAGGCCCGGTCCGGGACCGCGTGCGTCGTCGGGCCGATAATGGGTCCATGGCCGAAACCGTCCCGATCCGGCGCAACATCGCTCGCGTGCGGGCCCTGGCAGTCGACGCCGGAGCCAAGGTTGAGCGTCCCGACGTCCTCGCGGCCGAGGAGCCGATGGAGATCCGCGTCCAGGGCGCCGGCCAGCAGGCGGTCGCGGTCGCCGTGACGATGCGGACCCCCGGGAGCGACTTCGAGCTCGCCGTCGGGTTCCTGTACACGGAGGGGTTGATCTCCTCGCGCGACGAGGTTCGTCGCGTGTCCTACTGCGAGGATCTCGAGCCAGAGGAGCAGCACTACAACGTGGTCACGGTGGAGCTCGCGCGCCCGTTCGACGCCACGGTGCTGCGGCGGAATTTCTTCGCGAGCTCGTCCTGCGGGATCTGCGGCAAGGCCACGCTCGACGACGTCGAGGTGCACTGCGCGCCGATCGCCCCCGGGCCGGAGGTCAGGGGCGAGGCGATCACGGCGATGCCCGACACGCTCCGCAAGGCGCAGCGCGTGTTCGAGCAGACCGGAGGGCTCCACGCGGCGGGACTCTTCGCGCCTGCGGGGAAGCTCCTCGCGCTCCGCGAGGACGTCGGGAGGCACAACGCCGTCGACAAGATCGTGGGGCAGGGTCTGCTCGCGGGCGACCTCCCGCTGTCCGAGCGTGTGCTCCAGGTCTCGGGTCGGATCGGGTTCGAGATCGTGCAGAAGGCGGCCCGGGCCGGGATCCCCGTGATCACGGCGGTCGGGGCTCCCTCCTCGCTCGCCGTCGAGGCGGCCGAGCGTTTGGGGATGACGCTCGTCGGTTTCGTTCGCGAGCAGCGCTTCAACGTCTACACGCACCCCGAGCGCGTCCTCGTCTAGGCGCCTCGTCCCCGGTCGACCCTACGGCGGTTGACGCAGCGGCGGCGGGGCGAGTATCTACCCGGCGGGATGGGCGGTCGCTCGGCGAACGCCGCGGCGATCGTGGTCGCGGTCCTTGGTCTCGTGGGATACGTCCTCTTCGAGGGCCTCGTCTCCGGCCTCGCGCTCTTCGTCGCCGGCGTGCTCCTGGTGGCGATCGGCGTCTGGACCCTCCAGGACCGGGAGTAGCGCCCCGGCCGCCCCCGAGGGGTCGGCTTAGAATGGCGCCTGAACGAGAGTCGGTGAAAGGAGCACGCTCGATGAAGAACGGGCTGGTGCGACTCACCGAGCCGATGGTCCGCTCGAACGGCGGTCTGCGCACGGCGACCTGGGACGAGGCCCTCGATCGGGCCGCCTCGGGTCTGCAGGCGGCGGTGGATGCGAACCCCGGCTGGGGGGTCGGCCTGTTCAGCTGCTCGAAGGCCACCAACGAGATGAACTTCGTCGCACAGAAGTTCTCCCGGCAGGTCCTCGGCAGCAACAACGTCGACAGCTGCAACCGCACCTGACACGCTCCCAGCGTCGTCGGTCTGGCGACGGTATTCGGAGCAGGAGGCGGAACCAGCTCGTACGAAGAGGTCGCGAACACCGATCTCATCGTGCTGTGGGGATCGAATGCGCGAGAGACGCATCCGATCTTCTTCCACCACGTCCTGAAGGCGGTCCGGCGCGGTGCCCGGTTGATCGTCGTCGACCCCCGCCGGACGTCCTCCGCCGAGTGGGCCGACCTGTGGCTCGGGATCGACGTCGGGTCGGACATCGCGCTCTCGAACGCCGTCGCGCGCGAGATCATCGCCGGCGGCCTGCACAACGAGGCCTTCATCGAACGCGGCACGCAGGGGTTCGAGGTCTATCGAGATTCGGTGGCGGACTGGACGCTCGAGCGGGGCGAGGCGGAAACGGGCGTGCCGGCCGACGCGATCCGCGAGCTCGCGCACGCCTTCGCGAAGGCGGACCGCGCCGTCATCTGCTGGACGCTCGGCATCACCGAGCACCACAACGCGGTCGACAACGTCCTCGCGCTGATCAACCTCGGGCTGCTGACCGGGCACGTCGGGCGCTACGGGAGCGGGCTGAACCCGCTTCGCGGTCAGAACAACGTCCAGGGCGGCGGCGACATGGGCGCGATCCCGAACAAGCTGCCGGGCTTCCAGGACATCGAGACCGACGTGGCGGCGCGGGAGAAGTTCGGCAAGGCCTGGGGCCGTCCGATCCAGCCGAAGCGGGGCTGGCATCTGTCGGACATGTTCAAGGCGATGGAGCGGGGCGACCTCACCTCCGTGTACTGCATCGGAGAGAACCCCGCGAGCTCGGAGGCCGACGCGAATCACGCGAAGAAGCTCCTCGCGAACCTCGACACGCTCATCGTGCAGGACATCTTCATGACGAAGACCGCCGAGATGGCCGATGTCGTACTGCCGGCCGCCAACTCGGCGTTCGAGTCCGACGGGACCGTGACCAACAGCGAGCGAAGGGTCCAACGGGTCCGGAAGGCGCTCGATCCACCGGGACAGGCGATGGACGACATCTGGATCATCGCGCAGCTGGCGAAGCGCCTCGGCACCGACTGGGGCGAGGTCACGCCGTTCGACGCGTGGGAGGAGCTTCGGACGCTCTCGCCGATGCACGCCGGGATGTCGTGGAAGCGGCTCGATGAGCTCGGCGGCATCCAGTGGCCCTGCCCCAGCGAGGACCATCCGGGCACGCTGTTCTTGCACGCGCGCCTGTGGGAGGAGGACCCCGAGAAGCGCGGGACGCCGGCACCCTTCAGCGTGACCGTCCAAGAGCCGCCGGTCGACGTGCTCACCGAGGAGTTCCCGCTCCGGCTCACGACGGGTCGCCGACTGGATTCGTACAACACCGGTGTGCAGACGAGCGGCTACGCCTCGCCGATGCGTCGGGGCGAGACGATCGACGTGTCGCCCGAGGAACTCGAGCGGCTCGGCCTCGCGGAGGGCGAGGTCGTTCGGGTGTCCTCGCGCCGTGGTTCCCTCGAGGTGCCGGTCCGGGTTGACCGTGGGCTCCGGCTTGGGCTCGTCTTCATGACGCTCCATTTCCCCGAACAGGTCGAGACGAACGTGCTCACGATCGACGCGACCGATCCCAAGTCGGGCACTGCGGAGTTCAAGGCGGCGGCCGTGCGGATCGACAGGCTCGACGTGCCGGCCGCGGCAGGCGGCGGGGGCGAGTGACGGAGGTGCCGTGGATCTCCGTCTGATGGCGGCCGAGCCGACCTCGGCCGAGCGCGAGGCCGTCGACCAAGTCCTCGGTCAGCCCGACAGCGGCTGGGCGGGCGGCGCGCGTGGCGCCCACGAAGGCCACGTGTCGAGAGGCGGTCATGAGCTCCGCGAGCAGCGCCATCTGCTGCTGCCGGCGCTGCACGCCCTCCAATCGCGCGTGGGGTGGATCAGCGAGGGCGGTCTCACCTACGTCAGCCAGCGCCTCGACGTGCCACCGGCGGAGGCGTACGGGGTCGCGAGCTTCTACGCGATGTTCTCGACGGAGCCCCGCCCGCAGACGGTGCTGCACCTGTGCGACGACATCGCCTGCAAGGTGGCCGGAGCCGAGAACCTGGTCCAGGACGTAACCCGCGAGATCGGCCCGGACCGAGTGGGTCAGATCGTTCGAAGTCCATGCCTCGGCTTATGCGAGCGAGCGCCGGCGGCCCTCCTGCAGACGGCAGGCGCTCGTGACGTCGCCTTCGGGCCTACGTCGATGAAACGACTCGATCCGTTCGTGCACGGTAGTCCGTGGACGATGATGTCTGGAGCCGAGCCGGCCCAGGTCGCTCCACAGACGCTCGACAACCGCAACGGGCTTCGTCTCCTACGCCGTGTGGGCACCCTCGATCCGCGATCGCTCGACGACTACCGTGCGCACGGTGGGTACGAGGCGCTTCGGCGCGCGGTCGAGCTCGGTCCGGACTGGGTGATCCGCGAGCTGAAGGACGCGAAGCTGCTCGGTCGTGGGGGTGCGGCATTCCCGGCCGGCGTGAAGTGGGAGGCCGTCGCGAAACAAACAGTTCGCCCGCACTACTTCATCTGCAACGCCGACGAGTCCGAGCCCGGCACGTTCAAAGACCGCGTCCTGATGGAGCACGATCCCTTCGCGGTGATCGAGGCGCTGACGATCGCCGGCTACGCCACCGGGTCGGAGGAGGGCTTCCTCTACATCCGCGGCGAGTACCCGCATGCGACCTCGATGCTCGAGAACGCGATCGACCAGGCGCGCACCCGAGGCTTCCTCGGCGACGACGTGATGGGCGAGGGCTTCGCCTTCGACGTCGAGCTCCGGAGAGGCGCCGGCGCGTACATCTGCGGCGAGGAGACCTCGCTGTTCAACTCGATCGAGGGCAAGCGCGGGGAGCCGCGGAACAAGCCCCCGTTCCCCGTCGAGAAGGGCCTGTTCGGCAAGCCGACGGGCATCAACAACGTCGAGACGCTCGTGAACGTGCTCGAGGTGCTCTCGATGGGCGGCCTCGAGTACGCGAAGCTCGGCACGCCGGATTCGACGGGCACGCGACTGTTCTGCCTGTCCGGGTGCGTCGAGACCCCCGGCGTGTACGAGGTCGAGCACGGCATGACGCTCGGCGAGCTCATCGCGCTCGCCGGCGGCGTGCGGGGCGGCCGCGAGCTGAAGGCCGTGCTGCTCGGCGGGGCCGCCGGGGTCTTCGTCGGACCCGAGGACCTCGGGCTCAAGCTCACGTTCGAGGACTCGAAGGCCGCGGGGACCACGCTCGGCTCGGGTGTCGTCATGCTCTTCGACGACACGGTGAACCTCGCCGAGATCGTGCTGCGCATCGCGGCGTTCTTCCGCGACGAGTCGTGCGGCCAGTGCGTGCCCTGCCGCGTGGGGACCGTCCGCCAGGAGGAGGCGCTCCACCGGCTGGTGAAAGATCGGCCGATCGGGTCCCGCGAGGACGAGCTGGCACTGATCGGCGAGATCGGGCAGGTCATGAAGGATGCGTCGATCTGCGGACTGGGCCAGCTCGCGGCGAACGCCGTCGAGTCGGCCATCGCGCGGCTCGGCGTCTTCGATCGGAACGGTGCTCGATGACCGTGATGCCGCTCGCGCCGCCGCGACGCCTGCTCGACCTTGAGATCGACGGCGAGACGATCCGGGTCGCCGAGGGCACCACGATCCTGGATGCGCTCCATGCGAAGGGCGTCGACACACCAACCCTCTGCTACGCCGAGAACCTGACGCCGGTGAACGCCTGCCGGGTGTGTGTCGTCGAGCTCGAAGGCGCGCGCGTGCTCGTGCCCTCATGCGCGCGGAAGGTCGAGGAAGGCATGAAGGTCAAGACCGATACCGAGCGGGTCCGGCACTCGCGGCGGATGGTGCTCGAGTTCCTCGGGTCGACGGTCGACCTCGGCCTCGCGGACGCCGCGGTGACCCGCTGGATGCAGAGCTACGAGGCCGACCCGGCGCGGTACGGGCCGGCGATGGAACCCGCGAACGCGGGGGAGCGCGACACTCGGCACGCGGGCCATCACCACGATCCGGACGGCGCCGCCGCCGAGACCGTGCACCAGCCCGTCAAGGTCGACAACGAGCTGTACGTTCGCGACTACTCACGCTGCATCCTCTGCTACAAGTGTGTCGAGGCGTGCGGCGTCGACGCCCAGAACACGTTCGCGATCGCCGTCGCCGGCCGAGGCTTCGACGCCCGGATCTCGACCGAGTTCGACGTCGGTCTGCCCGAGTCGGCGTGTGTCTACTGCGGCAACTGCATCGGGGTGTGTCCGACCGGTGCCTTGATGTTCCGGAGCGAGCACGAGATGCGGCAGGAAGGCACCTGGGACGAGACGCAACAGACGATGACCGAGACGATCTGTCCGTACTGCGGCGTCGGATGCGATCTCGAGGTCCACGTGCAGGACAACACCATCGTGAAGGTGACCTCGCCTTGGGACCACTCGGTCACGAACGGACATCTGTGCATCAAGGGCCGGTTCGGGTTCCAGTTCGTGCAGAACCGCGCGCCGGTCCCGAGCGCGCAGGCCGCCGAGACCGAGGCCGATCGCGCGGTGCCGCCGTCGCCGGGGGACCAGCCTGCCTGACGTGACCGGGATCGTCCTCGCAGGAGGACGGTCCACGCGATTCGGACGCGACAAGCTCGCCGAGCCCTATCGGGGGATGCCGCTCCTCCACCATGTCGTGCTCCGGCTCGCCGGGGTGTGTGACGAGGTCGTCGTCGTCATCGCGCCCGATGCCGAGGAGCCGCCGCTCCCGCTCGGGGCGCCGGTGAGCATCGTCCGCGATGCGCGCGAAGGCGAAGGGCCGCTCGCCGGCGCGTACACGGGACTCTCGGCCGTTCGCACCGAGCTCGCGCTCCTCGCCGGCGGCGACATGCCGGAGCTCCAGATGTCCGTGCTCCTGGAGATGTTGAAGGTCGCCGTCGATGCGCCCGTCGAGGCGGTCGTGCTTGCCGACGGCGAACGGTTCCGGCCGCTCCCCGCCGTCCTTCGCATCGCCAGCGCGCGCGACGCCGCGCATGCGTTATTGGACTCGGGACGCCGCCGGCTGCGCGATCTCATCGACGCGCTGCGGGTTGCCATCGTCGACGAGGACACGTGGCATGCCCTGGACCCCGACCGCCGGACCCTCTTCGACGTCGACGAACCGGCCGACCTCGAGTGACACGTTTCACGGAGCGTGGCATGGGTACTCACGCTCCGTGGAGGTTGCGATGGAGCGGATCAGGATCGCGAAGCCGGTGAAGCCGAAAGAGCGCCCGAAGATCCTCCCGCTCGACCCGCGCGATCCGGAGATCGTGCGCGCGAAGGCGATCCAGGACGCCACCGCTTGCCCCGACCTCGCGTGACCTGACGCACCGGCGCGATCAATCGCCGCCGGTGCCCTCGCCGAGCTCGGAGAGGAATCGCCGCGCCTCGTCGATGAGGACCGGGAGCTGTTTCGTCTCGGCGAGCTCCAGCGCCTCGCGAGCGAGGGTCGCGGCGTCGTCGCGCCGGTGATCGGGGAGCGACCGCGCGATGTCCAACCGGATCTCGGCCCGCCAGATGAGCGCGTCGGTCTCGTCGGCTTGGCGTATCGCGTCGCGGAGGTGCCGCTCGCCGGCGGGATCGCCTTCGGCGAGGAGCAGCTGTCCCTTCACGATGGTGATCGCGATCTGCGACGCCCGGTCGCCCGAGGACGCGGTCCGTCCCGCGACCTCAACCCAATGCCGTGCTTCTGACTCGTTCCCGCGTCGGAGCTCGACCCGGGCCAGGATGGCGGCCGTGGTCGACAGGAACGCGGTCTCGCCGAGCTCGATGAGGTGCTCGCATCCCTCGCGGAGCTCCCGCGCGGCCGCGTCGAGGTCGCCGGCGAGCAGCTCGATCCGGCCGGCGCCCTGCGCGTGCGCCCAGTATTCGATCGTGCGCCCGAGGTCTCGGAGGATGGTCCGACTCAACGCGAAGAAACGGCGCGCCTCGGCGAAGTCGCCGCCGAACGCCGTGTA
>Ga0268386_10001513_pt1 | contig 15970 bp, 13 predicted proteins | sample RVTome_15_FD_200260 | JGI IMG/M metagenome (GOLD analysis project Ga0268386, IMG submission 200260) | Soil microbial communities from uranium-contaminated site in the Upper Colorado River Basin, Wyoming, United States - RVT150D86... ...
CTCGCTGAACAACTTCTCCCAGCCATATTCGCTGTCGGGATCGGCAGGATAGGCGGAATCCTCGGACGTCTTCGGGTTGTTCGGATCGAGCTGGTTGTGCTCGGGGTACATGCAGGCAGAGGACGAATAGAAAATGCGGCGGATGTTGCGGTTGCGACAGGCCTCCAGCATGTTGAGGTTGATGAGCGCTGAGTTGTGCATGATGTCGGCGTCGTTGTCGCCAGTGAACACGAATCCGGCGCCGCCCATGTCCGCCGCGAGCTGGTAAACCTCATCGAAGCGCCGGTCCACGACGGCGCGGCAGTTCACCGGATCGCGCAGGTCGGCGGCCAGGAAATCGTCGGCCTCGGTCGGCCCGAATTCCGGGAACTTCAGATCGACGCCCCGCACCCAGAGGCCCTCGGCCTTCAGGCGCTTGACGAGGTGCGAGCCGATAAATCCGCCTGCGCCGCAAACCAGTGCTGTCTTCATCTTGTCATTCAACTCTCAGGTAGTGCTGTGCGTTGGCCGGGCGGGTTCCTCTTCGACCTGCTCGCAGCGCGCGATGCTCGGCTCGGGCGGCCCGCCCTCCAGTCCCGTAGGGGGATTGGTACGCCGATCGATATCTCGGCGACGCTCGTCGCCTGCCCGGCGATCCTCTCCGACGACGGCGACGATCTCCGGCACGTGCCTGTGGCGGCGATCCCCTCCGGAGCGCCGGTCACGGGCGATGTCGCGGCGGCAGATCGAGCGGCTCAGGAAACGCATGACCGTCCACGCCCGCATGATGGCGCCGTAGTAGCCGGCGGCCAGAATCAGGAACAGCACCAGCATCACCGCGTCGGGAACGCCAAGGTAGAGCCCGGCCAGTCCGATCGTGGCAGCCAGGCCGGCGGCGGTGGTGAGCGTGGCGACCGTCTCGTTGGGCGTGAATCCGGCCAGCAGGAAAATGTGGTGGAGATGCTCGCGATCGGCGCGAAACGGCGAACGTCCCTTGCGCAGCCGCCGCAGCATCATGCCGACGGTATCGAACAGCGGCACCAGCGTGATCCACAGCGCCGTGACCGGTGACATCGCGGGCTGCGGCCCCTGGCTGAGGCGCACGAGCAGGTAAAAGATAAGGAAGCCGACGAGGTAGCTGCCGGCATCACCGAGGAAGACCAGCGCCTGGCGCCGCCCGGGCAGGCGAAGATTGAAGGCGAGGAAGCCGGCGAGCGCCCCGCTCAGCACGGCAATGATCAGGAGCTCGTCGGCGCGGCCGGCGACGAACGCAACGATGGCGAGCGCCGCCAAGGTGATCATGGACAGCATGCCGGACAGGCCGTCCACGCCATCGGCCATGTTGACGGCATTGATGAGACCCAGTCCCGCGAAGACGGTAAATCCCAGCGCGAGCCAGCCGGTGCGGACCTCCGCCCCGCCGAGGCCCAGATTGCCGAGGCTCTCCAGGATGGTGCCGCCGTAGAGAGCCAGGATCAGGATGGCGGTGCCCTGCACAGCGAGGCGGGTCTTCGGCCCCACGTGGTGCGCGTCGTCCACCGCGCCGACGACGACGAGCAGGATTCCGCCAGCCAGCAGCGCGGCGCCGTTGGCAACGGGGCCGGCGACGACCAGCAGGGGAACCAGAGCGGCAAAGATCGCGAGCCCGCCCACCAGCGGCACCGCGCCGTGGTGAGCCTTGCGCGCGCTGGGTTGATCCACCAACCGGATGTGCGGCGCAACCGGACGCAGCAGCATGATCGCGGCACCCGTGACGAGTGCGGATGTGAGGAACGCGTACTCCATAACTTCCTCAGGTGCTCCAGCGTCTCTCGGCGAAACCACTCGGTCGGCCCGCACGGGTCGACTGCCATTCCGCTGTTGGCCAAACACACCCCGGCCGCGCGGCTATCAGGCGCCCTGTTTCCCCGGCTGCCACCTCCCCCCCTCGCCAGCGTAGGACCGTAACCTTCCTGCGTCTCACCGGCAACCCGAAGTTCCGGCTTCCAGCTTTGGAGCTACTGTAACCGACGCCGCCAAGTCGTTGATAGTGGTACTGGGGCATTTCTTATTGCACCGCCGTTGTGTGAAGCATATATGACGGGCCGGGGGGCGTCTGCGCGGCGTGACATAAGCGGAAAGGGAACAGCTGTTGCGGCGCGGCGCGCGGATTTCCGGACCTGTGCCGTTGTCCGGCCGCGACAGATTGGGTTGCCGATTTGCGCGCACGGCTAGCGCTTCAGGCGCGCCGCAATCACGCTGCCCACGAATCTCGGCGCCGAGATTCCCATCCGGCGCCACAGGCGGCGCGGCTCCTGCAGTAATCGCGGCAGCCACTCCAGACCGAGCCGCTGCAGCGTGGGTCCGGCACGGCGGATGCGCCCCGCATAGAAGTCGAAGGCCGCGCCGATCGGGCCCGCAAAGCGCACCGCCAGCCGCCCCTGCTGCTCCCGGATCCATTTCTCCTGCTTCGGCGCGGTCAGTCCCACCCAGAGGACCTCTGCACCGGACGCGTTGACGGCCTCCACCATCCGCTCGCTGTCCGCCACCGAAAAGGCCGGCTTGAAGGGCGGCGACAGCGATCCCACTACCTCCAGCGCCGGAAAATCCCTCGCCAGCCGGGCACGGATGGCCGCCAGCGTGGGCTCGGTCGAGCCGAGGAAAAAGCAGCGCCCGCCGCCGGCGGCCTGCTGTGCCGCGCAGGTCGCCAGGAATACGTCGGTCCCGGTGACCCGCTCCCGGATGCCCCCGCCCAGCACCCGCGAGGCATAGACGATCCCGATGCCGTCGGGAACAAGGAAATCGGCGCCCAGAAGAGCCGCGCGGAACTCAGCATCGCTTCTGGCGACTTCGACCGCATGGGGATTGATGCACGCGAAGTAGCGACAACTGCCGCCGGGGGCCGCGATCCAGGCCATCACCTCGGCGACGAGCGCCGCCGCGCCGACGCTGGCGACGGGATAGCCGACGATGTCTTCGGATAAGATGGTCATCCGCCCTCCTCGGCACCGGCCCGGGGCGGCGCATTCTAGCAACGCGAGGCGCGATTGTTTGTCGGTCCGGGCGGTTTGTGATATTCCCTTGGCAGCAGTGGCAGCACGGCGGTGCGGCTGCAATCGATTGTATGTAAAAAGGAAAATCTCCGTATGACCCGACGCAGACAGCTCGGCGGTGGCATCGGCGTGTGTTTCGCGCTGCTCGTGCTGGCCGGTGGAACCGCCTTCGGCCAGGAACCCACGGCCGCGCAGCGCCCCGAGGCGGGGTATCCGGTCCAGCCCGGCGACCTGCTCCAGATCTCCGTGTGGAAGGAGGACTATCTGGAGCGCGACGTGCTCGTCCGGCCCGACGGCGGCGTGACCTTCCCGTTGGCCGGCGACGTCATGGCCGCCAATCGGCCTGTCACGGAGATCCGGGACGAGGTCGCCTCGCGGCTGGCGCGCTACATCCCTGATCCCGTGGTCACGGTGTCGGTGAAGGAAATCCGGGGCAACCGCATCTTCGTTCTCGGCCAGGTGCAGCGGCCCGGCGTGTTCGTGATGAACCCGCGCGTCGATGTGATGCAGGCGCTGGCGCTCGCCGGCGGCACCACCCCCTTCGCCGCACTGAACGACATCAAGATCCTGCGCCGCAGCGGTTCGCAGCAGGAAATCGCGCAGTTCCGCTACAGCGAGGTGGCCGGCGGCAGGAACCTCGATCAGAACATCATGCTGCGCAGCGGCGACATCATCGTGGTTCCGTAGTGCACGCGACCGCCGGCCTGGGGCCGGCCCGGATCAACGGCAGGATCACCGGGATGCCCCGGGGCGGCTGCAAGAGGCGGAGACTCATGAACGACAGGACGCGGACGAGGGGACTTCGGGCGGCGGTTGGCATTGCCATCGCCTCGGGCGGCCTCGCCTTCGCCACGGCGGCACCGGCCGCCGAGTGGTATTGGGCCCCGGGCGCGGCGATCGGCGCCGACTACAACGACAATCCCGGCCTGTCGTCGCGCGCCGACGAGGAGGACTCGATCTTCGGCGCCATCGGCCAGTTGTCGCTGGAGGTCGGCTACCTGGCGCCGACGTCGAGCGGCTGGATCCGGCCGCAGATCCGCTCCCGCCGCTATGGCAGCGACGACGAGGAGCGTGATTCCGACGACCAGTTTCTCGATTTCCTGTTCCGCGGCGAGGATCAGACCAGTCGCTGGGGCCTGAACGGCTCGTGGAGCCACGAGCAGGTGCGCACGGCCGAGCTGGCGGACGTCATCCTCGACCCGGACATTCCCGAGCTGCCGGAGGATGACACCGGCGTCGTCAACGTCGAGGGCCGCCGCGACCGCATCCGTTTGCGCCCCTTCTATGAGCGCGACTTTTCGGCATTGTCGGCGTACCGCCTCCAGGCCAGCTTCGTCGACACCAGCTACGACGACGAGGCCTTCGAGCTGCGGGATTACCGTGACCTGCGGGCCGAGGTGCAGTACCTCCGGCACGTCAATCCGCTGATGGACTGGGTCGTCGGCGTGTTCGGCCGGGACTACTCCAGCGACGAGCGCGGCGACGCGACCGGCTACGGCCTGCGCACCGGCATCGAGCGGCGAATCAGCGAGACGACGCGACTCGATTTCCTCGTCGGCGTGGAGAGCACCGAACCGGACGACGGGGACAGCGAGACGGACTATATCGCCGACGTCTCTCTCACGCGCCGCCTGCAGACCACCTGGCTCAAGGCGGGCTACCGGCGCTCCCTCGCCGGTAGCGGCCTCGGCACGATCTCGGCGCGCGACGAAGTGCACCTTTCGTTCAGGCGCGACCTGACCGAGCTGATCAGTGCGGGCCTCGGGTTGCGCGCGTATCGCTCCAGTGCGCTTGCCGAGGACGGCACCGACCGCGACTTCACGCAGCTGCGCGCGGAATTCGTCTGGCGGCTGACGCAGACCTTCTCGCTGATCGGCGACTACCGGTACAACTTCCTCGATCGCGAGGACGAGCCGGAGAGCGCGGACAGCAATCAGGCGTATCTTTATCTCCAGTGGGCGCCCCAGCGTCCCGGCGTCCAGGCCCGGCAGCGCCTGGAACCCGGCAGATGATCCCGGCAGATGAACCAGGCTGCGGAACGATTTCCCACGGAAGGCAGACTGATGCGGAATGAAGGCTACACACTGCAGGACGTGACGTCGCTCCTGCGGCGCCGCTGGAAGCTGATGGGCGCCGTCGGCCTCGCCTTCGTGCTGACCAGTGCGATCATCGCCTGGAGCCTGGAGAACGTCTACCAGGCGGGCTCGCTCATCGCGATCGAGTGTCCGGAGGTGCCGGATCCGGTGATCCAGTCGTCCTGTGGCGAGATCGACCGGGCGCAGCGCATCCAGCGCATCGAGGACGAGGTGATGACGAAGGAGAACCTCGCTTCGATCGTCGAGCGCTACGACCTGTACCGCGAGGAACGCGCCGGCGGACCGCCGGAGTCGGGCGTCGGCTACCTGCGCTCCAACGTCGTCATCACGCCCGTCTACTCGGAGCAGGATCCACGCAGCAAGTCACTCGGCGAAGTCGTCGGCTTCCAGCTCGACTTCTACGGCAGCGAGCCGGAAACCACGCGCGACGTCGCGCGCGACCTCACCGCGCTGTTCATCGAGGCAGGGGCGCGGCGCCGGCAGGTGGCGCTGGGCGAGGCTTCAGGCGCGATGGAGCGCGAGGCCGACCGGATGAGGGTGCAGCTCCGCGAGGCGGAGGCAGCGCTGGCCGACTTCAAGCAGCGCAATCCCGGCGCCATGCCGGAGGACCGCCAGTTCAACCGCCAGCAGCTCGACCGCAAGCAGTCGGAGCTGGAAGGGCTGAACTCGCAGATCCGCGACCTGGAGAATCGCCAGGCACTCGTGCAGTCGCAGCTTTCCCAGACTCAGCCTTACGTGTCGGCACTCGGCACCGACGGCGAACCGGTTCCCGGGGCCGCCGACCGACTCCGCGTCCTGCAGTCCGAGCTGATTCGCCTGCTCGCCGTGTACAGCCCCGACCATCCGGACGTCGTGCGGGTGCGGCGCGAGATGGATTCACTCGCCGGGAGCGTGCCGGGGATCAGCATGCGCCAGGCCCTCGAGGCCGAGCTGGCCGCCAAGCGCACCGAACTGGAAGCCGCCAAGAGCAAGTATGGCGACGAGCACCCCGACGTGCAGACGCTGACGCGCGCCGTGCAGAACCTCACCGAGCAGGTCGCCAATGCGCCGGACACCCCACCGGTGCAGGCGCCGAACAACCCCGTGTACCTGCAGATGCAGGTGCAGGTGCAGGGCTACACATCCGAGGTCAACGCCCTGCGGGCCCAGCGCAACAACCTCATGGCGCAGATCCAGCAGCTGGAATCGCGGGTGGCGGTGGCGCCGGAGGTCGAGCGAGAGCTCCTGGAGCTGACGCGCGACTACAGCATCGCGAAACAGTCCTACGACGACGCCCGCAGCAAGCAGCTCGCGGCGCAGCGCAGTGGCACCCTGGCCGCCGAGCAGCTCACCGAGAACTACGAGGTGCAGCGCCCGGCCATCTTGCCCTACACGCCGAGCTTCCCGAAGCGTTCCTTGTTCCTGGTCGTTGGCCTGTTCCTGGGCCTGACGTTCGGCACCGGCGCCGCGCTCGGCGCCGAGGCGATCGACAGCACCGTCCGCGGCACGCGCGACGTCCGGACGCTGCTGGATGCCCCGCCGATGGCCGCAGTGCCGTTCATCGCCACCGCGACCGATCGCCGCCGCCTCCGCCTCAAGCGCTTCGTGACGGCAACCGCAGTGACCTGCGTCCTCGTCGCCGTGGGCCTGTACGTGCAACTGCAGCGAACCGGCGCAATCTGATGCCGGCCGCCGCACAACCAACAACAAATCGATCGTCACTGCTGGCAGGGAGCATTCATCATGGGCAGGCTTGAAAAGGCGATCGAGCGCCTGAAGAACCAGAGCGGCCCTGCGGCGGCCATACGGCCACCGCCCGGCCTACGTCACGGCGGGGCGCCCGCGGCCTTCGAATCGATCGCGGCGCGCGCGCGTCCGATTCCGCTCGAGCACGACCACCTCGCCGCGAACCGCATCCTGACGGACGACGCGGACCCAACGGTTCGAGGCGCCTACAAGATGCTGCGCACGCGCATCCTGCAGCGCATGCGCGCCAGCAGCTGGCAGGGCCTCGCGATCACCAGCGCCTCGGCGGGCGACGGCAAGTCCCTCACCGCAGTGAACCTCGCCATCAGCATCGCCGGCGACGTGAACCAGAACGTCGTGCTCGTGGACCTCGACCTCAGGCATTCCACCGTGTCCCGTTACTTGGGTCTGCCAGTCGACGTGGGCGTCAGCGACTGCCTGCGGCGCGGCATTCCGGTGGAAGACGTCCTCGTCCGGCCCGACATCGAGCGCCTGCTGGTGTTGCCCAACGTACACGTGGAACAGCACTCGTCGGAGCTCGTGGCCTCGCCGGAGATGGAGGCGCTGGCGCGCCGCCTCGTGCGCGACGACCCGGGCCGCATCGTGATCTACGATCTGCCGCCCATCCTTTCCGCCGACGACATGCTGGCGTTCGCGCCGTTCGCGGATTGCGTGCTGTTTGTGATCGGAGAGCGGATGACCGACCGCACCGAGGTGCTGCGTGCGCGCGAGCTGCTCGAAGAGATCAACGTCGTGGGCACGGTGCTGAATCGCTCCGACGAGCGCACGGCCGCCTACTACTAGCTCGTCGTGGTGTCCTTCCATTCGCCTGCGGGCAAGTCCCGAGCGTCCTGATGTCGGCTCGACCGCTGTACGCCATCTATGGCCACCACAAATGCGCAACGATGTGGCTGCAGGGCATCGCCCGGCGCGTCTGTCGGTCGCTCGGGCTGCGTTTCGCCGTCGTCTACGACGAGTTCCAGTTCGAGCATGACCTGCCCCGTTACGTTGCCGCCCACGACGTGGACTTCCTTCTGTATGGCAGTGCGGATATCCGCTACGCGGGCGCGCTGCCGCCACACCGCGGCGTGCACATCGTGCGGGACCCGCGCGACATCGTGGTGTCCGCCTATTTTTCACACCTTCACTCCCATTCGACGCAGGACTGGAAGGAACTGGTTGCCCATCGGGAGAAGCTGCAGGGCCTGGACAAGGACCGCGGCCTCGCCGAGGAGATCAGCTTCCGCGAGCGCAGCTTCCGTCACATCGAGTCCTGGGACTATGGTCAGGAGCACGTGCTCGAGATTCGCTTCGAGGACGTCGTCAGGTCCGGCTACGAGACCATGCTGGCCGCGTTCGGCCACCTGGGCCTCGTCGCCGAGCCGGAGGTGTACACGCGTGCAGGCCGGCTCGGCTTCCTCGCCCAGGACGCGCTGAACCACCTGCACGCCCACAGCGGGGGCCGCCTGCCCTTGCGTCATCGGGCCCGCGAGATTCCGGCGCCGGAGCTGCTGGCGATCGTCTGGCACCATCGCTTCCAGCGCCGCGCGGCGGGCCGCTCCCGGGGCTCCGAGGACGTGAAGAGCCATTATCGGAAGGGCCAGCCGGGCGACTGGGCCAACCACTTCAGCGACGAGCACAAGGGGCTCTTCAAGTCACTCTACCCGGGCCTCGTGCCAAAGCTCGGCTATGCCGCAAACGACAACTGGTAAACCGGGCGACGCCATGCCGGACGCGCCCCTCGTCACGATCGCGATACCGACCTACAACCGCGCCGGCAGCCACCTGCCGGGTGTCATCGAGGCCGCGCTCGACCAGACGTGGACGAACATCGAGGTGCTGGTCGGCGACAACGCCTCCACCGACGACACGCCGGCCGTCGTCGGGCGCTATGCCGACCCGCGCCTGGTCCACGTCCGGCACCCGGTCAATCTGGGTGCCAACGGCAACTTCAACCGCCTCCTGGAACTGGCTCGGGGCGAGTGGTTCCTGCTCCTGCACGACGACGATCTCGTGGATCCGCGCTTCGTCGAGGTGTGCCTGAAGTCGCGGCAACCCGGAGTCGAGTACGGGCTGATCCGCACGGGGGTGCGCGCGATCGACGGACAGGGCCGTGTCCTCAAGGAGCGGCCCAATACCGTGCAAGGCCCGCGGCCGGTGGATCTGTATCGCGCCTGGTTCCGGGCGAAGACCGGCATGTATCTCTGTAATACGCTCTACCGCACGGCTGCGCTGAGGGCGATCGGGGGATGGCATTCCCTGCACAACCTGCTCGAGGACAATTACGCGGTGGTAAAGATCACGGCCGCCTGGCCGCGCCTCGAAGTGCGGGACGTGCTCGCCAGCTTCCGCTACAGCTACGACCAGCGCACCTTTCAGGTCCCGGTGCACGAATGGTGCGAGGATTTCCTCGGGCTGCTCGATCTCATTACACGCCAGGTGAATGCCGGTGAGCGCGCTGACATCGAAGAAAAGGGGCGGCGCTTTTTCGGTGAGCTCTGCGTGCGGCGTGCCAACGTCGTGGCGTCACCGCTCAGGCGGCTGCGCGCCCGGCTGCAGGTGGCGCGGTCGTTCGGGCTCAGGACTCTGCGGCTGGGCTGGCGTCTGCCATCGTCGTCGCCGCAATGAGCATTGAGCCAGCTGCACCGGCGATTCGCCACGCCATCATCGCAGGCGCCAACAAGTGCGGCACGACTTCCCTGTTCCGCTACCTCGGCGCACATCCGGGCGTGCGCGCATCGCGGATCAAAGAGACGGAGTTCTTCCTGAGCGCCGCTGCCGAGCGGCCGGACGCGCTGGAGGCCTATCTTCAGCAGTTCGGACCAGTGAACGCGCGCGGCGAAGGTGTAATGGTCGAAGCCACACCGCATTACCTCGAGACGAGCAACCGCGCGGCACGCAGAATCCGAAATCTCCTTCCGGACACCAGACTGATTTTTCTGCTGAGGGACCCGGTTGACCGCTTTCAGTCGTTCTACAGGAGCAAGCAGGGATTTCTTCATCACGAAGTCAGCCGACTGAGCTCTGGAGAGTTCGTCGAGCGAGCATTCACGGAAGCCGGGGAATTCGACGGCGACGATCCGGAAGACTGGCGGCAGGCACCGTTCGGACGCCAGCTATTGAAGGGCCGCTATGCCGTGTATGTCCGGCGCTTCCTGGATTTCTTCCCGCCGGCTTCCGTTCGAATCCTCTACTTCGAGGACCTTCGCGACCGGCCGCGGGACACGGTCGGCGATGCCTGCCACTTCCTCGGCCTGGACCCTGAGATGTACGACGACTTCGAGTTCTCCGTCGAAAACCGTTCGCGTCGCCACCGGCATCCACGACTGCGAACGCTCGCCAGCCGGACCAACCGCCGCATGGAGCCGGTTCTCAATCGAATTCCCTGGTTGCGGCGAGCCGCACGATCGGCGTACAACGCGTTAAACACGAGTACAACCGGGTCGACACTCACGCTGGCGCCGGCTGACGTTCGGCGTCTGCGCGCCTATTACGCACCGTTCAACAGCGACCTGGCGCAGCTGGCAATAGAGTTGCACCTGGCGCGCGGCGCGCCCGCCTGGATCAGTACGCCGTAGCGTCGGGGACTGGCGCAGGCACTGGGGTTGAATGCCTAGCGTTCGAACCCGTAGGCCTCCAGACGTTCACCCAGCAGGCGATTCAGTACATCGATCTGGCTTGTGGAAAGCTTGCGTTGCCATCCCTGATCGGCATCGCGCACGTTGAAGCGACGGACCCGGGAGAGAAATTCCGATGATTCTTCCAGGCCGGCGAAGGCGCAGATTTTGCCGAGGCTTTCCACGGGTGCCTTTACAAACTGATCGTAGCGCAGCGTCATGAGCTGTGCGGGCGGCAACGCCTGCAATTCCTGCTCGATCAGTTCGGTGAGCCGCAGCCAGACCAGGGCCGCCAGCACCATCGGATCGCGATCCGCCTGCTCGAATTGCTCGGCGTAACCCTCGGGCATGGGGCCCCACCACCACGAGTCGAGACTGCCGTCCCACCACTCCACGTTGAGCAGAGAATTCACGACGGCCCTGCCGTCCCGCAGCACGTGGACAAACTGCCCCGTCGGGTCGACGCCCCGTAGAAAGCCGACCCGGGCAAATCCCGTATGCTTGTGCAGAAACCGGGATTTCCCCTGCCAGCGCAGGACTGCGGCGGCGTGCCGCCGGTAACGAGTCAGGACCGCCGGGTCCAGTGCCGAATCCCCAAGCAGGTCCTTTTCCACGAACAGGCCGCCAGTCAGCGTGCGCGGTACCCCCAGTGCCTCTTTCGGGACGGGTAGCGCCCGGCGCCATCCCTCGCGGCGCCCTCCGTGTGCGGTAACGTCTAGAAGCCTGGAGAGCAAAGCAAGCTGCGGCACGCGCGGAAAGCGATCGATGTAATTGGAATACCAGCCGAGGTCGGGGTGGCTGGCAAGCATCCGGTAGACGATGGTTGTCCCACTGCGCCCGGTGCCGAGAATGAAGATCGACCGCGAGAGTTCCATGCGTGTTCAGTGGCCCGCTGTAGCCCCGTGCCCGGACTCGTGTGCCGCGTCAGGGCATGGCAGCCTACCATGCGCTAGCTCCGTTTGATCAGCCCCGCGAAATGCCGTAGGAGCCCTCGTATCGCAGCCCGTTCGCCAGTCGCACGATGCCCGTCAAAGGCTTCATCCAGGCATTTCGATAGACAAGGTCGACCGGGCGCCGCCATGTCCAGGCGGGGCCCACCGATAACGTGCGGCGGAATGCTTCGAGTTCGGCCGAGAGGTCGCCGGAGAAGGCACGCCGATAGCGGGGCACGAGGTCGTCCCGGACCCACGCGTACAGCGCAGAATCGAGTTGATTGATTTCTTCCAGCCGCGCGCCGAAGCCTTCCGGAAGCGCCAGTCGGGCGCGCCCGGCCGCAGTGTTCTTCACCCGGTAGGCGAACCGCTCGGCCGGCATGTCGAGCTTTGCCGCCAGCATCACGAGGAACTCGTCAAAGGATTCGACGGTACCGGCGAGCAGAAAGCGATTCTCGAGAATGCGCCTGGCCTCATCCAGATCCTCGCGGCCGGCAATTTTCTTGACCTGAAAGTTGCCGGCCGTGCGGTGCTCCAGGAAAAGCTCGGGCGCCATCGAGCTTCCCATGCGCTGCACCCAGAATGCGTACTGCGACGCCGCTCGTTCGACCGGATCGCGCACCAACGTGATGTAGGACAGCCTGCCTGATTCGCCTAGGTCTCCCCAGGGCACGACGGCATGGCCGCTCACACAGGCGAGGAACGGATTGACCCGTAAGGTGATGCGGAGATCCTGGAGCGTTGCATGCGTACGTGGCGGCCCTGTCAGCGGTCGCATTGCGGCGAACCGCAGCGGGAACGCCTCCCTCAGGCACCCGATGAGTGTCGTACCGGCGGCCTTCTCAATGTGGCAGAAGGCGAGAATCGGTCGCGCGCGGTCCCCGGACCGACCGGCGGTCATTTCACCGGGCCCCGGGTCCGGCCGCGGTCCCGATCAAGGCTCGATGGTGAGGCCGGGCGATCGCGGCCGTGGCGTTCCACTGAGATAGCTTTCTTTCACCAGGACGATTCCATCGCCATCTGCGAAGCTGATGCTGGAGGCGGGCTTGCCATTGTTGACGACCGGGGCCTGCTTCCCCTCAAGGCGCCTTAGCCCAGACTCGACGGTCACGGTACGCGAGCCGTTGCCGCGCGGATTCACGAGCACGACCGCGTTCTGGAAGTCCCGGCGCCAGACTCCGTTTTTCCAGGCCGCCGCCGGCATGCCTTCGCTGGGCCGCCCCATCCACTTCGTCGTGTCCTGTCCCGCCCGGTCGAACTCGTCGAACCATTCGACCGTGCCGAACTGGTACTTGGTCTGCGGCGAGTAATCGAAAAAAGCATCACCCATTAGGCTGGTGGCGAACGTGTACCTGAACCACTGATAGTTGTTCGGATCGCCGCCGACATTGAAGATCACCAGCTTTGGCTCGATCAGATAGGACATGGTCCAGCGGTAGTAATCATAAAGCTTGTGCCAGCCCTTGGTCTTCTCGATTCCGCCGTCTGGGCGCATGACCAGCTCGAGTAGGCCACCCTCGATCTGCCGGTCATATTCGACGAGATCCCACCTGTCGTAGGCGTCCTGATAGAGGTACCAGTTGAGATTGGCCATGATCATGATGTCGGGACGGAGGCCGCGGATCGACTTCCAGTTGGTCTGGTGTCCACGCCGCCACGCCGCATCGATCACATCCCGGTCGTCCTCCGTTCCGCCGCTGAAATCCCCGATGAAGCCCCGGTTCTGGAACTTGGGCTCGTAACTCACGACGTCGGAATACCAGACGTCCCATACCGGGTTCCTGAACCAATAGTCGTAATCGAAACGGGCTCGAAACTCCGGCCAGCGTTGGCCATTCCCATCGGGCCGTACCCATTCAGTGATGTTGGCCCGCTGTGTGCCACTGGTCGCGCCGGTTACGATGTTTCCATCCCAATCCCGGAGAAACCAGTCGCGGGCATTGGTGCTGTTCGGACCCTGCTCGGACGCGAGTTTTTCGCTCAAGGTCTTTCCGTAATTCGTGTTCGGAAAGACGGCGGCGATGTTCGTGTATTTGGCCATGAGGGTGTCGGGGCTTATCTTCTTGATCGCCTCCGCCACACTACTCATCTGGCGGGCGCCGCCGCCCAGCAGCACCAGGTCCAGGCGGGCGAGGTCCCGCTGGTACGCTGGATCCGCGTAGCTGTTCGGGTAGGGGTTCGCGCCGATCTGGATGCCGCCCAGCCGAGGGAACTCGCCCTTCACCGCGGCCTTTTCGGCGGCCGGAGCCACGGTGGCGAGGCCGAGGCCAGCCAGCATGAATAGCAGGAGGGAAAAGCACCTGCTCATGCATATGTTGTTAGAATTGCGGACGTTTTTCATCGTCATCCCTGCGCATGTGCGTTCGGCTGTGCGTTCGGCTGGCGGACGGAGTTGCAGACTGCATGCTGCCCCAACGCGCGTCGGGCGGCTGCGCATCGCGTCACGACTGGAGCTTTCGCGGACTTCCGAGTGCATAGCGGTCATCTGCCCGATCCAGGCCTGCAAGTGGTCGCAACTGCAACTGAGCTGCGTGCCCGATGCGAATCCCCCGGCAGCATGAGCGTCACGGTCCGGACCGGACCATCCGCTGGAGAGGCAGGCCGCCGCGACTACGCAGTGGCTGATTGGCTGGCAACCCCGCTGTCTTTGAGAACGTTCACGTTCCCCGAAGACCGGTAGCTTTGCGCCCCTGCCTCTCGACAGGTTTGCCGTTGGACAGCGCGCCATGATTTACCATAGTTGCCGCGGGCAGGGCAAGGTCGGAACACCCAGTAACGATCCCTCCGCCAAACCATCCGTGCAATCAGTCAGTTATGAGCATTCCCCCTGACGACGTTTCAGGAGCGTGCGACGAGGCTCCCCAGACCGAATCGGTCCACTATCTCCTGAGCCCTTAGCTGCTGGTCTGTGGAATACGGGCGCGATTGCGGCACCGCCGATCCTGCCACCGCATTCCCGCGCCGCATGACCGACGACGCCGTCGCCGATGGCCGTCGGAGCCGCGCCAGATGCCGTCCGGACAGACACAATCCCAGGTAGTCGAACAGGGCACCCACCTGAGCTTCCGGATCCGCCAGGACTTGCTCGTACCGCAGCAGCCGGTACTCCCCTTCGCGAAGCTGGCGCAGCGGGACCAGGTGCTCGATGCACCAGTTGATGACCTGCATGGCGAATTCGTCATTCGCATTTGCCTCGATGAACCCCATCCATGGGCCGATGAGGTCCTCAATGAGCCGCGGCATACGTCGGATCCGCTCGAGGCCCATTGTGGGGCCCCAGCCCAACCGGCGCCTGGAAGCGACTACTGCCAACGGCTCGCGAACGAGCAGCACCATCGGCATGGCGGGGAAGTTTTCCTTGAGCCAGCCCAGCATGAGATTGGTCCGGATGTCCTTCACCAGCCGGCGCCGGGCCAAGATCGTGCGATTCTGGCTGTCCACCCAGGCGTTGTGGACGCGCCCGGAGAGTATGCGCGTCGCAGCCTCGAGAGCCTCTGCGTCGTGATACGTCCTCGGAAAGTACTGCTGGAATTCGAATGTCCGCCACTCGATTGTCTTGCGACAGCTGAACGGCTCGAAGACGTAGCGAAACGAGCCGTCGGCGTTGATGATTTCGGAAATCCAGGTGGTGCCACTGCGGCCGCTACCCGCAAGGAACACCGTATTGCGCAGATCATGATTCGTTTCCCAGCCGCGATACAGCGGCCTCGAAAGGGTGTGAAGTGCAGTTTTCCAGGTACGCATGCTATGGCCGCGATTCAGCGAAACTCCGTTCGGTACCAGTGACCGGGTCGCCGGCCACTTCCATAGGGACTTCTCGAGTACGGCAGCCAACGACCGAGGCTCGCCAATCGGTTCATCCCGCGCTCGCGGATGCAGCGGCGGACCGCCCGCCGGATCGATCGTCCCGCCGCAAGAGTGTCACGTGGCGAGAAGTACCCCTCACGCTCCAGCACCCTGAGGCTCCAGCGAAAGCTGCGGCCGAGGTCGTGGTCAACATTCCTGTTGAACCACCGGGACGCGATCGGAGGCTCCGTGAAGTACTCAGGGTTGTCAGTATCCAGTTCAAGGGGCGGCATGCCGAATTGGCTGCGCAACATTGGCAGCACTACGACGCTCTCCAGATCGCGGAACAGAACCTGCGAAATAAGACCGCTGCCCTGTGCTGGTTGAACCAGCGTGTTCTGGGCGTGCATCTCCAGCGAGAATCCGGTGCCGAAGCCGGCGAGGATCGGAGTAATAAGGGGGGCGGCCAATAGCTCGCCGAACCCTTCTGCGGCCTGGTGCGGGCTATCGAAGCGCTCTTGCAGCCGCGTGACGAGCCACGGCGGATCGCCCGGCCGTGAGGAGTCTCGTGAATACAGCGAAAACAGTGGCAAGACGCCGGAGGCGGGTACGCACCGGAAAATGGCTCCGCGCTCCCCATGAACCACTCCGAATCGCTCCCGTAATACCGTGACGCCCGCGCCCCCGACGGCGGCCAGTTGGCGCGGGAGCAACGCACTCAGTCTTATGCATTTCTCCACTTTCTGCGGAGTGAGTCGCCGGTCGCCTGCGATACCCGGCAGCGGGTCGTCGAGGTGCAGCTT
>Ga0268386_10001514_pt1 | contig 15968 bp, 10 predicted proteins | sample RVTome_15_FD_200260 | JGI IMG/M metagenome (GOLD analysis project Ga0268386, IMG submission 200260) | Soil microbial communities from uranium-contaminated site in the Upper Colorado River Basin, Wyoming, United States - RVT150D86... ...
CCCGGCCAACGATCCGGCGCTCATCGGCGTCACGACCGCCGCGTTCGGGGTCTGCGCGCTCGCCGCGTCGGTCGACCCGCGCGACGGGCCGCACGCGCTGATCCGTCAGAGGCCCTCGAGGGGGACTGATCGCGTCGATCGAGCAGCAGCCCCGGTTACCGCGGCCGGCGGACCTCGTGCAGCCGGTGCAGGGTGATGCCGGCGGCCGTCGCGATGTTCAGCGAGTCGAGCGCGCCGCTCATCGGAATGCGGATCCGGACGTCGGCGCGCGCGATCGCCTCATCGGTCAAGCCCTGCCCCTCCGTGCCGAGCAGCACCGCGATCCCGCGGCGGGCGGCCGGCGTGGCGACGAACTCCCCGAGGTCCATCGCCGTCGCATCGGGCGTCGTCGCGGCCACCACCACGCCGCTGGCGCGGAGTTGATCGACCGCCTCGGGCCAGGGCGTGGCGGCAGCGCACGGGACGACGAGCGCCGCGCCAGACGACGTCCGAATAGCCTTGCGATAGAAGGGATCGCCACAGCCCGGGCTCAGCAGAACAGCGTCGACCCCGAAGGCCTCGGCACTCCGAAACACCGACCCCACGTTGTCGGCGTCGACGACGCGCTCGAGGATGATCAGAAACCGGTTCGTCCCCACCAGTGCCGCCATCGTGGGCACGACTGGCCGCTCGGCGAGCGCCAGGCAGCCGCGGTGCATGTCGAATCCCGTGGCGGCCGTGATGACGTCAGGTGACGCGACGTACACGTCGCCCGTCCTGCCGGTGCGCTCGACCAGGTCGCTCAGCCCCATCAGCGCGGCGTCGTTCAGCAGCAGCGACTTCAGCGTGATGTGCTCGAAGCCGAAAAGGCGCCGGACGACGAAGCGCCCTTCGGCGATCAACAGTCCGCGCTCCCGCAGCCGCGCCGGCTCGCGCACGCCGGCATACTCGGCCAGGCGCGGATCGCGGCCGTCGGTGATGCGTACGATGTTCATGCTCCGACGTATCGGGCGACGGGCGCGCGGAGCTGACAGCCGATTACGCCGTACTATCGGGCAAGTTCATCATCTTCGCCAGCCCGGGCCAGCGCGGACTGGTCCTGAGCGCCCTGGCGAGCGGCATGCGCATGAACGCCGTGACCATCGGCTGCCGCTGGGCGATGGCCTTCTCTGCGTAGTCTGCCGCTGCAGCGACCTCTGAACACATGAGGCAATAGCCGGCGAACCCGAGCGGAGCGCCATAGGCTGTTCCGTCTCCCACCGTTTCGAGGACGGCCATCGCGCGGCTCGTGTTTCCAGCGCGCGTCAACACCCCCGCCAGGTGACCGGCCAAGGTCAAGTTCCAGGGCGCCAGCGAATGCGCGCTTTCTGCGGCGCGCACCGACTCGTCAAGCGCGCCTCGCTCGAGATTGATCAAGGCGAGACTCCAGTGCGCCAGGAAATAGCGGTCATCAACGTCCAGAATGCTCTGACATCCCGCCGCGGCTTCCTCGTGCCGGCCGGCGATAAGCAGGCCGATCGACAGGATCCACCGGAAGTACGAGTTCAGTGGATCGTCCTCGAGGGCGCGCTGCATTTCTTCGACGCCTCGGCCGGTCTGACCGGTATGCAGCAGGTAGAGCGCGTAGAGCTGCCGCAATGCCGGCGGCGCCGGCTCGCGCGCCATCGCCAATGTGAAGAGCCGCGCGGCCTCACTCCAGTCGTAGTCGTAAAACGCGGAAATGCGGGCCAGGTTCGCTAGCGCCTCGGGAAGCGACGGATCGAGCGCCAGTGCGCGCTTCGCCGCCGCCCTCGCCAGCGGCTGAACTTCGTGCGCCGGTCGCATACCCGACGCGGCCATGATCCCGTATTGCAGACTGAGTTCAGCGTGCGGGGCGGCGAATCCAGGATCGAGCGCGATCGCGCGCTCGATGTATTCGTGTCCCCGCGCCATCGACTCCGGCGTCAGCTGATTGAAGTGGTGGCGAGCCTTGAGGAGCATCTCGTAGGCGGCGAATGACGGTTGGTATCGCCGCTCGCCGAAGTGGGCCGTGAAGGCGACCTGCAATGCGGCGGCGATCGCTGACGCGATCTCATCCTGCACCGCGAAGACGTCGGTCAGCTCCCGGTCGAAGCGCTGCGACCAGAGGTGGGATCCATCCGCGGCGTTGATGAGCTGGGCAGTGACGCGAACCCGTGTCCCCGCGCGGCGCACGCTGCCCTCTAGAACCGATTTCACACCGAGGACCTCGGCAATGCCTCTGATGTCCTGCTCCTTGCCTCGAAACGCAAACGCCGACGTGCGCGCGATCACTTTCAATCCGGGCGCCTGCGCCAGCAGATTGATGATCTCCTCGGCGAGCCCGTCGCTGAAGTACTCCTGGTCCTTCTCCTCGCTCATGTTCGCGAAGGGCAACACGGCGATGGACGGTGTGGCGTTGGGCGCAGTCGCGGGCGCGGCCGCAACATCACCACGCTCCATCGCGGCGAGTGTGCCGACGACCTCGTCGGCCCTCGGACGGTCGGCCGTGTCTTTGGCCATCATCCGCGCGATCAGCGCGGCGAGCGCGCCTGGCACAGCCGCACCGAGCGGCGGAGGTGTCTGGGACGTGATCGCGTGAAGGTAGCCCACCGTCGTATCGGCATTGAACGGATGACGTCCCGCGGCGAGCTCGTAGAAGACGATGCCGAGGGAGAAGACGTCCGAGGGCGGCCCGGCGGTCTCTCCTCGCGCTTGTTCGGGCGACATGTACTTCACTGTCCCCATCATCTGACCGGCACTGGTCAGTCGCATGGCGGTTTCGTCGTCATCGGTCGCATGGGCCGGTGCCAGCCGCGCCAGGCCGAAGTCCAGGACTTTCACGTAGCCGTCGTGACGGACCATGACGTTGTCTGGCTTCAGATCGCGATGCGTGATTCCGGCGGCATGCGCAGCGGCGAGCGCCCTGGCGATCTGCAAGAACCAGGGCAACAACGTCGAAACCGAATGACGCAGACCGAGCGCCGAACGCAGCGTCTTGCCTGACACCAGCTCCATCACGATGAAGCGTCCTTCGTCCGTCTCTCCGATGTCGTGCACGGTGATGATGTTGGGATGGTTGAGCGCGGAAGCGGCCTGAGCTTCCTGCATGAACCGGCGGACGCTCTCCGGATTGCGCGTCAGGTCAGCCGGCAGGATTTTGATCGCGACCGGACGATTCAGGCGCGTGTCTTCACCGAGATAAACCTCGCCCATGCCCCCCGCGCCCAGCTTGGAGATGACGCGGTAGTGAGAGAGAGACCGCGGCTGGGATGGGTCCGCCATAGTTGACTGAGATTCTAGACGGCGGCGACGGCGCCTCGCTTGTCCCGGCGCCTGACGAGATTGATCGAACGGCAGTTGTTTGGCGTCGGGCCGACAGATCTCGCGACCCTAGCGACGGTGACACTCCTCATGTTCGGAGCCGTGCTGGCCGCGGCAGTCATTCCCGCCTGGCGTGCGGCGCACATCGACCCGACGGCCGTCCTCCATATCGAGTGATCGTTCCTGCCGCCGAGTTACAGCCCGGCGCTACGGACTCCTCCAGACGCCAGCGCGAGGCGAATCAGCGCCGTGAGGCCGAGCGCGTCGAGGGCACTGAGGCCGAGGAGAGTCAGGAACCCGACCGCCAATGACGCCAACGAGGTCGAGCTCGAGCAGCCGGCGTTCCTCCTGCCGACCGGTCGCGCCGACCGATTTCCATAGCGAGCTGACGGCATCCACGTCATATCCGCGCCGTCGCTGGTTCAGCGGGAGCTCGCCGCCCGCAGCGCGATCCGAATGCGCTCTGCCGCTGGCTGCCTGCATCAACCAGGCGCCGCCGAAGAAGACGGCCAACGGCAACGCGATCGCGAACAGGCTGCGGCTCATGGCACCCCTGTGCGGACGAATCTACCGTTTCGCAGCGCCAGTTGGTTTCACGACCCGGTCGTCTTTGAAGTTGAAGGACAGACCGAGCTGCGCAATGAGGCTGCCATCACGCTTGGTATTGTGATCGCGGCCGAAGCTCACGACCAGCCATGCGGTATCAGTGACGGCGTATTCGGCGATCCCGACGAGGCGATGTCCATCCTCGAGGTTCGAGGCTCTGAACGAGCGCCGCATGTACTCGACCGACAGGGCGTATTTGTCGCGGAACTGCACTCCGCGAACGCCGACGTCGAAGACCCCTTCGGTCGTACCGGCAGTTGCGTCCTTGCTCAAGTAACGGAACACACCGACGACGCTCGTGCTTTTGCCGACGTAGCTCGGCGTGGCCCACAGGCCCCAGCGGTCGAAATCTCCCTGCGACCAATCTGCTCTTGGAAACCGCCAGCCGGCCGCCCCGGCGACTTCGAGAATGAACCCTTCCCTGACCGTCGCGAACTTCTCCATCAAGGTCTCGGTCGCCTTCCGCTCGGCGCTGTCCTTGTATTGCTTGGACTGAATCGTCGCGATCTGAAGAGCGCTCGCCAGCTTCGTGTGCTCCTCCGCCGTGATCTGTTTCGACACCAGCATCTGGTTCAAGACGTTGAGTTGTTCGGCCATCATCTGAAGGCCCAGTGTCGCCTCGGCAGTCAGCAGTTCTTCCAGCCGCTTCAGCTGCGCCTGGGTTTCATCACTGAGCCGGCCCGATAGGACGGACGCGCGCCCGCCGAAGGCGAGGGCTCGCACTGGCGCGGCCGACGTGCCGACTTCGCCGGTTCCGACCCCAAAGCTCGATGTCCGAGCGAGCGATTGCCAGACATTTCGATCGACATCGTCATCCCACGTCAGATTCGGATGTCGGAACAGCCAATAAGGGCTCGTTTCGACCGCCAAGTCTTTCGGGACTGTTGCGACATTGTCCGTTTTCGTCAGGAGACCCAGCGAAAAATCCGAGGGATTGGCCGGCCTTTCAACTGATGACGGCTCCAGCCCCATCAACGTGAAGGCCGGCGAAGTCGGCGTGCGCGCGCTGTTGAATCCCGGCACCGCAGGTGGGGTCTGTGCCGCAGCAAGGTCCGGATACGCCGCGACAGTCAGCGTCGCGAGCAGAATGAACAGGCCGCCGCAACGGTGCGTCATTACAGGGCCTCCCTGGTGAACACGAAGGTGATCAGGTAGTGGGCGCGGCCTTTGTCGGCGCTTACGTCGATCGAGAACGGAAACTGCTGGGGTTGCGGTCCCCCCTTCAAGTCGTAGGTGACGGACGTGTGGTTGGTGGAGGGATTGACGTCCTTCACCACTGTTCGTGCGTTGAGCACGCTCCTGTCCAGATCCGACCCGATTGGCTGTGGACCCGCATTGTCCTGAAACGGGATCAGTGCTCCGTTGAGCAGCAGAGACGTGCCGCTGGCCTGAGCATCGCCTGTGGTGACTTCGATCGTGACTTCCCGGCCGGGAATGATCTGATAGAACTCCGTGCTCACCAGGGTGACATCGTCAGGCGTGGCGGCCCCTGTCGCTGGCGATCGACCACGACGAGCCGGGCTCGAGCTCGAGCGTCGCGTGTTCGATCGACGTGCATTCTTCTTGGCCATGTTGACACTCCTCGAGATCGGACCAGCTGGACTGCGACAGGCGTGGTGAACGGTTCAGTCACAATTGCACCCGCCGCTGTCAAAGGGCCGGTCTGTCTCCGCGAGTTCTGATTGCCGCTGGGGAGAATGACGCTTATACACCTGCGCGATGCGATTGACAAGATCTGCACTAACATCGCGGCCATGCTGCTGCTGTTCGTGCTCTCATTGACCGACGCCTTCGCGCAGGCCTCGCTGGAGGTCGGCACACCGCAAGGATGGGTGAGCAAGCCGCCCGCATCGGCGATGCGCGTCGGCGAGTTCACGCTCCCGCGCGCGCCGAAGGATGGCGAAGACGCCGAGCTGGCGATCTTTTTCTTCGGTGTAACGGGCGAAAGCGTTGCCGCGCATGCGTCATGATGCCTTCCTCTCGTACAGCCACACCGACGCCCATCTGGCGCGCGAGCTCGAACGTGGTCTCGAGAGCCTTGCGAAGCCGCTGCTGAAGCTCCGCGCGCTCGACATCTTCCGCGACGAGACCGCCCTGGCGTCGAGTCCCGCCCTCTGGCCCAGCATCCTCGAGCACCTCGAGGCCTCGGAGTGGTTGGTGCTGCTGGCGTCGAGCCAGTCAGCGGCGTCGCCGTGGTGCGCGAAGGAGCTTGGCTGGTGGCTCGAGCACCGATCGGTCGATCGGCTGCTGCTGGTGATGACCGACGGCGACATCATCTGGGACAAGGGCGCTGGCGAGTTCGACTTCGCGCGCTCCACCGCGCTGTCACGAGTCATTGAAGGACGATTCCGCGACGAGCCGCTCTACACGGACTTGCGATGGGCTCGTAGCGAACGGTCGCTCGGCCTTCGCCATCCGCGGTTCAGGGATGCGGTCCTGAACATCGCGGCACCGCTGCGCGGCATCCCCAAGGATGAGCTCGACGGCGTCGACGTCCGCCAGTTGCGCCGGAACCGGCGCTTCGTCCGCACGCTGTTCGCGTCGATCGCCGCGGCGCTGGTGGTGGCGATCTGGCAGTGGCGCACAGCGACGCGGGAGCGCGACGAGGCTCAGGCGCAGGCTCGGAAGGCCTTGTCTGGAAAGCTCGTCGCCGATTCACGCCTCGCCGGCCGGCCGCTGGATCAGACCCTCCTGCTGGCCGCCGAGGCCTATCAGATCGCCGCCACTGTCGATGCGCACGAGAACCTGATCCTGCTGGCGCACGAGAACGATCGATACGAGCAATCGCTCCACGCGCACGAATCTCCCGTCACGGCTGCGGCGTTCGTCGGCCGGCAACTGGTCACCGGAGACGAGCAGGGACGTCTGGTGTTGTGGGCCAGGAGCTTCGACTCTCCGCGGCGAAGCCTGGTCGAGGTTGCGGCGATAACGACAGTGGCCGGACAGCCGATTGAAGTGCTTCGGGCGAACGAGCAGACCGGACGGCTTGCCGCTGTTCATCGCAACGGCCGTTTGACGATGGTCCAGGTCGGCGACCGGACGTTGCAGGGCGAGGTCGCCGGTTCGTGTCCTGACTGGACGGGTGCCCGAGTCGTGCTGAATGCGGATGCGTCGCGAGCAATAGTCCGGCGCGACGACCGCACGGTTACCGCGTGGACCGTCGGCGCCTCATCGTGTTCGCTCGATCTGTCGATCACCAGTCCCGTGGAGAAGGAAATCGCGCTGAGTTCTTCCGGCCGCTACCTCGCGGCGGCGCTGCCTGACGGCGGCGTCCGCTGGTGGAGCATGGACGGGCGTTCGGGCGGCACCGCTCCTGCTGCCGCACAGGATACGTACCCCTCGTTCGAAGCCGTCATCAGCGGCGACGATCGCCGCATTGCCGTCACGAGTCTTCACCGGCTCACGGTGTGGGAGATCGGGCCACGGGGCGAGACGAAGCCTGTGCTTTCCCAACCGCTCGAGAGCCAGTTCCGAAGCATGGCGTTCAGCGCGCGCGGAGACAAGCTCGCCGTTGGTCTCGCGGACGGCACGATCGATCTGTGGCGATTCGATCCAGACGGTGCGACGCGCGAGCCGCTGCGCGGACATGAATACGGCCTTCACGTTGTCGACGTCGCTTTCAACGATCTCGGGACCATGCTGGCCTCGGCGGCCGAAGACGGATTCGTGCGCCTCTGGTACTTCGGCTTCATGCGAGACGACAAGGTTCTGGCGCGCCAGCTTCCCGGCCATGGCTATCGCAGGGCGATCGATCTTCTGACGTTCCATTCGGACAGCGTCGTCTCGGGGAGCGGCAGGTCGGCCATTCTGTGGAACGCGGGCGTCTCGGCCGGCATGCCGTTTCTGTCGCATCTCGGCCGCAACCAGAGTGTCGGAAGCTCGTTTCACGATCCGGCAACCGGCCTCACTCTGTCTCTTCCGGGGATTCAGCTCAGGGAGCAGGACAAGAACGGCTGCGCGCTGGTCGCCGAAGCGCGCGCGGCGGCCGGTCGAACGCTCACGCCCGATGAGATGAAGGGCATGATCGGTGACGTGAAGTACAGTCCCACCTGTCCGCGAGATCAATGAACCGGATCAGGGCACAACCTTCACCTTGGTTTGAGACGGCCACACCTGAGCTTCCGGAGATGACGCCCCAGCAGACACACGCGAGCGTTCCTCATCCGAGAGCTCGCCGTCAGACTGGCAAGGCAGTGGCGTGGGCACACACCTGCTCGGCACGGTCGCTCATCGTCTGCAGGCCGACGGGTCGCGAACGATGTGCGTTGAATCGCGGACAACCCTCGGCTCGATGGTGGCGCCGGGGCAGCTTGGTGCTACGCTAGCGGGCCTTGTTCGTTCCCGGACAGTTCGTCCACGACACACTGGCTCAGCCTGGAGTCTTCATGAAGGCTTTCCAACATGTTCGTTCGATCGTGGCATTCGGCGCCGTTGCGCTGTCGGTCGGTTGCGGCCAGCCCGCGCCCGCGCCCGCGCCGCCCCCGCCGACCGCGGCGGCGACGCCGGCCGCGCCGCCCGTTGACACCAAAGCACTCGCCGCCAAGCTCGTGAGGAGCGCGGCCATCAAAGAAGGGGACATTGTCGGGATCACCGGGGGCCTGAAGGACTGGCAGCTGCTCGAGGATCTGACCGTTGAAGTGCGCAAGGCGGGCGCCTTCCCGCTAACCAGCGTCGGCTCTGACCAACTCACCCGGCGTCTGACTGTCGACGTCCCCGAGCAGTACGACAGCCAGAAGCCTGCGCTCGGCCTGAAGATCACGGAGATGGCCGATGCCTTCATCACCCTCGACTTCGCCGAGAAGGACGACCTGCTCGCAGACGTGCCGCCCACGCGAATGGCCGCGCGCGCGGCCGCGGCCGCCCCGATCGGCGACCTGGCGGTCAAGCGGAACATCCGCCAGGTGAACCTGGGCAACGGTCTCCTGCCAACCGCCGACGCCGCCAGGCGCTTTGGCATTTCGCAGAGTGACCTGACGACGATGTACTGGTCCGGGGTGAACACGGACTACGACCAACTGCAAGCGACCGCCACCGCCGTCAGCGCCGCCCTTTCCGCTGGCAGGAGCGTCCGCATCACGAATCCCAATGGCACCGACATCACCGTGGATATCGCCGGGCGGCAGACATTTCAGAGCGATGGTGTCATCTCGCCGGAGGACATCGAGCGCGGCGGCGCCGCCGTTGCGGTGTATCTGCCCGCGGGCGAGGTGTACCTCGCGCCCGTCGCGGGAACCGCCGAGGGGAAGGTCGTCGCCGATCACTACTTCTTCCAGGGGACGGATATCCAGGGGCTGACGCTGATATTTTCGAAAGGCAAGCTCATCAGCATGACTGCGACGTCGGGCCTCGAGCGGCTGAAGGCGCTCTATGATGCCGCTGGCGCCGGCAAGGACGAGTTCGCCTTCATCGATATCGGACTCAACCCTGACGTGAAGGTTCCCGCCGGCAGCACGCTGCGCACCTGGGTGCCTGCCGGGATGGTGACGATTGGGACTGGCAACAACATGTGGGCGGGCGGATCGAACAACTCGGCGTTCGCCCTCTCGGCGTTTCTGCCAGGGAGCACGCTCGAGGTCGATGGCAAGGCCATCGTGCAGAGCGGCGCCCTGGTGAAGTGATTTTGGGGTCGGACGACGCCCTGCGGTCGGAACAGGACAATCACCTGACCAGCAGATCCAGTCTCGGAAAGGCGAACGTGCCGGCGATCTCGTCGATGATGTTGACCTGGCAGGTATAGAGGCCAGGCTCGAAGCTGTGAGCGGGCACCTCGAATCGGAACAGCGCCGCCCGTCGCGTCGTCTCGTCCAGCGCTGACCGCTGAACGATCGGCGTCTCGAACACCTTCACTTTGCCGCGGTAGAACGCGAGACTCGTCCGGACGTCCGGCGCGCCGCCTTCGGGCGTGCCGGGATCGTAAACCTCGTAATAGAAGTACAGCTTCTGATCGCGCCCGACCACGCGCGTGAGATTCGGCAGCAGCTGGACGCCGTCCCGCACGAGCGGATTGTCGGAACGGCCGCGCGGCGCAGCCTGCATCTGCGTGCTGAGCACGACGGAGCTGACCTTGAGCGTCGCGGCGTTGAGCTGCGGGATCGTGATCGGCGCTTCGAAGCTGCCCATCATGCCGTTCGCGTTCTCGCGGACGACGACCTTCACCGAGAACCGGCCCGGCGGCAATGTGACCCCGGACTGATACAGGATCTGCTTTCCGGCCAGCGTCGCCGACGCTGCCGCCGGCAGCTCCATCGTCTGACGGATGCGCCCGACCGGGAAGCCACGCTCATCGCGTACTTCACCGAGAATGTCGAGGATCGCCTTGTCCTTGCCCGCCGGCACCGGAACGTACGAGCCAGGCACGGCGATCGCGACCGGCACGAAATACTTGTCAGGCGTCAGCCGGAAGAAGTCTGACGTCACGATGACCGGCAGGTCGGTGGCGGAGACTGCGGCCCAGAGTTGATCCTGCAGCTGCGTCTCGCGGTCGCCTCTTGCGGTGTGGGTGAAATCGCGATCCGAGTAGTAGCCCGCGCGCGCTTCGACGCGAAGGCCCTCCTGCTTCAGGCGAACCTGGATGCGCCGGAACCGGCCGTCCTTGGTCCGGTTCGTGCTGTTGTAGCCGAGCAGGTAATACGCCGACATGTCGCGGCGCAGACGCGTGAACGCCTCGCCGAAGTTGTTCGTGTCGGTGAAGGCGTGGCCGCCGGTGTCCGCCGACAGCGTCGTCAGCGTGCTCTGCGACGACGACAGCCGCGCGAACTGCTGGGCCATGCCGCGTCCCGAGAACATTGCCTGCCCGCGTCCGCTTCCACGCGTTGCGTCGCCACCTGGGACGACCGCCTGCAAACCACGCGTGTCGATGGAGTAGATGGCGAGATTGGCGCGCACGGCGGCGTTGATCGTCGCGCGCAATTCGACCTGGTTATCGGAGCCGCCGCGCTGCATGCCGGCGCTGAAGTACACGATCGCTTTCTTCTGCTCGATGGGCTGCAGCGTTTCGGCCAGCGTCTTCAGGACACGCAGCCGCATGTCGTTGTTGAACATGTCGAGCTCGGCTACTTCCTCGGTTGCCGCGGCATCCGGATCGGCCGCTGTCACCTCGTCAGTCGCCATCGTCGCCGCATCCGGCGGTGGCGTCGCGGTGCCGTCCGTGTACGCGAGCTTGTTCAGCGCCTCCTGCACTTTGGCGCGATCGCCGGTGAAATCGGTGAGGACGTTGAGCATCGAGCTCACCGTCGCCACGGCAATCAGATCAGCCGACGACATCTGCTCGGTCACGTATTTCTGCGCGGACTCGACCGATCGCTGCACGTCCTCCGGCTGCATCGAGCTGACATCGAAGAGCAGCACGATGAGGCGACGGCCTGCCAGATCCTGGCTGCGTAGCGGCGACTCGTCAGGCACGGCCGGACGCGCCGCGGCGGACGCGGGCTGCTGTGCCGATTCGACCACGCGCGCCTGCACGTCGGACAGCAGATCGACCGAGGCGGCGGGCGCCTTCGTGTCGTCGATTTCCTGGAATGTGAACGTGCGAATCTGCTGCGGCCGACCGTCCTCATGGACCTCGAAGTCGGCCGCGGTGAGCCCGCGGACAACCGTCCCGCTGCGATCGCGCACCACCACATCCACGGAAATGAGAATGACGTCGGCACGAAACGTCGGCGCCCGCTGCTGCAGGGCGGACGGTGACGGCGACGTCATGGACACGATCAGTACCAGCGCGAACGCCGCGACGAGGGACCGGTGAAGGCGACGCGGCATCAGAATCGAAACCTCAGATTGAGCTGCATCGATCGCATCGGACGCACCGATGTGACCTGACCGAACGTCGGCGAGTTCACGTTCGTGTCGATTCCGGTGTAGTTCACCAGGTTCAGCAGGTTGTTGGCGCTCAGCCCCACGCTCACGGTCCGGTTGTTGCCGAGCAGCACGTCGCGAGAAAAGCTGGCGTTGAGCAGCCGGCTGCCGGGCCCGATGATGATGTTGCGCCCGGCGTTGCCGTACGAGCCGGAATCGGGAACGGAAAACGCCGAGGTGTTGAAGTACTGGTCGATCGTCGGATTGTGCAGCCGGATGACCGCTCCGGTGTAGTTGGCGCGAAGAGATCCGTTGACGCCCTGGGCGACATCCGCAACGGCCCCGGTGACCGTCGGTGTGTAGGGTGTTCCCGACTGCCATGTGAAGTTCGTCGTCGCGCGCCAGTTCTCGAATATCGCCGCCCACGTGCCGCCGCCGTTGAGCCAGGGGCGATTCGGGCCGAACGGCAGCTCGACCGAGACGCTGGCGGAGAGCTGATGGCGCCGATCGAAGCTCGACAAACCCCATTCGGCGTCGAGATTCCGATCGTCCTGCGCCACTGTCGTCCGGCCGCCGCCGAGCGTCGAGGCATTGTCTCGAGAGCGGGCGATCGTGTAGCTGACGCTGCCGCCGATCCCGCGGGCCGCACGGCGGTCGAGCCGAACCGTGCCGAGATGCAGCATGGACGCAGCCTCGGACGTCTGCCAGGTGAATGGCTGAACGTCAGGAATCCGCAGCCCGTCGGGTCCTCGATTCGGGGCGCGAACCATGTCCAGGCTCGTGCCCTTGGTGGCCGTGTACCCGCCGCTGATCGCCCACGTCTGTCCGAGCACCCGCGACAAGTCCGCGTTCCAGGTGTGCACGACGCCGAGGCGGTAATCCGGATCGACGCCGTAGTTGTTCGTCGTGGTGGTCGGCGTCGCGGTCAGGAACGGATTGGCGAGCGTCAGCGGATCGTCCAGCACGCCGAGACTCGTGTTCGTCGTGGCAAATGGCGGTTGGGCGACCAGCTGTCGCGCGATCGAAGCGTACGACCCCGCGTTGTACTGAACGCCGTAGCCGCCGCGCACGATCGTCCCTCGTGCGGCGCGCCAGGCGAGACCCACCCGTGGTGCGACGTTATTCCCGTCCGCCTTCACGAGCGCCGCTGGATACTCGCCGCGGTACGCGCCGGCCTGCCCGGACAGCACCGCCGCGGCCGCGGTGAAGTCGGGATTCACGTCGAGGTTCACCATGTGCCCGTGCGTCTCGAGGTACGGCCACACCAGCTCGTAGCGGACGCCGAGGTTGACCGTCAGATTGCCGCGCGGTCGCCAGTCATCCTGGAAGAACGCGCTGAATGACCGCCCCCGCAGCCGCACGTTGCCTGGTCCGTACTGAATCGACGCCTGCTGCGGCAGCCCGAGCAGGAAATCCGCAAAGTCGAGGCCGGCATTGCGCGGGACCGGGGTGCCCGCTGCCGTGTACAGACCAGTGAAAACGAAATTGCCCCGGGCGTTGGGATCCGTTTCAGCTGACGACCAGTCCTGGCGGAAGTCGCCGCCGATCCGGAACGTGTGACTGGTCAACGGCCGGGTCCAGTTGTAGGTCGTCGACAGCCTCGTGTCGGATCGCCTTGACGGCGTGAGGTCGCGGAGATCCGAGAAGGTCGAAAAGTTGAGCGTCGGAACGCCCCATGCGTACGGATCAGTCGACACGCCACGGATCCCCGCCAGTCCGGCGACGTTCTCGACAAACGCATACTGATTGACCGACTGTGAGCTCGATCGCGACACGCTGACGTTGATCGCATGCGTGTTGCGGTTCTTCTGGATGTTCAAGCCGATCGGCACCGTGAGGCTGGATCCGGTGTTCTCGCCGCCCAGCGTCGGAAGGACATTGATCTGATCCGAGTTGTTGCGCCGGTACTGGACCTGCGCGGTGAGGTTCATCGACATCCGGCCCGGCGCGCCTCGCCCACCGCGGCCCGCACCACCGGCGCGGCCGCCACCGCCGCCGCCACCTCGACCGCCACCGCCGCGTCCGCCGGCGCCTGGCGTGAGATTGTGTGTAATCCGAACGTTGATGTTGTCGGATGACGAGTTGGTGGTGGTCGTGTAATGGAAGTTGCGCGTGGTGCCCGGCAGATTCGCCTCGGGCAGGAACCGCAGCAGGTACAGCGCTCCAGCGTCAATTCGATTTTCGGGAATCTTGTTGTTCTCGAACGGCAGCCCGGTCAGAGGATCGCGCACGACGACGTTCATGCTGGAGAAATCACCGGCGCGCAGCGCCTCGCTGGGGACGGTCGCGTATTGATCGAAGAGGTTGCTGCCGCGATTACCTGAATAGGTGAACTGAAACGTCGTGCGTCCCGTGCCGTTGTAGAGGCCGGGGAGACGAACGGGACCGCCGACGGTGGCACCAAACGTCTGGCGCGCGTAGGGCCGCCGTTCGGCAGGCGTGTCCGGCCGTAGTTGATAGGGGGCGCTGTCGAGTGCCGATCCGCCGAAGGAGTAATTCGACGTGAACTGGTAGGGCCGTTGCTGAATGCCGCGGCCACCCAATCGGCCGCCCTGTCCCGGACCGCCGCGGCCGCCTCCACGTCCGCCCGGTCCACCCACACGCCCTTCGCCGCCCGGCCCGCCGCGCCCGCCACGTCCGCGGCCGCCTGGCTCTCCGAACCCACCGGCCTGGTCCAGGGCGGCGACCTGTCTCACTTCGCCCGTAACCGGGTCGATCTGACCGCGCCCCAACGCTTGAAATCGATCGTTCATCATGCCGCGATCGATGCTGGCCATGTTGCCGGCCATCGCGACCGATTCAACCGGTCCTTCACTCGAAAAGCCGGGCGGCAGCAACAGTCGTGTCGCGGCTTCGGTCATCTCGCGATCGGGAGGATTGACTTGGAGTGCGGCTGCGGCGGTCGCATTCGTCTGGAGATTCAGCGTTTCGAATCGCGGTCCGGCTGCCGCGCCACGCCCCGTCGTCGTCGCGGCGGCCGGGACGGCAGCGGCTGTCGAGGGATCGGCTGGAGTCGAGGGCGTGGTGGTACGTGACGCGAGCGTGAATTCGAGGTTGGCCGACAGTTCGCAGGGCGGAGCCGCCACCGTGACGTCACGCTCGACACGCGCAAACGCGGTCAACTCGGCGACGAGTCGATACGTGGCTTCAGGCGGCAGCGTGATCTGATAGCTGCCGTCGACTTCGGTCGAGCTCACCGCGACGACCCGCTCGCCGCTGCGCACGACGATCGCGACACCGGGAAGCGGTCGCGGCCCGCTCGTCGCTTTACCCGTGAGTTTGCAGCTCGGCGCGGCGGCACTCTGCGTCGCCGCCAGGGGATATCGTCCCAAAATCAGTGAGAGGCAACACGCCAGCACCAGGGCGCTGGAACGTGCAGGCGGACGAAGCGTGGGCATGCGGGTTCTATGACCTGTGGAGCGTGCCACTTATTCCAGTCGTGAGGCGGACCGCGCGCGAGGTCCAGACCCTATTGGCGCGATTTCCGCGTCGTTTGCGGGAGCGGCCGAGGATTCGTGCCGCCGTCCTAGGCAAATAACGACGCCCGGCCGGATTTTGTTACCGCCCGGTGCCGACGACCTTCTCGATATCGGCGATCAGCCGTGGAGCCTTGGCCGAGAGGTTGACCAGGCCTTGTCCGTGTCACAGGGAGGCGCCGGGAACAGCGTCTGAGAACTGGGCGTATGTCGCCCAGACCACCGCATCGGCCCGTTCGCGTACGGATACCAACCTTCAGACTGGAGCTCTCACCCGCTCCAGTCGCTCGACGACGCTTCGGTGGTACGCAAGCTCGCTCATCTGGTCGGCCGTCAGCCGGCCGGTGTAATCATCGATATCGCCGTAGAGTCCTCGCAGGCGGTCGCGGACTTCGGTCGCGAGCCGCCGGCTCTCCTCGCTCGCGGCGGCTGATCCCTGCAGCTTGGCCGCCAGCGCCGCGGCCCACAGATCGCCCGCTTCGCCCTGCGCCTCGCGCCACACGCGGCGATCGGCCGGCGCCGGCGATCAGGGCTGAGGCTACTGGGTTCCCGGCTTCGTCTGCTTCACGTGCGTGTCGAGCCAGTTCACCATCTCCCAGATCACGTGCCGGCGGCTCTCCTTGGCCGCGTAACCGTGCGACTCGAGCGGCAGCTGCACGTAGCGCACGTTGCCGCCGTTGCCTTTCAGCGCGGCAAACATCCGTTCCGACTGCACCGGGAACGTGCCCTGGTTGTTGTCGTGCGTGCCGTGAATCAGCAGGATCGGCTCCTTGATTCTGTGCGCGAAGTTGA
>Ga0268386_10001515_pt1 | contig 15967 bp, 13 predicted proteins | sample RVTome_15_FD_200260 | JGI IMG/M metagenome (GOLD analysis project Ga0268386, IMG submission 200260) | Soil microbial communities from uranium-contaminated site in the Upper Colorado River Basin, Wyoming, United States - RVT150D86... ...
GTGCTCCCGGTCGGCGACCGTGGGACGATCCGCGAGCTCCGTAATCTCGGCGTTCACTTCGCGCCCGATGCGCGATTTCACCTGCCGGTGCTGGGCCTCGCGCTGGACTTCATCGGCGTTGATTTTGTCGTCGGACATCGCGTCCCTTCCCGAGAGGGTCTCCGGAAGGTGACGCCCGCCGGCGCCCGGTGCGCACTCCGCGCGCGCGAATCGGTCTGGCGTTTCGCGAGGCGCGGCCGGACTTCATCGACCCATGGCCAGAAAAGCAAACGGAGGCGCCGACTTCGCGCCTCCGCCGCAGTACGTCCGCAACGTATGCCGAGTATAGGAAAGACAACGTTGCGGGTCAAGCGGTGGCTGCCGGCGGTGGGGGTCGAACCCACACGGGCGTGAGCCCAGTACGTTGCGGACGTACCGCGTCTGCCAGTTCCGCCACGCCGGCAACCTGACTCGGGTTGACGACCACTGGCATTGCTCGACACAGCTTGCAACGGTTTCCCGAACCGCACGCGAAAGCTCGAGACCTTTGACCTCGACGACTAACCCAATCGTCGCATCCAGGATCAGGTTCGCCCGACGGCGGCAAAGCTTCAGGTCCTTCGCCGTCCATTCGAGCCGAACAAACAGGGTTGAAGCCTTCCTGAAAAGCGTCGTCACCCTGCCGGCAACCGCTTCACGCCTCCCCAACAGACCAGCGCGCACACCGAGAAGGGCAGGAGGGCTTTCGAAACGAGGAGGAAGGCCACGGAAAAGACTACGCGGGTCACAGATAAGACCAGGAGCGGCACCAGAATGTCCTCGCAGCGTCCCCGAACGATGACATCGCCTCCTTTTCGGAGGTCAGCGCCGGGGACACGACCACGCGCATGACACTTACGATGAGAGAGGAACCGGCGGCGACTACGCGCGTCACCCAAAAGACGTTGAGCGTGATTCCACAACGACTTCGCGCCACCGGAAAGACCACGCGCGCGGGTTAGACGACGGCGAAATATTATGGCCCGAACCTCGCCATAGCCGAAAAGCGTCGGCAGACTGCTGGAGAGCCGAGCCGACCTCCGTCAACGTGTTAATGACGGTCAGGTGCTCCAGCCGCCGCGCCGTGAGGCAACCACAGAAGGAGGCCTCAGATGGAAACCGGTAGTCGCAGGAAAATCGAGATGGCCACCCGGGTGTTGGAGTTCGTCCGGGCCCATCCCTCCGCCGAGGCGGGCTACGCCGCCGTCCTCGCCCGGCTGGAGCAACGCCTGGCCCAGGCCAACGCGCTCGTGAACGAAGAGCGCGACGGCCGCATCGCGGCCCGGGCGTCCAACCAACGTCGGCTGGAGATCCGGCAGCTCATCCAGTCGAAGTTCCTCCCCAACCTCGTGCGGGTGGGGGAGCAGGTGGCGAAGGGGCGGCCGAGTTATCTCGGACGGTTCCGGCTCCGCTCGGCCAGCGCGACGCACAGCGCCTTCCTCGTCTCGACCAAGGCGATGATCGCCCTGGCCACGGAAGAGAAGGAGCTGTTCGAGAACAACGGGCTCGCGGGGACGTTGCTGGAGGAGCTCGGCGCGCAGGTGACGCTGCTGGAGGAGGCCACCCAGGCCGCCTTCGCCGGACGGCGGGGTCACACCGGAGCGCGCGCGCAGCTCAAGGTGGTGGCGGGGGAGATCGTCGAGATCGTGCAGGTGTTCGACGGGCTCAACCGGTACCAGTTCCGCGCCGACCCGAAGCTCCAGGGCGCGTGGGACAGCGCCCGCAACGTGCTAAGCCGGTCCCGGGCACGGGTCACGCAGCCGCCGGTAGAAGGTGGGGACGCTCCGCCGCAGGCCGGCGAAGTCGCCCCGGCTGCGTGATGGTGGGTGGGGTCACGGCGCCTTCCCTGAGCAAGGACGTCGTGAGCAAGAGGAGACCGGGGGTGAGTGCAATGCTCGCTCCCGGTCTCTGCTTTTTGAGGAATGGTCCCAGCAGTACATTGCTCCTGCGCGCGGCGAACGGGTGAGGCGCCGGACACACCTGGAGCGTACCATGACCGACATGGGATTGTTTCGGACGACCATCGAGATCGAGAGCCTGGGCCGGCGTGGAAACCGCCGAGCAGTTCCCGATGCCCTGGTCGACACGGGCAGCGAGTACACCTGGGTACCCCGGCCCGTCCTCGAATCCCTCGGCATCAACCCGGAACGGAAGCAGGCCTTTCTCGTAGCCGATGGACGGCGGCTGGAACGGGACGTCGGCTATGCGCTCGTGCGGGCGGCGGGCGCCGAGGCGCCGGATCTGGTGGTGTTCGCGGAGCCGGGCGACATGGTGCTGCTGGGCGTACACTCGCTGGAGGGGCTCAATCTCAAGGTGGACCCCGTTCGGAAGGCGTTGGTGCCGGCCGGACCGGTGATCACCGCGGCGGCGTAGCGACGGGTAACGGTTTCGCGGTGCGTGGGCCTAAAGCGAAACGGAGGCGCCAACTTCTCGCCTCCGCCGCGGCTCACGGCGGTGGGATTCGAACCCACACGGGCGTGAGCCCAACTCAGTGCGAGTGAGTTGCGCCTGCCAGTGCCGCCACGCCGGCAACCTGAATCGGGTTGACGACCACCGGCATTGCATGACACGGTCTTCGCAAAGATTCTCGAACCGCGGTTCGAGCTAGAATCGAAGCTGAAGCCCCGCCGAAGCCGAGAAATAGTCTTCGGTGTCCGGACGGTTCGTGAGGCTACTCGGCCGACTGTAGCGGAGGCCGAGGAGACCCCCCACCCTCCGCGATTGTCCGAACCCGAAACCAAGGCCTGTGCTGGGGGTCCAAAGCCGATCTCCCGAACGATCCCAGAGGACACCAATCCTGGCGGTTGCTTCCAGGCGCCAGGAGCGGCCAGGCGGCGTGAGCCGGACTATTGGCCCGACGTCGAACGCCTTGACGCTCCCACCATTGTCGCATGGCAGCCCCGGGACGACGTCACACGCGCTGACGTTGGCCAACTGCCACGTACTCCCGGCGGCCGCAGCCGATAGACGGCCCAGCTCCGGAGTCCGAAGCTCCAGCCCAAACATGAGGCCGTCGGACCCAGGGCCCCCTGTGGCTTTACCGGCAAACACCGTCACGGAGGACCGTGCCCCAGGGGATTGGCCTTCCACGCTCCCGACATATCCGGCCAGGAAGGCGACGAGAAAGGGCCATGTCGTACCGGCCGGATGACGTGGCATAAACTCGATCTGATCGGGTCATCCATTGATACCTCGAGAGCCGGGCCATTGTCACCGTCGCAAGGCTCCTTCCATCACCAGGATGGTCACTCTATGGACGAACGCGGCCACCACGAAGAGCAGAAAGGCGTTCCAAGCCCAGCTCGCCGACGCGAGCGACTTGACCCCTGCGGCCATCTCACAGATTGAGGCTGGCGAGCGCGTCCCGGCCTTCAAAACCATCCTCGCCATCGCGAAAGCGCTAAAGACTACGCCAGATGACCTCATGGGCATCGAAACGTCCCAGCTCGATCCCTCCCTACAGGAACTGTCCGGGCTCTTCAAGGACCTCAAAGCGATCAGTCATGACGATCTGGAGAAGGTAAAGGACTTCGCGAAGTACTTGCTCTTCCAGAGGAAATCTGACCAGCCATGAATGACCCTCAGCACTACGCCCGCTGGGTCCGCAGGGTCCACTCGATGGAACACGATGTTCCCATCTGTGTAGACCTCCTGGCTGAGAAGTGCCGTATTCCGATTTACGAGGACAGCATCCGGGGATTTCTGGGGCTCTGGTTCCACGTCCGCGAGTGCGAGGGAATTGTGCTCGCCGAGGGCCAGGCACCGCGCCGCCGTCGGTTCACCCTGGCTCATGAACTCGGCCACGCATGCCTTCCGGCCCATCGGAAGTCTGCCGGCCTCAAATGCCTTGAGGAGGATCTATCCGAAGCGGACAGCAACCGGACAATGGAAACCGAAGCCAACGCGTTTGCTGCCGAGCTGCTTGCACCCAGGAAACTGGTCACTCCGATGCTCGCCTCAGGGGCGATCAGCATCCGCAAGGCTGACGAGATCGCTGAGTGGTTCGACGTGTCTCTGACATGCGTGGTGCGGCGAGTCGTCGAATACGGTAAACAGCCAGCAGCGATGGTACTATGTGATGGCGGGAAGGTGAAATGGTCGGTTAGAAGAAACGGCTTCCCGTATGGGCTTCCGGGATCTGGGGACGCGATTCCGCCGGGTTCAATCGCCCGAGGTCGTTGCCGGTCGAGACGGGAGTCTCGATCCAAGGAGGGTCGAGCTTTTGACCTGGCTGCCGGAATTCTCTGGACGGTCCACGCTCATGGAGAGCGCGATTCGCCTCGGCTCCCTCGGACAGATTCTGTCCCTGCTTTGGATTCCCGATCTGGACGGCGACGAGTCCGAGGAACAGCACTGACTCATGGGTATTTACCACGTGGTACCCTTCCGCTCGGGTTGACAACGGGGCGATTCACCTAATGTGGGTGCGACTCTGTCCTTGTCTATTGGCCCGCGCGACCAGAGATGCCCACGGTCCTCCAAGCTGAATTGATCTTCATAGAGTTCTGAATGGCACGGCACTACCGTAAACGACTCCCTGTGGCAGTCCCAGCTTCTTGAGAAGCCCTTCCACGCTTCGAATCGCTAGGGCCTGGTGTTCCGAAGGGCCCACAATGATCCTCGTGAATACCTCACCCGACGACAAGGGTATGGTCAAGTAAGGGATCAACATGCGTCGTGAGGCGCGGTAGTTGATCGCCGAGTGATCCGACGGCCCAGCATCGGAGACAAGTCTCCATTCTTTCTCTTCGCTGAAGGAGGGATGCTTCAAGAGAGGCGCGAGTCTGCCCAGTCGGAATGAGAGGTCCGGAAAGAATGCATCTGCCCTTCGTTCAGGGGATAGTTGCGGATGAACCTCCCGATCGTATGAATCGAAAGCCGATTCTAGCACTCTACCGACATCCGCTAACTGCTGCGTCGAATCGTAGGAACAGGGTGCAAGCTCGAAGCCAGCCGTTCGTGCGGCGCCATAGAGGGCTCTGGCACTGAACCCGATCGAGTAACCACCCGCAGTGGGGCAGTAACCCCGCCACTGGCTAAGGAGGTCTGGTTCTTCTGAGAGAGAGAAAACGAAAAAGTGGTAGCGAATGTTATCCAGGCGTCTACCCAATTGGTCGATAAGCTTGCTCCGCTCAGAGGCCAGCGCTGCTTTCAACGACGGAGGTCCCAGGTAGCCGCGAGCCAAGGCTAGCGTGTGGCGGAGCTCATTTACATCGTTCAGGTAGTTTATATCGCTCGCCCACAAGGTCTTGTGGGTCAGGATAGCAAGCAATGCCTCGCTCGAGGTGTAATGGAACAGCTCTCCCTCGAAAGGTGGAGAGAGCAAGCGATCAGGAAATGGAAAAGGGCCGGGAGTAGTCAAGTAGGTCGCTCTGTGATCTGGCTGTTCCGCCTGTTATGGCGTTGGTATTGTCAGGCGGCTAGTCTTACATAGCCCTCGGTCCTCGCCTCGCGAAACGATCGACCGGTCCGCGAAGCTCTGTACCTAATTGCGATGCCACGGTTCTCGCTAAACCGCTTCCGACCAACTCGTGAAGTTGAAATCCCGGCACCGAATCGGCGGCACCACCACGTTCGACCCCGCGTTCCCGCTCTCGCTCGAGCTCACTCGCACCGGCTTCCGTATCGCCTCCACGTTGTTCAGCATGAAGAGCCGAGACTCGGAACGTGCCGTCCCGCGTGAGGCCGGTGAACAGGATCGTCCGCGGATCCACCCCGCGGATGTAACCAGAATCGGGTGACCAGTAACCGACGCTGACAGCCGGCGAACAGCGACTCCAGCGTCTCCGTCCCGCCCGACATCTTGAGCGCGCCGTCGCCGAATCCGCTCCCGTCGGCTCCTTGCCCTGCTTCTGCGCCCAGTAGCGGTCGTAGTTGAGGTTATTCACCACGCCGTTCTCGATCCCGCGCCACCGGCCGCGTGGGCAGCCCTTCAGCCGCAGCCCGCGACCTCGAAAGGAATGGCAGATGGTGAGGCGGGCTCATCCGTCAAATGATAGCGTTCCGGTTGCCGTGGAAGGAGGGTCTTCGCGGTATATTCCACCCCATGGAAGCTCCTACACCGCCTCCCTCGTCCGCGGTCCGCCGATGGGTCGAGACCTGGCGCGAGGCGGGGAAAGCGCTCTCCCAAGTCAAGCGCGCGGAGCTCGAGCGGCTGGAAACCTCCGCGGCGCTGGTTCAGCTCGCCGACGCGTTCGAGCTGGCCCTTCGAACCTCCCCGGCGACACGAACATCGGGCCTGGTCGAACAGCAGGCGATCTTTTCCCGGCTGGTCGGGTGATCCACCTGTTCCGCGAGGCGCAGTCCATCCAGGACGGCCTGACCGAGCTTGGCCGGCCCTTCTGCTTCATCGGCGGCATCGCTCTCCAGCACTGGGGGGAACCGCGGGTCACCCGGGATGTCGACCTCTCGCTCTTCACCGGGTTCGGAGGAGAGGCGGAGGCCGTGGACGCCCTGCTCGATCGCTATCCCGGGCGAGTCGACGATGCCCGCGGGTTCGCGCTCCGGTATCGCGTGCTCCTGCTCAGGGCTTCCGGGGGCGTCGAGGTGGATGTGGCCCTCGCAGGCCTCCCCTTCGAAGCCGACATGATCGCCCGCGCCGTGAAGGCGGAGTACGGGCCAGGCGTGGTGCTGCGCATCTGCTCGGCCGAGGACCTCTTCGTGCTCAAGGCGTTCGCGGACCGGCCCCAGGATCGGGCGGACCTTCTCGGCATCGCCCGGCGCCGGGGGCGAGTGCTGGATTGGCCGGCGGTTCTTCAGCGACTCGCGCCGCTGGTCGAGGCCAAGGAGGCTCCCGAGATACTCGATCGGGTGCGGGCCCTGCAGGACGAGGTCGAGGACTGAGGGGACGAGGCATCCCTTCGCCGCCGCTACACCGCCTCCGACAACTTGTCCCGTCACTCGCCGCCGCGCCGGCGCAGAATAGCCTCGAGCGCGGGATCCCGCCCCGCGCGGTAGCTCTCCCACGTCAACGGGGCCGGCAGGTCGAGCGGGATCTCGGTTGCGTCCCCCAGCTCGGGAAAAGGCCGACGTATCCGGGCGCTGTAAGTGACCTCCAGCCGCGAATGCGGCAGCCTGAAGGTCTCCATATCGGCCTGCCGATTCGGGACCGCGCGGGGGACCTCTCCGACGAATTGGGCATCACAGCCGTGCTTGAGCTGGGCCGCGAACACGATGGCCGCGGAGTAGGTGTGGCGTCCAAGGATCACGTACACGCGCGCGAGGGCGCCGTCTCGCGCCGCATCACAGACGGCCTGGACCAGCGGCTCCGTCGTGTGAAAATTCCCACCCGTGTTCTGCCGGATATCGATGACGACCCGCCTCACGTCCGCGTCTCTTGCGGCCGCCCCCACCCGTTGGGCGAACCTCGCCAGCGATTCCTGCTGCGGCTGATTCTGCGAGCGGGTCAGCCGGACATAGAGCAGGTCGGAGGAGTCCACCCGCTCGGCGAGGTGCCATCGCTCGCGGTGGCGGACCCACAACGGACCGGTCGCCGCGTCCAGAACTCGCTCGGTCAGCGCCGACGCGGCCGCCGGAAACGAGAGGAGCGCGAACTCCGCCGTGACGCGCTGGCCGTCGTCCTGCGCAAAGACGTACTGAATCCTCTCGGGCCGGGCCGCGAACCCCAGCGCGACGAGGACCTCGGGAATCGTGACGAACGCCGGCGCAGAATGGAGGAACTCATGAGGATTGCCGAAGTCGTCGCCGAGGAGCGGGCGGACGCGAGCCAGCACGTCGGCGATGGGATGCCGGCCAACCGCGACGAGCCTGAGCCCCAGCAGCGTCGCGTGCCCCGGGGTGGTCGCAACGACCCGCAGATCCGTCCCGAAGAAATAGAGGCCGAGCGGGAAGCGGTGAAACCCGAGCGCCGCCTGTGAAAGCGGCAACTCGGTGTGGCTGTCACCGAACGACGCCGCCAGACGTACGAGCTCGACCAGCGTCTCCTCCCGCGACATCGACGGGAGCCGCGCCTTCACGCGTTCCACGTCGGCGCGGAATGCCTCAAGCGGTCGTTCCGTCTCCGGCGCGACGTGTCTCTTCGGCAGTTCCCGGACCAGCGCGTCCAGGTCTTCGATCCACCGCCTGGACTCCGCCGACTGAGCCGGCATCGGCCGAGGAGTGTGAAGTAGCGCTCCGAGCAGGAGAAAAATCTGGTATCGAATCATGCGGTCATTCCGACCAGTGGCTACACAGCCTCCGACAAACTCGTAAAGTTGAAATCCCGCACCCGGATCGGCGGCACCACCACGTTTGACCCCGCATTCCCGCTCTCGCTCGAGCTCACCCGCACCGGCCGCCCCATCGCCTCCAGGTTGTTCAGCATGAAGATCGGGCTCTCGTTGAACCGGAGGTTCCGCACCGCCCGGGTGATCTTCCCGTTCTCCACCAAGAACGTGCCGTCCCGGGTGAGGCCCGTGAAGAGGATCGTCCGCGGATCCACCCCATTGCTCCCAGCCCGACCCCCGGACGGGATTCGTACGATCTTCCGTCGGACATGGCTCACGCGATGCGGATGTTATTGTCAAGCTACATGCACATGATGAACATCAGGCTAGGTATACCAAACATGAACGACGCCTTTTTGGGCTACGCGATCTGGCGAGCGTTCCACGGCAACCTATCCTAGCCGTGCTGGGATACTGTCACCGGCGCCACTGGGTGTCACACTCCGTTGATACTGCTTCGACTCGAGCGGACTCCGGAAGTCCCGATACGGTCATCGCAAGCGGCCTTTCCGCGCAGTCGCCGACGGCCCAGCCGTGCAGCAAGAGCTCTGTGAACCCGTCTCTCGTGCTGGCGCTCGTGATTCTCAGTCCTCGCAACCGAGCGATTGGCGTCTGCGGCAGATGGCGCCAAGCATTCAGACCCCATTGCACGGCCTGGGGGGAGGCGTGTTGACCGACCAGTGTCACGGAATCAAGAGCCCAAGCGGCTCGAAGATAGTCGCGTGCGACTGGTAGGTATTCCGACTTCGGCATAGCCACGGAGAAACGAGAAGCCAGGGCGATCACGGTGTATACGACCCCCAAGATCACCAGCACGGAGCCAAGCGCCCGAGTGACCAATCCGCGGGCGGACCAGGGCCGCCGCCTGCCGTGGGCCGATCCCTCGGTCATATTCCCTCGCATTGGCAAACCTCAATCCTACCTCCGGTCATCCCGGCCGTCAGACTACTTTGCCGGTTCTTCCTTGCCCAGCTTTGGCTCAGATCGAGCACCAGCACATCGCAGGTCAGCTCGGCTGCCTCCGCGCGGAAGTTGGGGCTAGGGCAGCCGTCCATAGCCGCCTTGGCGCCTTACGGCGCGTGCGGCTTTCTCGCTGAGGGCACTGAGCCGGGACCGCTCGGCTCCCAACGGCTGTGAATCTGGTCGCTACACCGCCTCCGACAAACTCGTGAAGTTGAAATCCCGGCACCGGATCGGCGGCACCACCACGTTCGACCCCGCATTCCCGCTCTCGCTCGACGACACACGCACCGGCCGCCCCATCGCCTCCACGTTGTTCAGCATGAAGATCGGGCTCTCGTTGAACCGGAGGTTCCGCACCGCCCGGGTGATCTTCCCGTTCTCCACCAGGAACGTGCCGTCCCGGGTCAGGCCCGTGAACAGGATCGTCCGCGGATCCACCCCGCGGATGTACCAGAACCGGGTCACCAGTAGCCCGCGCTGGCAGCCGGCGATCAAAGACTCCAGTGTCTCCGTCCCGCCCGACATCTTGAACCCGCCGCCGGACCCCGTCGGCTCCTTGCCCTGCTTCTGCGCCCAATAGCGGTCGTAGTTGAGATTCTTCACCACGCCGTTCTCGATCCACACCACCCGCCGCGTCGGCAGCCCCTCGAACGTGAACGGCTGCGCCAGCGTCTCGGCGTCGAACGGATCACTGACGATGGTCACCCTCTCGTCCACCACCTTCTCGCCCAGCTTGGTGCCGCCGCCCGGCTTGGTGAAGAAGCTGCGCCCCTCGTCCGCGTTGCGCGCGTTGAGCGACCCGGCGATGAGCTGCACCAAGTTGCCCACCGCGGTCGGCTCCAGGATCACCGTATACCGCCCGGGCTCCACCGCCACCGCGCCCACCGAGCGCTTCGCCTTGTCGATGGCGCGCGCGCCGAGCGCCGCCGGGTCGATGTCGGACCAGGCGTTCGACGCGCTGCCGGCCCAGCCCGAGCCCATGCCGTCCTGGGTGCGCACCGTGGTGGTGAGCGCCACGTCGGTGCTGCGGTCGTACGCGAACAGGCCCTTGCTGTTGGCGATCGCGGTGGCGCCGGCCCGGGTCTCGAGATACCCCGTGCTCACCAGCCCCGCGGCCCGCGCCGGGTCGGTGACCTTCGCCACGGCCGCGGCGCGCGTCGTCGGGTCGAGCCGCGCGGTGCTGTCGCTCCAGCTGGTGCCCGGCTGATACTGCTGCGGCCCCAGCTCGGGCATCAGCTCGGGATCCTCCGGCGACAGCTTCGCCAGGCGCTCAGCGTTCTCCACCACCGCCTTGAGCCCCGCATCGTCGAGCCGGTTGCTGCTCGCCGACCCCACCTGCTTGCCCACCACGCTGCGCACGTTGATGGTGGTGTTGCTGTTGTCGCCGCCGGTGGAGATCTGGTTCACCGCGAAGCGGGTGTTGCCCCGCTCGCCGGTGTTGATGATCACCCTGGTCTCCGTGGCCGTCGCAAACCCCAGCACCTTCTTCGCCAGCGCCTCCGCCTCCGCCCGGGAGAGAACCCGCGGGCCGGCCTGCTGCGTCTCGCGGCTCATGCCTGCCTCCCCGTGTTGATCACGTTGATCTGCCTGTGGCGCGTGGGCACGCAGCCGTGACTCACGGAATTCGACTGCGACGGCTGGCCCTTGCCGTCGCCGAAGGCGCCGCCCAGCTCGTAGCTCCGCTGCCCGCCGAGCATGTCGAGCGCCGCCCAGAAGTCCGGCGTGCGCATCTGGTACGCCACGTCCTTGAGCATGCCGGTGATCTTGCCGCCCTTGATCTCGTAGAAGAGCTGCCCGCCGAACTGCGCGTTGAACCGCTGCTGGTCGATGCTGAACGACGCGTCACCGATGATGGCGATGCCGTTGTCGGTGGCGGCGATGATCTCGTCCCACCCAATGTCCTGCTCGCCCGGCAGCAGGTTCACGTTGGGCATCCGCTGGAACTGCACGTCGGCCCAGGACTGCGCGTACGAGCAGCCATGACTGCGCACGGGCTTGCCCGCCTTCTTGTAGTAGTCCTCGAGCCAGAGCGCCTGCTCGCGCGTCGTCTGGTAGTCGACGAAGACGCCCTTGGTCACGATGTCGAAGTCTTCCGGCACCACGCCGTCGTCATCCCAGCCCGCGGCCGAGAGCGAACCGGGCGCCGACCGGTCGGCGCGGATGTTCATCAGCTCGGAGCCGTACTTCATGGTGCCCAGCCTCTCGTTGGGCGGGAAGATGAAGCTCGTGCCGGCGTAGTTGGCCTCGTAGCCCATCGCCCGGTCCAGCTCGGTCGGGTGCGCCACCGATTCGTGGATCGTGAGCCACAGGTGGGTGGGATGCAGCACGAGATCGTAGCGCCCGACCTCCACCGGCTTGGCCGAGAGCTTCTGCACCGCCTCTTCGGCCCAGCGGGCCACGTTGCCCTGGAGGTCGTTGTCGGTGACGTGCTCGTAGCCCCGGCCCATCGGCTGGATGTCGGTGCTCTGCCGGCTCTGGAAGTCGCGCCGGTCTTCCGACACCGCCGTCACCGTGACGCTCGGCTGGCTCCGGATAATGGTCTGGGAGACCAGCGTGCCCTCGGTATTCGCGTAAGTCTTCTCATCCTTCAAGAAGAACATGCTCGAATTCACGAACCGCGCGCGGGGGTTCTTGAGTGCGATCTCGTTGGTGGCCAGCAGCAGCGCCACCTTTTCCTCGATCGGGATGGTGAACGGATCCACCCTGGCCGCGGCCTTCCAGGTGCCCTTCTGATTCCCGGGCGCGGGCGCCAGCACCACCGGCCGGTGCCCTGGCGTCCGGCTGGCCTTGGCCTGCGCCGCCGCCTGCCGAGCCACGCGTGCCACAGCGTCGGTGGTCAGCTCGCTGGTGGCCGCAAAGCCCCAGGCGCCGTTCACCAGCACCCGCACCCCCACGCCCATGGTCTCGTTGTTGGCCAGATTGCCCACCCGGCGCTCCCGGGTGAAGATGTTCTGGGTGCGGTTGTGGCTGAACCGGGCGTCGGCGTACTGGGCGCCCGCGGATTTGGCGGCTTCCAGGGCGCGCATCAGCAGCTCGCCGGTGGCCGCATCACCCTGGAACGTGGGGGACAGGAGTCCGCCGGCCCGCTCGGCCCAGGCGTTCTGGCCGGTGGCGGCCAGGGTGAGGCCCGCGGCGGTGGCGGCGGAGGTGGTTCGGAGGAATTCGCGGCGACTGTGCGACACGGGGCCCTCTCGGAGATGACTGTTCGGAAAACGGAGGCCCAAGCCTCCTTGATCTCTATTATACGCTATCCGTACGGGTGAAGACGGCGGGGTGTTGCGGTGATTCGATGCCGGTTCCCGAGCGCTGGGTTGACAGGTTGGGGCGATGGCCCCTTGTCGACCTCCTTTCGCCGAGCGTACCCTATGGGCATGCCGAACCTTGCCAGGCGCTGGACCCGGGAGGAGGTGCTGGCGCTCCCGGACGACGGGAATCGCTACGAGCTCATCGACGGCGAGCTGCTGGTGACCCCGAGCCCCCGGGCACTCCACCAGCGAGCGGTCTGGGCGTTGTACGATCGAGTCCACCCCTACGTGCGGGCAAATCGGCTGGGTCGAACCGGCCTGGCGCCGTCGGACCTCGATCTCGAGAGCGGCCAGTCGGTGCAGCCGGACCTGTTCGTGGTTCCCCTCCGCGACGGACGAGAACCGATCGAGTGGCCCGAGTTTGGGGTTCCGTTGCTGATCGCCGAGGTATTGTCCCCTTCGACGGCGCTCAACGATCGCACCACGAAGCGGCGCCGCTACCAGCGTTCGCGGGTGGGGGAGTACTGGATCGTGGATATCGACGCCCGGGTGATCGAGAGGTGGCGCCCCGACGACGGGCGCCCGGAGATTCTCTCGGAACGGCTCGAGTGGGGTCCTGATTCGGCCGCACCATCGCTCGTCATCGACCTGGCGGAATACTTCCGCGAAGTCTGGGCGGAAAACTAACAGTGTATCAAACCAGCGCCGGACCGATCAACTCCCGTAGAACCGCAGATCGGGTATGGGATCAGGCCGCCGGCTATTCCGTTCGCCGGCGCCGCGTATCGCGGCGAAGCCGTCTCACGTACCCGGTCGTGGCGCCGAGGTCTCGGCGGGCGTGCCATAGCGAGACTATTCCGTCGAGAGAGGCGTGGCGGGGATCTTCCTGACCAGTGCCATAGGCTCGGGCCAACGCTTCGCGCACCAGGTCGGAAATGGTGCGTCCCTGGCGATCGGCCAGATCGCGAAGGCGCTGGTGGAGCGCTTCGTCCAGGTACAGTTGGGTGCGAACCATGCGATGCATATACATCGCCGCACCAGCGTCGTCAACGGTATGGGCTAGGCCGCGGCGGCGGCTGGGGCGGGCCCCGCGTCGACCAGTGTCCTGGTGACGGGATCGACCCGCAGATTCAGGCCGTCGAGGGACCGGGCGCCCAGCAGAGTAAGGTCGCCCGGGTGTCCGAAGACCACGTCGTCCGTGGCGGAGGTTCCCCCCGCGTAGACCCACGCGGAGCCGGTCCAGCGGGTGAGGATGGTCCCGTCGGCCTCGCGGAACCGCATCTCTTTTCGGCGCTCGATGCCGAGGCGTTCGAGCGTACCGGAGGGGACCCAGGAAAGCTCCGCGCCCGTATCGACCAGTACGTCCCGCAGGCGCTCGCGTTGCCCGGGACGAGCGGGATTCTCGACCTCTACGTCGACACGGAATGATCCCATTTCATGGGACATGGTAACTGCCCTGCCGGAGACGTTGTAACCATAGCAGTGCTGGGCTCACCGAAAAACCTCGAGTGGGCGGCATCCGTTATACTGGTGGAGCCATGCATGACTCCGCTCAACCCGCTCAATATTCCCGTTTCACCGCTTCCAGGGTGATAGCGATGGCCCTGCTCCGTCCCGCGGCATTCCTCGTGCTCGCCCTCATCACGGCCTCGGCCGGCGCGGCGCAGGACGCGGGAACCCCAGCCTACCGGCCTCCGGCCGCAATCGGCGATGGGTGGAAGACGGCGAGCGCGGATTCGCTCGGCCTCGACTCGAAGCGGCTCGCGGCATTGACGGCCGCGATGCGCGCGGGGCCGGAGCTCGGGGTTCATGCCATCCTCATCGAGCGGTCCGGGCGGCTCGTCTACGAGGAATACTTCGACGGCTTCGACCAGCGGTGGGGGGTGCCGCTCGGCCGGGTCACGATGACCCGGGACACGAAGCATGATCTTCGTTCCGTGACCAAGAGCGTGGTCAGCGCCCTCTCCGGCATCGCGGTCGGGTCCGGGGCCATTCGCTCGCTCGATCAACCGCTGGTGGAGTGGTTTCCGGAGTATCCCGAGCTCCTCACCGTGGAGCGGCGGCGCGTGACACTGGCACACGTGCTGGCGATGACGACCGGGCTGGAGTGGAACGAGGACGTGCCGTACAACGATCCGCGCAATGACGAGATCCGGATGACGCGCGACTCGCAGCCGCTGCACTACGCGCTGTCCCCCCGCTTTGCCCACGCCCCCGGGGAGGAATTCACCTACAACGGCGGACTCACCCAGGTGATGGGCGCGGTGATCGAGCGCGCCACCAGGTCGTCGCTCGAAGATTACGCGCGAACCAGCCTCTTCGAGCCGCTCGGCATCACCGACGTCGAGTGGATGGGAGATCTTGCCGGCATGCCGTCCGCCGCGTCCGGCCTCAGGTTGCGTCCCCGGGACCTCGCCAAGTTCGGGTCGCTTTACCTGCACAGCGGCCGGTGGAACGGCCGACAGGTCGTACCCGCCGACTGGGTCCAGCTCTCCACCCGCAGGCATTTCCGCTTCCTGCCGCGGACCGGGCCCGACGCGGGCGGCGAGTTCGGCTATTCATACTTCTGGTGGTACTCGTGCTTTCCCACCGACAAAGGCCTCATCGAGGCCCGCACGGCCGCCGGCAACGGGCAGCAGCGGATATTCGTGTTGCCCGGGCTCGATATGGTGGTGACGATTCTCGCGGGCCGGTACAACGATTTCACCGGATCGTCGCTCGGCACGCGGATCCTCCGTCAGGACGTGCTTCCCGCGGTTACGACGGGGGTTCGGGCCGGGTGCCCGGGCGCCTGAAGAAACCAATCGCCGCGGCGTCCGTTATTATAGGGGTACAGTTGTCAGTCCTCAGTCCTCAGTTCTCAGGACGGGCCGAGTGGGCTGGGATGTTGCCGTGGACTGGGTCTCCCTGAGCACTGCCCTGAGGACTGAGGACTGAGGACTGACTGCTGATGCCAACCCTCACCCCGCCTCTCATTCCTACTTCCAGCTCCCGCGAACAGCTCATCGCCGCCGCCGCCCGGCTCCGTAGCGAGGTCGGTCGCCGCATCGTGGGTCAGCAGGCGGTGCTCGACGACCTGCTCGTGGCGGTGCTCGCAGGCGGGCATGCGCTGCTCGTCGGCGTGCCCGGCCTGGCCAAGACGCTCATGATCAAGTCGCTGGCGGAGGCGATGCACCTCGACTTCCGCCGTATCCAGTTCACCCCGGACTTGGTACCCAGCGACATCACCGGCACCGAGGTCATGGAAGAGGACTCGGCGACCGGCGCCCGCGAGTTCCGGTTCGTGCGCGGGCCCATCTTCGCCAACATCGTCCTGGCCGACGAGATCAACCGCACCCCGCCGCGCACCCAGGCCGCGCTGCTCGAGGCGATGCAGGAGCACCGGGTGACCGCGGCCGGCGAGACGATGCGGCTGCCGGAGCCGTTCTTCGTGCTGGCGACGCAGAATCCGATCGAGCAGGAGGGCACCTATCCGCTGCCCGAGGCGCAGCTCGACCGGTTCCTGTTCGATATCCG
>Ga0268386_10001516_pt1 | contig 15965 bp, 10 predicted proteins | sample RVTome_15_FD_200260 | JGI IMG/M metagenome (GOLD analysis project Ga0268386, IMG submission 200260) | Soil microbial communities from uranium-contaminated site in the Upper Colorado River Basin, Wyoming, United States - RVT150D86... ...
GCCCGAGAAGGCGCTCCTCGACGTCCTCTACCTGGGGCCCGCGCGCAGTCGGCTGTTCGCCCACCTGCCGGAGATCGAGATCCCCCGTCGCTTCGACCCGCGGCGCGCCCGCGAGTGGATCGACCGCATCCCCGCCGGACCACGGCGCACGTCGGTCGAGCGGAGATTGGACGCTCTGCTCGCGGCCCGGCGTCGAGCGGGGCGGGAACGTTCGCGCGGGCTCCGCCCTGGATCGCGTCACTTCCGCCCGGAGGACGGGCGGAACCGCTCCAGCCGGTCGCGGTAGCGCCGGCTCAGGCGCAGCCGGGTGCCGTCGCTCAGGCGCACCAGGGCGTCGCCGTGGCCCTCCGGCACCAGGTCCACCACCCGCTCGACGTTCACGATCGTGGAGCGGTTCAGGCGCACGAAGCGGGCCGGGTCGAGGCGCCGCTCCAGCTCGTCCATCGTGATCCGCAGGGTATAGACGCGGCCGGCGGAGTGGACACTGGCGTAGTTGCGGTCCGACTCGATGCGGTCGATGGCCGTCGCCGCCAGCAGGACCGAGCGGCCGGCGGCCTCGACGAGGATCCGGTCATCCCGCACCGGCCTGCGGTCCGCCAGCTCCGAGACCAGCCGCCGGAGCCACTCCCGCTCCTCGGCCCCGCGGCGGGCGCCGACGCGCTCGCGCGCCCGGGCCAGCGCGCGCTCGAAGCGGCCGGCGTCGAACGGCTTCAGCAGGAAGTCGACGGCGTGGACCTCGAAGGCCTTGAGCGCGTACGCGTCGAACGCGGTCACGAACACGACGTGGGGGACGGCGCCGGCCGGCAGCGACTCCAGGACCGCGAAGCCGTCGAGCCCCGGCATCTGGACGTCGAGGAAGACGAGGTCGGGCGCCCGGGCGCGGATGACCTCGAGCGCCGAGGCACCGTCTCCGGCCTCGAAGACGGCGTCGATGCCCGGCGCCTCGGCCAGGAACATCCTGAGCTTCGCGCGCGCGGGCGCTTCGTCGTCCGCCACCAAGACGCGCAGGCCGGCTTCGTTCATGCCCGAGCGGGGGCGGCGCGGAACGGGATCTCGAGCGCGACCCGGTACCCGCCGCCGTCGCCGTTGCCGGCGTGGAAGAGGTGCTCGCCGGGGTACAGCTCCGCGAGGCGGCTGCGGGTGATCCGCAGGCCAAGGCCGCCGCCGCCGTCGCCGGCCCGGATTCCGGGCCCGTTGTCGCACACCTCCAGCTCGAGGCGATCGGCCTTGCGCCGCGCCCGCACCGAGACGAGCGCCGGCCGGTCCGGTCCCGGGTCGCCGTGCCGCAGCGCGTTCTCCACCAGCGGCTGGAGGAGCAGCGCCGGCACTACCCCCTCGCGCGCCTGCGGCTCCACCAGCACCTCGACGCGCAGGCGGTCGGAGAAGCGCGCCCGCATGATGTCGAGGTACAGGTCCAGCATCGCCAACTCCTCGGCGAGCGGCACTTCGTGCCCGTCCGTGCGCGACAGCGTCCGCCGCAGCAGCTCGCTGAGCCCCGCCAGCATGCGGTCGGCCGCCCTCACGTCCTCGTACATGACCGAGGAGATCGTGTGAAGGGCGTTGAACAGGAAGTGGGGCTGGAGCTGCGCCTCCAGCATCCGCAGCCGCAGGCCCGCCAGCTCGCCCTCCAGGCGCGCCAGCCGCAGCGTGCGCGCCTGGCCGTCGCGGTAGTGGTCGAAGAGCCGGATCATCCCCACGCACATCGCGTACAGGATCACGTCGTTCGGCAGCTCCATCAGGTAGCGGAGCCACAGGATCCCGTAGTCGTAGTCCCCGAGCCGCAGGATGCGGAAGGCCAGCTCCCGCGTCCCCCAGTTCCACGACGTGTGGGCCGCCGACGCCGCGAGCAGCCCGAGCCCGTGCCCGGCGAGGACCGACGGCCACGACCGCCCGCCCAGACGCCGCGTCAGCCACACCGCGGGAATCAGGATGAACAGCCCGACACCCCACCATCCGGTCAGCTCCTCCACCAGCTTGGTGTGGAAGGGCTCGCGGCGGGCGCGCGTGAGGACGTCGAGGTAGCGGTACGAGAACGAGAGCAGGCCGCCCGCCGTGAAGAACGCGGCTCCCACCGCCCACGAACGCGCGCGCGGGAGGTCGGCCCCGTGCGTGGCGGCCGCGCTCATCCCGGCATCGTGCCGGATGGGCGGCGCCAGCGCAACGAACCGGGGGACGAAGGGGAGTGGCCGGGGACCGGTGGGCGGCAGGCCAGCTTCGGCAGCGACCAGGGCCCCGGTCCAGGTCCCCATACCCGAACCCGCCACGCACCCACACCCGCGAGCGCTGGAACCCGCGCTGCGGGAAAAGGCCGGTCCTCGTCTGGCGTAGAATCACACTCACATGAGCCAGCTCCGGTTCGCGTTCCGTACGCTCCGCAAGACGCCTTTCGTGACCGGCCTCGCGATCGTCTCCCTGGCGCTCGGCCTGGGCGCGAACTCCGCGATCTTCTCCCTGTTCCACCAGGTGGTGCTGCGGCCGCTGCCGGTCCTCGAGCCGGACCGCCTGGTGAACCTCGGAGCGCCGGGGCCGAAGCAAGGCTCGCAGTCCTGCAACCAGGCGGGCGACTGCGACGCGGTCTTCAGCTACCCGATGTTCCGGGACCTGGAGCGCGTGCAGACCGTCCTCACCGGCCTCGCGGCCCACCGCACGTTCGGCGCCACGCACGCGTACCAGGGCCGGGCCAAGGGCGGCGAGGGGCTGCTCGTCTCGGGCGCCTACTTCGCCGTGCTCGGCCTTCAGCCCGCGCTCGGACGCCTGCTCGGCCCCGAGGACGACCGGGGCGAGGAAGGGTCGCGGGTGGTGGTTCTGAGCCACGAGTACTGGCGCCGGCACCTGGCGGAGGATCCGGCCGTCCTCGGCCAGGGCATGACCGTGAACGGCCAGGCACTGGCGATCGTGGGCGTGGCGCCGCGCGGCTTCGGCGGCACGACCCTGGGCGCGAACCCGGAGGTGTTCGTCCCGCTGGCGCTGCACCGTTCCATGCAAGGGCCGTTCGTCGAGCAGGAGGAGCGGAAGGCTTACTGGCTCTATCTGTTCGGACGGCTGAACCCCGGCGTGTCGATCGAGCAGGCGCGCGCGGCGCTCGACGTCCCCTACCGCGCCATCCTCCACGAGGTCGAGGTCCCGCTCCAGAGCGGGATGAGCGACGACACGATGGCGCGGTTCCGGGCCAGGCAGATCACGCTGGAGCCCGGTCGGCGCGGACAGAGCAGCCTGCACGCCGAGGCGAGGACGCCGCTGCTGATCCTGTTCGCGGTCACGGCCGTCGTGCTCCTGATCGCGTGCGCCAACGTGGCGAACCTGCTGCTGGCGCGCTCGGCTGCCCGCGCCAGCGAGATTGCCGTGCGCCTGTCGGTGGGCGCGAGCCGCCGCCGGCTCGTGGGCCAGCTCCTCCTCGAGTCGTGCCTGCTCGCCCTCCTCGGCGGCGCGGCCGGGCTCGTGGTCGCCGGATGGACGCTCGACCTGATCGCCTCGATGCTGCCGGGCGACGCCACCGCCGTGCTCGCCTTCGAGCTGTCGCTGCCCGCGGTCGCGTTCGCCGGCGGCCTCGCTCTCTCGACCGGCGTGGTCTTCGGCCTGTTCCCGGCGCTCCAGAGCACCCGGCCGGACCTGGCCGCGACGCTCAAGGGGCAGGCGGGCCAGCCCGGAGGCTCGCGCGGCGCGGCCCGCTTCCGCGCCGGGCTGGTGACCGCGCAGATCGCCCTGTCCATGGCCCTGCTCGCGTCCGCGGGGCTGTTCCTGAAGAGCCTGGTCCGGATCACCCGCGTGGACATCGGCCTGCGGACCGAAGACGTCGTCACCTTCCACCTCTCGCCCGTGCGGATCGGCTACACGCCGGAACGGGCGCTCGCGCTGTTCGAGAACGTCGAGCGGGAGCTGGCCCGCATTCCCGGCGCCACCGGCGTGACCGCCTCGATGGTCCCCATCCTCTCCGGGAGCAACTGGGGCAGCAACGTCTCCGTGCAGGGCTTCGAGGCCGGACCCGACACCGACACGAACGCCCGCTTCAACAACGTCGGGCCGGGCTACTTCCGGACGCTGGGGATCCGGCTGATGGCGGGGCGGGAGTTCGACGAACGGGACGCTGCCGGCGCGCCCAAGGTGGCCGTGGTCAACGAAGCGTTCACCCGCAAGTTCGGCCTCGGGCGCGACGCTGTCGGCAAGCGCATGAAGCAGGGAAGCGGGGGCGAGCTGGACCTGGAGATCGTCGGCGTCGTGCGGGACGCGAAGTACAGCGAAGTGAAGGCCGCGGTCCCTCCCCTGTTCTTCCGGCCGTGCCGGCAGGACCCCCAGGTCCGCAGCCTGTCGTTCTACGTGCGCACGGGGCTCGCACCGGAGTCGTTCCTGCGGGCGGTCCCGGCCGTGGTCGCCGGCCTGGATCCCGAGCTGCCGGTCGAGGAGCTGCGCACGCTGCCGCAGCAGATCCGCGAGAACGTGTTCCTCGACCGGCTCATCGGCACGCTGGCCGCGGGATTCGCCACGCTGGCCACGGTGCTGGCGGCGGTCGGCCTCTACGGCGTTCTGGCCTACACGGTCGCGCAGCGGACGCGCGAAATCGGCCTGCGCATGGCGCTCGGCGCCGACCGCCGGCGCGTGCGCGCGATGGTCCTCGGCGGCGTCGGGCGCCTGACCCTCCTGGGGGGCACGATCGGCGTCGGCCTGGCCCTGGCCGTCGGCACCGCGGCGCGCTCGCTGCTGTTCGAGGTCGAGGGCCACGACCCGCTCGTGCTCGCCGGAGCCGCCGCCCTGCTGACGCTGGTCGCCCTCGGCGCGGGCTGGCTCCCCGCCACCCGGGCGTCGAGGGTCGACCCGATGCGCGCGCTCAGGTACGAGTAGTCAGTCCTCACCCGCGCCGCAATCCAGGGCGAGCCGCAAAGGGAGTCGTTCTGAAGGCACCTCCCGGGTGAGGTCGGGGGCCAGGGCCTCTCCGTCGCGCCTTCTGCGGCCTCTGGCTCGTGAAACGAGACAAGGAGTTGGAGATGAACGATCGAACGAGGCGGCTGGGTGCCGCCGCGGTGGCGGCCTGCCTGACGGCCGCGGCCCAGCCGGCTGGCAGGCGCTCGGCACCTGAAGAAAGCGCGAGAGAACTCGCCGCGCTCCGAGCCCCCGATCCCGCCAAGGTTGTCCGTCAGGCGACGCGCGTCCGGACGCGGGGCTCGACGCGCCTCCAGGTCGTCCGTCGGGCGAGGCGGAGGTCGTACTCGGATTGCAGATCGAGCCAGATCTCGGGCGACACCCCGAAATACTTCCCGAGACGGAGCGCGGTGTCTGCCGAAAGGGCGCGCTTGCCGTTGAGGATCTGGCTGATACGGTTGGCAGGCACGGCGATGTCCCGGGCGAGTGCGCTGACGCTGATGCCCAGGGGGCGCATGAACTCTTCCCTGAGGATCTCGCCCGGGGGGATCAGGTCCAGTTGCTTCCGGCTCATCACGTCTCCTCAGTGATAGTCCACGATCTCGACATCGTGGACGCCGTCTTCCCGCCACCGAAAGCAGATCCGCCACTGGTCGTTGATCCGGATGCTGTACTGACCCTTCCGCTTTCCTCGGAGGGCTTCGAGGCGGTTGCCCGGCGGCACCCTCAGGTCCTGAAGAACCCGCGCCCGGCTCAGGTACAGGAGCTTGCGTCGGGCGGGCCGCTCGATCGCGCGAAACCGCGGCACGAGCTCGTCATTGAACAGGGCCTCGGTGTCCGCGTCCTTGAAGAACCTGATCACCGACAGACTATAGTACGCGTTACGTTATGCGTCAAAAGCCGGATCCCTGCTCCGCTCACGAACCGTGCCGAGGTCGGCGCCGGCCGGCCGCGGTGGCGAAGGAGGGCGGCAGCGGAGCGCAGACTGGCCCGGCCACTGTCGTGCAGCGGACGTCGTCCGATCTCCGCTTGAGCCCGCACCTGTTCGCTCTCGATGGCGCCTGCGACGACGGGTGTTGACGGGCGAATCGGGCTTGCTTGGCCTACGCTCCCCACCGCGCAACCAACCTCCGGCCGAAGTCCCTGACGGGCGGGGCCCAGGCAGTCCGCCCTCGGACCAGTGGCCGGTCGCCGGCTCGTGCGCCAAAAGGCCGTCCCCCAATCCGCACCCGCGCCCTCCGCCGTAATCCAGGGCGAGCCGCAAGGGAAATCGTTCTGAGGGCGCCTCCCGGGTGAGGTCGGGGCCAGGGCCTCTCCGTCGCACCTTCTGCGGCCTCTGGCTCGCAAACGAGACAAGGAGTTGGAGATGAACGATCGAACGAAGCGGCTGGGTGCCGCCGCGGTGGCGGCCTGCCTGACGGCCGCGGCCCAGCCGGCCTGGGCCTCCAGCCACCGGGAGGCCCTCGCGATCCTCAACGAGCCGTGCGCCGACAGCACTGACGTCTACGCCTGGGTGAGCCCGGGCAGCCACGACAAGCTGTACCTGATCGGCAACTTCCTGCCGCTGCACGAGCCCGGGCAGGGCAACCAGGGGCTCCGCGCCTGCGACGGGTACCGCTACGAGTTCCACGTGGGCAAGGGGGCCCGCCTGGCGGACAAGGTCGTGTACCGCGTCGAGTTCCGCAAGACGGCGCCCGTGGACGACCCGCCGGGCGAAGACGTGACCGTCGGCGGGGGCAACGAGCTGCTCTACCAGCTCACGGGCAGCAAGGAAACCTACGACGTCTACCGGATCGCCGGTGGCCGCAAGACGACCCTCGCCCGCGACGTGCCGGTGGCGCCCAACGACCACGGGCCCCAAACCGACCGGCTGGTCTACGGGCTGGGCCCGTTCTTCGGCTACGACTCGGGCGATCCCACCAGCCGCGAGGTCCCGCTCTACGACGACGCGTTCGCCGCCACGTTCATCCGCCCCCTCGCCAACGGCGGCCGCGTCTTCGCCGGGCAGCGCGACGATCCGTTCTACCTCGACGAGAAGGGCATCTTCGACCTCGTCAACCTGAGCGCCGACGGCCTGTTCGGCATCCCCGGCGCCCGCTCCTCGCCCGGAGAGGACGTCTTCGCGGGCTTCAACGTGTTCACCCTGGCGCTGGAGATCCCTACTGCCGAGTTGTTCCCCCACGGCATACCGCACAACGGCACGCTGGTGCCGGACTCCACCGACAGCCTGCTCCGGATCTGGTTCAGCATCAGCCGGCGCGCGCTGCAGATCGTGGACCCGACGAACGTCGTCACCGGCTACCGCGGTGTCGGCCCCTACGTGCAGGTGGGGCGCCAGGCCCTGCCGCTGTTCAACGCCGGCCTGGTCGGCACCGCGCGGCACACCCTGTACCTGCGCACCAATCCCTCGAAGGACGTGAGCCGCTTCGGCGGCGACGTCCTCAACCCCGTCCTGGTGCGGGACGCCGAGGCGCTCGGGATCTACGCGGCGCTCGGGATCGATCCCGACGCCGCGGGCCTCAAGCACGGGCGGGTCGACATCATCAATACGATCAACCTGGGGCGGCCCATCCCCATCGCGGACGGCTTCACCGGGGACGTGATCACGCTCGACGCGGCGGTCGACTCGCAGTTCCCCAACGGCCGGTCGCTCCAGGGCGGCGCCGCCCCCAACCAGGAGCAGGTCGACGTGAGCGACGTGCTCATCAGCCTGATCGTGGCGGGCAACCCCGCGGCCGGCGCGGGCGACGGCGTCAACAGCAACGACAAGCCGTACCTGGCAGGGTTCCCGTTCGTCGCCGGGCCGCACAACGGGCTCTTCGGCGGACACGGGGCTCCGGCTCCGTAGGTTCGCAGCTTCCGGACCGGACGGACGGTCCTCGGCCGGCGTCGGGGGCCGTCCGCTGTCGCGGGCGCTCGGAGCCGGGGCGTGAGGACACCGTGGTCCGGAGACGGAGGAGTGGATCGATGAGCAGAGCGTGGAGTGTGCTGCTGATGGCCTTGATGACCGCTGGATGCCGGGGGACGAGCGGTCGCGACGACGATGCCGCGTTCGGGTCGTCCGCGCCGGCTCGGGAGGCGGCGGCCGAGCCGGCCGCAGCGGAGCCACGCGATCTGTGCCTGGCCGAGCCCGGCGGTTCCGGCACCGTGGACCAAGTCCTGCGCACCGCGCAGGAGCGCGCGCTTGCACCAACGGCCCGGCCTGACGAATGGGTGGAGGTGGGAAGGCAGTGGGTGCGCAAGGCGCGGCTGGCCTCCGACCCGGGCTTCTACCTCAACGTCGAGGGCTGCGTGATCGCGGCCCTGGCCGTCGAGCCGGACTACGCGCCAGCCCTGGGCCTGCGAGGCCTGGCCTTGATGAACGGCCACCGGTTCGAGGAGGCCCGGCGGCTCGCGGAGAGCCTCCTCGGGCGCGACCCGGAAGACCCGCTGGCGCTCGGTCTCCTGAGCGACGCGTTGCTCGAGCTGGGGCGCTACCACGAGTCGGCCGAGGCCGTGCAGCGGCAGATCGCGGTCCGCCCCGGGATGGCGGCCTACTCCAGGGGCTCATACCTCCGGTGGCTGAACGGCGACGGCCGCAAGGCCAAGGTCCTCGTGCGCGAGGCGCTCTCCGGGCGGGACGCGCGCGACCCGGAGCCGGCGGCGTGGACGTTCGTCGAGGCTGCGACCCTGTTCTGGCACGAAGCGGACCTCTCCGGCGCCGACGCCGTGTACGCCGAAGCCCTCGACTGGGTCCCCGGCTATGCCGCCGCGCTGGTGGGCCGGGCCCGAGTGGCCATGGCCCGGAACGAGCCGCGACGGGCGGTCGGCTACCTGGAGCAGGCCTATGCCGCCCGGCCGCTGGCCGAGACGGCCTGGCTCCTCGGCGACGCCCGCGAGATGCTGGGCGACGCGCCGGGCGCCCGCCAGGCGTACGACCTCGTGGTCCGGCAGGGCCGCCGCGGCGACCGGCTCACGCTGGCGCTCTTCTACGCGACCAAGGACCGCGACCAGGAGGAGGCGCTGCGGCTGGTCGAGGAGGAGCGCGGCTCGCGGGGCGGGATCTACCTGGACGACGCCCACGCGTGGGCGCTGTTCCGGCTGGGGCGTTTCGCCGAGGCGCGCGCGGCCAGCGACCGCGCCCTGCGGCTCGGGACGCCCGAGGCACGGCTGCTCTACCACGCGGGCGCCATCAGGATGGCGGCGGGCGACGCGGCGGCCGGCCGGCGGCTGGTCCGGCGGGCGCTCGCGCTGAACCCTCACTTCGACTGGACCGGGGCGGACGAGGCCCGGGCCCTCCTCGAGCGCGGGCGAAACCGGGCCGTTGCGGACGCGAAGCTGTGACGCCGCGGGCTGTCGTGCTGCTCGCCGGCCTCGGCGTGCTCCAGGCCGGCGTCGCCGGCGCCCACACGATCGGCGTGTCGCGGGGCGAATACCGGGCGGGCGGCCCGGGGCTCGAGGTGGAGCTGGTCTTCGCCCGTCCCGAGCTGGCCGCGGGCGTGCCGGAGGTGGACGCCGATCGCGACGGCGTCCTGTCCGCCCGCGAGGTGGCGGGCTCGTCGAGCCTGATCGCGGCGGCGATCGTAGGACCGCTGGAGGTCCACACTCCGGACGGCCGCTGTGACGGCCGGCTGGCCGAGGTCTCGCTGGCCGAGGAGGACGGCCTCGTCGTCCGAGCGCGCTATCGCTGCGTGGACGAGGCGCGGCCGATCTCCGTGCGGGCCGGCTTCCTGGGCGCGCTTTCGCTGGGGCACCGCCACATCGCCTCCGTCTGGACCGGAGGCGAGGCGGTCCGCACGGTCGTCTACGAATCGCGGCCGGGCTTCGAGATCGGCGCGGCGGAGGGCCGAGCGCCGTCCGCGGGCGGCGTGGCGTGGCCCCTGTTCCTCCTGGGCGTCGAGCACATCCTGACCGGTTACGATCACCTGGTCTTCCTGCTCGCCCTCGTCCTGGTGGGCGGCCACATCCGGCCGCTGCTGCTCGTGGTCACCGCCTTCACCGCCGCACACTCGGTCACGCTGGCCCTCGCGGTGCTCGGGATCTGGGCCCCGGACGCCCGCTTCGTCGAGCCCGCGATCGCGCTGTCGATCCTGTACGTGGGGGTCGAGAACCTGTTCGTCCGCGATGCCGGGCGGCGCTGGCGGGTCGCATTCCCGTTCGGGCTCGTCCACGGCTTCGGGTTCGCAGGAGCGCTCGGGGAGATCTCGCTACCGGCCGCGGACCTTCCGCTCGCCCTCGCCTCCTTCAACGCCGGCGTCGAGGCGGGGCAGGTCGCGGTGTTGACGCTGGCGCTGCCCATGATGCGATGGCTCGGAGGTCGCCGCTGGTTCGCCGGATACGGGGTCCGGGCGCTCAGCGGGGCCGTGGCCGCGGCGGGGGCGGCCTGGTTCGTGGCGCGTGTGACCGGGTGACAGCGTCCGGCGGAGGAGGCCTGAGCCCGCCGGTGGAGGCGAAGCCCCCGCCGAACCGGGAGGGTGGTCCGCGTGCCGGTAGACGACGAGGGCCGTGAGGTCCAGCCCGGTCGAGGTACGCGACAGCCGACTTTGACGCTTGCCTCGCCAAGGGGATACTCTCGTTGACGTAGGCAGGGTGCCGCGTAGCCTGCCTCCGACAATCCCGCCTTACAGCGTCTCTCGAAAAGATGTGCCTGCCCGCCGTGACGAAACCCCGGCCACGATGATCGGCGAGACCCTGTCGCACTACCGCATCGTGGGCAAGCTCGGCGGAGGCGGAATGGGCGTGGTGTACGAAGCGGAGGACACGCGCCTTGGGCGGCACGTGGCGTTGAAGCTCCTCCCCGACGAGTTGGGGAGCGACGGCCAGGCGCTGCAGCGCTTCCAGCGCGAGGCCCGCGCCGCCTCAGCCCTGAACCATCCGAACATCTGCGTCGTCCACGACATCGGCCAGCACGACGGTCGTCCCTTCATGGTGATGGAGCTGATAGAGGGCCAGACCTTGAAGCACTCGATCGGCGGCATGCCGATGGAGACGGAGCGGGTGCTGGAGCTGGGGGCCCAGATCGCGGATGCGCTGGACGCGGCCCACGCCAGGGGGATCGTCCACCGTGACATCAAGCCCGCGAACATCTTCGTGACCTCGCGGGGGCAGGCGAAGGTCCTGGACTTCGGGCTGGCCAGGCAGGCGGAGAAACGCAGGAGCCCACGGGCCGAGGAGGCGACGGAGAGCCGGCCCGACGACCTGACCGGTGCGGGGCGAGTGGTGGGTACGGTGGCGTACATGTCGCCGGAACAGGCGCGGGGTCAGGAGCTTGACGCGCGGACGGACCTCTTCTCGTTCGGGGCGGCCTTGTACGAGATGGCGACCGGGGTGCTGGCTTTCCAGGGCGACACCACTGGTGAGGTCCTGGAGGCGATCTTCACCCGCGAGCCGACGGCTCCGGTGCGGTTGAACGGGCGGGTGCCGGCGGAGCTGGAGCGGATCATCGCCAAGGCGATGGAGAAGGACAGGGCGCTGCGCTACCAGAGCGCTTCCGAGATCCGTGCGGACCTGCAGCGCCTCCGTCGAGACACCACGGCAGACCACCAGACAGCCGCGAGCGGGCTCCGGGTCTCTGCCCGGCCGCTGCTCCGGGGGCGCCGGACGGCGATCGGAGCTGGCGCCCTGACTCTCGCCCTGGCGGGCGCCTTCTGGCTCGGCGAGAAGCGTCCCAAAGGCAGCCCGCCGGCTCCGACCGTGAGCACGATTCCGTCCATTGCGGTGCTGCCGTTCGCGGACCTGAGCCCCGGCAAGGACCAGGAGTACTTCACCGACGGCCTCACCGAGGAGCTGATGAACGCCCTGGCCAAGATCCCGGAGCTGCGCGTCACCGGTCGCACGTCGTCCTTCCAGTTCAAGGGCAGGAACGAGGACCTGCGGGAGATCGGCCAGAAGCTCAACGTGACGACCCTGCTGGAGGGAAGCGTGCGCAAGGCGGGGAACCACGTGCGGATCACCGCTCAGCTCGTGAAGGTGGCGGACGGCTTCCACCTCTGGTCGGAGACCTACGACCGGCAGCTCGACGACGTCTTCGCGGTGCAGGACGAGATCGCCCGCTCGGTGGCGAGCGCCTTGAAGCTGAGGCTCCTGGCGCGGGACAGACCGACCGGGGCCCGCGACACCGTGGACCAGGGTGCGTACCAGCGTTACCTCGAGGGCCGCTACCACTGGAACGAACGGACGAACGAAGGCTATCGCAGGGCCATCGCGCTGTTCCGCGAGGCCATCGAGCTCGACCCGCGCTACGCCCGCGCGTACGTCGGGCTGGCCGATTCCCACGCCTTCCTCGAGGTCGACGGCGAGCCGGCGCGGGACCGCTACCAGAGGGCGATCGGCATCGTCAAGAAGGCGCTGGAGATCGACGACACGCTCGGTGAAGCACACGCGTCCATGGCGCTCCTGATCCACGACCGCGACTGGAACCTCGCGGGCGCGGAACGCGAGTACCGGAGGGCGCTCGCGCTGAGCCCGAACTATGCCAGCGCGTACCACTGGTACGGCGAGCTGCTCGTCCAGTTGGGACGCTTCGACGAAGGGCTCGAGCACTACCGGCGGGCGCTCGAGCTGGATCCTCTCTCCTCCGCCATCAGCTCGGACCTCGGGATCTCGCTCTACTACGCCCGCCGCTACGACCGTGCCGTCGCCGAGCTGCAGAGGACGATCCGCGCGGATCCGAAGTTCAGCCGCACTCACCACTACCTGGCGCGAGTGCATGCACAGCTGGGGTTGTACCCGGAGGCGATCGACGAGCATCAGAGGGGCTGGCTCATCGCGGGACACGAGCCGGCTGGAGTCGCCCTGAAGGTCGCCGCGCTGCGAGAAGCCGTGGAGCGCTCGGGTCCCAGGGGCTTCTGGCAGGAGTTGCTCGACCTCGAGCTGCAGAAGACCACACGCCCGACCGAGTGGGCACACGACGTGGCCCTGCTCTACGCCCGTCTCGGGGACGAGGACCAGGCGTTGTCCTGGCTCGAGAAGGCCTACCCCGACCGGCCGTTCGAGCTGCTCTTCCTCAAGGTGGGTCCCGAGTGGGACGCCCTGCGTGGCGATCCCCACTTCGAGGAGCTGCTGCGCCGCATTGGCTTGACTCCCTGACGCTGCGCGAGCGGCCAGGAGAGCGTCCCAGTTGACGCGCCGCGGCAGCGGGCAGTAGCTTGAGCCCGCGATGATCGGCGAGACGCTCTCCCACTACCGGATAGTCGGCAAGCTCGGCGGTGGCGGGATGGGTATCGTCTACGAAGCGCAGGACCTGAGCCTCGAGCGGCGCGTGGCCCTGAAGCTGCTTCCCGCCGAGTTGAGGAGCGACACCCAGGCGCTGGAGCGCTTCCAGCGCGAGGCCCGCGCCGCCTCCGCCCTGAACCATCCGAACATCTGCGTCGTGCACGACATCGGCGAGGACGACGGTCGTCCCTTCATGGTGATGGAGCTGATGGAGGGGCAGGCCTTGAAGGACGTGATCGGCGGCAAGCCGATGCAGACGGAGCGGGTGCTGGAGCTGGCGGCCCAGATCGCGGACGCGATCGAGGCGGCCCACGCCAAAGGGATCGTCCACCGCGACATCAAGCCCGTGAACATCTTCGTGACGTCGCGGGGGCAGGCGAAGGTCCTGGACTTCGGGCTGGCCAAGCAGTCGGGGAAGCGACGGAGCATCGACACGGCGCAGCCTACGGCTAGCCTTCCGGACGGGCTGACGGGTTCGGGGACGATCCTGGGAACGGTAGCGTACATGTCGCCGGAGCAGGCGCGGGGCAAGGAGCTGGACCCGCGGACGGACCTCTTCTCGTTCGGGGCGGTCTTGTACGAGATGGCGACCGGGGCGCTGCCCTTCCCGGGCGACTCGAACGGCGAGGTCCTGGAGGGGATCTTCAGCCGGCAGCCGACGGCTCCGGTGCGGCTGAACGGGCAGGTGCCGGCGGAGCTGGAGCGGATCATCGCGAAGGCGATGGAGAAGGACAAGCCTCTCCGCTACCAGAGCGCCGCACAGATGCGAGCGGACCTGCAGCGTCTCCGTCGCGACTTGACGACGGGCCAGGTTGCCGCGGCGGGCGCTCCGCGGGCGACCTCCCGGCCGATGCGGCGGGCGGTGTGGATGGGAGCAGCAGCAGGGATCCTGGTCCTGGCCCTCGCGGGTGCCTTCTGGCTCGGGCGCAGGCGGCCGGAAGGCGGGTCACAGGCTCCGACCGTGAGCGCGACTCCGTCGATCGCGGTGCTGCCGTTCGCGGACCTGAGCCCCGGCAAGGACCAGGAGTATTTCACCGACGGCCTCACCGAAGAGCTGCTGAACGCCCTGGCCAAGATCCCGGAGCTGCGGGTCACGGGTCGGACATCGTCGTTCCAGTTCAAGGGCAGGAACGAGGACCTGCGGGTGATCGGCCAGAAGCTCAACGTCGCGACCCTGCTCGAGGGGAGCGTGCGCAAGGCGGGGAGCCACGTGCGGATCACGGCTCAGCTCGTGAAGGTGGCGGACGGCTTCCACCTCTGGTCGGAGAGCTACGACCGGGAGCTGGAAGACATCTTCGCGGTGCAGGACGACATCGCCCGCTCCGTGGCGAGCGCCCTGAAGGTGAGGCTGCTGGGCGCGAAGGCAGGCAAACCCGTGCCGAACGCCGAGGCCTACAACCTGGTCCTGCAGGCACGGCACCTCCTGCAGAGGGCGTCCGAGGAGAACAGGCACGATGCGCAGGGTCTCCTGGAGGAGGTGATCGAGCGCGATCCGAAGTACGCGGAGGCCTGGGTCGACCTCGCCGTCGTCCATGTACGCAGATACGAGCAGGCGCACACCGTGGCAGCCAGAGAGGAGGCTCTCCGCGAGCAGGAGACGGCTCTGCAGCGGGCGCTGGACCTCGACCCCGACATGGCGGACGCGCACTCGCGGCTGGCTCGTGTCCAGCGCCTGAGGTGGGACTTCGCAGCGGCGGAGCGGTCGATCGAGCGAGCGCTCGAGCTGGCCCCGGGCAGTGCCGGCGTGGTCGCCTCCGCAGCAGGTTTCGCCTCGACTTTCGGACGCTTCGACGAGGCGATCGCGCTGCAGAAGCGGGCCCAGGAGATCGACCCCATGAGCCTCAGCGGCTTGTACAACCTCGCCTTCCGTTGCCTTGCCGCCGGTCGGGTTCCCGAGGCGGAGGATGCCTTGAAGAAGCTCCTCGAGCTGAACCCGAACGACTACGGCGCGCACAGCCTGCTGGGCGACGCGCATCTCCTGCAAGGGCGGGCCGAGGCCGCGCTCGCTGAGTACGAAAAGGAGAGGGCGGACCCCTCCGCGAGTCTCGCCGGCCGGGCGATGGCCCAGCATCATCGGGGCGACCGCGCCGCCTCGGACGCGGCACTTCGAGAGCTGGTCGCGAGGTACGGCGACCAGGCGAAGCAGATCGCGGAAGTCCATGCCTATCGAGGCGAGGTCGACCAGGCCTTCACCTGGCTGGACCGGGCGTACCAGAGGCGCGACTCGGACCTCGCCTATCTCAAACCCTCGCCTTTCCTGAGGCGCCTGCACGGCGACCCGCGCTGGCGAGGGCTCCTGAACAAGATCGGTCTGCCGCTGAGTTAGGGGCGAGCGCGAGAACCGCCCCGGCACGCCGGCCTCGTGATCACACGGCCCGTGACGGCCGTCGGCGGGGCTGGGTCCGCGACCGGCAGGCGGACGAGCAGGGCCAGGACGGCACTGGCGACGAACATGGGAAGGCACTCCGTGGCTGTGACCGGCCTCGGGCGGCGTGAGCCGGCCTCTCAGGCGGTGCTACGTGTGGGGGCGAACCGTGGATTTCCAGCTCTCATCGGTCGGCGCCGAGCCCTTTCGCCGCGGCCCGCTCGGCCTCCGCTTCCGCGGAACGGCCGGCGGCGGAGAGGACCCGGGCAAGGTCCGAGCGTATGGCGGGGTCGCGGGGCTCGAAGGCGGCAGCAGCCTGCAGGGCCGCGATGGCCGACGGCCAGTCGCGCCCGGCCTCGCTCAGTCGGGCCAGCTCGCGCTGCGCCCCGACCACGCTGGGCTGCAGCTCGACCACCTTGCGGAGCTGGTCGAGGGCGCCGGCGGCGTCGCCGCGGGCGGCGAGCTGCCGCGCCCACTCGCGTCGAGCGGGGGCGTGGCCGGGGTCGAGCTGGAGGGCGCTCAGCAGGGCCTCGTCGACCTCGGCGTGGGGCGC
>Ga0268386_10001517_pt1 | contig 15958 bp, 20 predicted proteins | sample RVTome_15_FD_200260 | JGI IMG/M metagenome (GOLD analysis project Ga0268386, IMG submission 200260) | Soil microbial communities from uranium-contaminated site in the Upper Colorado River Basin, Wyoming, United States - RVT150D86... ...
CGGCTCCCGCGAAAGGGGGGTCATGCCCCTACAAGGGGACGGAGTACGCGGAGCTGCGGGCCGGGCACGACCAGATCTATTTCGGGCGGTGGAGGAGGATGGACGCGACCTCGATCGATCTGCGCAGGGGCTACCACCAGTTGGAGAGATTGCTGCAAAAAATTGCCGTTGCCATGGAAACGGAGGACATACCCGCGGCAAGGTCGGACCTGGGGAAGGCCTTCGAGGCGCTGCATGCATCCGGCCCGGGAGAGGAAGAGCCGCAGGTTCTCCGGCACCTGGACAACGCCCTTTCCTATGCACACCGGGTGATCGGCGACCTGTTGCACGAAAAAGGACTGCCCCCCCACTCGCCGGCCGATTTCGCCGGGTGGTTCGACGCGGGGGAAGTCCCATTCCGGGAGGACTGGTGAAGGTGGCAGGCGCGGAAGGAGGAGTTCAATGATTCCCCTGGGCAGGTATCCGAAGGAAATCACGCTTCGGGACGACGCACGCGCGGTTTTGCGACCGATGATCTCCGAAGATGCCGACGGCCTCTGGAATTTCCTCAGGCAACTTCCGGAGATCGACAAGTCCCATTTCCATGAGGATGTGGACCGCCGGGAGGTGGTGGAGCGCTGGGCAACGTCGCTCGACTACGATGCGGCGCTCCCGATTCTTGCTTTGCAGGAGAGCCGTGTCGTGGGGAGCGCAACGCTCTTCCGGAACAGGACGGGTTGGAAACAGCGGGTCGGGATCGTCCGGATCCTGATCGCCTCTGATTTCCGGCACAAGGGGCTCGGGACGGCGATGATTCGGGAGATCCGACACCTGGGAGAGAAGGCGGCGCTGAATTACCTCCTGGCCGAGGTGATCGAGGAGCAGCAGGCCGCCGTTCGTGCGCTCGAACGGATGGGGTTCGAGAAGGCGGCGGTCCATCGGAAATTCGTCAACGACCGAAAAGGAGATCTCCACGATCTCGTGGTGCTTCTCCACCCCCTGTCGGGTCTCGGGAAATAGCCGTCACGACCGATGGTTGTCGATCAGCGGGAACGTCTTCCCGAAGATGTAGGACCGGGCCTGGACGAGGAAGTCGTGCGGGAAGCCGAGGTCGATCTTGCTGGCCGCGTCCAAGGTTGCGAGCTGATCCGGCCCGAGGGTGAAATCGAGGCAACCCAGATTGTCCCGCAGCTGCGTGACGGTCTTGGCCCCGACGATCGGGACGATCACCCCGAAGGGCTGCTGGCGGGCCCATGCCAGCGCCACCTGCGGTGCAGTGCGGCCGGTTTCCTTCGCCACATGTGCCGCCGAATCCGCGATCCGCACGCTCCGTTCCGTGACGACCGCCTCGGCCCATACCTCGTCCTTCGTGTACCGCGCGCCGGCGGGCCGGTCCTTCGGCGATTTGTACTTTCCCGAAAGGACGCCTCCTGCCAGTACGCCCCAGGGGGTCACGGCGAGGTCCAGCGCCTTCGCCATCGGCAGCAGGTCGCGTTCCGGACTCCGTTCCGCCAGGCTGTACTGTATCTGCAGGGCGGCGAAGGGGCTCCAGTCTTTCAGTTCGGCGAGGGTGTTCGCCCGCGACACGACCCAGGCGGGGGCGTCGGAGATCCCGACGTAGAGGACCTTCCCGGCCCGCACCACGTCGTCCAGGGCGCGCATCGTCTCCTCGAGGGGGGTCATCCCGTCCCAGGCGTGGACCCAGTAGAGGTCGATGTAGTCTGTGCCGAGGCGCGTGAGGCTTGCGTCGAGCGACTGCACCAGGTTCTTCCGGTGGTTCCCGCCGCCGTTCGGGTCGTCCGGGGCCATGTTCAGGGTGTATTTCGTGGCGAGGACGAACCGCTCCCGTCGGCCTTTCAGGAACTCGCCGACGAATTTTTCGCTCGTGCCGCCCGTGTACAGGTTCGCAGTGTCGACGAAGTTCCCTCCGGCGTCCGCGAACGCATCGAAAATGGCGCGGCTCTCCTCCTTCGACGCTCCCCAGCCCCACTCCTCGCCGAACGTCATCGTCCCCAGGCACAGTTCGGAAACGCGAAGGCCCGTCCTCCCCAGCAGCTTGTACCGCATCGTCCGCCTCCTCTCGAATTCCGCGAAAAAGCATTTTCCACTATAGATGAGCGCTGCGAGCAATCCGTCGCATCCGGCGGAGGACGGGCTCGGGATGCCGGGGAGCCTCCCGCGCCGGGGGGGTGTATAATTGATATTGCAGCGGGAGGAGGAATCGGCCGGCAACGGAACGCCTCTGATGATTCGAAGGAGGTGGGAGTATGGAAATCACTCTGACCAGCCCCGAAAAGGTCGTCCTGCGGGAGACCTTGGAGAAGGCGATCAAAGATATGCTCATGGAGATCGCCAACACGGACAACCGGAAGATGCGCTTGGGGTTGAAGGAACGCGAGGAGATACTGATCACGATCCTTGCGAAGCTTCCGGTCGAGGTGCACATCGCGGCGTGAGGACCTTCCGAAGTCCACCGGAAGGGTAGTCCATCGGCCGGCCGCGGAGCCGTCCCGGCGGGGAAATCCTCCGCCGGGACGTGATGCCCGGGTTTTACCTTCTCCCCGTTGCCTCCGCCCCGCTGCATCCCCCGAGATTTTCCGGATATAATGTGCCGTTGGCAGGAGGAGCGATGCCTTTCAAGCGCGCCGACGGGCGCAAGTCTCTGGACATCCGGACGATCGACGTCTCCCTCGGGGTGCAGATGCATGCCGAGGGGTCCGTCCTTTTCGCGATGGGCGACACCCGCGTGGTGTGCGCGGCGACGATCGAGGAGCGGGTCCCCCCGTTCCTTCGCGGCGCGGGGAGAGGATGGGTCACCGCGGAGTACTCGATGCTTCCGCGTGCTACGAACACCCGCGTCGCGCGGGAGGGACGGACGGGGAAAGTCGGAGGCCGCACGCACGAGATCCAGCGCCTGGTGGGGAGGTCCCTCCGGGCGGTAGTCGATTTCGAAGCGCTCGGCGAGCGGACGGTGACGGTCGACTGCGACGTGCTGCAGGCGGACGGGGGGACGCGGACCGCCTCCATCAACGGCGCGTGGATCGCGCTGTGGCACGCGTGCCGGAAGTTGGTCGAGAAGGGGACGGTTCCCCGCAACCCCGTGCTCGACCACGTGGTGGGGGTCAGCGTGGGGATCGTCGGGGGGCGGGTCCTGGCGGACCTCGACTACTCCGAGGACTCCGCGGCGGATGTCGACATGAACGTGGTGATGACCGGCGACGGCCGGCTGATCGAGGTCCAGGGGACGGCGGAGCGGGAGCCGTTCACCCGGGAGCAGCTCGACGCGATGCTCTCGGTTGCGGCCGCCGCGGGGAAGAAGATCCGGAAGGCGCAGCGGCGCTTCGCCGAAGGGGGTGGAAGATGAAACTCCTGATCGCATCGAAGAACCGTGGGAAAGTCGTCGAGATCCGGGCGCTCCTCGGCGTCGCTCTGCAGAAAGCCGTCGAGGTCGTCACGCTGGCGGAGATGTCCAACGTGGCACAGCCGCGGGAGGACGGGAAGACGTTCGCCGAAAACGCGCGGATGAAAGCGATTCACTACGCAACGGCGCACAAGATCCTGTGCATCGCCGACGACTCGGGGCTCGCGGTGGAGGCGCTGGGGGGGCTCCCCGGGGTGCGCTCCGCCCGATACGCCGGGGAAGGAGCCTCCGACGGGGCGAACAACGCGCACCTGCTCCATGAGCTGGCGCCGTTCGCACGTCCGTGGAAGGCGGGGTTCGTCTGCGTGGCGGCGGCGGCGCTCCCTCACCGGGTGGTGGCGGAGGCGATGGGGAAGCTGGAAGGGGAGATTCTCCCCGAGGGGCGGGGTCGTGACGGCTTCGGGTATGACCCGCTCTTCTTCGTCTCCTCCCTCGGGAAGACGATGGCGGAGCTTTCGACGGAGCAAAAGAACCGGATCAGCCACCGGGGCCAGGCTCTCCGGGCGCTGATCGCGGAGATGAAGACCGCGGGGCTGATTCTCGCGTAGCGGCCGGGGTCGGTTCGACGGCACTCGATTCCGGGGCGCCGTTGCCGGTTTGCGGCGTACCGTATATACTTCAAAGCCCTATATAGTGTCGGGACGTGGCGCAGCCTGGTAGCGCATCTGCTTTGGGAGCAGAGGGCCGCTGGTTCGAATCCAGTCGTCCCGACCATCATTTCCACAAAAAAGTCGTTCCTGAATTTACTGCAACGCATTGAATAGCAATGTTTTTTATCCCGGGATTTTTTCGGGAGAGAGCTCGGTCCCCGATTAACCTCCCATACATATCATCACATCTCCATTAAGTGAATTGACAATGGATAATATATCTTGCACGATGAGGACGGTTTCACGGCCGCCCCGGACCGTATTGCCGGGAGGATTGCGCCGCGGTCCGCGATCAACTCTCCCGGATGGGAGTGGAATGAGGATCGAAGGATGAAGACGCTGCAGATCCTCGGGACGGGGTGCCCGAAGTGCAAGGCGCTCGCGGAGAACACGGAAGCGGCGGCGAAGAACCTCGGCATGGAGTACCGGATGGAGAAGGTAACGGACATCCAGGCCATCATGGGCTTCGGGGTGATGATGACGCCGGCCCTCGCGGTGGATGGCGCGGTCAAGTTCGCCGGAAAGATCCCGACGACGGAAGAGATCCAGCGGATCCTCGCCTCGGCGTGACCCGTGCCGAACTGTGGGGGCGCAGGATCACGGTGTCCGTCCTCTTCATCGCGGGATCTACTACGCAGCCGTCTATATTTTCGAGGTGCCGTAGTCCAGAGGTTCCATCATTGCTCCATACAAATGTGGGGAGTATCATCGATCCATGGTCCGATCCCCTTCCACCGACCCGACTCCTCCCCAGCGGAGGATTCTTGAGAATCTCCTGAAGCGGGAATCGGAAGGAGGTATCCCGCCCACCTACCGGGAGATCGCCGCCGCCTTGGGATGGCGCGCGGCGGGGACGGTGAGGGATCACGTGCGTGCCTTGGAGCGCAAGGGACTCCTCATTTCTTCGCGCCTGGCCCGCGGTCTCCGGCTGAGCGACGCCGGGAGGGAGGCGACGGATCGGGGCGATCGCGCCGCGCATCCTCCACAGGAGGCTTTATCATCCTTTTCCGGCGAGGCGGGGGAAGCGCTCGCGATGCTGGCTCCGTATTTCCGGCCCCGCCGGTTTCCCGCCGGAACGGTCCTTTGGCGCGTCGGCGAATCTCCGTCCATGGTCGTCGCGATCGAGACGGGGCACATCAAGGTCTACCGAACGCTGCCGGGAGGAAACGTCGCCGCCCTGTATCTGTTCGGGCCGGGGGAACTTTTCGGGTTTCTCCCCTTTTTGGATGGCCGCCCGTATCCCGCCACGGCCGAGGCGATCGACGATGTTCAGGCGCGGACGATGTCCCGGGAAGGACTCCTCCGGGGGCTCCGGGAAAATCCGGCCGTGGCGTTGCCGCTATTCTCCTTCCTCGGGCGGCGCCTCCGTGAGGCGTTCGACCGGATCGAGCTCCTGTCGGCCCGCGGAGCGCTTCCCCGCGTGGCGGCGGCCCTGGCCGCCCTGCTGCATGAAGGCGACCGTGGAACCGCGACGATCGTATCTCTCCCGGTCTCTTCCGGGGAGTTCGCCCGGGCCCTCGGGATCACCCCGGAAAGTTTCTCGCGCGCCGTCACGGACCTTGCGAAAGCGGGTGTAATCCACCGCCTCGGTCGGGGCCGTTTCCAGGTTCTCGACCCGCATTCCCTCCGTGCGGCGGCGTCCCCATCCCATCTGTAGACATTCCTCGGGAATCGACCGGTTATTGCGTCCGATCAATGCACCGCCGGGCCGGAATAAATATACTTATATCAGAATAAACGAATAAGGAGGACGTCATGCTTGCCGCGGAACTGTTGACGTTGGGACTCAAGTTTCACGGACACAAATGTCCGGCCATGCCGATGGGATTGCGGGCGGGGGTGGCCGCCATCCGGGTCCTGGGGGTCGAGCGGTCCCGGGACAAGGAACTCCATGCGGTCAGCGAAACGGGGGAAGGGCACGCGGCGGGCTGCTTCCTGGACGGCATCATGACGGCAACGGGATGCACCTTCGGGAAGGGCAAAATCGAGAAACTGCGTTATCACAAGATGGCCTTTACCTTGATCGACGTCCGGAGGCAGAAAGCGGTGCGCGTGTCCCTGAAACCTGTGTTTTTCACTGCCGCGCTCGATAGTCCGTTCGTCCGCCAGCGCAAGGCGGGAGTTCTCCCCCAGGACATCGACCCGCAGATCACGGACCCCCTCGTGGAGAAGATCGCGGAGCTTCCGGAGGAGCTGTTTCTTGTGATCGGCCCCGTCGTGGAGTATCCGTTCCCGGCGAGGAAGGGGATCTTCGAAGCGAAGCCGTGCGCCAAATGCGGGGAAATCGTGTTCTCGGACAAGCTCCGGGTCCAGGGCGGCGCGCTGGTCTGCATCCCCTGCTCGGGGTACGACCGGCAACGGTCCCCATGGACGCGGGAACAGTATATTTGATCGCCGGGACGGTCACGTTCGCATTCACGACCGTCCTGACGATCGCAGGGGTCGGGGCGGCGTTCATATTGATCCCGGTCTTCCTCTCCCTGGGGATTGGTCTGCACACCGCCATGGCGACCGCCCTCCTCTTGAACGCCCTGGCCATGTTCTTCGCCTGCCTGCGGTTCGTTCCGGCGGGTATGGTCGACTTCCGTGCGGCGATGCCCATATTGATCGTCGCCACGGTCCTGTCCCCGTTGGGGGCCTGGTCCAGCGCCTACCTGCCCATCCCTCTCCTGAAGGGACTCTTCGTCGGCTTTCTTCTCTTTGCGGCCTCCATGATGTTGTTCTATCGGGCGAAGCCCCATGAGGCCCGGATTGCCGCCGGGAAAGCCGCGGGGTACGGCGCGGCCGTCGGTGGCGCCGCGGGCTATGTCGGCGGCCTCCTCGGGGTCGGAGGCGGCAATATCATCGTTCCGGCGCTGGTATGGCTCGGGTTCGATCCCAAGAAAGCGTCCGCCACTACCGCATTCATCGTGATCTTTTCGTCGCTGAGCGGGTTTCTGGGGAAGGCATCCATCGGGGGCATGGATGGTCACCTGCTGGCCTGGACGGCCGCCGGATCCATCGCGGGATCTCTCCTCGGAGCCTGGCTGATGCAGAAGAAACTTGCCGCCGGCCAGGTGAAGAAGACGATCGGCGTCATCCTGTATGTCATCGCCGCGCAGATGGCCTGGAAACTGGCGGGAGGGTGATCGTGGCGGAGACGACGATCCGAACGCATGCGGAGAGGGGGCTTCTCCTCGCGATCCTCCTGCCCGCCGTCACGCTGATTCTCGATCCCGCGCCTCGCGGCAGGCGATCGATTTCCCCCTGAAACATCCGTATCTGTTCCGGGTTGATATTAATACGCATCAATATATACCCGGAGCTTTCGGAGGCCCGGGGAGGGAGGAACGATGAAAAGAAATGCGATGATCGGCGTGGCGGTCCTGTCGGTATTGGCATTCACGGTGTCCTTGGCGGCGGCCGGCCCCGGAAGAGGATGGAGAGGCAGCGGAGGCTGGGGGATGGGCGGCGGGTACCAGAGGATGTACGACCCGGCGACCGTGGAGACGGTTTCCGGGACGATCGGGAGCATCGACCGGACGGTCCCGATGAAGGGGATGCGCCGGGGGGTCCACGTGACTCTCGAGACGGAGAAAGGGCCCCTTTCCGTTCATCTGGGGCCGGAATGGTACGTAGAGCGGCTCGACGAGAAGTTGGCGAAAGGCGACTTCGTTGAGGTCAAGGGATCCCGTGTCACGTTCGCCGGGAATTCGGCGATCATCGCCGCGGAGGTGAAAAAGGGGGATGCGGTCCTGAAACTGCGGGACGATAACGGCGTTCCCGCATGGGCCGGGTGGAGAAGGTAGGAGTTCGCCGCGGAAGCCCCTTCCATGGCCGGCAAGGGGCTCCCGCAAATCGATGAAATCAGCTGGAGACTTCGATCGCTGCCGATCATGCCGGCCAACCGGGTATTGGCGACAGTCATAACGTACATTCCGACAGTTGCAACGGAGAAAAGATGAGTTTAATCGTCGCAACAAATATAAAGAAAGATTACCAGACAGGCGACGTTACCGTCAGGGCGTTAAAAGGATTGAGCTTTGAGATCGAGCCTGCGTCTTTCGTTTCCTTTGTGGGTCCGTCGGGAAGCGGAAAAACCACCCTGTTGAATCTCATCGGATGTCTCGATAAACCCACGGAGGGGATGTTGTCGGTTGCCGCCACGGACGTATTGCATCTGGACCGGAAACAGAGCGCCTCTTTCAGGGGGAGCAATATCGGTTTTATCTTTCAGGATTTCAACCTCATTCCCGTCCTGACCGTTTATGAAAACATCGAGTATCCCCTATTGATGGTGCAGAGCACGCCCGCGGCGGTGAGGAATCAGCAGGTAAATGCCCTCCTCAAGGCAGTGGGTATGACCGACCAGAAGGGGAAATTCCCCGACCAGATTTCCGGCGGACAAAAGCAGAGAGTTGCGGTTGCGCGCGCTTTGGTCACTAATCCCAAGCTCGTGCTGGCCGATGAGCCCACCGCCAATCTGGACCACAAGACCGCTTATATGGTCATCGAGCTCATGAGGAAGATGAGGGACGAGTTCGGGACGACCTTCATCTTCTCGACCCATGACTCAAAAATCGTAGGCGAGGCGGAAATCATCTTCACCATCGAGGATGGAGAACTGAAAGGCAAAGATATTCAAGGAGGCGGGGGCAATGGGTAACCTCTTTAAAATCGCGACAAGAAACCTGTTGAGATACAAGAGGAGAACATTGCTCACCGCGTCGCTGATCGCGATAGGCGTGGTCTTTGTTCTTGTATTCATTTCCGTTTCCGGGTCGTTCAAGAACATGATGATCGGGCAGATTACGGACTCGATGATCGGGCATCTCCAGGTGCATCGGAAGGGATATGTCGCCTCCATAGAGACCCTTCCCCTGAACCTCAATCTGAAAGCGGGAGCCATAGCGCGGCTGGAAAGCATCCTGGACAAGGAGTCAGGAATCGAGGCGTATTCGCCGCGGATCAAGTTCGGCGGCATGTTCAGCAACTATACGGAGACATCGAGCATAAGACTCACCGCGGTTTACCCGGGAAAGGAGTTCCGGACCTCCCCGTTGCTCCCCACGAGGGTGATGGATGGCAGCAAGGAGCTGAAGCCGGGCGATATCCTTATCCCGGAGCTCCTCGCAAGGGGAATGAAGGTGAAAGCGGGAGACATGGTGGTGATCGTTGCGACGAACCAGGACGGTTCCGTAAACGGGAAGCAGTTTACCGTGTCAGGCATCCTTCAAAGCGTAACCGGTCCCGGCGGAAGGGACGGCTACATGCACATGGACGACGCCAGGGAAATTCTGAGAATCGAGGGCGAGGAAATAAGCGAATATGCCATAAGGCTCAAGGACTTCGGGAAATTGCAGGCCATCAGTGAAAAATTGGACAGGGTGCTTTCGACGGAACGGAACCCGCAGGGGAAACCCATTTTCGAGCTGCACACCTGGGAGAGGCTTTCTCCGTTTTTCAACATCGCCCGCATGATCGACGTCATGACGTTTTTCATCAAGCTCATGCTCATAGCGATCGTCCTTACAAGCATCATGAATGTGATGATCATGGCGGTTTATGAAAGGATCCGGGAGATAGGCACCATTGCCGCCATAGGAACGGCGCCCGGGAAGATCCTGAACATGTTCGTGATCGAGGGCTTCTGCCTTGGCGTTGTCGGGGCAATCATCGGCACCATTGCGGGGATCGTCATCATCTTTATCCTCAATCTCTCGAAGATAACCTTCAACTTCGGTCAGCAGGTCGGGTTGATCTTGCGGGCGAATGTAAACCCGGTGGACATTCTGTTCCTATCGGCGACCGTGATCATTGTCTCGGTCGTCGCCAGCCTCCAGCCGGCGTTCAAGGCATCGAGGATGGAGCCGATCAAGGCGTTGAGACATGTATAGGGGGAATTTCATGACGAAGGCTTTCATCGCGATGGTCGCATTGCTCTTTGCGATTCCGTCTTTTGCCGTAGACGGGACGGCGCTTCTCAGGCAGGTGGACAGGAATCTGAATCCCGAATCTTACGAGTCTTACAGAAAGCTCATCAACGTGGAGCCTGACGGCAGGAAAAAGGAATATACGTTGTTCACAATCAAAAAAGGAGTGGATAAGGTTGCCTCTGTATTCCTTGCGCCCGCCAGCGAGAAAGGCAGGAGCACCCTCCGGCTCGGCGACAACATGTGGTTTTACATACCCAACGTGGGGAAGCCGATCCGTATCACGAGCCTCCAGTCCGTGGTGGGCGGTGTCTTCAACAACGCGGATATCCTCCAGCTCGATTATGCGGCGGAATACAACGTGGAGAAAGTGGAGGAGAGTGGAAACGAGTATCTGCTGTATCTCAAGGCTAAGACCAAGACCGTGGCGTACGACAGGCTCAAGCTGTGGGCTGACAGAACGAAGAAGCTGCCGACAAAGATTGAATGTCTCACAGAGGCGAACATGCTCATCAAGACCATCTATTTCAAGGACGTCAAAGATTTCGGAGGAGGCATTGCGAGACCTTCCGTGATCGAGACCGACAGTCCGCTATATAAAGGCTACAAATCGGTGATCGTCTTCGCGAAGCTGAAGTCGAAGAATTTCAAGGACGAGGTATTCACTCTCACATTCATGCCGAATATCGAATCACTGAGATGACGCGTGACGGGCTTTGGACGATGGAAATCGGACCGATGGTCCTCGTATTCCTTTTTTCCCTCCTGTCTACCATCTTTGGTGTTCTGTCTTTGGCCGCGGCGGAAGAGTACACCATCGACGAATCGGAGATCGAGAAGAAGCCGTATCACATCGGCGGCTATGCCGAGTTACGTCCGACGCTGTTCGGGCTCGACAGGGACGCGTCCCTGTACAAGTTAAGGTTCTACAACCGTGACGAAGGGGCAACATTGGAAGAGTACAACGCCGCGCTCCAGTTGGAGGGCAGTCTGGAAAAAGGAATTGCGCGTCTCTTCGTCCGCACGAACTCGGATTACCGGAATTCCTATCTCGGCAGCCATTTCAACACGACCATCTATGAGGGGTTCCTCTCGATCAAGCCCTCATCTTCCCTGACGATCGACATCGGCAAGAAGACGCTCAAATGGGGCAAGGGGTACGCATGGAACCCCGCGGCCTTCGTGGACCGGCCCAAGGATCCGGAAGATCCGGAACAGAACCTGGAAGGGTTCATCGTCGCCTCGGCGGACTACATCAAGAGCTTCCAGGGCGCATTGAAGACCGTTTCCTTCACACCGGTACTCGTGCCCGCGTACGGAGACGTGAACGACGACTTCGGCGAAACCGGCCACATGAACTTCGCGGCGAAGCTTTATCTTCTTTTATACGACACGGACATCGATTTCATTTTCCTTACCGGCGGAAGCAGAACCTCAAGATATGGGATGGATATTTCGAGAAATATTACGACCAACTTTGAGATACACGGGGAGTTTGCTTATATAAATAACTTTAAGAAAAGCTTTATCGATAGCAACGGAAATAACTTTGAAACACGATACGATGCCAAAAGCGGCCTGATCGGGATGCGTTACCTCACCGAAAGGGACACCACGTACATTCTGGAATATTACAGGAACGGCACCGGCTTTTCCGCCGGTGAGATGAGGGACTATTTCTCGTTTATCAACATAGCATACGACACCTATGTTCCCACCGGCAGCGATGCGTCGTTGAAAAAGGCGGCGAACATAACCGCGGGAAATTACGGCAGGCCGAACGCGATGAGGGATTACCTCTATCTCAGGATAAGCCAGAAAGAACCCTTCGACATCCTCTATTTCACGCCGTCCTTAACGGGGATTCTCAATATGAGTGACAAAAGCTTCTCCCTGTCTCCCGAATTCATGTATGCCGGCATAACAAATCTGGAACTCAGGTTGAAGGCATCCTTCATTTTTGGAGATCGCTTAAGCGACTACGGCGAAAAGCAGAATGACTCCAGGGTGGAATTCCGGGCAAGGTATTATTTTTAATCATGGGCGGCGGAACCGCCGTTCGTGGCACGCGGTCGCGAGGGCTCGGTCTATCCAGGGGGACTACGCCACGTCGCCTAGAAACGGTCGAATAATAAAGTAAACGCCGAGCCCCGCGATCGTCACGCCAGCGGCGCGACGGAACCACTGCCCCCCCGATTGGAAACGGCTGTTTTCCAGGAGACGCTGGACCAGGGCGGTACTGGAGCCGGCCACCGCGATCGGGATGCAATGGCCGATGCCGAACAACACGATGAACAGGATCCCCGTGGCGATCTTCTGTTGAATGGTTATGATGGCCAAGATCGGTGCGATAAAACCGAAGGTGCACGATCCGGACAATACCCCATAGGCCAGGCCGAGGAAAAAAGCGCCGCCGATTCCCCGAACCCGCAGCCGCGCCATCAGGCCACCGCCCCCGGACATGGAACATGCCTGCACGCCCAGCATCCCCAGGGCCACCCAGATCAAGATGGCCCCCACAAGGATCGTCCACCAGGGCCCCACGTCCCCAAGCATGCGTCCGAGCAGCGCGCAGACGATTCCCACCAGGGCGATGGTGATGAACAGGCCTCCGGTGAATACCGTCGCGTAGATGGCGGCGCTTTTGGGCTTCACCCCGCGTTCCTGGCCCGCCACATAGCCGACGATCAGAGGGATCGAGGCCATGTGACAAGGGCTCAGCGCCACGCTGACTATTCCCCAGAGGAAACATCCGATGGCTGCAACAGCCAGCCCTCCGATCATCCATTGATTTACCGTCAGTAGAAACTGGTCCACCATATCGATTTGTTCCCCTTTAGGAAACGCCAAGCTTGTAGAGAATGTCGACGATCTGCCGTTTGTCCATGAACCCGATATGCCGGAAAACCTCCCTGCCCTTTGCATCAAAGAAGATCTGGGTGGGAATCGTTTGTATTCCGTATATTTTCGCTTGTCCCGGGGCTTTCCACACATCGATAAACAAAATGTCGGCTTTTCCGGCATACTGGATTTTCAGATCCGCCAGAATGGGCGCCATCATTTTGCAGGGGATGCATTCGGTCGCTCCCAGGTCGATCATGGTGACTCTACCTGTACCGGGTGAAGGCAGTGGGGTGCTTTGCGCCTGCAGGCCGACAGATCCTGACGGATTGGTCCCGAGACCGGATTCCGTCACGGCGTAAACAACCGCCACGGCGATAAAGGCAAGCGCTCCGATCATCCACCATTTCCTGTTCCGTTTCATTCAGCGACTCCCATTGGAATGAATATGAGGCAGGAAACTTCCCCTCTGGCGGTTCCCCGTCTGGCGCTTTCATGTATATCGTCAGATAGGAATATAGCGTAGTGACGCCGCCCTGTCAAAGACATTTGCTGTTTACAGGCGTACACACTCCCATGTCGGGGTGCGATTTCTTACCCCTTCAACTTGCGATACAGGGGAGAGAGCCTCGAACGGTAGATCTCCCGGATGGTTTCCTCATCGCCCGACAGCGGTTTTACCGGGATCAGGTCGATGACGTCCTCCGGAAGGAGACCTGATTCTTGCAAGGTCCTCGCCGCGCCGGCGACCATTCGGTACGTTGCCTCCGCCGCCTCTTCCGCGTCCAACCCGAACGTTTCCGCGAGGCGCATCATCTCGACGAGTTGAAACCAGAGGTAGGTCGGCCCCATGCCGGTGAGCATTGCGTACGCTTCCAGGGTCTCCTCGCGGACCTCGGGACATTTTCCGAGGAGGCGCAAGAAGGATATCAGGTCTTCCCGTGCCTCCGGCTTGATGTTCCCGGAGCAGGCGACCGGGTTGTACCCCTCGCAGATAATCGACGGGGCATTGGGGATCACGCGGGCCACGTTCCGGATGCCGCCGGCCAGTTCCGAAATCTTGGCGAGAGGCACCTTGGGGGCCAGGGAAACCAGGGTGGCGTCTGGGCGGAGGTGACTCCTGATCTCGCCGAGAACGCCCGGGATGACGGGCGGGTGCAACGCCAAGAAGACGATGTCGCAGGAAGCAGGGAGAACGTTGTCCCCGGCGAACCTCTCGATCCCGGGGAGAAGCCGCCGAAGCTTCGCCAGCGAATCCGCGCTTGGGTCACTGACCCGGACGACCTCCGGCAACGCATGTCCCAGGTTCCACCCGCCGAGGAGAATCCGGGCGACCCGTCCGCCTCCGATGAATCCGATGGAACGAAACATGGCGCACCTCTCTGGAAGCCCCGTCAACGGGTTGTTTTCAGCCAACCGTTAGGTTCACGAAAGCCGCCAGTCCCGAGGGACGGCGATCGGATTCCAGGGGGTTACCGGAGGATCCCGCGGACGACGACATCCACCGATTCCTCTTCCGTCAATCCCCGGGCCATCAACGTCTCGACTTGCTTCTTGTCCACGCTCCCGGTGGCTTACCAGCAGCCCCGCGATTCTTCCGTCGGACAGGGAGGCCGGGTTGCCGCCGCTTGCCTCGTACGCCTTGGACATCGCCAGAAATTCCTTTGTGTAGTCACTCATGAAGAAGGACCTCTCCGGGAGGCGTGCTCCCGCGGGGGCTCTCCCGGCAATGGTTCCGGAAATAGCGACCGATGGCGAGGGGATCGCCGGTTCTCAAGATGGTGCCACCGCACAAGGAGGAAGCCCGATCCGCCGAGGCGGCGATTTCGTTCTGGTGGGTGATCAGGAGCACGGACGCCCCGTTCTTCGCGAGGATTCGGACGGCGTCCAGAATCCGGTTCAGGGAGAGCGCGTCGATTCCGGAATCCGGTTCGTCCAGGATGGAGAGCTTGGGTCCCATCGAGAAGACCGAAGCCAGTTCCACCCGTTTCCGCTCGCCTCCGCTCAAGGTGGCGTCGACGGTTCGCTGGAGATACCTTTCCGGGGGAAGGCCGACCATGAGGAGACATTCCTCCGGAGGCGGGCCGCCGTCCGGAGAGCCATGCCTCCCAAGTTGCATGTATTCCGCGACCGTCAGGCCCTCGAACCGGGCGGGTTCCTGCCAGGCGAGGGTGATGCCCCGTTTCGCCCGACCCGAGATGGACAAGGCGGTGATGTCCTCGCCCTGGAAGACGACGTTCCCGGACGTCGGGGCAAACCCGGACAGGCCCATGATGACCGATGCAAGGGTGGACTTGCCGGTCCCGTTCATCCCGAGGATCGCGTGGATCTCCCCGGGGAGCACGTGCAGGTTGAGATCGTGAAGGATCGGTTTGCCTCCGACGGCCAGACCGACCTCGACGAGTTTCAGCAAGCGGATCACCGCCCCTCGGCGCTTCGGGAAAAGGGTCTCCCGTCAGCGGTTACTCGCCTTCAACCCTTCATCGCCTGCCGCGCGATCCGCTCCTTGATAAACGTCGAAAAAACGGCCTCGTCCGGGAAGCGGATGGCACCTTCCGGGCACAGCTTTCCGCAGGTGCTGCACTCCACCACGCAGTTGGAGGGGTTTTTCACCCGGGACTTCCCGGAGTCTTCGTCGAGTTCCAGTACGTCGTTCTTGCAGAAGTCGACGCAGGTCCTACAACCGGTGCACCGGTCCGGGTCGATCGTCGGGTACCAGGGGATCTCCTCTCTCGGGATCCCGCGCCAGGTCTTCACATCGGCCTCCTATAGGGCGGCCGGTGCGACCATCCCCTTGATCGCCTCGACGGCCTCTTCCGTGGTCTTGTTCCGGATGTCGAGGGGCACCATCCGGGACTTGTCGAACCCCGCGGCATCGAAAGCGTCCCGGAACATTTTCTGCTGCATCTGGGGGTCGCACGCGGCGATGTAAAGCCTGTCCGTATCCTTCCCCGCGAGCAGGACCTTGAGGAATTCCTCCCCGTCTCCGACGCAGAGTTGTGGGTGCAGGCAGACGTAGTCGAAGATCTTCTCTCTGCGGATATCGGAGAGCACATTCATGATGTCCATCTTCTTGAAGCTCGGGCAGGTCCCCTGGCAGTTGCAAAGGATGAATCCCTTCTTTCCCATGGCAAACTCTTTTCTGTCATGCAATC
>Ga0268386_10001518_pt1 | contig 15957 bp, 16 predicted proteins | sample RVTome_15_FD_200260 | JGI IMG/M metagenome (GOLD analysis project Ga0268386, IMG submission 200260) | Soil microbial communities from uranium-contaminated site in the Upper Colorado River Basin, Wyoming, United States - RVT150D86... ...
GGGGCCGGGGGCCCCAACGCCGCATTCGGGAAAATGGGCCATAACCCCAACAAAATGTATACACGGGGCTGTCAATGATTTTCCGCCCGGACGGCACAATCGCTCCTTGAAGTAGCATAAAGTACATCGGCGTCGCGCTTGCACCACCGGATCGAAAAATCATTGGCAGCGGGACATACGGGTATTTCTGAGATGGCTTCTAAAAAAAGACCCCGCCGAGGCGGGGTATTGATGTCCTCGAATTTGCCCGGCGGCTAGGGCTTCTCGTGAACGATGTCCCACATGTAGTCGGTATGCGAGCCGCAGATGTCGCTGAATTCCGTACCGATTTCTTCCATCCCCTCGGTTTCGTATGCCGCCTCGATGAGTTCATTGCTTGTTCTCAACAGCGTCTTGTGATCGGCGGCGGTGGTGGTCTACTGACCGCAGCTCGGTGTCGAAGGAATTCGGGTCATAGCCCCGTCGCTGTGCCAGATCATCGGCACGCTACCCAAGCGGGCATCTCGGAGGCAAAATACCCGCGCTGCGGCGATGCAGGCATGGGAGGTGTAGGCAATGAGCGACCAGATCGACAGCCGGCTGGCGAACCGAATCCTGCTGGGGCTGTTGCTGGGCGCCATCGCGGGGGCGCTGACGCTGATCGCGGGCGGCTTTTACCCGCCGCTGCTCGATTACGCGCGCAGCGTGTCGACCGCCGTGTTCGACCCGCTGGGTCAGGTGTTCTTGCGGCTGTTGTTTTTCGTCGTGATCCCCCTGGTGTTCGCCTCGCTTGCCAACGGGGTCGCGCAGCTCGAGCGCCTCGCGCACTTGGGTCCGCTATCGGCGCGCACCTTCATCCTGTTTTTCCTCAACATGGCGATCGCGGTGGCACTCGGGCTCGCGATGATGAACTTGGTCGAGCCCGGGAGCGCGATGGAGCCCGAGGCGCAGGCGAGCCTGCTGGCCGAGTACGGCGGCTCCGCGCAGGCGGTGATCGAGCGGCAGGCCGAATCCCCGAAGATGACCGCCATGACCGTCGTCGACATGTTCATGCCGCGCAACCTCTTCGGCGCCTTCGTCGGCAACGACCGCAACCGGCTTGGCGACGTGCTGCCGTTGATCCTGTTCGCCATCCTGGTCGGCGCCGCGGCCACCCACCTGCCGTCAGGCCAGCGCGACCAGTTGCGCTCGGCGCTGTCGCTCGTCAACGACCTGATGACGCGCATCGTGCATTTCGCACTGATGCTGGCGCCCATCGCCGTGCCGGCGATGATCTACAGCGTGGTGGTCAAGATCGGCTGGGACATCGTGCTGGCGCTCGGCGCTTTCGTTCTGGGCTGTATCACCGTGCTCTTGCTCCATCTGTTTGGAACGATGTCCTTATGGCTCAAGCTGTGGACCCGCCGCAACCCGTTGGACTTCTGGAAGCAGCTGCGCCCGGTGTTGATCACCGCGTTTTCGACCAGTTCGAGCGCGGCGACGCTGCCCACCGCCCTCGCGGTCGCGCGCGAATCGCTCGGCATTCGAACCTCGGTGGCCGGCTTCGTATTGCCGCTCGGCGCGACGATGAACATGGCGGGCACGGCGCTGTACGAAGGCTGTGTCGTGTTGTTCGTGGCTCAGGTGTTCGGCGTGGATCTGAGCTTCGGGCAGCAGGTTACGCTGCTGTTGCTGGCCGTGCTCTCGGCGGTCGCCGTCGCCGGCATCCCCGGCGGCTCGCTGCCGCTGATCGCGGGCTTGTTGGCCTCGTTCGGCATCCCGCCCGAGGGCATCGGCATCATCCTCGGGGTCGACCGGCTGCTCGACATGGCACGCACCATGGTCAACGTGGGTGCCGACATGGTCACCGCCGCGGTGGTTGCAGAACGTACCCGTTTGCACGAGGATGAGGTGCAAAGCTAACGGCCAAGATCGCCGACGGCACCTCGGCGCAAGTGGGCGCGTCGGGTCGGGCACTCCAGGATCGAATGACCATGGAACCTCTTCAGGGGCCGCCGATCCTGCTGCGAAATATGAAATACGCGGCACCGACGATGCAAAGGGCAGCCCACAGGTAGTCGAGCTTGAGCGGCGCATACACGTCTCCGGGGCTTGCGGCAGATCAGGATTGGCGCATCATACTCCCAGGTCCCCCATAATTCATAAGGACGGTTTCAATAAAGCCGATGGACGACACCTCCGCGACGCCCTATTACGCCCTCGGTCCCAACGCGGTTCTTCAGGCGGTCGATTCGATCGGTCTCATCACCGACGGCCGCCAACTGGCGCTCAACAGTTACGAGAATCGCGTCTACCAGGTGGGCATCGAGGGCGAGACCCCGGTCGTGGCCAAGTTCTACCGTCCGGGGCGCTGGAGTGACGCACAGATCATCGAGGAGCATTCCTTCACCGCCGAACTCGAGGACGAGGAGATCCCCGTCGTCGGGCCGTTGCGGATCAATGATGCAACACTCCACAGGCACGAGGGATTCCGTTTCGCGTTATTTCCCCGCCGCGGCGGCAGGGCGCCGGAACTGGACGACCGCGACACGCTGACTTGGCTCGGGCGTTTCATCGGTCGCATCCACGCGGTGGGGCGGGCGAAGAAATTCGAGCACCGACTGGCGCTGACCATCGAGCGATTTGGCGAGGAGTCCATCGAGACAATCAGCCAGGGCCGCTGGGTAGCACCTCACCTCGAAACGCCATTCAACAGCCTGGCCGCCGACCTGCTGATGCAGATTCGGGCCTGCTACGAGCGGGCAGGGCGGGTCCGCCACATCCGCCTGCACGGCGATTGTCACCCGGGGAACATTCTGTGGCGGGACGGGCCGATCTTCGTTGACATGGACGATTGCCAGTCCGGCCCCGCTGTGCAGGACCTGTGGATGCTGCTGGCGGGCAGCCGCGACGAGATGTCGGTCCAGCTCGGCTACGTGCTGGAGGGCTACACCCAGTTCTGCGATTTCAATCATGCCGAGTTGCACCTCATCGAAGCACTGCGTAGCCTGCGCATGCTGCACCACGCCGCGTGGCTGGCGCGGCGCTGGGAAGACCCGGCATTTCCCATCGCCTTTCCCTGGTTCGGCGAGCCGCGCTACTGGGAAGACCTGGTGCTGGGCTTGCGCGAACAACTGGGCGCCATGCAGGAGGCGCCGCTGAGTCCTGCCACCTGATTATCTCCCGACCCCCGTTTGGAGGTGACGTTACCATGACGCCCATGTCGGAAACGTTTTCAACTTCACGATTTCTGCCGCCCGAAGAGGAACTCGACGAACGCTTCATCCTGACCGGCGGCCCGGGCGGCCAGCACGTCAACCGAACGGAGACAGGTGTTCAGCTCCGGTTTGATGCGGCACACACAGAGTTCTTCGACGATGCCGTACGCAGCCGCCTGTTGAAGCTCGCCGGCAAACGAGTCAACAAAGACGGCGTGATCACCATCGAGGCGCGCCGTTTTCGAAGCCAGCATCGCAACCGGGTCGACGCCCGCGAGCGCCTGGCTCGGCTGATCGAACAAGCACATCAGGCGCCGAAGAAGCGCAAGAAGACCCAGCCGAGCCGGGCCGCCAAAGCGCGAATGCGCAGGAAGCAGCAGCGCCGCAAGGAAATCAAGGGCACCCGCCGCAAGCCGCGGCTGGACGATTAGACCGTCCGTGCTACGGGCGAACCAGAGGCTCGAAAAGAGTCCTCAATCGCCTATTGCATCGGGTCTATGGTCTCCACGGCGCCTTCGACCTGCAACATCTGGCCACGTACCTCGCCGGGGGGGTTGTCGGTCGTATGGACGTTGGCGTAGATCAGGCCTTCGCGCATGGCAAAAGCGAGCGCCGCGATGGTGTTGACCGGCCGGCCGATGTTCGGTACGCAGTCCGTGCCCGTGAAATTTTCATTGGTGAGCGTGCCTCGCGCCTGTACGCCGCCGAACGCCAGCGGTCCGGGCGAAAACAGCCCAAAGGCAACCGGCCCGTTCTCACCCGGCAGGGCGCAATGGAAATGAGCGGCGACCACGTGGCTGCCGTCCCGTACCACCAGGTGCACCCGCACCGATCCGAGTTCCAGATCGAAATCAGCCTTTACGACCGCCCGCTCGATCAGTCCCGGCGCCGGTGCGGGAAGCTCCTGCGCCGTTGACAGTTTCGCGGCGAAATGCATGGTGTCTTCGGCGGTGGCGGCCTCCGGAGCCATCATGAAGACGAAGGTTGCGGCGAAGATGGAGTTGAAAAGTGATCGATTGGCCATAGTCCCTCCCGATTTGCCCTTGGTTGCCCAATAAGATTTGCCCTTGCTTGCCCTATATAGGAGCGGCAAGGCCGCAGTTCCCTTTCAGGATTTTGCCTATACTCCCGTTAATCCGCTTTTGCGGAGGCCAAGAGGAGAGAATGGTATGAGGTTCAACTTGAAAGTGATCCTTATTGGGGGATTGCTCATGTACGTGGCACAGTTCGCGCTGGGCATCGCGACCGGGCCGTTGATCCATGAAGGTGTTTTGAAACAGCCCTACCAGGAAAACTCGGAGTTCTGGCGCCCGGAACTGAACCAGGACCCGCCCGACATGGTGTCTTTACTGCCGCGCTGGATCACGACCGGCCTGATCGCGTCGTTCATCCTGGCGGGAATTTTCGACAATATCCGTGGCGGGCTTTCCGGTTCGGTCGCCATACGCGGCGTCAAGTACGGCGTGATCCTGTTCCTGATCAACGCCTGTGTTGCGGCGGGGTGGTCGGGCGTGTTCAACCTGCCGGATGAAATCTGGATCTGGTGGAGCGCGGAGGCTTTGCTGTACTACGTGGTGGGTGGATTCGTGCTCGGCTGGCTTACGGGTAAATTAGCGCCCGAGTGACAAGGGTTCTGCCCACCATCCTGCTCGCCCTCTCGTTGCTGTCGTGCGACGCCGGGCCGAGGCAGGAATTTCACGGCGCCCTGTACTTCGGTCAGGGCGCCTACCTGATGCGCTTCAGCCTGGGCGACGCCAGCCTGTCGATTGCAGGCCACCTGGGCGACACCACCATCCGCCAGATCACCGCACTCGGCGATGAGGACCTGCTGATCGCCGAGACGGCGTCGGTCAAGGGCCGCAGGGTGCCGCGAATCTCGTGGATCGATCCGAGAACGGGGCAGACGGCCGATCTCTATGCGGGCGTGCGCGCTGAGCACCTCGCCAAACCGGGGGTCGTCGTCTATGACGACGGCTCAGACCTGTACGCGGTGCCTCAGCAGTTCGACAGTGACAACGAGATCATTCTCTCCCACCCTCAAAGTCCGCTAATCCGTCTGATGGAAGCTTCCTCCGGCATCCTGCTGATCGAAACTGGCGATGCGGATGCGGCCGTCATCCATTCCTGGGATGCGCGGACCGGCGTGCTGAAAACGCTCGAGGCGTTGGCCGCGACCTGCCGCCTGGTGGGCGCAGTCTGGATTGGCCCGCTCGAGCGCCTGGCGTGCAAACAGCGGGCAGCTCCCGTGGTTGATGCGGAGTACTTGTTGTCCGATCTCGAGGGCAAGGTCGACGGCAGGCTCAAGCTGCCTAAGGACAAGGCGTTCTTCGCCCTCGCACATATCGAAGGCCAAAATGCCCTGGTGCTGCAGGAGACCTGGCGCGGCCTGCTGGGCACCCGCGACAAGCACGCCGTTTGGATGCATGACCTCGATAGTGGGGAAAGCTACCGCTTGGCCAAAAATGTAAACCTAGGTGAATCCGTCGTTTACGTGGAATATTGAATGTTGTTATTAAGGTCCTCAGGCCGATTCGGATCGGTCTTACGGGCTTGATTCATTCACCCGAGCAAACCGTCAAGCGCGTCAATCAGGCGACTGATTTCCTCTTCGCTGGTGTAATGCACGAAAGAGGCTCGCAACACGCCTTCGGCCGGGTCGATGCCGAGCGCCTCCACCAGCCGGTAGGCATAAAAGTTGCCGACACCGACACCCAATCTTTGCTCCGCCAACCTCGCGGCGAGATCTAACGAAGACCTGCCTTCGACCGTGAAGGCGACGGTGGGCGCGCGCTCATCGGCGCGCTTGTGGCCGAACATGCGCACGGCTTTTTGTTCTGCGAAATAATCGAGCAAGGGCTGTAGCAGCCGCGTTTCGTGATCTCTGAATAGTTTTCTCACCGTCGCAGCTTTGTCCGTGACCGGTGCCCGAGGGTCACCGTGCCGGTCGTGCACCGCCTCCATGTAATCCACGACGCCGTTAACGGCGGCGATCTGCGCATGGTCGGGGCCGGCAGGCGTGAAGCGGTAGCCGGGCGTGTGGGCGTTGAAAAAGTGCCCCTGGTAGGGCAGTTCCGCGTTGAGTGCCTCGCGTATGAACAGGGCGCCGAGGTGCGGCCCGTAGACCTTGTATAAGGAGAAAAGATAGACGTCGGCGCCTAAAGCGGCGATGTCGGGCAGCCCGTGCGGGCAAAGTGACACGCCGTCGACCACGGCGATGGCGCCCGCCTCATGGATCATGTCGGTCATCTCGCGCACCGGGTGGATGGTGCCGATGACGTTGGAGCAGTGAGTGAAGGCCACCATGCGCGTGCGACCTCCCAGCAAGTCCTCGAGGTCGACGGGGCGCAGCTCGCCGGAATCGGGGTCGACTTTCCACTCGCGCACCACGATGCCATCGTCCTCCAGGCGGCGCCACACGCCAACGTTGGCCTCGTGATCCTGGTTGGTGACGATGACCTCGTCGCCCGTTTTCAATGACTGTCGCAGGGCCTGGGCCAGCACATAGGTGTTCTGCGAAGTCGACGGCCCGAAGAGCAGTTCGCTCGTCTGGACGTTGAGCCAGGCGGCCATTCGCGCCTTCGCGGCGTCCATCTGGCGGCCGGCTTCCGCCGAAGGGGCGAAGGCGTAGTAGGGCTGGACCTTGGTTTCACGGTAGAAGCGATCGAGCCGTTCGATGACCTGCCCGCAGGCGTACGAGCCGCCGGCGTTCTCGAAATGCGCGAAGCCCTTGAGCGACGGCTCGCTGAAGGCGGGAAACTGCGCGCGTACGAAATCGAGGTCAAGGTTCATGGAAGGGCTCCGCGAGATGATTAATCGTGAAATGATACGCCTTGCAACGATTCTCTCCACGTGGCGAACTGGACGGCTTGCACGTAACCATCAGCTGGCCTGCGAGGAAGAGGTTGTAGAAAAGGGCTCTGCCCCTTTATCACCTTTATCCAAGTTACTATCCTCGCAGCCATGCCATCCTACCGTTCCATTTTCCGCGCCATTTGCTGGACTGTGCTTGTGGTCTGGCTCGCGCTCATGGTGCAGCAAACAGTGAAGCCGCTGCCGCCGGGTGTGAATGTCGCCTCCGCGGCGACGGCGATGCACGAATCGCAGATCGAGTTTCTGTACGACCTCACGACACATGACTCAGTTGGCCGGCCGATTGTCGAACAGCAAATTTTCGACGCCGTGCTCGCCGCTATCGACGGCGCGAACACCTTCATCGTGCTGGACTTCTTTTTGTTCAACGATGACATGGGCGCCGTGGGCGACAATGCCAAAGGCCGGTTGCGGCCGCTCAGCCGCGAGTTGACGGATCGCCTGCTCGCGCGCAAGGCAGCCGTACCTGATCTGCAAGTGCTGTTCATCACCGATCCGATCAACGACTTTTACGGCAGCAGACCATCGCCGCTATTGGCCGAACTTGAACGCAGCGGAGTGCACATTGTTCGCACTGACTTAAAGCGCCTGCGTGCCTCCAATCCCGCCTACACTTCGCTTTGGCTGATGTTCGCGCAATGGTTCGGCAATTCGCCGGGCGGCACGCTGCCGGATCCGTTCCGCGGGGACGGCAAAGTGAGTATCCGCAGCTGGCTGGCGCTCCCCAACTTCAGAGCCAATCATCGCAAGGTCATCGTCGCAGACACGGCCGATGGCGATTGGCTTGGCATCGTGACCTCGGGCAATCCGCACGACGCCAGCAGTTTGCACTCGAACGTGGCGTGGCGCTTTCGCGGTGATCTCGCACAAGCCACGCTCGAAAGCGAGTTGGAAGTGGCGCGATTCTCCGGATGGCAAGGCTCGATTGAAACCGGCAGGCGATCCAAACCGACTGTCAATGCGCCGGCTACGCTCACCGCGAACCACGTGACGGAGGAAGCCATCCGCGAGGGGCTGCTCGGGTCGATCGCAAAGGCGGCATCCGGCGACGAGATCACTCTGGCGATGTTCTACCTTGCGGATCGCACAGTCATCGACGCCTTGCTGGAAGCGAGTCAGCGAGGCGCCCATGTGCGGTTGATCCTCGATCCGAACAAAGACGCGTTCGGGCTGGAGAAGGACGGCGTGCCGAATCGCCCCGTGGCAACCGAACTGATCGAGAAAAGCGGCGGCAAGATCGAAGTGCGCTGGTATCGTACCCAGGGAGAACAGTTTCACACCAAGCTTGTGATGGTCAAAACCGCATCGCAACTCACGGCCAGTCTGGGCTCCGCGAATCTCACGCGCCGCAATCTCGGCAACTACAATCTGGAAGCAAATCTTCAGGTGGCCATTCCCATCGACTCGCAACTTGCCAGGCAATTGAAGGAATATTTCGACTTGCTGTGGCACAACGACCGAGCGAATGGGATCGAGTACACCGCATCGTTTGACGCGCACCGTGCCGAGTCGAAGCAGAAGTACTGGCGTTATCGCATCATGGAGGCGACGGGGCTCGGCACGTTTTAATGGTGCCCCAATCACAATAGCTGCGTTGCCATCGATCTAGCGTGGGCAGTCCGCGCTTTCGGGATCCCGCGAGCCGCGCAGTGAGTTTCGAGGCCAGGGCACTTACCAACGCCGAGCTCACCGCCCGCTACTTGTGCCGCAACTGACCCGGGCCGGGATTTATACTTCAGGAGATGCCGGGTGAAGCATGATCATCGAGCTGTTCAAGGAACGACGTTTGGATTGGGAGACAGATCTCTCCAGCCCGGTTGAGGCGATGGTGCAGGATGCGGAACGGCTGGTGATCGAGCACCAGGGACACGAGGGCGGCTCGGTGCCCGTGCTTGGCCTCGTCAACGGCAACGCGCGGCTGGTGGCGCAGGCGCTGTGCCTGATTTTGGAGCGTTCGCTGGCCCCGGGGCGCCGATTTGTGGAGTGGGGCAGCGGCCTGGGTGGCGCGACCTGCGTGGCCAGCGCACTGGGGTTCGATGCGCTGGGCATCGATATTGTGCCGGAATGGGTCGAGCGCGGACGCCGACTGGCGGCCCAGCACGGACTGTCTGCCCGATTTTCCTGCGACAGCTACTGTCCTGACTGGGCGCTGCGAGTGATCGACGGCAAGGCCGCCGCGCGACAGGCGGTCGACTGGCTCGACGCCGATATCGTCTACGTCTACCCGTGGCCGGCGGAGGTGAGACTTGTCGAGCAAATCTTTCTCGAACTCGCCCGCGACGACGCCCTGCTGCTCTCGACCTACGGCCCCGCCGAGGTGCGCATCCACCGCAAGGCCGACCTCGACGGTCGCGGCGGATACGCCGGGCCCAGTTGCCCTCCATGACCAATCACCCATGCATCGTGGCGCCTGCGGGTGTAGCGTTACGGCACTTTTTCGCGAGGACTCCACATGCCCCACATCCACTTTCAAAGAATGGCTGCGGCCTGGTTCACATTCACCCTGGCATTCGCCAGCGCCCACCTGGCTGCACAGCAACCCACGGCTTCCACCCCCGATTGGGTGGAACGCTCCAACGAGATCGCCTACAAGGTGCTGGAAATGTCGGCGCACTTTGTGCCCGAATTCGCCGGCCAGCAGGGCATCGAAGGATTCGACGAGGAAATTTTCGACCTCAAGCCCAACCTTTATGAGCGCCGGCAAGCGGTCAACGAAGGCAAGCTCGAGTACCTCGCGAAGGAGCGGGCCGAGGAGACCGATCCGCGCGTCCTGCAGGACATCGAGATCATGATCAAGGCGATCCGGGACGAAATGGAATCGAACCGCGTCAACTACGAGCGGGTGCTGCCGTACGGCAACGTCAACGGCCTGATTTTCTACGGCTTCCGCGGGGTGCTCGACAAGCAGGTGCCACCCGAGCGGCAAGCGGCCGCACTGGCGCGCCTGAAAAAGTACACGGGCCTGGCCGAAGGCTACGAGCCGATCACCGAGCTCGCCAAGGAGCGGCTGACCGAGCGCATGGACATCGAAGGCCTGATCAAGCCGTTCGTCGGCGAGGTCGAGCAAGACCTCGAGCGCGCGCCGACCATGCTCGCCGGTCTGCCCGGCCTGTTCGAGGCCACCGAGTTGGAAGGCTGGGAGGAGGAACTCGCGCTCCTCACCGAGCAGTTCACCGAGTACAACCAATGGGTGCGTGAAACCATCCTGCCCAACACGCGGCCCGATGCGGCACTGCCGCGTGAGCTGTATGAGCTGGCGCTCAGGGTGTTCGGCGTCGACGCGGCGCCCGAGGAGCTGATCCGTACCGGCCAGGTGGCCTTCGTCAACATCCGCAACGAGATGATGGCGCTGGCGCCGCTGGTAGCGGCCGACAAGGGTTGGGAGGCAACCGACTACCGTGACGTGATCACGCGCCTGAAGGAAGACCAGGCCCACGGCGATGAGCTGATGAAGGATTATCAAGCTACGATGGCAGAGCTCGACAAGATCATCGAACGGGAGGGCCTGGCGACGCTGCCGAATGAACCGGCGCGCGTGCGCATGGCGAGCCCGGCGGAGACCGCTCAGCAGCCGGCCGCGCACCTCGACGTGCCGCGCCTGATCGGCAACACGGGCGAGTATCCCGAATTCATCGTGCCCAACATTCCACAGAACGAGGACGGTAGCTGGCCGAGCAGCGATTACGCCGTGCGCGCCGGCATGTGGACGCTGTCGGCGCACGAGGCACGGCCCGGGCACGAGATGCAGTTCACCACCATGCTCCGCGGCGGGGTATCGATCGCCAGGGCGACGTTTGCCTTCAACTCGGCCAACGTCGAGGGCTGGGCGCTGTACGCCGAGGCCATCAGTAAGCCCTATATGCCGCTGGACGGTCAGTTGTTTTCACTGCAGGCGCGGTTGCTGCGCGCGGCGCGCATCTGGCTCGATCCCATGCTCAACCTCAACCTGATCACGGCCGAGGAGGCCAAGCGCGTGCTCATGGATGACGTCATGGAGGACGACAGCAACGCACAGAACGAGGTCGAACGCTACACGTATCGCATGCCCGGTCAGGCGACCGCGTATTACTACGGTTACGAAAACCTGCAAGCGCTGCGCGCCCAGACCGAGCTGGAGCTGAAGGACGGGTTCGACCAGAAGGCGTATCACGATTTCATCCTGGCCCAGGGCCTGCTGCCGCCCGAGGTACTCGCCGAGGCCGTCGAGACGGGTTTCATCGCACCGCTGTCATCGGACTGAGGGGCGCATCGAGGGCCTTAGTCGAGTAGCCGATCCAGGTAGGCGAAGGCTTCGTCGGATTCGGTCTGGACCAGCCAGAACAACGCCTGCTCGCGGGCGTCGTGGCGCCGTGCGGTGTCCTCCACCAGCCCGACCAAGGCTTCCACGGCCGCGGGCTCGGTGTGGAAAGACAGCGCCATGATGGCGTCCTCCGCCACCCGTGGGCTGCCGTCCACCTGAGCAATCAGCCAGGCGATGCTGTCGGCCGTCGACACGTCGTCGACCGCGCGAACGTCACCAGCGATGCTTACCGGGCAGCCGCTGCTGAGCGCCCGGATGTCTCGTACGCGGCCGTTCTTTACCTCGACGAAGACCTGCATCGAATCCGAGCCCACCTCGCAGTTTCCGGTCGCTGCGAGGTCATGCTCGCCATGGCCCAGCCGGCAACCGACGGCACCGGTGATCTTGCCGCCGCGAAACTCGTAGCAGCAGGCGTCGCGGCCGCCGGCCCCTGCAGCCACGTCCCAGCGGTACCAGCCGTCGTCGCCCACGGTGATCTCAGCGGCGGCGAGTGGGCCTGCCAATGTCGCACAGAGCAACCACAAGCTGGAGGCGATCCAACCTCGGGGCGCCATCACTCGTCCCCTTCGAGCGCCTGGTCGATGACTTGCCACACTTCTTCACTGCCCATGTTCACCAGGTACTCCAGCAGCATGCGTTTCTCGGAGGCTTCGTTGCTGGCGCGGTACAGCTCAAGCATGGCGGTATCGTTGCCGCTGATCATCAGGCCCTCGATCGCGGCCTCGCGTACGTCCTCGTTGGCTGCTGATCGATAGATCTCGACCAGCGCGGCATCCGCTTGTTCGCTGCCGATGATGCCGAGACCCTCGATGGCCTGCTTTTGCTGCTTGGGGTCGCTGGTCTCAAGCGCCAGTGCCCGCAGGGATTCCAGGTCGCCGGAAATCGCATAGGCCTCGATCAATGCCTCGCTGGCCTCGCCGCCGGTTGAAATGGCCTGGTCGCGCAGCTGGCGCAGCTTGTCGTGCGCGCCCATGACACCCAGCGCTTCCACGGCCTGCGCGAAGGCCTCCTCGTCGTGCGTTTCCAGGGCAAGCTGGTAAACCGATTCCTCGTCGTCGGCGATGATGTAGGCTTCCAGCACGGCATCGCGCACATCATCGTCGCCCTCGGCGAACAGGCTGCGCAACTGTGCCATCGTATCCGGGTTGCCGCCGATGCCGATCATGCGAATGGCCTCTTCCTGCAGATCACCGCTGCTGTTGCGTGCCGTGGCGAGGATCAGTTCCTGTGCCTCGGGGTCCTCGATTTGGCTGAGCACGAACAGCGCCTTCTCCTTGAGTTCGTCGCTGTAGTTGCCTTCCACCACCTTGCGCGCCAAGGGCAGGGCGCGTTCGGGTGGGGCGCTGATGAGCGCCTCGACGGCCGCGATTCTCAGTTTCTCGACATCGGAAGCTTCAGACTGGGCCGGCGCCTGCGTGGCGAAGGCAATGAGGGCGGTGGCCGCCAGAGCCTTGAAGGGAATGGTTCTCGAAAAGGTTTTCATAGCTTCAATTCCTGATTGTTGGGTCCTGTCTTCTGGGATGCCGCCCCGGCCAGTTTGGTTAGTACCACGCTGAACTCGAATTCGAGTTGTGCCTGCACGGTGGCAGCCTCCTGTACCGACAGATCTTCGCTGCCGAGCTCCGCCAACATCGGCTCGAAGGAGCGCAAAACGCGGGCGAGGTCGGGGCGGCCGTTCTGCAGCGCCAGTTCCTGGTAGGCCCTGTTTCGTTCCAACAAGGACGTTGCCAGCGCAGCCCTTTGGCGATCCTCGGCCCCACCGAGGTCGCCAAGACTCATGCGGGCGGAACGCAGATGCGATTCCAAGCCGCGCTGGAATGCCGCCTGCGACCACTCGACGGTGGCGGCCGGGGTCGACTGCACGGACAACTGCGGCCCCGTTTCTTCCCCGCCGGACAGCCACACAGCGATGCCGATCCCCAGCGCCAGCGCCGCGGCCATGCCCGCGCCGAGGGCGAACGACCAGGAATGAAACGAAGCGGCGCGCGGCGCGCGCTCGGAGCCCTCGAGTCGGACCGCGCGCTGAAGACTGCTCTGCAGCCGCTGCTCCAGCCCTGAGGGCATGGCGACGTCGGCCGGTTCGCGGAGCGCGTCGAGATCGCGGGTCAGATCCCGGTAGCGCCTGGCCAGCTCGGCGTCGCTTTCGAGCGCCGCGGCGATCTCGCGCCGCTCGGCGGCCGTCAGGGCGTCGTTGTAATAAAAAAGGATCAGGGTTTCGTCGTTCATCGGGCTTCCCTTGCCAGTGCGGGCATTTCGTTGCGGAGCTTGCGGACGGCGCGGAACAGCGATTGCTTGACCGCGTTGGCGTTCTTGCCGACCGCGGCGGCGATTTCCTTGAGATTCCATTGCTCCAGGTGGCGCAGTACGAAGCACAGCCGTTCGTCATCGGTGAGCATCTGCAGCGCGATATCCAGTTCGGTGTGCAATTCGTCGTGGTAGTGCGACTCGTCGGCGCTGGCAGACGGGTCCTCGAAATCGGCCTCCAAGGGCTCGAACGCCTGCGGACGTTGTTTGCGCAAGGTTGCCAGCGCGGAGTTGACGGCAATGCTGTGGATCCAGGTTTCCAGTTTGGCGCCATGCTGAAACTGCTGACGGTTTTTCCACGCATTCAACAGCGCATCCTGCAGGGCGTCTTCGGCCAACTGCGGATTTCGCGTGATGCGCAGGCAGGCGGAATACCAGCCGTTCGCGCGTGCCGCGATCGCCGCCTGGAAGTCCGCCTGCGTCGGCGTGCTCGTTCTTTTCAACACCGCCACCATCCTCGATGAGATGTCGGAGCCTTGGCTTTGGTTAGCACGCCATCCGGGTGTCATGAAACTCGATGTCCGGCGGATTGTCGCGGTTGACGATGCGCACCCGCTCGGGCGGGAAGTAGGCGACCGTCCAACTGCCGTCGAGGTCCGGGTTCGACTGGCCGGTTGCCGAGAACAGCACGCGCTCCGTACCGCCGTCGGTCACGACGCACCAGGTGGTGGGATAGAACTCGCCCGCGCGCGAGTGGGTGCCCTGGTAGCGGGCGCCGAGGTCGAATTCGCCCTCGATGCAAAAGCGCGTGGTGGCGGCCTGGACCGTTGGTGCAAAGCTGAGTGCAAGCACGCTGACAACGAAAATTCGAATCATATCGGCTACCTGATTTGCCAATGTGTGACTGTACATTGTCGCCGCTTGGACAACGCGCTACATTCGCTCCTTTCGTGCCGATAAAACTGTCGATATGTGGAGTGTGCCGTTCTCCGTCTGGCGAATGATGATCGCCTATGCCCTGATGATGAGCGGCACGGCGCTGACCGTGCTGATCGCCGGGATTATCGGCACCCATTTCGCGCCCAACCCCGGGCTCGCCACCCTGCCGATCGCGCTGGCGGTGATCGGCGTCGCGGCATCGACGCTACCGACCGGCCGGCTGCAGGCACGCTTCGGGCGCCGCGCCGTGTTTCTCGCCTATGGCGGGCTTGCGATGGTGTCCGCTGTGCTGGGGGCGGCGAGCCTTACCAGCGAGACGTTTTTCGGTTACTGCCTGGCCACGTTCATGATGGGTTGGTCCGCGGCGGCGGGCCACCAGTACCGATTCGCGGTGCTGGACCTGGTGCCCGCGCGGCAGGCGCCGCAGGCGACCTCGGTGCTGCTGCTGGGCGGCATCCTGGCCGCCTTCATCGGCCCCGAGATGGCGGTTCGCGGGCGCGATCTGACGGCTACCCAATTTGCCGGGTCGTACCTGCTCCTCACCGTGGGCTACGCCGTGGCCCTGGTCCTGGTCGGGTTTTATCGCGAGCACAGCCACGGCGAGGTCGAGGATCATAGCGACGGGCGCCCGCTGGGCGAGATTCTGAGGAATCCTGTGGTCGTGCTGGCGATCAGCGCGGCCGCGGTGGCCTACGGCGTGATGAGCTTCCTGATGACCGCCACGCCCATCAGCATGCACGAACACGCGGGACACAGCATTGAGGCCACCAAGTGGGTCATCCAGTCGCACATCGTCGGGATGTACCTGCCGTCGTTGTTCTTCGCTTTTCTGTATTCTCGCCTCGGCCCGCGGCGCATGCTGTGGCTGGGGCTCGCAGCGTATGCCGCAACGCTGGCGATCGCGCTGGGCGGCGTCGCTTTCCTTCATTACTGGGCGGCTCTGGTGCTGCTGGGGGTCGGCTGGAATTTCCTGTTCCTCACCGGCACCAACCTGCTGGCACTCGGCCACCGCCGCGCCGAACGCTTCCGTGTGCAATCCTTCAACGACTTTCTCACCTTCTCGGTGCAGGCACTGGTCTCGCTCGGCTCCGGCTGGTTCCTCTTTCACCTCGCCTGGCAGGGGCTGCTGTGGGCCGGGGCGCTGCCGGTCGTGGCGTTCGCCGTGCTGCTCGCCCGCAGCCACGCTTTCGGCTTGCTGGCGGAGGAGCGTCGGCCCCTGGAGACAGGGCCTCAGGTACCATAGCGTGAATTTTTTCGAGGAAGATTTTTATGCCCACTGATCGCCGTCAATTCATCACGATGACCGCCCTTGCCGGCACGGCCCTTGCCATGCCGCCGTTCGCGCTTCCGAACCCGGCGGGAGAATCCGTCAAGCCCGCCTCGACCCCGATGCGCGCCCTGATTCTGGGCGGCACCGGCTTCATCGGC
>Ga0268386_10001519_pt1 | contig 15953 bp, 16 predicted proteins | sample RVTome_15_FD_200260 | JGI IMG/M metagenome (GOLD analysis project Ga0268386, IMG submission 200260) | Soil microbial communities from uranium-contaminated site in the Upper Colorado River Basin, Wyoming, United States - RVT150D86... ...
GCTCTCCGGCAGGTGTCATGCCCAGCTCCGCCCGACGCAGCGAGGCGCCACCCGGCGCCCGCCTGCCATCATCGCGGCGTGGAACGCCTCAGGCACGCACCTCCATCACATCTCGAACCTGTAGCCCCATGCCCGGCACCGTGACGATGTGCCGCGGCTGTGCGGGATCGTCCTCGAGCTTGCGACGTAGTTGAGCGGTGTTCACCCGGCTCACTGGTCGACCCCGGCGTTCACCGTCGCCCGGCTCCCGCATCATGTCGGTGAGCGGCCGGCAGCGAAACGGCCATGGTGAGTCCGCCACCGGGTGCGTCCTCGGCAACGAGCGTGCCGCCCACCCGCCAGGGTCACACCGATGAAGATCACGTCCTGCATGGACCTCTCCAGCTCAGTTGGAGGTGTCAGCCCACGTCGAGGCCGCCGATGCAATGAACGCCATCGCAGAGTCGTCGGGGCCCGACGTCGACGACTCGCTAGCGTCCGCGGTTACCGTTGTGACGGCTTCTTGACGCGGACGGTCCGCGCACACCGGAAGGTCCGGTGTGCAGTCGTACGGGCCAATCTCGGGCAACAGCGAGGACAATGCACCTCATGACCCACGTTGCGACTGCCTCGACCGCCACACCCGAAGGTCCGCTGTCGGCCGGGGACCTGGCCGGCGTCGACGCATGGTGGCGGGCGGCGAACTACCTGTCGGCCGGCCAGATCTACCTGCTCGACAATCCCTTGCTGCGGGAGCCCCTCGCCGCCGAGCACATCAAGCCTCGGCTACTGGGACACTGGGGCACCACCCCGGGACTCAACTTCGTCTACGCGCACCTCAATAGGGCGATCGTGCTCCGTGACCTTCACACCGTGTATGTCTGCGGGCCTGGGCACGGGGGGCCGGGCATGGTCGCGAACGCGTGGCTCGACGGTACCTACAGCGAGCTCTTCTCTCATGTCGGGACCGACGCCGACGGCATCCGGGAGCTGTTCCGGCAGTTCTCGTTCCCGGGTGGCATACCCAGCCATGCGGCTCCGGAGACTCCTGGCTCGATCCACGAGGGAGGTGAACTCGGCTACGCCCTCTCCCACGCCTACGGTGTCGCGTTCGACAATCCCGACCTGCTGGTCGCGTGCGTCATCGGCGACGGCGAGGCCGAGACCGGACCGCTCGCCACCGGCTGGCACGGCAACAAGTTCCTCGATCCGGTGAATGACGGCACGGTCCTGCCGATTCTCCACCTCAACGGTTACAAGATCGCCAACCCGACCGTGCTCGCCCGGATCGACGAGGACGAGCTCCTCGACCTGATGCGCGGCTACGGCCACAACCCGTATGTCGTCGCAGGGGGGTTCGACGGCGAAGATCCGGCCATCGTCCATCAGCGGATGGCCGCCACGATGGACGCGGCGCTGGACGAGATCGCGACCATCCGCCGGCAGGCCACCGAGGGCATGCTGGACGGTGCGCCGCGCTGGCCGATGATCGTGCTGCGGACACCGAAGGGCTGGACCGGGCCGCGCGAGGTCGACGGCGTCGCCGTCGAGGGCACCCAGCGTTCCCACCAGGTCCCGCTCGCCGGCGTCCGCGACAACGCCGAGCACCTGACGATGCTCGACGAGTGGTTGCGTTCCTACCGGCCGGAGGAGTTGTTCGGCGACGACGGCCTCGACCCTGACATCGCAGCGCTCGCTCCAGTGGGCGACCGGAGGATGAGCGCCAGCCCGCACGCGAACGGTGGCCTGCTGCTGAAGGACCTTCGGCTGCCCGACTTCCGCGACTTCGCCGTCGACGTCCCGGCGCCGGGACGTGCGACGGCGGAGGCCACCCGCGTCCTCGGCCGATGGCTCGCCGAGGTCATCGCCGCCAACCCGGACACCTTCCGCCTCTTCGGCCCCGACGAAACCGAGTCGAACCGGCTCGGCGCTGTCTACGAGTACACAGCGAAGGTGTGGCAGGCGAAGATCCTCGACACCGACGAGCACCTGGCCCGGTCCGGCCGGGTCATGGAGGTACTGAGCGAGCACCAGTGCCAGGGCTGGCTCGAGGGCTACCTGCTCAGCGGCCGGCACGGCCTGTTCAGCTGCTACGAGGCGTTCATCCACATCGTCGACTCGATGTTCAACCAGCACGCGAAGTGGATCGACGCGACACGGCACATCCCGTGGCGCCGACCGGTCGCCTCGCTCAACTACCTGCTCACCTCGCATGTCTGGCGGCAGGACCACAACGGCTTCTCCCACCAGGACCCGGGCTTCATCGACCACGTGGTCAACAAGAAGGCCGACGTGATCCGGGTCTACCTGCCGCCGGACGCCAACACCCTGCTGTCCACGGCAGACCACTGCCTGCGGTCGCGCAACTTCGTCAACGTCATCGTCGCCGGCAAGCAGCTGGAGCACCAGTGGCTGTCGATGGAGGAGGCCGTGGCCCACTGCACCCGCGGCATCGGCATCTGGACCTGGGCCGGAACGGAACAGGACGGCGATCCCGATGTCGTGCTGGCCTGCGCCGGAGACGTCCCGACGCTCGAGACGCTCGCGGCCGCCGACCTGCTCCGCCGGAATCTCCCGGACCTGAAGGTGCGCGTGATCAACGTCGTCGACCTCATGCGCCTGCAGGACGAGAGAGAGCACCCGCACGGTCTGTCCGATCGCGACTTCGACACGTTGTTCACCGTGGACAAGCCCGTGGTGTTCGCCTACCACGGCTACCCGTGGCTCATCCACCGGCTCACCTACCGGCGGACCAACCACGACAACATCCACGTCCGCGGGTACAAGGAGATGGGCACCACGACAACGCCGTTCGACATGGTGATGCTCAACGACCTCGACCGGTACCACCTGGTGATGGACGTCATCGACCGAGTGCCCTCGCTGGGATCGAACGCCGCCGCTCTCCGACAGCACATGGGCGACACGCGCCTGCGCGCCCGGCAGTACACGCGGGAGTTCGGCGAGGACGCGCCGGAGATCAAGGACTGGGCCTGGCCGGATGATCAATGAGGTCGGCCCGCCTGACGCACAGATCGCGAGGTTTGCGGGGCCTGTGGAACGGTTACATGATCCCTGCACTCACCCGTGATAAGGAGCAGACATGACTGCGGCAGGCATCATCAGCGCGATCGTGATCGGTGCGATCATCGGCGTTCTCGCTCGGCTCGTCCTTCCTGGTCGCCAGGCGATCGGCATCCTCCTCACCATCGTCATCGGCATCCTCGGTGCCCTGATCGGCACGTGGCTCGCCCAGCAGGTCGGAGTCGCGACCACCGACGGCATCGACTGGATCGAGATCCTGTTCCAGATCGGCGTCGCCGCCGTGGGAATCGCCCTGGTCAGTGGCTTCAGCAGTCGCAGGACCGTCTGACGACGACGTCCGGCGGGCGCGCTGGCAGGCACAGCTGCTGGCGCGCCCGGACGCGTCCGCGACCGTTGTGGACGTGGTCCGCCACCTGATCGGCCTCCAGGCGCAGATCCCGTCCGCCGCCGCACTGGCCGTCCGCGCCCGGACCGTCGGACTCACCGAGTCCGACGTCGACCGGGCGATGGTCCCGACCGGCCCGCTGGTCCGCACCTGGCTGATGCGCTCGACCTTGCACGTGGTCCACGTCGACGACCTCGATTGGCTACTGCCGCTGCTGGGTCCCGCGATGGTCCGGAAGGGATCGCGCCGCTACGACCAGCTCGGCCTGGACGCGGAGACTCTCAGCCGGTCGGTCGACGTGCTCGGTCGTCTGCTCGCCGCCGGGGCGGAGACTCGTCCGGACGTGTTCGCCGGCCTGGCCCGGCACGGCATCGACCCGGCCGGGCAGCGTGGGATCCACGTCGTCGCGCATGCGGCCATGCGGGGGCTGCTGTGCTTCGGCCCGGACCGTGGCCGTGACCAGACGTGGATGCTGCGTCCTCCCGGCACCGGGCCGGATCTCGACCGTGACCAGGCCCTGGCCGAGCTCGCCCGGCGCTACCGCAACGGATACGGCCGAAGCGATCCGCCCGGACTCGCATCGTGGTCGGGCCTGACCGTGGCCGACGCGAGAGCGGCGTGGCGGTCGTCGGACCGGGCCGATGCCAGCGGGGTGGCCTCCGCCCAGCGGCACGGCCGGCCGGTCGTCCGGCTCCTTCCGCATTTCGACCCGTACCTCCTCGGCTACGCGAACCGGGACGCCGCCGTCCCGGCCGAGCACGGAACGAAGGTCTGGACAGGTGGCGGCTACGTGTTGCCAACGGTCGTCGCCGACGGCCGAGCCGTCGGCACCTGGTCCGGCGCACGTCGTGGTCACCGCCTGGAGGTGTCCGTCGCTCCGTTCGCGGCACCCTGGGACGACGCCGTCCGCACCGGCATCGAGTCCGAGCTCGAGGACATCGGGCGGTTCGCCGCCCTCGACATTCGCATCGCCGGTGAGCGCCCCTAGCCTGTCTGCTCAGTCGACCGGACTGGCGGGCCACCGGCTTGCGCCCAACTCGCGGGAGATCGTCCGGGCCGTCGACCGCACCGCGTCGACGACGCCGTCGTTCACCGGCCATTCGTTCGACGGAACCACCACGCCGACGGCTCCGACCGCCAGCCCGGTCGCGTCGAACACCGCCGCCGCCGCACCGCATTCACCCAGGACGGCCTCGTCGCTCTCGAGTGCGATTCCGCTCGTGCCCACCTGGTCGAGTTGCGCGGCCAGCAGAGCGGGATCGGTGACGGTCTCACCGGTCATGCTGCGAAGGGCCGGTCCGTCCAACAGGCGCTTCGCGTCGTCCGGAAGGAACGCCAGCAGCGCCTTGCCCAATGCGCTGGCATGGGCCGGGATCACGATGCCGACCTCGGGCATCTGCCGACTGCCGTCCGGCCGTGGCTCGTGGTGGATGATCACGACGTCGTCGCCCAGCAGGACCCCGGTGCGGACCGCGAATCCACTCCGCCGCGCCAGTTCCTCGGACCAGGTCACGGCCCGCGATCGCAGCTCCAACGTGTCGAGATAGACGTTGCCCAGACGCAGGACGGCCGGACCGAGCTGATAGCGGCCCGATCCCCGCTCCTGCGTCACCATGCCGTGGTCGACGAGCGTCCGGATGATGCCGTGGACGGTCGACGGCGGTAGCTCGAGCCGAGCGGCGAGCTCGGACAGGCTCATCCGCCGGGCACCCTGCAGTGCGGCCAGGATCCGGATCGCCCGGTCGACCGACTGGATCACCGCAGACCTCGAAACACGTCGCCTCAACCCCTTGCGCCTAGTGAAACACAGTCGTAATGTTCAGACACCATTCGACATTACCGAACGATGTTCGGTATGGCCTGGAGGTCCGGACATGGAAGGACTACGGACACCGCAGAAGCTCGTGGCCGAGGTGATCGGGACGGCGTTCCTGGTCTTCGTGGGTGTCGGCTCGGTGCCGGCCACGTTGATCGTCAACGGCGACAGCCCGTTCACGATGGCCGACCTGGGTATCATCTCGTTCGCCTTCGGCACGATCGTCATCGCGACGGTGTACGCCCTCGGGCACGTGTCGGGCAACCACATCAACCCCGCCATCACCCTCGGGCTCGCCGTCACCGGGAAGTTCCCCTGGTCGCAGGTCCCCGCGTACATCGGCGCACAGCTCGTCGGTGCGGTTCTCGGTGCCGTCGCCATCATCGGCGTTCTCGGTCAACGGGCCAGCGACGTAGGCCTCGGTGTGGCCGCCTACGGTGCGGACGTCGGCGCCGGACAGGCGTTCGTCGCTGAGTTCGTGGGCACGTTCATCCTCGTGTTCACGGTCTTCGGGGTGATCCACAAGGCTGCTGCGCCGGGCTTCGCCGGCGTCGCGATCGGGTTCGTCGTCTTCGCCGCGATCATCCCCGTCGCCCCGGCCACGGGTGCGTCGATCAACCCGGCCCGCACGCTCGGCCCGATGTTCGTCCAGCAACTCTGGGGCGGCGAGGTCGAGTGGAGCCAGGCGCCGGTCTACCTCGCCGCCGAGATCTGTGCTGGCATTGCTGCAGCACTGATCTACGTGGCCATGACCCGTACGCCGGAGGTACCGGAGACCATCCCCGCTGCGGCCGCACCGGCGCCGACCACCTCGACGTCCGTCTGATCACGCCGGAGGACACCATGAAGAAGCTCGTCAACGACCCGGCCGACGTCGTCACAGAGGCGCTGCACGGTATCGCAGCAGCACACCCTGACCTCCGTGTCGACCACCCCAACAAGATCGTCTATCGCGGCGACTCGCCGGTGTCCGGCAAGGTCGGGCTGATCTCCGGTGGTGGCTCCGGCCACGAGCCGCTGCACGGCGGCTTCGTCGGCCAGGGCATGCTCGACGCCGCCTGTGCCGGCGAGGTCTTCACCTCGCCGGTTCCCGACCAGATGCTCGAGGCCACCAAGAACGTCGACGGCGGTGCCGGCGTCCTGCACGTCGTCAAGAACTACACCGGCGACGTCATGAACTTCGAGATGGCAGCCGAACTGGCCGCCGCGGAGACCGGTGTCGAGGTCGTCTCGGTCGTCACCGACGACGACGTCGCCGTACAGGACAGCCTCTACACCGCCGGCCGCAGGGGCGTCGGCGTCACCGTGCTCCTGGAGAAGATCGCCGGTGCCGCTGCCGAACAGGGCCGGTCGCTGCCGGAGGTGGCCGACGTCGCGAAGCGGGTCGCCGCGAACGGACGCAGCATGGGCATGGCGCTCACGTCGTGCACCGTTCCGGCCGCGGGCAAGCCGACGTTCGAGCTCGGCGAGGACGAGATGGAGATCGGCATCGGCATCCACGGCGAGCCGGGCCGTAGGCGACTCCCCCTCGCCCCCGCCCGCACCATCGCCGAGCTCCTGGTCGAGCCGATCGTCTCCGACCTGCCCTTCGCCGGCGGCGATGCCGTGATCGCGTTCGTCAACGGCATGGGCGGGACACCGCTGATCGAGCTCTACGTCATGTACAACGAGGTGGCCTCCATCCTGCGTGGGCACGGCATCGAGCTCGCCCGCTCGCTGGTCGGGCCGTACATCACCTCCCTGGACATGGCCGGGTGCTCCGTGACGCTGCTCAGGGTCACCGATGATCTGCTCGCCCTCTGGGATGCTCCGGTCAGGACGCCGGCGCTGAGGTGGGGAGCCTGACCATGTCCGATGCCGTCACCCTCGAAGGCCTGCTGGCCTGGGTTCGTGGGTTCGCTGCGCTGATCGGGGAGAACAAGGCGCAGCTGACCCAGCTCGATGCCGCGATCGGCGACGCCGACCACGGCACGAACATGGACCGGGGGATGACGGCGGTGCTCGCGGTGCTGGACGACGGCGACCCGCCGGCCAGCGCCGCGGCGCTGTTCAAGCAGGTCGGCATGACCCTCGTGAGCACAGTGGGCGGAGCCAGCGGACCGCTGTACGGCACGTTCTTCCTCCGCTTCGCCACAGCGGCCGGCGAGGGCTCCGAGCTCGACCCGAAGGGGTTCGCCGCCGCCCTGCGGGCCGGTCTGGACGGCATCGTCGCGCGCGGCAAGGCCGAAGCCGGCGACAAGACGATGTACGACGCCCTGGCACCTGCCGTCGCCGCCCTCGACGACGCGCTCGAGGGCGGCGAGGATCTCGACGCGGCGTTACGCGCGGCGCGCGACGCGGCCGAGGCCGGCCGGGACGCCACGATCCCCATGCTGGCGCGGAAGGGGCGGGCCTCGTATCTCGGCGAGCGCAGCGTCGGGCACCAGGACCCGGGGGCGACCAGCGTGGCACTGCTGGTTCGCACCGCCGCGGATGCCGTGAGCTGACGGACGACGCCATGGTCGGAATCGTCGTCGTCTCCCACAGCCGGGCACTGGCTCGCGCGGCCGTGGCGTTGGCAGGGGAGATGCTCCACGGCCGGACCGTGCGCACGGCCGTGGCCGCCGGTCTCGACGACACGACGTTCGGCACCGACGCCGTGCGGGTCAGGGAGGCGATCGAGGAGGTCGACGGTCCCGACGGTGTGCTGGTGCTGATGGACCTCGGCAGCGCCGTACTGTCCGCGGAGCTCGCGCTGGACCTTCTCGACCCCGACGTCGCCGCCCGGGCTCGGCTGTGCGCGGCGCCCGTGGTCGAGGGCCTCGTCGCGGCGACGGTCGCCGCGGCCGGGGGTGCCACGCTCGACGAAGTCGAGTCCGAGGCAGCCGCAGCGCTGGCCGGCAAGCAGTCGCACCTGCAGACCCCCGTCGCCGCCGTGCAGGCGGACGCCGCCGACGAAGCGCCCGATGCCAGCGCGGTTTTCGTCGTCACGAATGTGCATGGTCTGCACGCACGGCCGGCGGCACGGCTGGTGGCCGAGGTGCGAACCCTGGACGCACGGGTGCGACTACGCAACCTCACGACCGGTTCGGCTGCCGTGCCCGGGTCGAGTCTGAGCCGGGTGGCCACTCTCGGAGCGCTGTCCGGCCACCGGGTCGAGGTCGCCGCCACCGGCAGCCAGGCGAAGGAGGCGGTCGAACACATCGTCTCCCTCGCTGCCCGCCGGTTCGACGAACCGGGCGCCTCGGTACCCGCCCCGACCGCCGTGGCACCGGCGGGGCACGGTCCACTCGCGGCGTCGCCCGGCATCGCGGTCGGGCCGTCCTGGCAGCCGCGCCATGTCGAGACCGACGTGGCGCCGGAGGAGGGTCCGGCCGGCGACCCGGTCGCGGAGTGGAGACGGATCCGCGGTGCGGTGGCGGCCGTTCGTCGTGAGACGGTCCGCACGCGGGCGCTGACGGCACGGGAGGTCGGTGAGTCGGAGGCCGGAATCTTCGACGCGCACCTGATGCTTCTCGACGACGCCGAACTTCTCGACGACATCCGCAGCCGCATCGAGGCAGGAGCCGGTGCCCCTCGTGCCTGGGACGATGTACTGACGGCGACCGAGCAGTCCCTCGAGCGCCTGGACGACGAGTACCTCCGAGCGCGTGCAGCCGACGTTCGGGCGCTGCGCGATCGAGTGCTGCTGGCCATGCTCGGCCGGACGCCCACCTTCGAGGTCCGCCCTGGTGTCCTTGTGGCCGCCGACCTCACCCCGGCACAGGCGGCGGCACTCGACCGCGACACCGTGGCCGGCATCGTGCTCGCGTACGGAAGCCCGACCGCGCACAGCGCGGTTCTGGCCCGGTCCCGGGGCATCCCGGCGGTGGTCGGCGCCGGTCCGGGTGTGCTCGCGACGCCGGACGGGACGACGGTCGCCCTGGACGGCGAGACCGGTGAGCTCGTCATCGACCCCGATGCCGAGACGCTGGTGACGATCAAGGCTCGGGCCACCGAACGCGACCGCTACGTAGACATGGCCATGTCGGCCGCTCATCTGCCCGCCGTCACCCGCGACGGCTGGACGGTCCACGTCGCCGCGAACGTCGCCGACCCGGCGGAGGCCGCGCTGGCGACCGAGCACGGCGCCGACCTCGCCGGCCTGATCCGCACCGAGTTCCTCTTCCTGGGCCGCGAGTCCGCACCGACCGTCGCCGAGCAGGAGGTCGCGTACCGGGCCGTGGCCGAACGCCTCGACGGGCGACGGGCCGTCTTCCGGACCCTGGACGTCGGAGGCGACAAGTCACTGCCGTACGTCGACGTGCCCGCCGAGGCGAACCCCTTCCTCGGCCTCCGCGGCATCCGCCTCGCCCTGGCCCGACCTGACCTCCTGCGCGACCAGCTGCTGGCCATCTGCCGGGTCGCGGCCGACCACCCGGTCAGCGTGATGATCCCGATGGTGAGCGACGTCGGCGAGGTCCTGGCCGTTCGCCGGATGCTCGAGGACGTCACGGGTGGGCGCGACGTGCCTGCCGGCGTCGAGTTCGGAGCCATGGTCGAGGTTCCGGCCGCCGCGTTGAAGGCGGCGGCATTCGTCCCACACGTCGACTTCCTGAGCATCGGCACCAACGACCTGACCCAGTACACGTTGGCGGCGGAGCGCGGAAACGCGTCCGTGGCAGCCGTCGCCGACCCGCTCGACCCGTCCGTGCTCCGCCTGATCGACACCGTGTGCCGGGCCGCCGGCAGCACGGTGAGGGTGGCCGTCTGTGGCGAGGTGGCATCCGAGCCCGCCGCCGTACCGCTACTTCTGGGCCTGGGCGTGAACGAGTTGAGCGTCGCACCGTTCGCCGTGCCTCTGGTCAAGCAGGCGGTGCGTACAGCCGACATGGAAGCGTGCCGGGCGCTCGCCGGGGCCGCGCTCGAGCTGGCTTCCGCCGCCGAGGTCCGGTCTCTGATCTCCTGAGCACCCGCGTCGCGTCGCGCCATGGTTCGGCTGGCTCCTCCACCCTACGGTGGGCCCGTGCTCCATCACTGCGCCGTGGGTGTCGTCGCCGCGCTGGGACTGGTCGGGTGTGCGGCCGTCGGAGGGACGCAGGCGGACAGCCAGGGACCTCGCGGAGGCCCGGCGGACGGGTCGCCGACGGTCAGCCCATCGCCAACAGCCCGAGCGTGCGACGAACCCTGCTACGGGGAGCCCGAGGAGGTCGGCAGGCTGTCCTCCGACGTCGTCGTCGAGGTGAGCGGGGTGGCGGCGAGCCGCACCACATCCGGCGTGTACTACGTGGTCAGCGACGAACCCGGCACCGACGAGGTGGTTGCCGTCCGGGCCGACGGCACGCTCGTCGGCAGGATCGGTGTCGACGGGATGTCGGCGGAGAACGCCGAGGCGTTGGCCGTCGGACCCTGTGGGCCGAGCGGCTCCGGACAGTGCGTCTTCGTCGGCGACATCGGCGACCACGTGGGCAGGGCGGACGTCGTCGTCTACCGGTTCCCGGAGCCCGACCTGACGGCACCGACGGAGAACGCGGTTGCAGCTGACGCCGTGCGATACTCCTATCCGGACGCGCCGACGGATGCCGAGGCCATGATCGTCGACGACTCCGGTCGGCCGTTGATCGTCAGCAAGGCTGCCTTCGACGAGGCGTCCGCCACCACCGGTCCGACGCGCCTCTATCGCGGCGATCCCGACGGCGGCGTCCTCGAGCTGCTCGGCGAGGTCGACCTGCCCGACCCCGATCGACCTGTGTTCACCGGCATCGTCGGCAACGTCGTCACCGATGCGTCGTCCACGGACGGCCGGGTGCTGCTGCGCACCTACGACCAGGTGGTCGAGTACGTGGCACCCGAGGCGGAGGCGGACCTCGGAGGGTTCCCCGGCTGGCCGCTCCGCCGGGTTCCGGCACCGATCCAGATCCAGTCCGAGGCGGTCGGGTACCGGCTGGACGCCTGCGGCTACGTCACGATCTCCGAGTTCACCGGGTCGATCGCCGCGGTGGGCTGTCGCCCGTCGTGAGCCGAACGGCGGATGGTCCGTCACAGGCCCCAGAAGGTGCCGCGCAGGCCGGCGGCACGGAAGTAGTCGGCAGCCTGCACCGGTTCGCGCCGCCGGTACCCGCGGTCGAGGCGGCCGTCGTACCAGTGCTGCGCGAGCCGCCAGAGCGTCGCCAGGTCCATGACGTACCCGCGCGCATTCCCCGACGCCGCAATCCAGCTGTCGACGCAGGTGTCAGAGCAGAACAGCCGTTGGTTGCTGCAGGTGCGGACGACGTCGTCCCACATCTGCGCAGCCGGCACCAGGAAATGGGCGACCTCGCGACCCTCCGGCGGCACGGAGCGGCTGACGATCCAGGCGAGGGCCGCGCCGCAGCCAGGGCAGCGCGTGGACACCAGGACCTCCGGGTCGTCCGGAAGGACCTGGGGAAGCGCGAAGGAGTCCCACGCACAACCACCCCACCACAGCGTCTCGCGGCCCATGACGGCGAACCCGAGCGGAACCGACGAGAACGGATGCGCCATGACGATGTCGCCGGAGTCGTCGAGGACCAGGTGCCGGCCGTCGGCGAGCCGGCGCAGGCCCGCACGGACGGCGTCGGCGTCCAGGCCGAGCTCTGCTGCGAGTGTCGCGGCCGCGGGTGCCCGACCTGTGATCGCGAATGTCCGGTAGACCTCCAGCCGCACGTCCTCGTCGGCTGATTCGAGATCGTCCACAACCGCAGTATCCGTGGCAACGGCTCATGTGGTGGCGGTCCGTGCGCGGCTGTCCCGCCGGTCGCGAAGATCGTTGTGCAGGAACCCGCCGCTCAGCGCCCTGCTGGAGCTTGCACGACGATCTTCACGAGACCGGAGCCCACCTGCCCGGGCCGGTGCAGGGGACGCGACGTCGTGCCAGCACGCGGCTATGTGACCCACGTCACAGGGCTGCACCAATCCGAACGCTCCGCGGCGCCGAATGACGAACATGGATCCGCAGTCTCCCCCGCCTGCTGGACCACGCGCCGCACCGTGGCACAAGGTCGTCGTCGACACCATCCGGCTGTCGAGGCAACGGCGACGGGAACATGGCGACGTCTTCATCGCGCCACAGCGCGGCATGCCCGCCGATCCACAGCGCGGCCGACGAGGGTGGATCGCCGTTCTGATCGCCGCGGCCGGTCTGCTCAGCGGCGCCCTGCTTGCGACCGTGGCCGCCATCGGACCGGATGATGCCACCCCGGGGACGGCGGCGCCCCCGACCTCGCCCCGAGCCTTCGTCGACACGTCGGGGCTGCCCAGCAGGCCGACCACGGAATCGAGCCGGGCTGGGCCCGACCGCACAGCGTCCTTGGGACGTGCGGCAGCCGGGAGCGAGATCGCCGAGCGGACCGACATCGACGTGTCACCCGCCGCCGGCGCCATCCTTCGGGAGGGCGCGGTCGACGGTCGGGTCCTCATCGTCCTGGCCGCCCTGGCGACGGAGGGATATCTGACTGCGGTCGACGTCGCACCCGCCGCCCTTGGCGGTACGCCGGAACTGGAACTGGGCGTGGCCGACGTGGACGTGGTCCTGGACTGGCTCGACCAGCAGCCACGGGTACGGCCGGACCACCTGCAGGTTCGCCGCCAGTCCTCCGTCGCGTACCTCCGACTCGCCTACCGCGCCCCCGAACCCGCCGGACTCTTCCCCTCCTGACCCATGCACCGGACACACCCCTGGGAGACACAGTGATCCGTTCCGCCGTCCGCGCCGTCGTGGTCATCCTCGGCCTCGTCGCAACCTCGACCACCGTGAACCTTCCAGCACAGGCAGCGCCTGCGCTGGGCTGGATCCGGCTCGCCCACCTGTCGCCGGACACTCCGGAGGTCGACGTCTACCTGTCGTCGTTCGGAGACGCCGACGACCCGACGGTCCTGCGTGGAGTCGGATACGGCATGTTCTCGCCGTACCAACAGGTGCCCGAAGGCTCCTACACCGTCGCGATGCGCCTCGCCGGCGCGCCGGCGAACGAGCCGGCCGTCCTGTCCACGACCGTCCAGGTCCTCGCCGACTCAGCAGCCACCGTCGCCGGAATGGGCCAGAATGCCGATCTCCGCCTGGTGACGCTCACCGACGACCTCGACGCCCCTGCTGCCGGGCAGAGCAAGGTCCGCGTCATCCACGCGGCGATGACCTCGCCGGAGGTCGACACGGTCACCCTCGGCGACATCGCGCTGGGCTCGGATCTCGAGTTCACCGCGGCCACCGACTACCGCGGCGTGCCGGCTGGCGCCGCCGTTGTCCGGGTCGAATCCCCCGGCCCGACCGCCGAACAGACCCTGGAGCTGAGCGGGGGGAGCACGTACACCGTCGTCGTCCGAGACCTGTCCGGCGGGCTCGGAATCGTCTCGATCCTCGACTTTGCCGCAGCGCGGCAGATCCCGTCCGGCGGCGTCGACGCAGGACTGGGGGGTTCGATCGGGACGCCGTCCAACGCTTCGTGGCGGCCCATCGGTCTCGCGGTGCTCGCGGTCGGACTGTTCGGCCTGCTCGCTGCGCGTCGGCCGCGGCGTTCAATGGAGCGCTGAGTGCTACCTCGCCCGCGGGCCGCGACCGCACGGCACCGTCGGCGTCGGACCAGATGGCGTGCCTGGCCGGTCGCCATGGTGGCGCTCGGATCGGTGCTGATGCTCCTGCCTGCCGGCGCGGTCCTCGACGCGGACGACGGTGACCGGTCACGCGGTCCGGCGACGGTCGCAGCCGTCAGTGCGACCGGCGACGTCGTCCGGCCGGGTGCCCTGTTCGCCGAAAGGGCGGCGATCCGTGCCGATCCCGTGCGGGTCGTGATCGACGCCATCGGGGTCTCGGCCGCCGTGGCTGCAGTCGGCCTGGAACCCGACGGCACCCTCTCGCCGCCGCGCGACCCGTCGACGGTGGGATGGCACTCCGGCAGCCGCATCCCCGGAGACCGTGGCCCTGCCGTCATGGTGGGGCACGTGGACTCTGCCCACGGTCCCGCTGTCTTCACTGGCCTCGACAACCTCGAGGTCGGAGACGTGATCGACGTCGAGAGCGGCGACGGGGGCATCGTGTCGTTCGCGGTCTCCTCGGTGACCCGCCATCCGAAGCACGCGTTTCCCACCGACGCCGTCTACGGGCCGACCCCCGACTCCGAGTTGCACCTGATCACCTGCGGCGGTTCCTTCGACCGGGAGACCGGCTACGCCGACAACGTCGTGGTCACGGCAACCGCGGTCGGCTGACAGCCCGCGCCGCAGCGTAGGCTCGATGGCATGTGCCGCAGCATCAAGACACTCCGAGAGCCCTACACCGAGCACGTCAGCGACACCGACGTCCGAGCGGCCGCGCTCCAGTACGTCCGCAAGATCAGCGGCTTCCATGCACCGGCGGCGCACAATGCCGACGCGTTCGGCCGCGCCGTCGACTCCGTCGCCGCCGCGACCCAGGCCCTGCTCGACCAACTCGAGGTGAGGGGTTCGGCTCGCGCGCGTGCGTGACGCTTCGGCGGCACGGTCCCGGCGCCGGAACCGTCCGCTGCCGGTCGCTCTCATACGTCGTCGAGGACGGCGTCGACGACCACCGGTCGGTGGTCCGACGCGTGGGTAGGTTGTACTCGCGCCGACCCGACGGCGACGCCGTCGCCGACCATCACGTAGTCGATGCGCCGCCGGGGGCTGACCGCGTCGAAGGTGAACCCGTTGCCGACCCCGGCCACGGCCCACGCATCGGACATGACGTCGCTCAGGCGGACGACCTCCGGCGATGACGGGCCGGCATTGAGGTCACCCAGCAGGACGACCGGTGCCGGCCCGTCCCTCACTGCGTCGACGATCGCTGCGGCCTGTTCGAGACGCTCGACCTGCGACCCGTACTCGAGATGTGTGTTGAGCACGCGGAGAAGGCGACCGTCGACGTCGAGGCTGACATCGAGCAACCCCCGCTGTTCGCCGCCCAGCGGGCGCACCAGCAGTGTGTGGACGCTCTGCCGGATCGGGAAGCCCGACAGAGTCGCCATGCCGTACTGCCGACGCGGAGCGTCTGGCGCCGGCGGATCGACGTCGACGTTGGCGCCGTACGCGGCGTGCACGCCCAGCCGTCCGGCGAGCCACGCGGGCTGATCAACGAACCCGCTGCGTGCCCCCCAGTTCCGGTCGACCTCCTGCAGGCAGACGACGTCGGCCCCGGTCTCGTCGATGACCGAGGCGACACGCTCCAGGTCGAGGAGACCGTCGGCGCCGACGCCGTGGTGGATGTTGAACGTCATCAGCCGAAGCGCTGGAGCCACAGCCGCCTCCTGTCGGGACGCGGCCACGGCTCGCGGCCGAACCCCGTCGTATCGTCGCCGGCATGTCGGGCGCCACCGGCGCGACCCCGAACCGGACCCGCCCACGGAGGCGAGCGCCCTGGTCCGCCTTCGTCGTCCTGTTCCTGCTGTGGATCGTCGCCAGCCTGGTCCTCCTGCTGTGGGCCGCCGAACCTACCCTCACCTTCCTCGGTGACGTCGCCACCGCCGAGGAACGCGCGCTGCGCGAGTCCAGGCTCACCTGTGCCTTCGTGGGGTCGACGGTGCTCGCGGTGGCCGGCCTGGCCCTGGGGATCGGCGGCCGCAGACCAGGGTGGGCCGTCGTCTTCGTGGTGGCGCTGCTCGTCGTCGGCGCCGCGTGGATCGCGGAGACGGCGCAGGGCGCTGCGCCGCCGGCCGACGATGATCTCGTGCCGTGCGTCGAGCACAGCGGCGGTGGCAACCGCTGCCCCGGCGGCTGACGGCGCTCAGCGTATGGGACGGAAGC
>Ga0268386_10001520_pt1 | contig 15945 bp, 13 predicted proteins | sample RVTome_15_FD_200260 | JGI IMG/M metagenome (GOLD analysis project Ga0268386, IMG submission 200260) | Soil microbial communities from uranium-contaminated site in the Upper Colorado River Basin, Wyoming, United States - RVT150D86... ...
AGGGGCAACATGGTTGAAGGTGTTTCTGCCATAGTGTAATTAGTTAATGGCCGGATCTGCCTGGCTCAAAAAACCGGTCCAGGCATATCTTTTCCGAATGTTCAAATATTCGACCTGAGACTCAAAGTAATATGCCTCTCTTTCAAAGCTAATATTGCGATATGCTTTTTCAAAATTACGGTACTGGAAAAGTCGCACCATGAACTCCAGAAAATACCATAAATAGAACGGTACTATAAAAGTTTCAATCTGCTGTTTTAAATGGATCTTTTCGTGAGTAATCAGTTGCTCGGTAATCTCAGTTTCTTTCCCGATCAGCACAAAGGGAAAAAGGCACATTCCTTTGGCAAATCCAAATGACAGTATTTTAACCAGACCCGTTCTTATGATCATAGGGTGATATTACTTTGGTCAACTGCAAAATGCAACTAATAACTGGTAATCTCCACCAGAAGTAACTTTTTTATTGGTTTTGACCATATTGAGTGTGAGTGTGGGTGTGAGTGTGGGTGTGGGTGTGGGTGTGAGTGTGGGTGTGATGGGTTTGAATAATTCGGCAATATATTAACTTACCAACGCTGTAAATGCATTAATTCACTAAATCACCAAATCACTAATTAACATGACCCTTGGACTAATCGCAGATACCCACAGCTACCTGGATCCCAAGATCGCCGGTTATTTTCTCAACTGCGATGAAATTCTGCATGCCGGTGATATCGGGTCCCTGGCTGTCCTTGAATCCTTGCAAGACCTCAAGCCCACCCTGGCGGTATACGGGAATATCGACGGAGTCGAAATCCGGAACTGTTGTCCACAGGATCTTTGGTTAGAGCGTGAAGGCTTCTGCATCCTGATGACCCATATAGCCGGCAAACCAGGAAGATACAACTCGCGTGTGAGATCCATGTTGCAAAGTAAAGTGCCTGATATTTTAATATGTGGCCACAGTCACATTTTAAAAGTGATGAAAGATCCCGGGTATGATAATTTGTTATTTATCAACCCTGGTGCCGCTGGGAGGCAGGGGTTACACCATCAAAAGACCGTCATCAGACTTAATCTGCAAAAAGGAAAAATCACCAACCTTGAAGTAATAGAATTGGGTAAAAGGGGAAGTATTGGACCGGACTAAATGCTATTCCTCTTCCCCGGAGGTGCTGGTCGCTGCTGCTATAACCTGGGGCTCCTCTGTTTTTTTCGATTCGCTTTTCCCGGCCACGGCAGCCTTGTCTTCGGTATCTAATTTTTTGATAACAGGCTTGCGGGTCAATTGTTTTAATCTGTTAATCCTGTTTGCTGCCCGTGCTTTGTTTCGACGAACTTTCCTTTTTAATCTTGTTACGGCCATGACACTATTGTTGAAAATTGAGGCTGCAAATTTAGCCGATTCACACGAATAACCATGCGGTGACTGCATTATTTTCCCTGACATTTTGATTTTGAGCCCAATTCATTGCTTTTTTGCATTTAGACAAATAGAATTTTATGAGTTCAAGCCACCTGGGAATCCCCAAAGGCACCCGCGATTTTGGGCCTGAAACCATGGCAAAACGCCGGCATATCTTTGGTCACATCCAAGCTGTTTTCGAAAAATTTGCCTTCCAGTCATTGGAAACTCCCAGTATGGAAAACCTTTCTGTTTTAAGCGGAAAATACGGTCAGGAAGGTGACCAGCTTCTATACAAAATCCTGGACTCGGGAGACTATCTTAACAATACCACATCCGAAGATTATTTTGAAGGATACTCCCAACTGCTGCCAAAGATCGCTTCAAAGGGATTGCGATATGATTTGACAGTGCCTTTCGCACGGTACGTAGTGATGAACCAGCAAGAGATCATCTTTCCCTTTAAACGGTACCAGATTCAGCCGGTGTGGCGGGCCGATAAGCCCCAGAAAAGTCGTTACCGGGAATTTTTCCAGTGCGATGCCGATGTGATCGGCACTGATTCCCTGTTGTGCGAAGCTGAAATTGTGGCCATAATTAATGAAGTCTTTCATGGTTTAGGGGTGGAGAACTTTACCATCCAGATCAATCATCGCAAGCTGTTGAACGGAATCTCGGAAGTAATTGGAGCCCCTGGAAAACAGGCTGATCTGGCAGTCTCCCTGGATAAGTTGAGCAAGATCGGATCAAAGAAAGTGCTTGACGAACTGAGCGAAAAAGGATTCCAGGACCAGCAGTTGGCAAAGCTCCAACCATTGCTGGAATGGTCTGGTCGATGGGAGGAATTGAAACAGCCCCTTCAGAAATATATTGATAGCTCCGATGACGGCAATAAAGGTCTGGCAGATCTGGAAGAAATTTGTGATCTCGTGTCAAAACTGGGTTTACAAAACCCCAATCTAATTGTCAACCCCTGTCTGGCCCGGGGCCTCGCCTACTATACAGGCACTATTTTCGAAGTGATCATCGATAAATCCGGGATTGGCAGTGTCTGCGGCGGTGGCCGCTATGATGACCTGACGGGAATTTTTGGGATGCCAGGAGTATCAGGAGTCGGCATCAGCTTTGGAGTGGATAGAATTTATGATGTCATGGAACATTTACAGCTTTTCCCGGATCATCAACTGGTCTTTTGTCAGGTTTTGCTGATCGCCCTGGACCAGCCGAGCAGTGACCATGCCCTGGGCTTGCTTTCCAGGCTGCGGTCTCAGGAAATTTCATGTGAATTGTATCCGGACAGGGCCAAGCTGAAAAAACCTCTTAGCTACGCCAATAAAAAAGGCATTCCACTGGTTGTTTTGTTAGGTTCAGATGAAATTAAAACTGGAAAACTATCTGTAAAACACATGATTACCGGAAAACAGGAGCAACTGACCGAAGAACAGTTATTGAAACTGGTAGTGCAAAGCACTTAGAGACTTAATTCCGTCCTGTAGACATATTTATGCAAAAATCCCTTTTTCATATCTTTTGGGTTTTTCTTTCTTGCCTGTCAGTTACGGGATGGGGGCAGGTAACCAGTCCGTTGGGACGTTTTCAGGTTGATCTTGCCAGGGGCTGCGCTCCCTTGACTGTATCCATAACGGATCTACTGGGCGGTCCTACAGCAGGGTATTTATATGATGCCGATACTTGCGTGGTAGGTTCTCCCAAGTACAACCCTGCGCTTTGCCCTCCCACTAATACCGCTGCCAGTACTACCTATACCTACACCCAGCCGGGCACGTATTCACTGGTTCAGGTGGTAGCCAGTCAGATACCCAGGGGAGATACTATTGTCATCGAAGTCCTCCCGGTGCAGGCTCCGCAATTCAATGTCACCCTGTGCAACAATTATGGCGTTTCTGTAAATATCACGGACACCTACTATGATCAGTTCCTGATTGATTACGGAGATGGTTCCCCATCTACCCAGGCCACCTCACACAGCTACCTGCCGGGTACCCTCAGTTATCCGGTCACTGTAAGCGGATCCTTCAATAACGGCCCGCTCAATTGTGGTGCCTACACAGAGGTGATTACACCGGTCAACACCCTGCCTGCGGCAACCTTTTCTCAGGTGGCAGTAACCCAACAATCACAGTTCAACGGATCTGTTGAAATGGAGTTTGTGTTAAACCCGAATGTTGTATATGAATTACAGGGAACCGCCAACAGTGTGGCCGGGTTTCCTCCTGTGGGGAAGATCTCAGGTACCAGCTACACACTTTCAGGGTTAGCAGTCAACACCCAGGACAGTATCTATTGTTTCAGGATTGCAGCCCTCGATCTATGTGGCGGCACTCCGGTTTATTCAGATACATTGTGTACTACTTCCATACAGGTAATGGCCCAGGAGGGTCAAAACCTTATTAACTGGAATACATTTGTAACTTCTGGATTCGGCCAGTACGAAGTGATAAAAAACGGTATTCTTATCGGACCGCCCATTACCGGTAGTGCTACTAAAAATATTACGGATACTGCAATAAATTGTGATGCGGAGTACTGCTATCAGGCAATTACTGTCTATAACAACGGCGGCCGCAGCCTGAGTACCGAATCTTGTGTGACCGGTATAAACAACCTGCCCCCTGCCGGAATCACATCACTGACGGCATCCGTTAATGAAAGTACCATTACCATTAATTGGCAGGCCGAAGCTTCAATAAGTTCTTACCAGGTATTCCGTTCAGTAAACAATGGCCCTTTTGAACTGGCGGGCCAGTCCACCACACTGCCTTATGAAGACGTAAACCTCAGGCCCCAGATTAACCACTACTGCTACTATATTGTATATCAAAATACCTGTGGAAAACAATCAGACCCCAGCGTAATAGCCTGCGCTATCAGACTTACGGGTTCCAACATGAAAAATCAGTACTATGACTTACAATGGACACCCTATTCAGGCTGGGATCGCGGAATTGCTGATTACCAACTGGAAATTATGGATGCAACAGGCGCTCCTGTTGGTCCACCTGTCAGCCTGGGGGCCAATGCTATCAGCTATTCGGACCCGATTACCCAGAACAGGCAAATCAGTCAATACAGGATTTTAGCTCTGTCCAACGATTCCATTCCCTACAGAAGCTATTCAAATATTATCATGGCAGACATACCCCTGCAGATCTTCATTCCCAACAGTTTTACCCCGAATAACGATGGGCTGAATGATACATTTACCGCAAAAGGCCTTTTTATTGATCAGTTTAGTATGGAAATTTACAACCGCTGGGGTGAGTTGTTGTATCACACCTCTGATCTGGAGCGGGGCTGGGATGGTGTTTACAAGGGAACATTAAGTCCGGAGGACACTTACGTGTATCTCATACAGGCTACTGATACCAATGGCAGGGAAATGGTCAAAAACGGGACGGTACATCTTCTAAGAAAAGACTAAAAAAAATTGATATGTTTGATATGATGAAAATAATGGGCCAGTTGAAAGAGGTTCAGGGAAAGATCAGGGCGGCCCAGGAAAACCTGGTAAACATTACTGCCGAGGGGGAGTCTGGAGCCGGGTTGGTTAAGGCGGTAGTTAACGGCAAGAAACAACTGGTGGATCTGCATATCGATGAGTCCCTGAATGTACCTGAAGATGCAGAAATGCGCAAGGATCTGATTATAGCAGCGGTAAACAAAGCCCTGGAGGAGGTTGAAGAAAAAGCCCGTCAGGTAATGAAGGAGAGTACAGAGGGTTTATTGCCCAATATACCTGGGCTTGATCTCGGAGGTATACTGAATGGGTAATACTGCGGTAGTAATACTTAATTACAATGGCGTTGATTATCTAAGGCGATTCCTGCCTTCAGTCACTGAATATTCCGGTGACTGCCAGATCGTGGTAATCGATAATAATTCATCGGATTCTTCACTTGATTTCCTGAATAATCATTATCCTGGCCTGCAGGTTATTCCGCTTAAGCGGAACTTCGGTTTCAGTGGAGGATACAACCAGGGACTAATCCAGGTAGAGGCTGATAATTATATTTTGTTAAACTCAGATGTTGAGGTAACCCCGGGGTGGGCGGATAGCCTGCTCCGGTATATGGATACGCACCCGGAAGTAGCTATTGGTCAGCCCAAGCTACTTTCACACAATCATCCGGACCAGTTTGATTATGCGGGGGCCGCAGGTGGCTTTCTGGACGTTTTGGGATACCCCTTCTGCCGGGGCCGGGTGTTTAACCACCTGGAAAAGGACCGCGGACAATATGATAATGACCAGTTGATTTTCTGGGCTGGTGGGGCCTGTTTCTTTATCAGGGCCCGTATATTCCGGGAAATGGGGGGGTTCGACGAGGATTTTTTTGCCCATATGGAGGAGATTGATCTTTGCTGGAGGTGCCATAGGGCCGGTTATAAAACAGCTTATGTCAGCCGGAGCAAAGTATATCATCTTGGAGGGGGAACCCTTAAAGAAACCAACCCCTATAAAACCTATCTGAATTTTCGCAATGGTTTACAATTACTGGTAAAGAATAGTTCGGTCTCCCAGCTAATCTGGAAAATACCCGTAAGAATAGTGTTGGACCTGATCGCCTGTCTGCGGTTTTTGTTAAAGGGGTCAATCAAACACTTTGCTGCGGTACTGAAAGCAGAATGGTTCTTTTTAATCAGGCTTCCTGTAACCTGGGCAAAAAGAAGTCAATGCAATGCCCCATTTAAGAGCAAATTGTGCAAAACCCTGATTGTATGGGATTACTTTATTGGTGGTAAGAAGACTTTTCAAGCGATTGCGGCGCCTCTTAATACCAGATAGTATTGTATCTTCTTCTAAGGTGCTTTCTTATATTCATCATATAAGCAAGGGCCAAATACAACAATAATGGAGAACCGAATGTGAGAAAAGAGGAGTAGATGAAAAATATTCGTATACTTGAAGTTGGAATTCTCAGCTTTTCACCTAACTTTGTACACACTCCAAATGCTTGAGACTCAAAGTATTGCTGAATTTTATTCATAAGACCAACATTATACTCAAATATAAACATCAACCAAAGCTTTGTACAAGCTGGAATCTCAATTTTTTAAGCTATAAATTGCAATAGTAATATTATAACGATATTTTTGACTTTAATCAGATAATAACCAATTTTTTTTTACCATGACTCAGAAGATAAATGCAATTAGTATAATTCTGCTAGGTGCTATTGTACTAACAGGTTGCTCACTTAGCCAGATGGCTAAAATGGGAGCGGAACAGGAATTAACAGTGGTTCCATCGCCTTTGGAACTGCACGGGGATGAAGTGGCATTCGATATGTCCGCTAAAATCCCTGCCAAAATGCTGAAGAAAGATAAGGTGTATACCGTAAATACTTTCTACGAATATGCAGGTAAGGAACATGCCTTCGATGGGATAGACTTTACCCGTGATCAGTTTCCTGATTATGATACAGTTGAGCCTGAAGCCAGCCAGAATTTTTCAATGCCTTACGAGGAAGATATGAAATCAGGTTCACTGACTGTGCAGGGTGTGGCCTCAAACCCTAAGAACCAAAAGGAAAAAGCCACGGAACGCCTACAAGTTGCACAGGGTGTAATCACTACTTCCAGGTTATACGAAAATGTGGTCTACTCGGCCTTCTCGCCGCACGGTTACAATAACCAGGAGGAATTGGTACCTACTAACGTCGATTTCTACTTCCTTCAGGGAAGCGCTGTTTTGAGAACTTCTGAAAAAAGAAGCGACAGGGGTCAGGATTTTGATGCATTCGTGGCCGAGAAAAACGTAACCAGAACGGTCACCATTACTGGTACTCACTCACCGGAAGGTGCGGAAAGAATAAACTCCAACCTGTCAGAAAACAGGGCTGCAGCCATCCAGCAGTACTATGACGCTCAAATGCGCAAGTATGATTATCAGGACATGGCCGATGAGATCAACTTTATCCTGAAGCCTGTGATTGAAGATTGGACTGAATTCAAAGAGTACCTGGGGGACTATGGCGACATAACTGACCAGGAAAAGGCAGAAATTACCAATTTAATCAACGGTTCAGGTTCTTTTGAAGAAAAGGAAGATGAACTGCACAAACTGGCCTCTTATCGAAAGGTCTTCAGGGATATATATCCTAAGCTTCGCACTGCTAAAACCGAGGTTTTGACAGTGAAAAAGAAGAAAACTGATGCTGAAATTGCCGCTCTTTCCAGGCAACTGTCCGCAGGATCAGTTTCCGCAGACACTCTTTCTGACGAAGAACTTGGATACGCTGCCACCCTTACTCCTTCACTGGATGAGAAGGAGCAAATATACCTGGCTGCTACCAAGAAAAATGATAGCTGGACTTCTCACAACAATCTGGGTGCAGTTTATATGGAGAAAGGGTTGAAGAGTGAAAATACCGATATGATGGAAAAAGCCATCACACAGTTGGAAATCTCCAATCGAAAGCAGGAAAACCCATATGCTCACACCAATCTGGCCGCCTTGTATTTTGCTCAAGGTAACATAGATAAAGCAGAAGAATCAATTAACAAAGCGCTTTCTATGAGCCCTTCAAATGAACTGTCTGCTGAGATCAATGGCGTGAAAGGTGTAATTGAAATCCGGCAGGGTGAATATGACCAGGCTTTAGCTACTCTGAACAATGCTAAACCCACCACTCAAAATCTTCACAATAAAGGACTGGCTCAGCTAATGCTGCACAATCATACTGATGCTATAGCTACCTTCGCTGAGGTTGACAGCAGAGAGGATGACACCGCTTTGGACCATTACCTGTCTGCAGTGGCTGCTTCCAGACTTGGTGACTATGAGCAGGCTGTTGAACATTTGCAAAATGTGGTTAAGGAAGATCCATCTTTAAAGGAAATGGCCGTCAATGACCTGGAATTTCAAGCAGTTAAATCCAGTGAGGCATTTATTAACGCAATGAAATAACCGAAACTTTCAAAATAGAAAAAACCCCGCTCACCGGCGGGGTTTTTTTATTGTAAATAATCGGTTTGTTAATTAAAAGCTAATGTCTAATTTTGACACCTGCGCAAAAAAACTGGAAAATGAGAGAAATTCAATTCAGAGAAGCCCTGGGAGAAGCCATGTCGGAAGAGATGCGCCGCGACGAGAAGATCTTCCTGATGGGTGAAGAAGTTGCAGAATACAATGGAGCATATAAGGTTTCACAGGGAATGCTGGATGAATTTGGGCCTGAAAGAGTGCTGGATACCCCAATATCTGAATTAGGTTTCACCGGCCTGGGAATTGGTGCAGCCATGAATGGATTGAGGCCTATCATAGAGTTCATGACCTTTAATTTTTCGTTGGTGGCCATCGATCAGATCATCAATGGGGCTGCTAAGATGATGTCTATGTCCGGAGGACAGTTCCCGGTACCGATTGTATTCAGGGGCCCAACCGGAAATGCCGGAATGCTCAGCTCTCAGCATTCCCAAAACTTCGAAAATTGGTATGCCAACACCCCTGGACTGAAAGTAGTGGTTCCATCTAATCCATATGATGCTAAAGGCCTGTTAAAAACCAGCATCAGAGACGATGATCCGGTTATTTTCATGGAATCGGAGTTGATGTATGGCGATAAAGGGCAGGTTCCTGAAAACGAATATCTTATTCCAATTAGTGAAGCTCATATTGTTAAGGAAGGTAATGATGTTACCCTGGTATCATTTGGAAAAATGATGAAACTGGCAAACCAGGTGGCAATGGAAATGGATAAAGAGGGTGTTTCCGTAGAAGTGATCGATTTGCGCACCGTAAGGCCTATAGACTACCAAAAAGTGGTGGACTCCGTTAGAAAAACTAACAGACTGGTTATTGTTGAAGAAACATGGCCCCTCGCCTCAATTACCACGGAGTTGGCTTTTCATATCCAGAAGCATGCCTTTGATTACCTGGATGCACCGGTTACCCGTGTCAGCAACATGGATGTTCCCCTGCCCTACGCACCAACCCTGATTGAGGTAATACTGCCCAGTGTGAAAAGGACAGTAGATGCCATCAATGCCGTGATGTACAGAAACTGAGTGTGGGTGTGGGTGTGAGTGTGGGTGTGGGTGTGGGTGAGGGAGTGCTGTTGTAGCCCGCGGAACTCACTGATTGTCGCAGAAAATGAGGTTAGCTAATTATCGGTCTGCGTTGTCTGCAGAGTCTGCGAGAAAAATCACCCAAAGGGGTTAACGATACCTCGTTTTGAGCCACTCATTTTATTCATAGTGCGCATCATTTTACGCATCCCGGCAAACTGCTTTAACAGGTTGTTAACTTCCTGAACTGAAGTTCCACTTCCCAGGGCTATCCTCTTTTTTCTACTGCCATTGAGCTCTTCCGGGTTTGCTCTTTCATAGGGGGTCATACTGCGTATTATGGCCTCGATAGGTTTAAAGCTATCGTCATCTATGTCGATATCGCTTACGGCCTTACCCATGCCGGGTAGCATTCCTACCAGGTCCTTGAGATTGCCCATTTTTTTGACCTGCTGAAGTTGTGAAAGAAAGTCTTCAAAATTGAACTGGTTCTTCCTGATTTTCTTTTGCAGCCGCTTGGCTTCTTCTTCATCAAATACCTGTTGGGCCTTCTCTACCAGGGAAACCACATCACCCATGCCCAGTATTCGCTGGGCCATCCGGTCAGGATGAAAAATGTCAATAGCATCCATTTTCTCACCTGCGCTGATAAACTTTATTGGTTTTTCCACTACTGCCCGAATGCTCAGGGCAGCCCCACCTCTGGTATCCCCATCAAGTTTGGTCAGGACCACCCCATCAAAATCCAATCTTTCATTAAAGGCCCTGGCGGTATTGACCGCATCCTGTCCGGTCATTGAGTCTACTACAAATAAGGTCTCAGAAGGTTGAAGTCGTGACTTTAATTGTGCAATTTCAGTCATCATCCGCTCATCGATCGATGTCCGGCCGGCGGTATCAACGATCAGGATTTTCTTATGGTGATCCTTGGCATAGGCCACGGCGTTTTCCGCTATTTTTAAGGGGTCCTGGATATCAGGTTGAGCGAAAACCTCTACCCCGATCTGCTCACCCAGAACCTTTAGCTGGTCAATAGCCGCAGGTCTGTAAACATCACAGGCTGCCAACATAACCTGTTTGTTTTGCTTCCTGAAATAATGGGCAAGTTTCCCGCTGAATGTAGTCTTCCCTGAACCCTGTAAACCTGCTATCAACACCACTGCCGGATTTCCTTCAAGACGTACATCCGCTTTGTTCCCACCCATCAGCAACGTCAACTCCTCACTGACAATTTTGGTAAGCAATTGACCAGGTGAGACCGCAATTAACACTTCGCGACCTAACGCTTTCTCCCGGATAGTATCAGTAACAGATTTAGCTATCTTGTAGTTGACATCCGCATCTATAAGCGCCTTTCTGATCTCCTTAACGGTGGTGGCAACATTTATCTCGGTTATACGTCCTTGTCCTTTTAGATTGCGGACTGCATTGTCCAGCTTAACACTGAGGTTTTCAAACATATTTCGTTTCTTTGATGGCAAAATTAATTAAAATTATCTCAGGCATAAACTAATAATACCATAATCCACCATCCGGAATCTTCTGAGCCAGGCCAGTTATCTGCATTGAATGATCTGAAATTTTCTATTATTGTTCCAGTGTTTAACCGTCCCCAAGAAACTGTCGAACTACTGGAAAGCCTTTCACAGCAGCAGTATCAAAATTTTGAAGTGATCGTGGTAGAAGATGGATCAACTGAAAAAAGTGAATCGTTGGTAAAAGGCTTTACTTCAAAAATTAATGTAGAGTATTTCTACAAACCCAATACAGGCCCCGGCGACAGCCGGAATTTTGGATCTGCCAGAGCTTCCGGGGATTACCTGGTTTTTTTTGATTCTGACTGTGTCATACCTTCAGATTACCTGTTTACTGTAAACCAGCACTTAACCAATCATCCGTTAGTTGCATACGGAGGACCTGATAAGGCACATGCAGATTTCTCTACTTTACAAACTGCCATTAACTATTCAATGACCTCCTTCCTCACCACCGGTGGTATCAGGGGTCATGCTAAAGATTCAGATAGTTTCCAGCCCCGCAGCTTTAATATGGGCATACAACGCCAGGCCTTTGAGCAAGTGGGTGGATTTTCAAATATTCATCCCGGTGAAGACCCTGATCTTGCCATCAGATTAAGGAAACTGGGACTGAGAACAGGGTTAATACCGGAAGCCTGGGTTTTTCACAAAAGGAGGACCAACCTGGGAAGTTTCGCTAAGCAGGTCTATAAATTCGGAATTGCCAGGTCGATTTTAATGAAATGGCATACTCAGGGGAAAAGCTGGATGTTCTTTGCGCCCAGCATTGCCTTAATCTGCTTGGTTTTTATGGTTATTTTTGGAATTTTCGTGCCATTTTTCTGGTGGATCCTACCATTAATATGGTTGGTCATTTTTGTGGATGCTCTGTTTTGTACCCGAAACCTGGCCGCGTCAACCGTAGCGATTGTCACCACCATGGTTCAGATCCTGGGTTACGGATGGGGTTTTCTTAAGGGATATTGGCTGTTGCACATAGAAGACAGGAATGAACGGGAAATTTTTAGATCCTTATTCTACCATTAAGCTTTGAAATTTTATAGAATTATTGATCCCCTCTTATGAACTTCAGGAAATACATCTTACCACATATCATATCCATTGCAGTATTTGTGGTGGTCACCGTCATTTTTTACAGTCCCCTGGTTTTTGAGGGTAAAATCATCAATCAGCATGATATCCTGCGCGGTGTAGGAGCCAGTCAGGAAATAATTGAATTTCGGAAAGCCACCGGCAGGGAAGCCCTTTGGACAAATTCAATGTTCGGGGGGATGCCTGCCTACCTGGTCAACATGCAATGGAGCGGTGACCTGATGCTTCAGGTACACAGAATTCTGACCATATGGCTGCCCGGACCGGCCGGCGCTACCCTGGTGGCTTGTATTTCGTTTTATGTACTATTGTTGGCCTTCAAAGTAAGGCCCTGGCTGGCCATGACAGGAGGACTGGCTTATGGTCTTGGCACCTTCAATATTATCAGCATTGAGGCTGGTCATATGTGGAAGGTCCTGGCAATTTCCTATATGCCATTAGTACTGGCCGGAGTACACCTGACCGTAAGACGCAAATATTTGCTGGGGCTGGCTACTACAGCACTGGCGCTGGCACTGGAGTTGAGATCCAATCACCTGCAGATCACCTACTATTTATTGCTGCTGCTGCTAATCTATGGGACGGTTCAGTTAATTTTTGCTGTTCGGCAGGGACAAGCCGGTCCGTTCTTAAAAAGTGTGGGTTATCTGGTAATTGCCGCGGTACTGGCCATTTGTTGTAATCTGGGCAAAATATGGGCTGTTTATGAGTACGGACAATATTCCACCCGGGGTCCTTCTGATTTGACCCACTCTGAAGCCAACGAGTCAGGTCTTGACCGGGATTATATATTCAGGTGGAGCAACGGTATATTTGAGCCTGTAACATTGCTTATCCCCGAATTTTTTGGTGGTCCAAGTGTGTCTGCGCTGTCTGCAGACAGCAGACTGGGTGAAGCATTGCGGGATCATGGAATGGCACCGGTCCAGGTTAGGCAGCAGGTACAGCAAGTATATACATATTGGGGAAAGCAACCCAGCACAGCGGGTCCCTCCTATGCCGGAGCGGTAATCGTATTTCTGTTTGTGTTGAGTTATTTCCTGTTAGATAAAAAAGATCTGATCTGGATCAGTATTGCCATAACAATTTCCATAGTCCTGAGTTGGGGAAGCAATTTTGAAAGCTTCAATAATCTTATGTTTGAGTACTTCCCCGGTTATAACAAATTCAGGTCCGTTTCCATGACCCTGGTAATCGCACTGCTCTGCATTCCTTTAGCCGCCATAATGGCTCTTGAAAAACTGTTACAGGAAATGGAAAAATCAGGAACGCTGAAGAATGTACTGAAAGCCCTGGCAATTACCGGAGGATTTTTGCTGATGGCGATTATTTATTCTGCGATAGGGGATTTCAATGCCCCCGTAGACGAGCGTTTGTCCGGACAAGTACCAATGTGGTACCTCGAGGCGCTTAGAACCGACCGTGCCAGTCTACTGAGATCGGACTCGTTTCGTTCCCTGGTGTTAATTGGCCTGGCACTGGCAGCTATATATTACAGGGCCAGGAAAAAGATCAGTACCGGGTTACTGATAAGTATAGTAACCGCTCTGGTAATATTTGACCTATGGGACGTAAACACCAGGTACCTGCAATCCAATGATTTCATCAGGGAAAACCAGCAGCATGAGGTGATAGCCAGCGCTGCCGACCAGGCAATCCTCAATGATACCGAACCCGGATACCGGGTCCTCTCCTTTATGGAAAACCCCTGGGCTGAAGGTAAAACTTTTCATTTTCATAATTCGGTTGGTGGTTATCACGGAGCAAAAATGAGACGGTACCAGGAACTAATTGAAGGGTGTCTTGATGAGCAGTTCCGTGGAATCTTGCAGGGACTTCAAAACGGGCAGCGGGACTGGAGCCAATTTGGGGTAGTGAACATGCTGAACACCAGATATTTCTTAATTGGCTCAGAACAAAACAGTGTGATCAGGAACCAACAGGCCCTTGGTAATGCCTGGCTGGTATCAACTGTATCAACCGTGAACAATGCCGATGAAGAACTGGCACAAGTTTGTCAGATTGACACCAGGTCAACTGCAGTGATCGATGCCAGCCGGTTTAGTTTGGAGAGTAGCAGCTACAGCGGTACCGGGGAAATCACAATTGAGGAGTATCAACCCAACTACCTGAGATACCGGTTCAATAATTCAGGTAATGCACTGGCAGTCTTCTCTGAGATCTATTATCCTGAAGGGTGGACCGCTACCATCGATGGGGCGCCGGCCAATATCCTCAGGGTCAATTTTGTTTTAAGAGGTCTGGAAGTGCCTTCAGGTCAACATACCATTGAATTCAGGTTCGAACCATCGGCTTACTATACCGGCAATAAAATTATGACGGCCTCTTCAATTCTGTTGCTGGCATTGTTTGTGGGAATAGTTGGTTTGGAACTCAAGAAAAAATATCAAAACCAACTGTCTTTGTAAATAAGTTATCCTATTGCTCCAAACTGTATGCTCTTGCTGTAACCTGTATGCTCCACACTGTTGCTCTTGCTGTTATGAATAACCCCTTATTGTCCATTGTAATATGTACATATAACCGGGATAAATATCTTAAGAAATGTCTTGATCACCTGGTTCGGCAAACGGCGGACTATGACCAGTTTGAAGTATTGGTCATTAATAATCGCAGCACCGATACCACCGAACAGGTTTGCAAAGATTTTCAACGGGGAAATCCTGACATTCATTTCAGCCACTATTTTGAGGACAAACAAGGTCTTTCTTTCTGCAGGAACAGAGGGATACGGGAATCAAAAGCCTCTATTATCAGCTATATCGACGACGACGCATTTGCGGATGCTGAGTACGCCAGACAACTCATCGGATATTTCCAACATCATCCGGATGTCGATGCGGTTGGGGGTAGGGTAACTCCAATTTACCATAGCCAGGAACCACCCTGGATGTCGAGGTTTCTGCTCCCATTGGTGGCGGCTTTGGACAAGGGGCATAAACCAGGACCGTTCACCGGAAGAGAATTTCCTATCGGTGCCAATATGGCTTTTAGGAGGTCTGCCCTTGAAGAAACAGGACTGTTTCACACCGATTTAGGCAGGAAAGGTAGTTATTTGGGTAGCGGTGAAGAGAAAGATCTGTTTAACCAAATGAAAAAACAGCGTCGAAAGATCCACTATGTACCCGGAGCTCATGTATTGCACCATATCCCGGATGAAAGGCTGAAAACCGAATACATAAGGAAGATGGCCATGGGCATAGGTAGAAGCGAGGCATTGAGGGTCAGACATAGTGGATTTAACATTGTATTGGTCAAATGGATTGAGGAACTTTTAAAAATAGGTGCAACCGCTATCTTAGCGCTTTTATATACAATTTCCGGACAATGGGCGAAAGCTAGCATGTTGGTTAAATTTAGATTTTGGTTGTTTGGCAGTTTCATAAGCGGATAATATCTGATGGTTCTTAAAATCCAAAATTTTTTAGCAAACCTGGGTGCTGTAATTGCTTCCTTGATAAGAATTGTGCTCCTGGCCAAATGGAGGGTGGTTCTGGCCAGGCCGATTCACAGTGAATGTGTTATTTTGGCTAATGGACCTTCCCTAAGCAGCATGATCCGGGAACATTCCGGCTTTCTGGAGGGAAAGGACCTGATATGTGTCAACCATTTTCCCTCTACAGAATATTATGATCAAGTACAGCCCGCTTTCTATGTAACTTCAGCCCCTGATCTTTGGCTGGACGACATTGATGACTTTTTTGTTGAGCAGAGCAACCGGCTTTTCCAGGTAATGGCAACTCGAACACAATGGAAGCTAATGTTTCATGTACCTTATGAATCCAGGAAATTCCAAAGGTGGCAGGCTCATCTGAAATCAAACCCGAAAATCAGACTGATCTATTACAATAATACCTCTATAGAAGGATGGCGATG
>Ga0268386_10001521_pt1 | contig 15944 bp, 16 predicted proteins | sample RVTome_15_FD_200260 | JGI IMG/M metagenome (GOLD analysis project Ga0268386, IMG submission 200260) | Soil microbial communities from uranium-contaminated site in the Upper Colorado River Basin, Wyoming, United States - RVT150D86... ...
CGGTCCGGGCGCGCAGGCGTACTCGACGGTACGTCGAGCACCCGGACCGAGCGCAACGCAGGATTTTCCCGAGATCCGCGTCCGCAGCCGTGGATCGGTGAGAAATGCGGGCTAGTAGGGAATGCCAAAGCGCCTGTAGACGAACGCCAGCAGCCACAGCGGTCCGATCATCAGGAACTGCAGGTCCTTGAAGAACGACGGGCGCTTGCCCTCGACGTGGTGGCCGACGAACTGGCCCACCCAGGCGGCGACGAAAATCACCGCCGAGATCACCCACAGCGGCACGGGCAGGCCGTCGAGCCACGCCGCCAGGATCAGCATGCCGGCGAGGATGAGCACCATGCCGACGCCGAGCGGCACGGACAGGATGAAGTAGTAGACGACCGCCGCCATGGCGAACAGCACGGCCCAGTTCATGGCCGGCGAAATGCGGACGAATTCGTCGGGGACGGGCAGGGACCACAGCACGCCGAGCAGACTGAAGACGATTACCGGCACGCACACCCAGTGCAGCGCCTTGTTGGTCGGGTGGGTGTGACTCTCGCCGTATTCGTCGAGCCAGGCCTGGACGGGCTTCAGGGCCATCGGCGGCACCCGCGTTGAAATCGACGGGCCCTAGCATAGCGGAGCGCAACGGCGCCGTGACCCAGCGCACGCTGGCCGGGGCGCCTCTCCGGTATCATCGGCGCGCCACGGGCGGCTGCCCGGGGAAATCAGCCTGGTCGTGCGGTGGGGGAACGGCCGAACGTAGCAACCAGGAGCAGACTCCGTGATCGCGACAATCCGAATTGCAGCAGCAGTCCTGGCCGCCGTCGTGACGGTGGCCGGATGCCAGACGATGGACCCCTACACGGGCGAATCGAAGACCAGCAACGCCACGAAGGGCGCCGCGATAGGCGCCGCCTCCGGCGCGGTCGTCGGCGTACTGAGCGGCGACGACGCGAAGGAGCGGCGCAAGCGCGCGCTGATCGGTGCCGGCGTCGGCGCACTGGCCGGCGGCGCGGTCGGCAACTACATGGACCGGCAGGAGATGAAGCTGCGCGAGCAGCTCGCTGGCACCGGCGTGAGCGTCTCGCGGGTGGGCGACGAGATCGTCCTGAACATGCCCGGCAACGTCACGTTCCAGACCGACAGCGCCGACCTGAAGCCGGACTTCTTCGGCGTGCTGGACTCGGTGGCGCTGGTGCTGAAGGAGTACAACAAGACGGTGGTGCAGGTCGTCGGCCATACCGACAGCACCGGCAGTGACCAGTACAACCAGGCGCTGTCCGACCGTCGCGCCGGTACCGTCAGCAGCTACCTGCAGAACCGCGGCGTCGAGGGCCAGCGTACGCTGGTGTTCGGCCGCGGCGAAAGCCAGCCGGTCGCCGACAACACGACGCCGGAAGGACGGGCGCAGAACCGCCGCGTGGAGCTGACGCTCTCGCCGATCACTGCCTGATGCCGCAGTGCCGGCCCGGATCGGGACTGCCTGACGCCGGTCGGCGTCAGGCGGCTTCCGACATCAGCCCCCGCAGCTTGCGCAGCGCAGTCGCCTCGATCTGGCGGATGCGCTCGGCGGAAATGCCGTACTCGGTCGCCAGCTCCTGCAGCGTGGCCTTGCTGTCCGCGAGCCAGCGCCGCTCGATGATGTCGCGGCTCCGCTCGTCGAGGTCGGCCAGCGCGACCGCCAGCGCGTCCGAGGTCGTCTCCTCCCAGTCCTGGTCGGCCACGAGGTCGGCCGGGTCCGCCTGCGGCGCCGGCAGGTAGGCCGCCGGCGAGCCGAGCTGCTCCTCGTCGTCCGTGCCGGGTGCGGGCTCGAACGACATGTCGTGCGCGGCAAGCCGCTGCTCCATTTCGGTGACTTCGGCCGGCGTGACGCCCAGGTCCTCGGCCACCACTCGCGTCTCCTCGGGGCTCAGCCACCCGAGCCGCTGCTTGGCACGGCGGAGGTTGAAGAACAGCTTGCGCTGCGCCTTCGTCGTGGCCACCTTCACCAGGCGCCAGTTGCGCAGCACGAATTCGTGAATCTCGGCCCGGATCCAGTGCACGGCGAAGGACACGAGCCGGACGCCCACGGCGGGGTCGAAGCGCTTCACGGCCTTCATCAGCCCGACGTTGCCCTCCTGGATGAGGTCGGCCAGCTGCAGGCCGTAACCGGAGTAGCCGCGGGCAATGTGCACGACGAAGCGCAGGTGCGACAGGATCAGCGCCCGGGCCGCGTCGAGGTCCTCGTCGCGGCGCAGCCGCCACGCCAGCTCGGTCTCCTCTTCCTGGCTCAGCATCGGCACGCTGGACACCGCCTGAATGTAGGCGTCGAGGTTGCCGACCGGCCCGGCGAGCGCGTACTGAACCTGGCGCGGTATCAGCGCATGGGTCGCATAGGTCATTTAATCCTCCCCTTCGGTGCCGAATTCTAGCACTCGTCCCCTTGGAGTGCTAAGCCGCACGAGGGTTCCGGAGAAGTCCACTCCAGTTACGGGAATCTTATGAATTTTTAATGGCTTGACTACTGCCCCGGCTCGATGCGGCGCATGTGGCGCGTTGCCGAGGCCCAGGATCCCAGCCAGCCAAGCAACGCTCCCGCGGCCACCAGCGCCAGCCCCCCGGCGGTTCCGGGCCCCTCGGGCCGGAAGCTGGAGCCGTACAGGCCGGCGAGGCGCGCGACCGGGCCCGACAGCGTTGCCAGACCGACGTGCAGGAGCGCGAGCGCCACGAGTCCACCGCCCAGCCCGTACCACAGTCCGCCGTAGAGGAAGGGGCGCCGGATGAAGCCGTCGGTGGCGCCGATGAGCTTGGTCACCTCGATTTCGTCGCGGCGGCTCTGGATGTCGAGCCGGATGGTGTTGCCTACGATGACGACCACCCCGATCGCCAGCATCGCCCCGGCCAGGATCGCCAGCCGCCTCGCCACGTCCAGCATCGCGTCGAGGCGACGCACCCATTCGGTGTCCGCCTGTACCAGGTCCGCCTCCGGCAGCGCGCGCAGCGCGGCGGCCAGCGCGTCCAGGCTGCCCGGATCGTCGTGGCCCGGCGACGGGCGCAGCGCGATCAGGTGCGGCAACGGGTTCGTCTGCAGCGCGTCGAGCGCCTCGCCCAGACCGGACTCGGCGCGGAACCGTCCGAGTGCCTCCTCCGCAGGCACCAGCTCCACGGCGCCCACTTCGGCGCGGGCGCGGAGCTCGTCCGCCAGCTCGCGTGCGCGCGCCAGCGGCGTGCCCGGCTCGAGATAAAGGGACAGTTCGATGCTGTCGTCCCACTGGCCGGACACGCCTTTCAGATTGGTGACCAGGAGCTGCAGGCCCGCCGGCAGCGCCAGGGCGATGCCGATCACGGCCATCGTCATGGCCGTCGCGAGCGGCTGGCGGGCGAGCCGGCCGAGGGAGGCCACGAAGGTCTGCGCATGCCGGCCTAGCCAGGTGCCGAAGGCCCGGGCGCCTGGCACGCGCAGCGACCGGCGCGGCTTCCTCGCCGGGCGCGGCCGCGGCGACGGCTCGCGGCGCAGCGTGGCGCCCCGCTTGCGGCTAGCCGGGGAACGCATGCTCCCGGTCCTCCGCAAGCCGCCCGTCCACCAGAGCGACGCGGCGGTGGCCGAGACGCTCGAGCAGGGGCAGGTCGTGGCTCGCCACCACCACCGTCACGCCGACGCGGTTCAGCCGCTCGAAGAGGCTCATGATCTCCAGCGACAGCTCCGGATCGAGATTGCCCGTGGGCTCGTCGGCGATGAGCAGCGGCGGCTTGGCCACGACCGCCCGGGCGATGCCGACGCGCTGCTGCTCGCCGGTGGAGAGCATGACGGGCGGCAGCGACTCCTTGCCGAGCAGTCCGACCTGGTCGAGCGCAGCCCGCACGCGGCGGCCCGTTTCGCGGCGCCCGAGCCCCGCGATGATGAGCGGCAGCGCCACGTTGTCGTACACGCTGCGGTCGTGCAGCAGCTTGTGGTCCTGGAACACGACCCCGACGTGGCGGCGATACGCGGGCACCTGGCGGCGCGAGACCCCGGCCGTGTTGCGGCCGTTGATGAGCAGCTGCCCCCGCGTCGGACGCTCGATCAGCGCGATGAGCTTCAGCACCGTGCTCTTGCCGGCGCCGGAATGGCCCGTCAGGAAGGCCATTTCGCCGGCCGCGATCCGGAACGACAGGTCGCTGATGGCCTCCCTTCCGCCGGGATAGCGCTTGGATACCTGATCGAAGTGGATCACCGTGCGGCCGGCCCGGCCGACTCCGCGAGCAGGGCGTCGACGAACGGCTCGGCGCGAAACGTCTCGAGGTCTTCCACGCCCTCGCCTATACCGACGAAGCGCACCGGGACCTTCAGCTCGCCAGCGACCGCCAGCACGATGCCGCCCTTGGCCGTGCCGTCGAGCTTGGTGATGGCCACGCCGGTGACGCCGATGGCCTCGTGGAAGCGGCGTGCCTGGATCAGTGCGTTCTGGCCGATGCCGCCGTCGAGCACGAGCAGCACTTCATGGGGGGCCGCGGGGTCGCGGCGGGCGAGCACCCGCTTCACCTTCTTGAGCTCCTCCATGAGGTTTTCCTGCGTGTGCAGCCGTCCCGCGGTGTCGGCGATGAGCACGTCGACGTGCCGCGCGCGGGCCGATTCGAGCGCATCGTAAACGACGGCGGCGGGATCCGCGCCCGGCTGCTGCGCGACCACCGGCACCTGGTTGCGCTGGCCCCACGCCTGCAGCTGCTCGACGGCCGCGGCGCGGAACGTGTCGCCGGCCGCGAGCATGACCGAGAGGCCACGGTCCTTGAGCTGGTGCGCCAGCTTGCCGATGGTCGTCGTCTTGCCGGAGCCGTTCACGCCCACGACCAGAATGACGTACGGCCGGACGCCGTCGGGCACTTCGAGCGGCGCCTCGCAAGGCCGCAGGATGCCCAGCATGGTGTCGCGCATCGTGCGCAGCACCGAGCGCTGGTCGCCCAGCTCGTCGCGCCACAGCTTCCGTTCCAGGCCGCCGATGATGTCCTGCGTGACGTCGACGCCGACGTCGCCGGTCAGCAGGCGCGTCTCCATCTCCTCGAGGAACGCCTCCCCGGCCTTGCCCCCCGGCAGCAGGTGGGCCAGGTCATAGGTGAGCCAGCTCTCGCCGCGATTGAGCCGCTCGCGCAACCTGCGGAAGAGACCCTTCTTCTTCTCTTCGCTGGCGGCGTCGGCGTCGGCGCGCGGGGTGTCGGAGGGGCGGCGGAACATCGGCGGACGATCGGGTGGGGGGCCGCTATGCTACAGCCCGCACCTCGCGCCGGAAAGGAAACGGGCGGCCCGGAGGCCGCCCGCTGGTACCGGCGCGCGTGCGCGTCAGTTCGTGTTCGCCCGCTGCCGGTCGGGCGCGTGGCAATCGGTGGCGGGATCGCCGTAGACGGTCGGGGCGAGCGGGCTCCCTGAGGCGCCGAACACGAGCGTTTGTCCGTCACCCGGCAGCGGCACCGTCGGATTTCCCGCGGCAAAGACGAGCGTCTGCGCCTGCATCTCGCCCGTAACGGTGAGGGACTCCGGCGTCTGCGTCCCATCCGGCGGCGGACTGCCCGGGTCGAGCAGCGAGCCGTGGGAGGCGCCCTCGCCGACGAAGCAGACGCGCGCCTTCAGTCCGGCGGGATCGACGACCGGCGTGGGCGAGAACGTGTAGTCGGTCAGGCCCGCCTTCTGCATTTCCGCAGCGAGGCGGTTCTGCGCGCTGTTCGGAACGACGCGGTCGCCCTCTACCCCGATGAAGTGGATGGGGCGGACGGCGGCCGCGGCGGCCGCATGGCTGATGGGGTCGCCCGCGTCCACGATGTTCTGTAAATCACGAATGAAGTTGTTGTAGACGCTCGTGTTGGGTTCCAGCACTGCGCTGGCCGCGCGGAGCCCGGCTTCGATCCGCGGTCCGAAGCTGAAACTGTCGAGGAGCAGATCCGTGAGGACGCCGCCGGGCACGGCGACGGTTGCGGTCACGGCGGTGTCGTCCACCGCGAGCCAGGGAATCGCGGATATGGCGCCGAGCGACAGGCCGACGAAATAGATGCGGCTGCCGTCGAAGTCGGGTGTTGCGTCACCGTCGATATCCATGGCCGGAATCGAGCGCGCAAGCGTCGCCAGATCGGCCGAGGACTGCCGCAGGTTGTCGCGGCTGACGAGCGGCACGCTCAGGTTGATGAAATGCGCACCGCTCGGGTCGATGATCCCGTCGCCATCCGCGTCGCCGTCGCCGTCCGGGTCGCCCACGGTCCCGCCGGTCGCGTTGTCGAGCAGATCGAGATCGAACGTGCGCTCCGGCACGCCCGGCACGCGCAACAGTGCGGACGGATTGTTCGCAATGATCTCGCCGAGCTCCTCGGGCGGCGTATTCGCGAAGTCGATCTCGGCCGCTGCGATGCCGTGCAGCGCAAGGTCCATGGCGATGACCGCGAAGCCCGCGTTATTGAACGGCTCGGTGATCGCGAACATGTCGAGGCGATTGCGCGTGATGCCGTGATTGAAAATCACGACCGGCCAGCCGGTGGGCGGCTTCGGCGCGGAGACCCCGCCGGTCGTCGCCTGGGCGTAGGCCGTGTTGGCGTTCGGAATCGTGATGACCACGGGTACCGTCTGGTCGGCGCGCTTGGCCGGCACCGGGTTGTACTTGTTGAGATTCAGGCTCTCGCCGTCGAGCGGGCTCGGCGACGCCGCGACCCAGAAATCGTTCAGCGGTGCCGTGTCCTGCGGGTTGGCGGCAGAACCGAGGTAGTAGGGAATCACCAGCCCGCCGGCGTAGACGTCGCCCTCGCCGGGGATCCCGGCGGCATCAACGCCCTGCAGGCCCAGGACGAGCGCCGAGGTCACCGGCGTGCCCGCGGGCAGCACGCCACCGGGCGCCTGCTCGTTCGGTAGTGGCACGGGCGTCACCACCCGGCCGAGCTGTGAGGGACCCGGAGCAGCCATTTCCGCGACCGTCTCGCTGACGGTTGTCGTGTCGAGTGTCGTGAAGCTCGCCGTCACGACGATGTTCTCGACGGGCAGCTCCAGCGTTTTCGATACCTCGAGGTGCGCCGCGATGTACAGCGCCAGCAGCTCCTCGGTGGTCAGATCGTCCGGCAGCGGCGTGCCCGGCGGTGGCAGCTGGATGGCGCCGGCCAGGTAGCCCTGGCGGATCTGCGCGTAGGTGGCGTCCGGCTGAACGGCGGTACCGCTCGTGTCGCGAATACCGTTCGTCAGGATGAGCAGGTAGCCGTTTTCGGTGCCCGGCGTGAACTGGTTGTCACGATTGCCGTTCAGCGGCTTCAGCGGCTTGAGCTGCACGGTCTGGGCGCCGGCATTGATGTCCGGCGCCAGTTCGACCTCGTAGTCCACGCCCTGCACCAGGAACGGATTGCCGGTGGGCGCAAAGGGGCAGGGCGGCATCGGCGCCAGGCCGAGCTTGCAAAGCGTCTCGTCGGACAGTCCCACTACCGCCTTCGTGGCCGGGTCTATCGCGACCTCGAGCAGGAAGACCGAAGCGGCGCTCAGGCTGTCGGCATCGACGGGCCGCGTGAAGTTCGCCTGGATGCGTCCGTTGGTCGAAAACCCGTCGAGCTCGTTGATGGCCGGCGCGAGCGGCTGCAGCGGTTGCTGCGGAACGTTCAGCGATCCGTCGGTGTCGGGGGCGGCGAGGAAGCCGAGGATATCGTTCGGGTAGGGAACGAGCGCCTTGAGGGGATCGAATTGGACCCGGAACGTGCTGCTCGCCGGATCGATGTCCGGGACGCCGGTGCTGCCGGTGGCCGGTTGCGGGGCATCCGGGTCGGACGAGTCCGACAGACAGCCGGCCAGCACCAGGGCGAGCGCGGCCAGCGCTACCGATGAAATCCTTGTCATTTTCGAGACTCCTCCCGACCTTTGCGAAATTCCATTCGTCGTTTAAGCGGGATAGCCGCATCGGCGCGACGCGCGCGGCGGCAGGCCGGCCAAGCCTACGCCGGTTGTCGCTGCCGTTTCAAGGCTTTAAGTTAGTTTCATGGCAAGTCTCCCAGCGGCCGCGAAAGGCCGGCGCGCCAGGTCGCACGCAGGCCGTTTCCGCATCATCGGGGGCGAGTGGCGGGGGCGCCGGATTGCGATTCCCGAAGCGCCCGGTGTGCGGCCCACGCCCGATCGCGTGCGCGAAACCCTGTTCAACTGGCTTGCCCCCGTGATCGAGGGCGCGCGCTGCCTCGATCTTTTCGCCGGCAGCGGGGCGCTGGGCCTCGAGGCGCTGTCGCGCGGCGCCGCGCGCGTCGTGTTCGTCGACCGCGAGCCGCGGGTACTGGCCTGCATCGGCGGCGCGCTGGAGACGGTGCGCTGCGAGCGCGCCACGCTGGTGCGTGCCGACGGGCTGCGCTATCTGGCGAGAGAGGCCACGCCCTTCGACATCGTCTTCCTCGACCCGCCGTATCGCGAGAACCTGGTGCCACAGGCGCTCGACCGGCTCGCCGCCGGCGGCTGGCTCGCGCCGGGCGCGAGCATCTACATCGAGTCCGAGCGGCAGGCCGGCGTACCGTCGCCGCCGCCGGGCTGGCACGTGGCGCGCAGCGCGACCGCCGGGCAGGTGGGCTACCATCTTGCGCGTCCCGAGCCACCCGGAGCCGGAACGGACCGATGAGCATTCATGCGCTCTATCCAGGCACGTTCGATCCCATCACCAACGGCCATCTAGATCTCGTCCGCAGAGCGGCGGGCATCTTCGCGCACGTCTTGGTCGCGATCGCCGCCAACCCGTCGAAAGCACCGCTGTTCAGCCTGGAAGAGCGCGTGGATCTGGCGCGGCAGGTTCTGCAGGACGTCACGAACGTTGAGGTGCGCGGCTATACCGGACTCACGGTGGAGTTCGCACGCGAGCACGGCTGCGCCGTAATGGTGCGTGGTCTGCGCGCCGTGTCGGATTTCGAGTTCGAGTTCCAGCTCGCCACCATGAGCCGGCAAATCAACGAGAACGTGGAAACCGTATTCCTCACGCCTACCGAGCAGTTCAGCTTCGTCTCCGCCAGCATGGTGCGGGAGATCGCGCTGCTCGGCGGCAACGTGTCGCGCTTCGTCCACCCGGTCGTCGAGGCGGCGCTGAAGCGTTGCGCGCGGGAGCGTGCCAGGTGAGGCGTCCACCGCTGCGCGTCCTGCTTGCGCTACTCGTCGTCGCCGTGCCAGCGGCGGCCTTGGCCGCGCGGCCCGGCAGCGCGGCGGTGGCGAGCGCCCATCCGCTCGCGACGCGCGCCGGGCTCGAAGTCATCGAGGCGGGCGGCAACGCCTTCGATGCCGCCGTCGCGGTGAGTGCGGCGCTCGGTGTCGTGGAGCCCTTCGCATCGGGGCTGGGCGGCGGCGGATTCTGGCTGCTGCACGTCGCCGGCGAGGACCGGGACGTCCTCGTCGACGGCCGCGAGACGGCGCCCGGCGAGGCGCGCGCCGACATGTATCTCGACGCCGGCGGCGAGCCGGTGCCGGGCAAGTCCCAGCGGGGCCCGCTCGCCGCCGGGATTCCCGGCCTGCCCGCGGGGTTGGTGCACCTGAGCGAGCGCTACGGCAGGCTGCCGCTCGCGGACAGCCTGGCGCCGGCCATCCGCGTCGCGCGCGAGGGCTACCCGCTCTATGCGCGGATGCACGGCGGCCTCCTCTACAAGGCGCCCGAACTGCGCAAGCACCCGGCGGCGGCCACGACCTTCCTGCAGGACGGCGAGGTGCCGCCGATCGGAACCGTGATCCGTCTGCCCGGCCTCGCCACGGCGCTGGAACGGCTCGTGTCAGACGGTGCGGCGGGCTACTACCGCGGCGAGACGGCGCGCGCCCTGGTCGAGGCCGTGCGCGAAAACGGCGGCATCTGGACGGAGGAAGATCTCGCGGGCTACGAGGTGGTCGAGCGGGAGCCGCTCGTCGGCCGCTATGGGGACGTGAGCATCGTCGTGCCGCCGCCGCCGTCCGCCGGCGGCGTGGCGCTGATCGAGGCGCTGAACATCCTGGCGGCATTCGAGCTGGCCGAAATGAAACGACCGGACCGCGTTCACCTCGTGGTCGAGGCGTTGCGTCGCGCCTTCCGCGACCGTGGGTACCTCGGCGATCCCGATTTCGTCTCCATGCCGATCGAGCGCCTCACTGACCCCGACTACGCGGCAGGACTGCGCGCCTCCATCCGCATCGACCGGGCCACCCCGAGCGAGGTCTTCGCGCCGCTGTACGCGAGCGCCGGCGGCACGGAGACGACGCACTTCTCGGTCATCGATGCGGACGGCAACCGCGTCGCCGGCACGCAGTCGCTGAACGCCTGGTTCGGCGGCGGATTCCTGGTGCCCGGGCTGGACATCCTGCTCAACAACGAGATGGACGACTTCGCGGTGAAGCCCGGTGCCGCGAACCTGTACGAGCTGGTCGGGGCGAATGCGAACGGCATCGAGCCGGGCAAGCGCATGCTCTCGAGCATGACGCCGACCTTTCTGGAGTCGCCGCGCGGCGTGGCGGTGCTGGGTACGCCCGGCGGCAGCCGCATCATCAGCATGGTGCTGCTTGCGGCGCTGGCGTGGGCCGACGGGGCCGACGCGGAGGCGATCGCGACGATGCCTCGCTACCACCACCAGTACCTGCCGGACGAGATCCAGTACGAGGCCGGGACGTTCACGGCTGCGGAGCTCGAGGCGCTGCGCGGGCGCGGCCACGCCCTGTCTGAGGTGGGTCGGAACTACGGCAACATGGCGGTCGTCACCTGGGACTACGACGGCAATCGCGTGCGCGCCGCCTCCGATCCGCGCGGCGAGGGCGTCGGCGAGGTCTACTAGCCGGCGCTGCATGAGCTGGACGCACCCGCGCCGCTGCAGGGTGGGATGCAATTCCGCCACCCGCGACCATCCCTGCCGGTCCCTCCGTGCTCAGCGCTGGCAGCGCGGGCAGTAATACGTCGCCCGCTGGCCCTGCACGACGGCCCGGATCGGGGTGCCGCAGCGCAGGCAGGGCTCGCCCTCCCGGTCGTAGACGGTCAGCTCGGCGCGGAAGTAGCCGGGCTTGCCCTCGCCCCAGGCGAAATCGCGCAAGGTCGTGCCGCCCTGCCGGATGGCGGCCTCCAGCACCTCGCGCACGGCACAGACGAGCGCGGCGATCCGGGGCCGGCCGATCCGGCCCGCGGCGCGGGCCGGATGGATGGCGGCGAGGAACAGCGCCTCGCTGGCGTAGATGTTGCCGACGCCGGCCACGATGCGGCTGTTCATCAGGTGCTGCTTGATGGCGATCCGCCGGCCGCGGCAGGCGCCGGCCAGGTAGTCCGCGGTGAAGTCCCGCCCGAGCGGTTCCGGGCCGAGACCGGCCAGGAGCGGGTGGCGCGCCGGCTCGCCGGCGAACCAGTGGAAGGAGCCGAAGCGGCGCGGGTCGTTGAAGCGCAGCAGGTAGCCGGATTCCAGCGCGATGTCGAGGTGGTCGTGGGGCCGGGCGGGGCGGGGCCCGGGAAGTACCTGCAGGCTGCCGCTCATTCCAAGGTGCACCATGAGGTTGCGCCCGCCCTCGACGCGGAACAGCAGGTACTTGGCGCGCCGCTCCGCGGCCAACAGACGGCGGCCGGGCAGCTCGCGCGGCAGCCGCGGCGGCACCGGCCAGCGCAGGCGCCGCTCCCGCACTTCGACGCCCGTGACGCGCACTCCCTCGACCCACGGCGCCACACCCCGGCGCGTTGTTTCTACCTCGGGAAGTTCTGGCATGTTGGGTTCAGACCACGGCCGGGCCGACGCCGCGGGACCCATGGTTCCTTGCGCCTCCGCATTCCGCGGTTATAGTGAGTCCTTTCGTCCCACCGGGCCTGGAGCCTGCAACCACAGATGAACTTCCTTTTCGAGCACTACAGAGGCCTGCTCGGCCTCTCCGGCTGGGGCTACGTCATCGCTTCCATCGTCATGGTGCAGATCACGGTACTGTCCGTGACGCTGTACCTGCATCGGGATGCCGCACACCGCGCGGTGGACCTGCACCCGGCCATCCGTCACTTCTGCCGTTTCTGGCTGTGGGCGACGACTGGCATCAACACCCGCGAGTGGGTCTCCATCCATCGCAAGCATCATGCGCGCTGCGAAACGCCCGACGATCCTCACAGCCCGCAGATCGAGGGCCTGCGGAAAGTGCTGCTCGAAGGCGCCGAACTGTACCGCACCGAGGCCGCGAACGAGGAGACCCTCGAGAAGTACGGTCGCGGGACGCCGCAGGACTGGCTGGAGCGGCGCGTCTATGGCCCCCACAGCTACCTGGGCATCACGCTGCTGGTCGTGTCCTTCCTGCTGCTGTTCGGCGTGCCGGGCATCATCATGATCGCCGTGCAGCTCGTGTCCCAGCCGCTGCTGGCGGCGGGCATCGTGAACGGCGTCGGCCATTATGCCGGCTATCGCAACTACGAGTGCGCGGACGCCTCGCGCAACGTCACGCCGTGGGGCCTGGTGCTCGGCGGCGAGGAGCTGCACAACAACCACCACGCCTTCCCATCGTCGGCGCGCTTCGCGCAGCGGCGCTGGGAGGTCGACATCGGCTGGTACGTTCTGAAGCTGCTGTCCGCGGTGGGGCTGGCAAAGATCCGCCGCACGGCCCCCGTGCCGGTCGTGGTGGCCCGGCCGCACGTGGACCTCGAGGCCGTACGGGCGCTGCTCGCCGCGCGCATGCACGTGATGCGCGACTACAGCCGCAAGGTCACCCTGCCGGTGATGAAGGCGGAGCTGGCCGCGCTGCGGGCGAAGCTGCCCGGCAGCCCGGCCCGGTTACGCAGGTTGCTGATCCGCGAGACGGGGCTGCTCGACGAATCCGCGCGCAGCCGCCTGGCCCAGGTGCTCGCGACGAGCCAGCCGCTGGCGACGGTGCACGAATTCCGCGAACGCCTGAAGTCGATCTGGGAGGGTGCCGCGACGAGCAACGAGCGGCTCATCGCCCAGGTGCGCGAATGGTGCGCCCAAGCCGAGGCGAGCGGCATCCGCTCGCTGCAGGAGTTCGCGGCGAGCCTGAAGAGCTACGGCGTGCAGCCGGCCTGACCGCGCGGCAACCCGGCGGACCACGAAAAAAGGGTCAGACGCAGGTCTGACCCTTTTTGCTTCGGCCGCCTTCCGGAAGCGTTACTTGATCTTGGCTTCCTTGTAGGCGACGTGCTTGCGGACCCGCGGGTCGTACTTCTTCACTTCGAGCTTCTCGGGGTGGTTCTTCTTGTTCTTGGTGGTCGTGTAGAAGTGCCCGGTTCCCGCGGTCGACACCAGCTTGATCTTCTCGCGCATGACGGTCCTCCTCAGACTTTCACGCCGCGGGCGCGCAGGTCGGCGAGCACCTGGTCGATGCCCTGCTTGTCGATCGTGCGCAGCCCCTTCTGGGAGACGCGCAGCTTGACCCAGCGCTTTTCGCTTTCCACCCAGATGCGGTGCGTGTGCAGGTTGGGCAGAAAGCGCCGCCGCGTCCTGTTGTTCGCGTGGGAAACGTTGTTCCCGGTGGTCGGACCCTTGCCGGTCACCTGGCAGACTCGGGACATGATGATTCCTCGGAAAAAAGCCGCCGCGCGCGCCGGCTCCGGAAAAGCGACGCAGTATGCCAGCCGCCCCACGGTCGGGCAAGCGCAAGGCCGCCGCAACCTCAGAGGAGACCCCGCTCGGCAAAGGAGACGCAGGCCCCGTCGCCCACCACGAGGTGGTCGAGGACGCGGATGTCCACCAGCGCCAGGGCGCTCTTCAGCCGCCGGGTGATCACCTCGTCCGCCTGGCTCGGTTCCGCGACGCCGGACGGATGGTTGTGGGCCAGGATGAGCGCCGCGGCGTTCTGGGCGAGCGCCCGCTTCACGACCTCCCGCGGATGAACGCTGGCGCCGTCGATCGTGCCCCGGAACAGTTCCTCGAAGGCGATTACCCGATTCCGGTTGTCCAGATGCAGGCAGCAGAACACCTCGTGCGGCAGGTCGCGGAGCCGCGCCCGCAGGAAGCGCCGCACGGCGTCCGGCGAGCCGAGCGCCGGGCCACGCCGCAGCGTTTCCTCGAGGTGGCGCCGGGCGAGCTCGAGGCCGGCCTGGAGCTGCGCATACTTCACTGGCCCCAGACCCGGCAGCGCCGAGAAGCTGGGCAGGTCGGCCGTCAGCAGGCCCCGCAGCCCGCCGAAGTTCAGCAACAGCTCGCGCGCCAGGTCCACGGCGCTCCGCCCGCGGCTGCCGGTGCGCAGGAAGATGGCGAGCAGCTCGGCGTCGGACAGATGTCCGGGACCGCCTGCCAGGAGCTTCTCGCGGGGCCGCTCGCCCAGGGGCCAGTCGCGGATCGGCCGGTGTGTCACGCTGCGCCTCGCTGCCGGGGGACAGGCGATACGCTAGGCGCCCCGGCGCCCGGGCGGGACGGAGCCAATGTGTCCAGTCTGACCGGATACCGGGACTCCGCGCGTGCGTCGAGTTCCACGGGAGGGGGCTGTTACGCTAAGCTCGCGTGCCCTCGCGGGGACGGAGCCACTATGTCCTCTCTGGCCGGAAAACGGGTCGTCCTCGGCGTTACCGGCGGCATCGCGGCCTACAAGTCGCCGGATCTGGTCCGCCGCCTCCGCGATCGCGGCGCCGAGGTGCGCGTCGTCATGACCGCCTCGGCCGAGCACTTCGTCACGTCCCTCACCTTCCAGGCGGTTTCCGGCCGCGCCGTCCGCACCGGGCTGTGGGACGAGGCCGCCGAGGCCGCGATGGGACACATCGAGCTGGCCCGCTGGGCCGACCTGGTGGTCGTGGCCCCGGCGACGGCGGACTTCATGGCCCGGCTTTCGGCAGGCATGGCCGGCGATCTGCTGACGACGCTGTGCCTCGCGACCGAGGCGCCCGTGCGACTTGCGCCGGCGATGAACCGGCTGATGTGGGCCCACCCGGCCACTGTGCGCAATGCGGCGGACCTGCGCGCCAGGGGCGTGGAGCTGCTCGGCCCCGCAAGCGGCGGGCAGGCCTGCGGCGAAACCGGCGAGGGACGCATGCTCGAGCCGCTGGAGATCGTCGACGCCCTGGAGGCCGGGGCGGCTTCCGGCGTGCTGGCCGGGCGCCGGGTGGTGGTGACGGCCGGCCCGACGCGCGAGGCGATCGACCCGGTCCGTTACCTGAGCAACTGCAGCTCCGGAAAGATGGGTTACGCCGTTGCCGCCGCGGCCGCCCGGGCGGGGGCGGAGGTGGTGCTCGTGAGCGGGCCGGTGACGCTGCCGCCGCCGGGCGGCACGCGACGGGTGTGCGTCATGAGCGCCCTGGAGATGCATGCGGCGGTGATGGCCGAGGTGGACGCGGCGGACGTGTTCATCGCCGCGGCGGCCGTGTCCGATTACCGGCCGGAGTCGCCCGCGGCGACGAAGATCAAGAAGTCGCCCGAGGCGCTCGCACTCGCCCTGGTGCCGAATCCCGACATCCTGGCGGACGTGGCCGCGCGCGCGCCACGGCCGTTCGTCGTCGGGTTCGCCGCGGAAACGGGCAACCTCGAGGGCAATGCACGCGCCAAGCTCGACAACAAGAAGCTGGACATGATCGCCGCCAACCTGGTCGGCGGCGGCCGCGGTTTCGACCGTGACGACAACGCCCTGACCGTTTACTGGCCGGGCGGTTCGCAGGACCTGGGCGTCGCACCCAAGGCCGAGCTGGCCGGCGCGCTCATCGGGCTCATCGCGGCACGCCTACCGCCGGCGGCCGGGGGCTAGCGGTGCAGGTGATTCGCCTGAAGGTGCTGGACGAGCGGCTGGGCCGGGATTTCCCGTTGCCCGAATACGCGACCGGCGGATCGGCGGGGCTGGACCTGCGCGCCTGCCTGGACGGTCCGCTCGTGCTGGCCCCGGGCCAGACCGAGCTCGTCCCCACCGGGCTCGCCCTCCACATCGACGACCCGGGGCTTGCCGCCGTGCTGCTGCCGCGCTCGGGTCTCGGTCATCGCAACGGCATCGTGCTGGGCAACCTGGTCGGGCTCATCGACTCCGATTATCAGGGTCAGGTATTCGTGTCCGCCTGGAACCGCAGCCAGCAGGCCTTCACGATCCAGCCGGGCGACCGGATCGCGCAGATGGTGATCCTGCC
>Ga0268386_10001522_pt1 | contig 15939 bp, 16 predicted proteins | sample RVTome_15_FD_200260 | JGI IMG/M metagenome (GOLD analysis project Ga0268386, IMG submission 200260) | Soil microbial communities from uranium-contaminated site in the Upper Colorado River Basin, Wyoming, United States - RVT150D86... ...
ATCTCAAGAAGAGGATGCGGGCCGGCGAGGAGTTGGCGCTGGTCGGGCCCATCTTCATGATGTCGTAGATCCGGCGGAGCTGGTCGTCGTTGACCGACGTCGGCAGCCAGCCGTTCTGGGTCCGCGCATCGAGAAAGAGCTGGCTCAGCGCTGCCGGGTCGAGCATGGACGGCACGGCGTTGCCTCCTACGAACCCTTGGTCGGCTGCATGGCCTGCCAGACCCGCGCGCTGGTGGCCGGCATCTCGACGTCGCGCGCGCCGAGCGCGGCCAGCGCATCGTTCACCGCGCTGAGCACCACGGGCAGGGCGCCGACGGTGCCGGCCTCGCCGGCCCCCTTGGCGCCCATCGGGTTGAGCTTGGTCGGCACCGGATTGCTGCCGATCACGATGTCGCAGAAGTCGTCCGCGCGTGGCATCGCGTAGTCCATGAACGTGGCGGTGAGGAGCTGGCCCGACTCGCCGTCGTAGACGACCTGCTCCATGAGCGCCTGGCCCACGCCCTGGGCCACGCCGCCGTGGATCTGGCCCTTGAGGGTGAGGGGGTTGATGACGGTGCCGACGTCGTCGACGAGCGCGTAGCGGTCGAGAGAGACGGCGCCGGTCTCGGGATCGATCTCGACCTCGCAGACGTGAGTGCCGTTCGGCCACGTGTCCTGCCTGGGCGAGAAGGTGCCGGTCTCGTAGAGGCCGGGCTCCACGCCGGGCGGGAGCTGGGGCGGCTGGAAGGCCGCGCGCGCCACCTCCTTCAGCGTCACGCCGCGGTCGGTTCCGGCCACCGCGAACCGGGCGTCGGCGAAGACGAGATCCGCCTCGGCAGCCTCCAGCATCTTGGCGGCGATCTTCTTGCCCTTGGCGATCACCTTGTCGGCGGCCATCCACAGCGCCGTGCCCCCGATCACGGTCGAGCGCGAGCCCATGGTTCCCATGCCGTACGCCACCCGATCGGTGTCGCCGTCGACGTAGCGGACTTCCCTCGGGTCCAGACCCAGGCGCTCGTGCAGGATCTGCTTGAAGGTCGTCTCGTGGCCCTGGCCCTGGTTCTTGCTGCCCATCAGCACGGTGGCGGTCCCGCTGGGAGCGAAGCGGATCTCCGCGAACTCCGGCTGGGCGCCCGCCGCCCGCTCGATGGCGTTGGCGACGCCGAGCCCCCGCAGCTTCCCGCGCGCCCTCGAGGCCTCGCGCCGGGCCGGGAAGCCGGCCACGTCGGCGAGCTTCAGGGCGTCCTCGAAGCTCTTGGGGAAGTCTCCGCAGTCGTACGTCACGCCGAGCGCGTTCTTGTACGGCATCGCCGCGGCAGGGATCAGGTTGCGCCGGCGCAGCTCGAACCGGTCGAGTCCGAGCTCGCGAGCGGCGTCGTCGATGAGCCGCTCGATGACGTAGGTCGCCTCGGGCCGGCCGGCGCCGCGATAGGGCGCCGTCGAGTTGGTGTTGGTCAGCACGCTCAGCACCTCGACGTGGGCGGCCGGGACAGCGTAGACGCCGACCAGCGTGACGACGTTGCTGAAGGTGGCGAGCAGATTCCGGTCGGACGACACGTAGGCGCCGACGTTGGCCAGCGTGCGCACGCGCAGGCCGAGGAAGCGCCCCTCGGCGTCGAGGGCCAGCTCGGCCTCGGTGACGTTGTCGCGCGCGTGCTCGTCGGCGGGGATCGCCTCCCGGCGGTCGCACGTCCACTTCACCGGCCGCCCGAGCTTGCGCGCCGCCCACAGCACCAGCCGGTGCTCCGGGTACTGCCAGCCCTTGGTGCCGAAGCCGCCGCCGACGTCGCCGGCGACGACGCGGATCTGGTGCTCGGGGACCTTGAAGATGTTGGTGGCCAGCGCGTTGCGCACGCGGTGCGGGTACTGCACGTCGGCGTGCAGCGTGTAGCGCTCCTCGATGGGGTCCCACGCGCCCAGGGCGCCGCGCGCCTCCATGTACTGGGCGTGCACGCGGGTGATGACGTAGCGGCGGCGGACCACCCGGGGCGCGGCGGCCAGCGCGGCGTCGGTGGCCGCCCGGTCGCCCGCCTCGAACACGTTGGAGACATTGTCGCGGCACTCGTCGTAGACGGGGGGGCCGCCGACCGCCGCGGCCGTCGAGGTGACCGAGGGCAGCGGCTCGTAATCGACGTCGACCAGCTCGGCGGCGTCCTCGGCCTGGGCTCGCGTCTCGGCCACCACCAGAGCGACGGGATCGCCCACGTAGCGGACCCGGTCCTGGGCCAGCCCCCGGTGGGGCGGCGCGAACATCGGCGAGCCGTCGGGCCGCTTGCGCTTGAGCGTCATCTGCATGGTGCCGAGGCCGTCCCTGGCCACATCGGCGCCGGTGAGCACGGCCACCACGCCCGGCGCCTTCAGCGCCGCCCGGATATCAAGGCCCCGGAGCTTGGCGTGCGCGTGGACCGAGCGCACGATCACCGCGTAGACCTGGCCAGGGAGATTCACGTCGTCCAGATACCGCCCGCCGCCCTGCAGCAGGCGGCGGTCCTCGAAGCGGGTTATCGCCTGTCCGATGCCGAACTGTCCCATTCAGCGCACTCCCGTCATGGAATCCGGTTCCGTATTACCATGGAGCCACGATTGCCGGCGGACGATGCCAGCCCGCCACGGAGGATGCCATGGCTCAGGCCCAGACGCCTCGTGGAGTCAACCACGTCGTCCTGAACGTCCGCAACCTGGAAGAGTCGCACCGCTTCTGGACCGAGATCATCGGCCTCCAGTGCGTGGCGGCGCTCAAGCCCAAGCCCGGTCGGATGAAGATGCGCTTCTACAGCGGCGTGTCCCCGCACGGTGAGGTCAGCCACCACGACCTGGCTCTGGCCGAGATCGAGGACACCACGCCGCCGGCGCCCGACGAGACCTGGAGCATGAAGCCCCGGGCCATCGGCCTGAACCACATCGCGATCTGCTATCCCGACCGCGAGACCTGGCTCAAGCAGCTCGAGCACCTGCAGGCCAAGGGCGTGACGTTCCACCGGCGGGTGAACCACGGCATGACCCACAGCGTCTACATCTCCGACCCCAACGGCCACGGCATCGAGGTGCTCTACGAGCTGCCGCGCGAGGTCTGGGAGCACGACATCGACGCCGCCCAGAACTACGTCGAGCACCTACCGACCGAGGGCGCCGAATCGCTGATCGACCGCACCGACAACCCCGTGTTCGGCCGGTCCGAGGTCGCCGCGGCCGGCGACTGATCGACGTCGGTGGCGCCGCGTGACCCCTTCAATGCCCATAGCGAGAGGGCCAGGGGGAGCAGGAGAGTCGAGGCTCTCCGGGGATGCGGCTCGGGCCTACCTCCCGGTCGATCCCCGCGGCGCGATGTACGAGGGCGAGCCGGGGCTCGACGGGCCGGCCGGCACGCCGAACGAGGATCGCGACGAGGTCGGCGACGCGAGCGGCGGAAAGAACGGAGCCGGCGCCGAGAACACGCGGCCGGGGAGAACGCCGCTACCTTGCTCGTCGTCGGCGGCGAGCTCGGTGGGCCGCGGGCGGTGATGGGCTTGCGCGTCGGGCTCGCGCCAGACTCCGCGCCCATCTCGAACGGCGCCGTCTTGCAGCATCCGAAAGTACTCCGCGTACCCGGCGCTCGACGCGGCGGCCGCCTCGCCGTACCCCCGGTGCACGAGCATCGCGTTCACGAAGACATCGCCGACCCACACGTACGCCAGCAATCGTCCGTGGCGGTCGCGCGGCGGGCCGTCGAAACGCAGCTGGACCCACTTGCCGTCGACCAGCCGCCGGTTGACCTCGCGCGCCGCGGCGGCGTACCGCTCGGGTCCGTGCCTGGGGTCCTCGATCCGCGGGGTGTTGACTCCGAGATAGCGCACGACCTCGAGCTGCCCGCCCATCTCCACGTATATCGTGTGGCCGTCGACGACGCGGGTGACGTACGCCGGCGCCTGCGCGTGGGTCGTCATCGCGCCGAGAGCGAGTGTGGCGAGCAGGACCAGACCGCCGATCGTCGTGGGCATGTGTCGTCCCTCGCGCGAGCAGGTGAGTCGTACTCTAGGTCGGCCCGCTTCTCGTGTCAAAGCCGGCGTCCGCCGCGGCAGTTCGGCAGCCGCGTCCGCCGGTCACGCCGCTAGGCGCCGCCCCGGCCCAGCCAGTCGAAGGAGAGGATCTCCACGCGGTAGCTCGCGGCCACGGGTACGGGCGCCTGGAACCAGGTGCGGTTGTCGGCGGGGACCGTACCCATCACCCAGATCGTGGTCGTGCCGACCACGTTGCCGGCCGCGTCGAGCTGCTCGATGCTGAGGCGCATCCGGTCGGCGATCAGGCCGGAACGATTGTAGATGAAGCCTTCGACCACCGGGCCCCGCGCCGTCCTCGTGGCCTGCCACTCCAGACGGAAGTAGGGATCGAGGCTTCCCGGCGCGTAGTTCGGCCCGGCCAGGGCCGTCGAGACTACGAGCAGGGAAGCCACCAGGGCGGTCCAGGCGGGGCGCATGGCCACAACCTCCAGGGGTCGCGCCGTCGATCGCGCGTACCCTATGTCCTACAACGCGGGAACGCGGCCGATGGATTCGGAGTTTGCGCCTCGAGCGGGGGGAAGAGCGGATGGCCGTGAAGCAGCGACGTCGCACGCTCTGCGCGCTCCTGGTCGCGGTGGCGGCCGCGGCCGGGCCCACCGTGGAGGTTCGGACCGACGTCCAGCGATACTACGATTCCATGACCGATATCTGCCGGACGGGCGTCACCCCCGCGATCACCGCGGCCTGGGTGCGGGCCCGTCAGGCGCTCGAGGCCGCCCGGTACGGGGGCGGAAGAGATGGTGTGAACTTCGCCGGGATCAAGAGTCCGGTGGATACCTGGCTCGACTGCGTGCAGTCACCCGGCGACGGCAAGCAATGAGGAGCCGGGCCCCCCGGGCCCTTTCTCGGGTGACGCCCCTTTGGTATCATCACCACGCCATGGTGCAGCGCCTTCCCGAGCTCATCGGCCGGGCCATGATCGATCCCGACTTCCTCGCCGATCTGCACAGATCGCCCGACACCGTCCTGGCCGAGTACGAGCTCAGCGCCGAGGAACGCAGCACCGTGCTCGGCGCCATCGCCCGGCTGGACACGGCACCGCCCCGGGAGCGCGCCCAGGCATTCCGCTCGGCTCTCATCCGCCGCGTGGCGACCTGACCGGCGGGGACGCCGTGCCCAGTCCGGTCGAGACGGTCGCCTTCCTGCAGGAGGTGCGGCTGTTCAAGGACATCGCCGAGCCCGAGCTCACCGCGCTGGCCGGGACCCTCCGCGAGCGTTCCCTCAAGCGCGGCCAGGTGCTCTTCCGCGAAGGGGAAGCCGGCGAGGAGATGTTCATCGTCCTGCGGGGCTCCATCGTCATCTCCAAGCCGGTCACCGGCCGCGTCGAGCAGGTGCTGGCCCGCATCGGCCCCGGCGACTTCTTCGGCGAGATGAGCCTCTTCGACCGCTCGCCGCGCTCGGCCACCATCCAGTCCGACTCCGACGCGACGCTGCTCGTGCTCGACAGCCAGGCGCTGCGTCGGCTCACCGAGCTGAGCCCGCGGGCGGCGGCGGCGTTCTTCCACGCGCTGGTGCAGGTCTTCATCGAGCGGCTGCGCGCCTCCGGCGATCTCGTCGCCGAGGTGACGCGGTGGGGGCTGGAGGCGACGGGCCTCGATCTGGACGGGCGATGAAGGAGACCGGCGCCTCCCCGCCGCCCCGCCGCGCCAAGCTGGAGCTGCTGGTGCGGCACGATACCGCCGAGGGCTTCGACGTCCGCGAGATCGGCAGCGCCACTGCGTTCGTGCGGTCGCGGCCCCAGCGGGTGCCGGTCGAGTCGTGGGAGCTGGCCGAGATGACCTCGCGCATGGCCGGGCAGCCCAGCTACATCCTCAAGAACACGGCAACCGACCGTTTCCTGCTGTTGACCGAGCCCGAGAAGTTCCTGTGGCACCAGATGGACGGACAGACCTCGCTGCAGGAGATCGCAACCGCCTACGTCCTGCGCTACGGCGCCTTCGACTTCGACATCATTCCGGCGCTCATGCGAAAGCTGCAGCGCGCGCAGCTCCTCACGCTCACGCCGACCTCCCGGCTGCGCCAGGCGCTCGCGCGCAACCGCCGCCGGCCGGTGATCAAGGCGATCGAGACCGGCCTCACCGCGCTGGAGCGCATCAACGTCTCCAGCCGCAACGTGCACCGGGTGTTCGCGGCGGCCTACCGGTGGGGCGGCTTCGTGCTGTTCACGCCGGCCGGCGTGATCGCGTGCCTGCTGCTGGTCGTGGCCGGGCTGGTGGCCGGGGTGCAGCTGTGGCGGGAAGGCGGCGACATCGTGGCCGGCTTCGGCGGCCACGCGCTGCAGGGCTTGATCACCGTCAAGCTGCTGTTCTTTCTCACGCTCGCTGCCCACCAGATCGTGCACGGGCTGGCGCTCATCCACTACGGGCGTCGCGTGCGCGAGTTCGGCTTCACCTTCCTGCACGGCTTCGTGCCGACCTTCTACGTCGACGTCACCGACATCTTCATGACGAGCCGCCGGGCCCGCGTGATCACCGCGGTCTCCGGGGCGAGCGTGCACCTGGTGCTCGGCTCGGCCTGGTTCCTCGTGGCCCAGTTCGCGCCCCTCGGCAGCTTCACCCAGGCGTTCGCGGCAGCCTCCGGCATCATCCAGTGGCAGGCCTTCGTCATCGCGCTCTACCCGTTCTGCTTCATCGAGATGGACGGCTATCACGTCCTGGTCGACCTGCTCGGGATGCCGACCCTCAAGCAGGAGGCGATGAGCTGGGCGGGCGGCCTCGTCCGGCGCGGCGCGTCCTGGCGCATGGGGCGGCAGGAGGCGATGTTCGCCTTCTACGTGGTGGTGTCGACCATCTCGGTCGCCGCCTTCGTCGCCCTCAACGTGATGCTGATCGTTCACGCGCGCAGCTGACCGGCGTCCTCCAGCAGCGCCTCCACCGCCGCCCCGATCTCCCGGGCTCCGGCCGCCGCACCCGTCGACGTCCGTGGCTCTTCGAACGCCGCGGCCTGCACGGCCGGCGTCGCCGCGGCCAGATGCGCCTGGGCGCGCGCCCGCAGCGCGTCGCCGAGCGCCAGCCCCAGCTCGGCCACCGTCGCGAAGCCCAGCCGCACCCGGTCGACGCGCCCGATCGCACCCGCCAGGCGCGCGGCGAGAGCCCGCCGGAGCCGTGTGGAGATCTCCGCGTGCCCGCCGGTCAGGACGGCGATCTCGCCGGTCAACGGTGCCCACTCCAGGCTGAGCCCGGCGGCGACCGCCCGGATCGACTCCCCCAGCGGGGGCGCGCTGGCGGCGACGACGACGGCGATGACGCCTTCCGTCACCGCCGGGGCGAGCGCGCGGCGCGGCGCGGCGTCGGGCGGCGGCAGCGCGGCCGCGAGGACGCGGCCGTCGGGGGCCAGCACGAGATGATCCTCCAGCGCGGCGTCGAGCGCCCACAGCGAGCCGTACACGCGGCCCCTCGCCTCGTGGACGCGATGCGTCGTGCGGCGCCGCACGCCCTGCCAGTCGGCGCGGTAGTAGGCGTGGCCGCGCCACGCGAGCTTCTCGATGCGCTCGCGCGCCTGCACGTACACCCCGCCGGGTGGGAACGCCCTGGTATGCGGCGCGGGCGACCAGCGCAGGGCGCCGGACCTGAAGGTCGCCAGCAGGTCGGGACCACTGCCGGGGTCGTCGGGCGCCTCGCGAGCCGCGGGGCCCAGGGAAGGGACCCGCGCCTCCGCCCCCTGGCCCAGGGCCGGCGGCTCGTCGCCAGCGATCCACCGGAACGATTCCAGCAGAGCCAGGAACAGCTGCTCGGTCGGGTACGGGCCGCGATAGGAGAGGGCGGCACGCCGCTGGTCCGCGGCCAGCGCGGCAACGAGATTGAGGACGGCGGTGCCGCCGCCGGGCGGCAGCCTGGCGGGCTCGGCCAGCGGGGGGATGGCGTCTACTCGGTCCCACGCGATCGCCGCGCAGTGGGTGAGTGGTGTGTCGCCGCCGCGCAACAGGTCGGAGACGCCCCAGCGCGGGTCGTGGGCCGCGCGGGGTTGGACGGTGAGCCACGAGCCGTCCGGCAGCCGCACGGCGGCCTCGGCCAGGCGTCCGTCGTCGGCCCAGACCAGGCTGGCGACCGGCGCGCCGTAGCAGTCGTGCTCGCCGACCCGCCGGCCGCGAGCGTCGCGGAGCACCTCGGCGCCGCCGCCGCTCACGCGCCGGATGATACAATCTCAGCGGTGCGAAGGGGTAAGCCGTGATCCACGAGGATCTCGCCTGGCGGTCCGCGCTCGAGATCGCCACACTCGTCCGCGACAAGCAGCTCTCTCCGGTCGAGCTCACCGCTGCGCTGCTGACCCGGATCGAGGCGCTGAATCCTCGCCTCAACGCCTTCTGCCTGGTGACCGCGGACGCGGCGCGGGCGGCGGCCAAGGAGGCGGAGATCGCGGTCATGAAGCGAGAGCCGATCGGCGCCCTGCACGGCGTGCCGCTGTCGCTCAAGGACGTGCTGTACACGCGCGGCCTGCGCACGACCGGCGGTTCCCGCCTCTACGCCGACCTGGTCCCCGAGGAGGACAACGTCGCCGTGGGACGGCTGAAGGCGGCCGGCGCCATCATCCTCGGCAAGACCAACACCTCGGAGCTCGGCCACAAGGCGCTCACCGACAATCCGCTCTTCGGCGTGACTCGCAATCCCTGGGACCTCGAGCGCACGCCGGGCGGCTCCAGCGGCGGTGCCGCTGCGGCGGTGGCGAGCGGCCTGGGGCCCGTCGCGCTCGGCACCGACGGCGGCGGCTCGGTGCGGATCCCGGCTGGCTTCTGCGGCGTGGTCGGCCTGAAGCCGTCCTTCGGACGGGTACCCCAGACCCCGGGGTTTCCCGGCTGGGACCACGTGGGCACCACGGGGCCGCTGGCGCGGACGGTGCGCGACGCCGCCGCCGTTCTCGAGGTGATGAGCGGCGGCGACGACCGCGATCGCACGTCGCTGCCCCGTGAGCCGGGCTCGTACCTGGACGCGTGCGACAGCGACGTGCGGGGCCTTCACGTCGCCTGGACGCCGGATCTCGGCTACGCCGCCGTCGACGACCGCGTGCTGGACATCTGTGGCAACGCCGCCGCCGAGTTCGAGAACCTCGGCTGCCACGTGGAGGTCGTGAATCCCGGCTGGGAGAATCCCGAGGAGGCGTTCGCGACGATCGTGGCCGCGCAGTTCTACGCCGCGTGGGGCGACGAGCTGCCGGCGCGCGAGGCCGACATGGACGCCTCCCTCGTGCGCTTCATCCGCCGCGGCGGCGCCGTCACCGCGCGCGACTACCTGACGGCGACGACCCGGGTCAGCGCGTACTGGCACGAGGTTCACGTCTTCCTGGCGCGCTTCGACCTGCTGCTGACGCCGACGGCCGCGGTGCCGCCGTTCGCGCTGGGGGCCGGCGTGCCACGCGAGATCGCCGGTCAGCAGGTCTCGCGTCTCGGCTGGATGCCGTTCACGTATCCGTTCAATCTGACCGGGCAGCCCGCCGCGTCCGTGCCGGCGGGCTGGACCGAAGACGGCGTCCCGGTCGGCCTTCAGATCGTGGGCCGGCGCCACGCCGACCGCACGGTGCTGGCCGCGGCCGCCGCGTTCGAGGCGGCGTGCCCCTGGCGGGACCGCCGGCCGGCGCAGTGACCGCTCACTTCAAGCGGGGCCCGGCCGCCTGGAGCGGGCCGACCCGATGGGCGCTGGCCTCCTTGCTGCTCGGCGCCGCGCTGATCGTGGTGGTCTGGCTCGTCGTCACCGACGCTCCCGTGGTGCGCTTCCTCGTGCGGCTCTACCGCGACAAGCACTTCATGCGCGACTCCGTCGCCGCCTGGGGCTGGCTGGCGCCGCTGGTCTTCATCGGCCTGCAGGCGTTGCAGGTGATCGTCTCGCCGATTCCCGGCGAGATCACCGGCCCGGTGGGCGGCGCGCTGTTCGGCACGATGTGGGGGCTCGTCTACTCGACGGTGGGGCTGACGATCGGCACCCTGACGTGCTTCGGGCTGGGCCGGTTCTGGGGCGAGCCGCTCATCCGGCCCTGGCTCAGCGAGCACAACTGGAGCCGGATGAGCTTCATCGTCGAGGCGGAGGGCGCGATCCTCTGCTTCATCCTCTATCTGCTGCCCGGCTTTCCGAAGGACATCACCTCGTACCTGTTCGGGATCAGTCCGATGCCCTTCTGGCTCTTCGCGCTGGTCTCCACCATCGGGCGAATCCCGGGGACCTGGATCAGCTCGTACTTCGGCGCTCACGTGGCCGAGCAGCAGTACGTCACTGCGGCGATCTTCGTCGCGCTGGTGACGGCCGCCTGCCTGCCGCTCTACTACTACCGTCGTGAGATTATCCGCTACTTCCACCGCAAGCCGAGGGCGAGACGTCCGGGCCGGCACGAGAAGGCGCGGTGAGACGGGGCCTGGAAAGCGCTTGACACTCCCGGGGCCGGCCCGTACATTACGCGGCACGTCATGGGCACCCCGACGCGCACCGGCTTTTTCGGCTTTTATTTCGACGCCGAGGTCCGCCCACCGGCTCTGACCTGATCCCACGAGAGCCGCGGGCGGACCCAGCCCGCGGCGCCTGAGCGATTCGAGGCCGCGGGACCCCGCGGCCTCTTTTTTTTGCAGAGGAGGCAGCCATGATCATCGTGCTGAAGTCGGAGACGTCGGACGCCGACGTGGCGGACGTCGAGCGGCGCATCCGCGCCATGGGCTACACGCCCCACACGATCCGGGGCGAGCTGCGCAACGTGATCGGCGCGGTCGGAGACGACCGCGGCAAGGAGAGGCTGCGCGCGCTGGAGTCGCTCGAGTGTGTGGAGTCCGTCACGCCGATCCTGCAGCCATTCAAGCTGGCCAGTCGCGAGGTCCGCCGGGACAACACCCAGGTTCGCGTGGGCGACGTGGTCGTCGGCGGGCGCACGATCGTGGTGATGGCCGGGCCCTGCTCGGTGGAGTCGCGCCTGCAGCTGCTCGACGTGGCCGCCCGCGTGAAGGCGGCCGGCGCCCGCGTCCTCCGGGGCGGCGCCTTCAAGCCGCGCACCTCGCCCTACGCGTTCCAGGGGCTGGAGGTCGAGGGCCTCAAGCTCCTGGCCGAGGCCAGGCGGGAGACGGGCCTGCCGGTGATCACCGAGGTGATGGAGCCCGAGCGGGTCGACGTCGTGGCCGAGTACTCCGATATCTTGCAGATCGGGGCCCGCAACGTGCAGAACTTCTCGCTGCTGCGCCGGGTGGCCGAGGCGGGCAAGCCGGTGCTCCTCAAGCGCGGCATGTCCACGACCATCCAGGAGTGGCTGCTGTCGGCCGAGTACGTGCTGTCCGGCGGCAACCCCAACGTCATCCTGTGCGAGCGCGGCATCCGCACCTTCGAAACCGCCACGCGCTTCACCCTCGACCTCAACGCGGTGCCAGTGCTCAAGAGGCTCACGCATCTGCCGGTGGTCGTCGATCCCAGCCACGGCACCGGGCACTGGGAGTACGTGGAACCGATGGCGATGGCAGGGGTGGCGGCCGGGGCCGACGGCCTGCTGATCGAGGTGCATCCCAGGCCCGAGGAGGCGCTGTCCGACGGGCCGCAGTCCCTCAAGCCGGACCGCTTCGCGGCGCTGATGACCCGGCTGAGGAAGGTCACCCGGGCGCTCGACCGGGACTTATAATCAAAGGGGCATGGGGCTGTGGGAGTTCTTGCGTCAGTGGCCGCGTGGACGGCTGATCGCCGGGGTCGTGGCGTCGATCCTCGTCCACGCGCTCGTCACGTGGGGAGTGCTGTGGGGCCTGCAGGGCGGCCTGGCGCCGCGGTGGGTGCCCAGGAAGGGCGACACGATCATCGTCGAGTTGCCGAAGCCGGAGGAATCCGCCAGCACGGGCAGTCCCGCCGCGCCGCCCGCGCCCGCCCTGCGGCCTGCCCCGCCGCGATCACCGGCGCCGGTCGCCGCCCGGCCCAGCCCACCACGCGAGGCGCCCGCGCCGCCGCGCGTCGCGAGCGCGCCACCTCGTCGCGTCGAGCCGACGCCCGTCCCCAAGGCGCCCGAGCCCGTGCCGGCGGCGCCCGAGCCCGCCCCGCCCGAGCCCGAGCCCGCCTCGCGCGCGCCCGAGCCGGCGCCGAGCGCCGCCGAGCCGGTTCCGGTCGAGCCGAAGGTGGCCGAGCCGGCGCCCCGGCCGTCCGCACCGGCGGCCGCCGAGGCGCGTCGCGGACCGGCGGAGAGTCAGGTCGCCAGCCTGCCGCCGGGCGGTCGTCCCACGCCCAGCATCGGGGATGTGCGGGCGGCGCTCCGGCGGGGCGCCGGCGGACGGGGGCAGGGGCGGGGCGGCATCGAAGGCGATCCGGTCCCTCTGGACTCCGCCGACGCGCGCTACAGCGAGTACCTCGAGCAGATCCGGCAGCGCATCAAGGCCAAGTGGGGTTTCCCGTGCGTGCGGAACGCGGCGACGCGGGAATGCGCCCACCACACCACCTCGCTCGACGTCCACTTCGGCATCCTCCAGGATGGCCGCGTGCAGTTCGTGGACGTCGTGCGGCCCGCGGACTACACCATCTACGACGAGTACGCGGTGAACGCCATCAAGCTGGCCTCGCCGTTCCCTCCGGTGCCCCCGGCCATCATGGCCACGCTGCGCGCGGGCAGCGCCGGCATGCCCCTCAGCGTGCGCTTCAGCTACGTCGTGGAGTCCTCGCTCACGAACCTCCTGCGCTGAGGCAGCACGGAAACGCCTGCAACAGCAGGACGTTGTCTTGACACTCCGCGCCGTCGTGAGTAGCATGGGCGATGCTCTGGATAGGCTCGTAGCTCAGTGGGAGAGCGCCTCTCTGACGCAGAGGAGGTCGGCGGTTCGAAACCGCCCGAGCCTACCATCCCCCCGCACCTCAGGAGTGTATGGCCGAGTCTGAAGAAGACCGACATCTCAAGCTGACCGGCGAGTTCGACTGCGATCCGACGCCGCTCTCCACGCTGCGCCACTCCACCTCGCACGTGATGGCGCAGGCCGTGAAGCGCCTGTTCCCCGACGTCAAGGTCGCCATCGGCCCGGCGATCGAAGACGGCTTCTACTACGACTTCGCCCGGGGTGAGCCGTTCGCGCCCGAGGACCTGGCCCGGATCGAGGCCGTCATGGCCGACATCGTGAAGGCCGACCTGCCGTTCGAGCGCCGCGAGATGAGCCGCATCGAGGCGATCGCGTTCTTCCGCGAGCGCGGCGAGCTTTTCAAGGTCGAGATCCTCGAGGGCATCGCCGCCGATCGGGTGTCGCTCTACACGCAGGGCGACTTCGTCGACCTCTGCCGTGGCCCGCACGTCAGCCGCACCGGCGAGATCAAGGCCTTCAAGCTGCTCTCGTCCTCCGGCGCCTACTGGCGCGGCGACGAGAAGAACCCGATGCTGCAGCGCATCTACGGCACCGCCTGGCCCACCCGGGAGGAGCTCGACCAGCACCTGTGGCGGCTCGAGGAGGCCCGCAAGCGCGACCATCGCAAGCTCGGTCGGGAGCTCGACCTGTTCGACTTCTACGACGTGGCGCCGGGGGCGCCGTTCTGGCTGCCCAACGGCATGATCCTCGTCCGCGAGCTCGAGAAGTTCGCCCGGGAGCGGCTGGACGCGCAGGGCTACCAGGAGATCTCCACTCCGATGCTGGTCAACAAGAAGCTGTGGGAGCAGTCGGGGCACTGGGAGCACTATCAGGACAACATGTTCAAGCTCGAGGTGGAGGGAGAGATCTTCAGCCTCAAGCCGATGAACTGCCCGGAGGCCAGCTACGTCTACCGACGCTCGCTGCGGTCCTATCGCGATCTCCCGCTGCGCTTCAGCGAGATGGGGCGCGACCACCGCAACGAGCGCTCCGGCACCCTGACCGGCCTGGTGCGGGTCCGGCAGTTCACCCAGGACGACGCCCACATCTTCTGCCGGCCCGACCAGCTCCAGGACGAGATCACCGCGCTGCTCGACCTCGTGCGGGAGTGGTACAAGACGTTCGACCTGCAGCCCTCGTACAAGCTGTCGACCCGGCCGGACAAGGGCCTGGGCACCGAGGCCCAGTGGGACAACGGCGAGAACGCGTTGCGGGAGGCGCTGCGCGGCAACGGCCTGGCGTTCGACCTGGATCCGGGCGGCGGCAACTTCTACGGCCCCAAGATCGACATCGACGTGCGCGACGCCCTCGGGCGAGCCTGGCAGGTCGCCACCATCCAGGTCGACCTCACGATGCTGCCGGAGCGGTTCGCGCTCGAGTACATCGACACCGACGGGCAGCCGAAGCGCCCGGTGGCGATCCATCGCGCCATCTTCGGCTCCTACGAGCGGTTCATCGGGATCCTGATCGAGCACTATGCCGGCGCGTTTCCCACGTGGCTGGCGCCCGTCCAGGCCCGGGTGCTGCCCGTGTCGGAGAAGTTCATGGACTACGCGCGATCGGTCCACCAGACGCTGCGCGCCGCGCGGGTCCGCGCCGAGCTCGACGACCGCAACGAGAAGCTCGGCTACAAGATCCGCGACGCCCAGGTCCGCAAGGTGCCCTACATGCTGGTGGTCGGCGGGCGCGAGGCCGAGCAGGGCACGGTGAGCCTGCGTCACCGCTCGGGCGAGGACCTCGGCGCCGTCCCGCTCGATCGGGTCGTGACCGACCTCACGACCGAGATCGCCGCGCGCGTCGCCAGCCTGACCGTGGGCCGGTCGTGATCACGGGCGCGCCTCGCCCGGGCGTGCCTGCGGCACCGCCCGCGCGTCGCGCCTCGCAGTGCCACTGCCCCACTCACCCTGAGGAGCCACGCCGCTGAGCAAAACACAGGAAATTCGCATCAACGAGGGGATCCGCGTCCGCGAGGTCCGCGTCGTCAGCGCCGAGGGCGAGCAGCTCGGCATCATGCCCACCCAGACGGCGCTGGAGACCGCCCGTGGCCAGGACCTCGACCTCGTCGAGGTGGCCCCGGAGGCCAGTCCGCCGGTCTGCCGCATCATGGACTTCGGCAAGTACAAGTACACGCAGGCCCGGCGGCTGAAAGAGGCGCGCAAGAAACAGACGACGGTCTCGGTGAAGGAAGTGAAGATGGGCCCCAAGACCGAGCGGCACGACTTCGACTTCAAGTTGAAGCACGTGCGCCGGTTCCTGGAGGAAGGGCACAAGGCCAAGGTCACGGTCCGCTTCAAGGGCCGCGAGATGGCCCACACGGAGCTCGGCTGGAAGATGCTGCAGAAGATGGTGGAGGCGGTCTCCGACATCGCGGTGGCCGACAACAACCCCCGCATGGAAGGCCGCATGCTCCACATCATGCTCAGCCCCAAGGCCTCGCATTGAGCAACCGCGCGCTGAACGGCTGAGCGGGGACACTGAACCGTCGAACGGAAAGTCGGGAGTCACAACCGGAGTATCGAGGGGCCGCCACGGCTCCGCCGGGCGTCCCGAGGCGCCGGGGGGGTTTGGGGGCCATCTCGGGGCCTCGAGGGGCGCCACGGCTCCGCCGGGGCGTCCCGAGGCGCCGGGGGGGTTTGGGGGCCATCTCGGGGCCCCCATGGGAGGCATTCAATGCCGAAGATGAAGACGAAGCGGGCGGCGGCCAAACGGCTGCGCAAGACTGCGTCCGGTCGCCTCAAGCGCAACCGGGGGTGGAAGAGCCACTTGCTGGAGGCGAAGTCGCCCAGGCGGCGCCGCCGGCTCCGCACGGGCGCGCTGGTGAACAAGGTGGACGAGCCGCGCCTCAAGGCGATCGTCCCGTACCTGTAAGAACGAGGAGGTCAGGGTCATGCCACGGGCCAAGGGCGGCGCCAAGACGCGCCACCGCCGCAAGAAGATCCTCAAGAAGGCCAAGGGCTATGTCGGTGGGCGGTCGCGGCTGTACCGCACCGCTGCCGAGACCGTGCTGCGGGCAGGCGCGTTCGCCTACCGCGACCGCAAGGCGAAGAAGCGTCTGGCGCGCCGGCTGTGGATCGCGCGCATCAATGCCGCCTGCCGCGAGGCCGGGGTGACGTACTCCGTCTTCATCGCCGCGCTGAAGAAGACGGGCATCCTGCTCGA
>Ga0268386_10001524_pt1 | contig 15922 bp, 14 predicted proteins | sample RVTome_15_FD_200260 | JGI IMG/M metagenome (GOLD analysis project Ga0268386, IMG submission 200260) | Soil microbial communities from uranium-contaminated site in the Upper Colorado River Basin, Wyoming, United States - RVT150D86... ...
TCCGGATCGACGACTACCGCGAGATCCAGGCTCCGGACGGGGCGGACGGACTCATGTTCGCCGTGACGGCCGCGTGGGCGAGGCGGTGGCCGGCCGAGCACGCGTTCTGGCTCACCGCCTGCTGACCACATCCCGCGTCAACGGATGCGCGACGTACGCCATCGGACCAGATCGCCTCTTGCATCTCACGCGACGTGAGGTCATAGCGTAACGGACATGGCACATCATGAGCATGCCGGGTCCGGACGTCGCGTCGGCGAGCTCGCCGCGGCAACCGGCCTGACGGTCCGCACCCTGCACCACTACGAGGAGATCGGCCTCCTGGTCGCGTCGCAACGCAGCGACGGTGGCCACCGGCTCTATGGCGACGACGCCGTGCAGCGCCTCTACCAGATCTGTCTGCTGCGTCGTCTCGGTCTGCCGCTCGGAGAGATCGGCCGCGCGCTCGACGATCCCGCCTGGGATCTGCGGACAGCGATGACCCGGCACCTCGCGGACCTCGATCAGCGGCTCGACGCCACCGGACGACTGCGCGGTCAGCTCGCGCAGCTGCTCGATTCCGGCGAGCTCGACAGCGCCGTGACCGATGACCTGCTCGCTGTGTTGGAGGCGATGACCATGCTCGACACCACTGCCCACCGCCGCATCTCGTTCCTGGTCTACGACGACGTCGAGGCCGCCCATGACCACCTGGTCCGCGTGTTCGGCCTGGGCGCCGGGCAGCTGACACGCGACGACGACGGGAACGTCGTCCATGCGGAGATCCATGCGGGCGACGGCGTGATCTGGCTGCACCCCGAGTCATCGACGTACGGCCTGGCCTCACCCCGCTCGGTCGGGAAGGCGACCGCCGGCGTGGCGGTCATGGTCGACGACGTCGACGCCCACTTCCGTCACGCGTCGGAGCTCGGCGCGACGATCGCCTACGAGCCGGTCGACCAGCCCTACGGATACCGCGAGTACAGCGCCCGTGACCTCGAAGGCGGTCTGTGGTCGTTCATGCAGCCGCTCGACTGACGCCCGACCGACGAACGCGACTTCAAGGACATCGGCCGGACCACCGAGCGGTGCACCCCCTCCTCGATCACCGTCGCAGGTGTCGACGTGGCGGTCTGGGTGGCAGAGCCCGGGCGTGCACTGGTTGGGTCCGTCGGCATCAGGACCGACGACGAGGCGCGTCTCGCGAGGTCTACATCGTCGCGGTTGACCCTGCCCATCAGCGCAACGGGTCGGCACCGCACTGATGGAGTTGGCGGTGGCGCGCGCTACTTCAAGGCGTTGCGACCGGCGCACGCGTCCTGGTTCGGCGTTCAGCTGACCGCTCCAGCGCGCACGGTGACATCGCCGGTGCTGGCTCTGCCAACATCAGGGCTGGTCACGGAGGAACCCTCTCAGGTACGTGACGAAGACGTCCGGGGGCAACGATGTCGGCGATGTGCTCCTGATCCTCGAGGACGAGGACATGCGCGTCGGGCAGGACGGCTGCCAGGGTCTCGATGCCCTTCGTGAGGAACGCTGGGCTGTCCTCGCCGGTCAGCAGCAGGGTCGGGACGGTGATGTCAGCCGCCAGCTCCGGATCGAGCGCTCCCTCGACCTCGACCCGGCCTTCCGGGGGGATCGTGTGTGCGGCGGCGATGCGCGCTGGCCACGAGGGCTGCGCCCGCAGCTCGCTGAGCTCCTCATCGGACGTGCCCAGTGCCTCACGGAACAGCGCCTCGACGATCTCCTCGCTGCCCTGGGCCAGCAGCGCGTCCAGCCGCTCGACCATGCCTGGCGAGTAGGCGTTCGCCGTCGGACCCACCGGTGTTCATGGACCACGAGCCTGCGGATGTCGGAGGTCAGCGTCGCGGCACCGAGGGTGCCGGCCGCGCCGAACGAATGACCGTACAGGTGACCGGGGACCCGGAGGCGGTGGCCACGGCGTCGATCACGGCGGCGACATCCTCGAACTCACGCAGCGTCGCGTAGTCGCGACCATCGCCACTGGCCCGACGAGGCTCCGTGACCGTCAGGGGGTGACGGCGGCCGCGGCCTCCGCCTCGGTCTGGGTACGCTCGACGGGGAGCGCGCGGAGCGCGGTCGCGGGCAGGTGGACGCGCACGTCGATGCCGTTCGGCCACAGCTCCTGACGGGCCTGGTTGGGCACGAGCACCTGTACCCGGCGGTTCCCCGGCAGCCGTACCAGCACCTGGGTCACCGGGCCCTGGAACACCGACCGCTCCACGACCCCGGGCAGGCTGTTCTCGCCCGCCGCCGTGCCGTCATGCGCCTCGAGCACGACGCGCTCCGGGCGGATGACCAGCTTGACGGGACCGTTGAGGTCGCGCCCGGCCGTCGACGCCCTGAGCTCCAGGTCACCGACGCGGACACGCACCCGTCCGTCCTGATCGACACCCGACGCTTCGGCGTCCAACAGGTTGGCCGCACCGAGGAAGTCGGCGACGAACGCATGCTCGGGCGACTCGTAGACCTCCCGCGGCGTGCCGACCTGGCGGATGCGCCCCTGGTCCATCACGGCCAGGCGGTCTGACATGGTCAGCGCCTCCTCCTGGTCGTGCGTGACGTACAGGAACGTGATGCCGACACGCTCCTGCAGCGCCTTGAGCTCGACCTGCAACAGCTTGCGCAGCTTGGCGTCGAGCGCACCGAGCGGCTCGTCGAGCAGCAGGACCGACGGGTTGAGCACCAACGCTCGGGCCAGGGCCACACGCTGCTGCTGGCCACCTGACAGCTGGGCCGGCATGCGGGAGCCCAGGTCGCCGAGCTGCACCAGTTCGAGCGCGTCCGCGATACGACGCCGTCGCTCGTCGTTGGTCGCGTCGGTGAACCGCAGTCCGAAGCCGACGTTGTCGTGCACCGACAGGTGCGGGAACAGCGCGTAGTGCTGGAACACCGTGTTGACCGGCCGGCGGTGGGGCGGCGTGGTCGACATGTCGACGCCACCGACGCGGATCGCGCCACCGTCGGGACGCTCGAACCCGGCGATCAGGCGCAGGGTCGTGGTCTTGCCACAGCCCGACGGGCCGAGCAGCGAGAAGAACTCACCGGCGGTGATGTCGAGGTCGATGCCGTCGACGGCGACCACGCTGCGGAACCGCTTGACCAGCCCCTCCAGGTGGACGCGTTCGGCGGGCATGGGCACCTATCCGCGCAGCGCGGCCGCGAAGGCCTCGAAGTTGGTCAGGAACAGCTCGGCGTCGTCGTGGGAGTGTTGCACCGACAGCGTCCACTGCTCAGACTTGCCCCACGGCGGCAGGAACACGCCGTTGTTGTGCTGGTACAGCCAGTGCAGGTGCGACAGCTGGTCGTCGATGCGCATGAAGTCACGATAGTGGCGGACCTGCTCCGGAGCGAATGTGACGCTGCCCTTGGCGCCGAAGCCCAGCGGATAGGCGGGCAGGCCGAACCGCTCGATGGTCTGCTGCGCCCCAGTCACGAGCTGGTCACGCAGGCTCTCGAGGTGCGCGTACGCCTCGGGGGTGGTCACCTCGGTCAGCATCGCCCGGGCCGAGGCCATGGTCAGCGGGTTGCCGTTGAACGTCCCGACCTGCTCGTAGCGACCGTCGGCGACGAACGCCATGACCTCCGCGGTCCCGCCGATCGCACCGCACGGCACGCCGCCGGCCATCGCCTTGGCGAGCGTGACGATGTCGGGCGTGACACCCGACAGCTCGGTGACGCCGCCGGCGGCGGTGGTGACGCCGGTCTTGACCTCGTCGAACGTCAGCAGTGCGTCGTGGGCGTGCAGCACCTCCTTGAGCCCCGCGAGGTAGCCGTCATCGGGCGGGATGATGCCCGCGTTCATCATGATCGGCTCGACGATCATCCCCGCGATCTCTCCGGGGTGCTCGGCGAGGGCCCGCTCGACCGCGTCGAGGTCGTTGAACCCGACGATCGTGGTGAGCTCGGTCAGCACAGCGGGGATGCCGGTCCCCGCAGGTGCACTGGTGGGCCGGGTGGCCGGACCGATCTCGTCGATCTCGTTGGCCACCGACACCATGACCGAGTCGTGGTGGCCGTGGTAGCAGCCCTCGACCTTGAGGATGCGGTCACGGTCCGTGATGGCCCGCATCAGGTGCACCGCGTCCATGGTCGCCTCGGTGCCCGAGTTGCCGAAGCGCCACAGCGGCAGCCCCCACCGCCGTGCCAGCTCGGCCGCCACGACGATCGCGTCCGGCGTCGGCTGCGCGAAGTGGGTGCCGCGCGGCACACGGCCGGCGACCGCCTCGACGATCGCGGGGTGCCCGTGCCCGGCCACGCCGACGCCGTAGCCGCCGTGCATGTCGACGTAGGCCCGGCCGTCGGCGTCGATCATCTTGGAGCCGTGACCGTGCGACAGCCAGATCATCTGGGGACGCGCGATCTGCCAGCTCGACGTCCCGCCACCGGCGAGCACCGTGCGCGCCTCCGCCAGCAGCTCCGCCGACCGTGACTGGCCGTCCAGGAAGATGCGTTCCTGCTCCGCGATCAGCGTCCCGATCGCTGCCTGTTCCGTGGTGGTCAGCGGCTCTGTCAACATCAGATCGGCTCCAACTTTGAACGGCCGTTCGATACGATACCCAGCGATGGCTCCGCATCGCAATGGCCACACCGGCCACGGCGCAGGACGGCGGGTCCGGTCACCGCGCCCGGGGCTGGCCGCGCTGGTGCTCGGCTATGCCGTGTACGGCGCGTTCTGGGGTGCGTGGGCGGTCGTGCTCGTGGAGTACCTGGACGTCCGGGACCTGTCGCTCGCGGCGATCGGTGGGCTGTTCTCGGTGACGTCGGTCACGGCCATCGCGACGATGACGTTCGGCGGGACCGTGGCGGTCCGGGCGCCGCGTCCTCAGGCGTTGGCGGCCGCCTTCACGCTCGCCGGCGCGGCGAGCCTGATCGTGGGCGTCGCAGCGGGGCCGTGGCTGCCGCCGGCGTTCGCGCTCCTGGGTCTGGGCATCGGCATGGTCGACGTGCTGGTGAACCTGGCAGGCGCCGAGATCGAGACGGGGACGCAGCGCCCCGCGCTGCAGCGCATCCACGCCGGCTATGGCGCCGGCGGCGCGGCCGGCGCCCTCCTGGCAGCGGTCGCGACGACCGCGGGATGGCGGCCTGCGTCGGTCCTCGCGACCGTCGCCGCCGGCCACCTGGCCGCCGCTGCCATCATGGCCGCCCTGGTCCCCCACGCCGCCGCGTCCACGGACGCCCCCGAGCCGTCGGGACTCGCGCTCCGGGTGCTCCGCCGGCGCCCAGACCTGCAGATCGCTGCCGTGGTCGTGCTCTGCGCCTTCTTCGTCGAGGGCTCGATGGACGCGTGGTCGGTGCTGTTCGTGCGGACGACGCTGCGCGGGCCGGTGCTCGGCGCGGCCGTCGCCTTCGCCTCGTTCGCGCTGGCGATCACGGCCGGACGGCTCTTCGCCGCACGCGTGCTGTTCCGGCTCGGCCGTCACCGGACGCTGCTGGTGTCCGGCGGCGGGTCGCTGATGGCGGGCGCCGTGGTGGTCGGTGCCCCGACGGCCACCGTCGCCGGCATCGCGTTCCTGGTCCTGGGCTTCTTCCTGTCGGTGGCTGCCCCTGCGGCGTTCGGCATGGTCGGTGGCGGCGCCGACGCCGGCCGCGCGGTCGCCGCGGTGACCACGATCGGCTACGGAGGCTTCGTCGTGGGCCCGCCGCTGATGGGCTGGCTGGGTGACAGCTTCGGCCTGCGCACCGCGCTGCTGGCGCTCGTGGTCACGCCGGCGTGCATGCTGGCGGTCACCGTCGCCGACGGGCGGCGGGCGCGTCAGGCGGAGGGGTCGGCGAGCACCGCGGCGGACGCCCCGGCCAGGTAGGCGTTGGCGACCTGCTGGACGAACCGGTGCACCGAACCCTCGTCCCCGCTGAACGGTCCCTGCCGGTAGCCCAGGCCCGCGACGCCGCGCTGCACGCCCTCGCAGGCCTCCCAGTCCTGCCGGTTGGTGATGTCCCAGAAGTCGACGGCGTACGCCGGGTCGAAGCCGGAACGGTCGATCGCCTCCGGCGGGAACAGCCAGCTGCAGGTCACCGCGGTGCGGTCCGTTGCCAGGGGCCACACGAGGTGGGTCATGACGTAGTCGGGGTGCACCGACAACAGCAGGTTCGGAAAGACGCTGACGTACCAGACGGTCGCGCGCAGCTCCGGGCCGAGCCCGGGCATCGCGACGCCGCCGCTGCGCCCGTCGAGCGACATCGTCTCGGCGCCGTCGAGCAGCTCCATCGTGCCGCCGCGCCAGGCCCCGCTCGGGACCATGTCGGTGCCGCTACGGGGCGAGCTGACCCGGCACAGCTCCGGGTGGATCTCATCGCAGTGGTAGCACTCGTGGTAGTTCTCGACCAGCAGCTTCCAGTTGGCGGCGACCTCGTAGTCGTGGGTCACCGCCGCGCGGACGCGTTCGAGGCCGTAGGGGTCGAGGATCGCGTCGAGCCCGTCGATCCACGCCGCGAACGCCGGCGGGTCGGGCGTCGCCGCCACGAACATCCAGCCGCGCCACTCCGCGACGTGCAGCGCGACGAGCCCGTGGGACAGGTCGGTGCGGTCGAACCCGCGCGTCTCCCGCAGCCGTGGCCCGCCCCGGAACCGCCCGTCAAGGGCGTAGGTCCACGCGTGGTACGGGCACTGCAGCGTCGTGCCCCAGCTGTCACCGACGGGGACGACCTCGTGCCCGCGGTGGCGGCACACGTTGGACAGCGCGTGCAGCACGCCGTCGTCGTCGCGCGTCAGCACGACCGGTTCCACACCGACCGTCAGCGCACGGCGGTCACCGGCCCGCGCCAGCTCGTCGCCGCGACCGACGCACACCCAGGACTGCGGCAGCAGCACCCGCTGCTCCCACGCGAAGACCTCGGCGTCGTGGTACGCGGCACCCGGCAGCGTGAGCGCCAGCTCGTGGGGCGCGGCGCTGCGGGCGACATCGGACGGGTCCAGCACGGGTGCGGTCACCGGCACACCTCCTGACGAGAACCCATCCTCGCAGCGACTGAATGGCCGTTCAAGCCTCGTGGACGACCTCGCCGTCCACCATGGTCAGCGCCACCCGCAGGTCGGCGGGAGCAGACGCATCGAACCCGAACAACGGGCCGTCGAGCACGGCCAGGTCAGCAGCCATCCCGGGCGCGACCGCCCCCGTCGTATGGTCGAGGTCCTGCACCCTCGCACTGCCCCGCGTCGCCGCGTGCAGCGCGGCGTCCAGGCTGACGCGCTGCTCGGGCAGGAACGGTGTCTGCGCCCGGCGCTCGGGATCGGCCCGGTTGACCGCCACCTCGATCCCCCACAGCGGATCGGCCGTCGACACCGGCCAGTCGCTGCCGAACGCCAGCGTCGCCCCGTGGGCCAGCAGGCCGGCCCACGGATACTGCAGGTCTGCCCGGGTGGGACCCAGCACCGGCAGCGTCAGGTCGCTCATCTGTGCCTCGAGCTGCGCCCAGTAGGGCTGGGCGTTGGCGATCACACCGAGCTCGGCGAACCGTGGCAGGTCATCGGGCTGGATGACCTGCAGGTGCGCGATCGTGTGCCGCGCGCCGGTCCCGCCGGCCCGGCGGGCTGCCGCGAAGGCGTCGAGGGCGTCGCGGACCGCTGCGTCGCCGATCGCGTGCACGTGGACCTGGAAACCCAGCGCGTCGAGGCTGGTCACTGCCTCGGACAGCAGCGCCGGGTCCACGTGACGCAGGCCCGTGTTGGTGGTCAGCCGCCCGTCGCGACCGAGGTAGGGGTCGAGCATGGCCGCCGTGCCGTTCTCGACCACGCCGTCCTGCATGATCTTCACCGTCGAGGCGACCAGCCGGTCGCCGCGGGTCGCCGCGCGCTGCGCCACGAGGTCGTCGATCTGCTCCAGCCCCCGCCCGCGGTCCCACCACAGCGCCGCGGTGACCTTGGCCGTCAGCCCGCCGCGGTCCGCCAGCGCCTGGTAGGCCGCCAGCTCGTCGGGGACGACCCACGCGTCGGTCCAGGCGGTGATGCCCAGCGCGTGCAGGTGGCGCTGCCCGGCGAGCACGGCGTCGACGAGCCGATCGGGCCGGGGCGCGGGCATGCGCCGGCGCACCAGCTCCATCGCCCCCTCGTGCAGCGTGCCGGTCGCCGTGCCGCTGCCGTCGCGCTCGATCCGGCCGTCGACCGGGTCGGGGGTGTCAGCGGTGACGCCCGCCAGCTCGAGCGCCCGGGTGTTGACCCAGGCTCCGTGCCCGTCGGTGTTGATGAGGAAGATCGGACGGTCGGGCACCACGCCGTCGAGGTCCTCGCGCCGTGGGGTGCCCCCAGGGAAGTCGGGCATCCGCCAGCCGCCACCGATGATCCAGTCGAGGTCGGGGTTGGCGAGCGCGTAGGCCGAGACCGCCTCGGTGCACGCCCGCCGCCCATCGGCCTCGGTCAGGTCGCAACGGAGCGCCCGCAGGCCGCCGTGCGTCGGGTGGCAGTGCGCGTCCTGGAAGCCGGGCACGATCGTGTGGCCGTCGAGCTCCAGCACGTCGGATGCGGACGTCCCTCGCGGTGGCGGTCCGTCGGTGACCGCCACGATGCGACCAGCGTGGACCGCCACGGTACCCGTGCTGATCACCGGGCCCGCTCCGGTCCAGATCGTGGCGCCGGTCAGCAGCATGCGCGCACCGTAGGGCTCCGACGAGGCATTGTGAAGCATCCTACGGCGGTAATGGGTTGCGGTGGTGGTGAGAGCGGTGTCGACCTGGCTGTTCGGCTACCTCGTGTCCGAGCCCCACTGCCGGCATCCCGGGGTGCCACCACGTGCTCGTGGCCGGGTGGCAGCTGACCGGTCGGGTCGCGATCGGCACGGAGCCCCTCGTCGCCGGGCCGTGACATGGCCGTTGGGCGCTGTCGACATCGCTGTGCGTTCCGAGCTGCGATCGCTCGTCGGGTCGGGCCGCCCACACCGGTGGCGGGTCACCGCGTGCTACCAGGGCAGTGGGTGGTGGCTGGCGGTCTGGTCCGGCTGGCACGCTCCCACGAACGCGTCGACGGGTCACCCAACGGCAGTGCTGCGACGGCGCCACATCGCCGCCGAAAGCGCCCGGGTTCGGATCGAGTCACATGCAACCGCATGCGCTCCCGGGTGCAGATCCGGCATTCCGCCGAGCAGGGAGCACGCTGGCGACATCGTCACTGTCAGCTGGCGAGCAGGGCGTCCATCTGTCCGACTGCCTGTCGCAGACCCTCGGCCGCGCCCATGTGCAGCAGCTGTTCCATGTGTTCTCGGGAGTCGAAGACTGAGCGCAGCTCCATCCGGCTGCCGCGGTCGTGTTGGCTGAGCTGCATCCGCACCGTGGTGGTCGGCATGTCGACGTTGGGCGTCCCGTCGTCGTTGGCGAAACCGTCGGTGAACTCAATGGACTTCGGCGGGCTGACCGACGCGACTCGCCACCAGCCGCGGTACTTCTCGCCCTCTGGACTGGTCATGAAGTAGGTGATCTCACCGCCGGGGGTCAGGTCGTGGTTCTCCACGGTCGCAGGGTGGCTCGGTGGCCCCCACCAGCGCTCCAGTTGCCGAGGGTCGGCCCACAGCTGCCACACTCGCTCGATCGGGGCGTCGAAGTCGGCGATCAGGGTGAGGGTCAGGCGGTCGAAGTCCTTGTCGACGCTGGTGACGCTCATCTGTCTTGTCCTCTCCTTGGGGTGTGCTCTTCCGTCTCTGGGGTCTGTGCGAGCAGCTGGGACATCCGGTCCACTCGCGCGCGCCAGGCCGTCTCGAGCTGGTCGAGGGCCTGCCGCGCCAGGTGTACGGCGTCGGGGTCGGTGCGTACGAGCCGCTCCCTTCCGTGGCGCTCCTTGGTGACCAGGCCGGCCCGCTCCAGCACGGCGACGTGCTTCTGCACCGCGGCGAAGCTCATCGGGTAGTCCTCAGCAAGTCGCGACACCGACGGCTCATCTCCCACGCAGCGTCGGAGGATGTCGCGGCGGGTGGCGTCGGCCAGTGCGTGGAACAGGTGGTCGACGACCTCGTCGGTCATCGTATCTACAACCATTTGGTTGTACATTTACCGCGGTCGCCTCGCGCTGTCAAGTGCTGCCGCGCCCGGAGAACCCGCGCGTCCATCACAGCACCAACCTCCGAGGAGGCCCGTCGTGTCGGCGCATCGTCCGGTGCCGGCATGCGGCGTCTACGTGCAGCGAGCGTTACCTGTTGAGGAGGGAGGCGGCGGGAGCGGCCGCTGCCGGGAGGGCGGCGCCGTGGTGGACACAGGGAGCGTGCGCGTCTGCCGGGGCCGGACCAACCACCAGCTCACCGACACACTCGCCGAACGCATCCGGTGACGACCAGGCGGCCGGCTACCCACTGCCCGTGGCAGCCCGCTCCGCCTCGGGGTTCGGCGACTCGATGCACAACAGCTTGACCGGCTCCCCGCCCATCACCTCGAAGCCGTGTTCGGTGCCCGCCGGGGCGACGATCACGTCTCCGGCTCCTGCCTCGACAACCTCGCCGTCCACGGTCCAGCGCATCCTGCCCGCGCGCATGACAAGCACATGGTCTACGTCGTGTGTGTGCAGTTCCGCCGCCTCCCCTGGCTCATGGTCGTTGACGTACACCGCCATCCCCGGCAGCATGATCCACTCGTTCGGCGTGTCGGGCCTGACGATCCGTGTGGCATTCTCAGCGGTGGTGTAGTTGGGCACGCGCGCCTCTCATGTGGCAATCCCTTGGTACTGATGCTCGGAGGCATCGTAACGCCTGCCGGACTGTGGCCCACTCCGGCCAGAAGATGCGTACGCCGGTTGGTCGCTCCGGCCCCGGCCGCGAGTCGAGTGTCCTGGCTCACGGGTCGCCCTTTCAGCGACTGACCATCCCGGACGTGCTACGACGGTGCCGACCTCCGGCAACCGAAGCCTGCCCGAAGATTGACGGGCCTGTCGACCCGTGCGGAGAACTCCTGCTGCGCTGGGGATCACAGAACGTGAAGATCGAGTGGTGGGCGGGCCTCTTCCGCCAACCCGGCAAGGGTTGAAGTGGCCGAGGTGGTCGACGGATGGAGGACCGCAGTGCGGCAGGGCCCCACGACGGGGATGGCTTCTGCTATTGGGCGGTGAGGCCGGTGAGGTGGATGGCGGCGCTGGTGGCGAGGGTGGCGAGGATGTTCCAGCGACGGCGGAACATCTTGCGTGCCACGGGTCACTGGGTGATCTGCTGGTCGTCGGCGAGATCGTCGAGTACCTCGCGCACGTACTCAAGCGCTTGGCGTTGATCGAGATCTCGTCCGGCTGCCTGTTCCTGGCCCGGGGTGTTCTCGGTGTCGGCAGCGACCTTGCTGGCGGCATCGGCGCGATCGTTCTGGAAGCGAGGGCACCGAAGTCGCCGGTTGTCCCGAGGTAGCCCAGCATGCGTGCCGCGTCCGGTAGGCGCTCCACCGTCGGCATCATGTTAATGGACTCGACGCAGACGGCCTCGACGCCCGTCATGTTGTCGGTTGCGAGCAGCTCGTCGATGTGGGAGCAGAGGATCTGGAACGCTCGTGCCCGGTTGCCACGCCGGATGGCGGCTCGTGCCTCGACGGGCTTTGTTCACCGACATGGTTCGGTCGGGAAGGTCGAAGCTGGCCGCCTCGTCGAAGTACTGTTCGGCCTGGTCGTGCTTGCCCTGGAACAACGCGGAGTAGCCGAGCGTGACCAGTGTCCAGTTCAGGAAGGTCGGTGGGCCGTGGGCGCGATAACGGCCGGCCAGCCCCCGTGACCAGAGCATCGACTTCCTCGAAACGCCCGCCGGTCAGCAGCGGTCCCGCCGCGTGGATCTCCGTGTGGTCTGCGAGGTGGTCCGCGCCGAGCCGGCGCAGCTCGGCTACGGCCTGGGGTGCCAATTCCACGAGCGCGTCGTCGGCATTGACGACGTACGTTCGCGCATATCGGATCAGGGGTGTCTGGCGCTCCATGGCGGTGAACGAGACGCTCGTAGGCGTCGTGGTCTCGAGTTTGTTGGTAACGATGGGCGGCCCACGTGAGCCCGATGATCAGCTCCGGCATGCAACCCAGGGCATGTTCGATGCGTTGCTCGTCACCGGGCTCTTCGTCCTGCCGATGGGCCTCATCGCCCTCGGGGTGGCCATGCTCGGGGCACCGGCCTTCGGCAGGGGCGGTGGCAGGACGAGCGTGGCACTCGGGGTGGTCGGGGCCGGAGCGGCATCTGCCCTTCTGGTCGATGTCTCGGCGATCGGCGCAGTCGGCGTGTTCGCGCTCATCGTCTTCCATCTCGTCCTGGGCTGGAAGGTCCACAGGCTGTCCGGGGCCCCGCGGTCAAAGTTGCGTGCGGACGCCTGACTGTCGCGGCGCCGCTCGTCGGCTGTTCAACACGTTCATGCCCACCGAGTGTCCGTTATGGGGATGGACATCAGCGGTTCGCGGTACATGACGCTCCCGGACCTCGACCACTGCGTCCCCGCACCCAGCATCTGGAGCTGATGCCACCACGTGGCGCGGCACCCGCCAACCAAACCGCTGCGAAGGCGGCCGGCTGCCACGGCTTCCGTGCCACCCGGCCGCGAGGCCAACAGACCGGCGGGAGGCACGGACCCGTGGGTCCCGCGAGGTCTCACCCGCCGGCGAAGTCCATCCGCAGGTACTCGGTGATGTGCAGGAGTTTCGGTGGACGCTTCACGGTGTCCGGAAGGGCCCGCCAGTGGTGACGGTAGGGCGCAACCTTGCGGTGACGACATCGATGGTCTCGGGACGACGTGGCGAGCTGCTCGCGTCTCACGGCACGATGACGACCCGACCGCGCGCGCGTCCGGAAGCGAGGAAGGCGATGGCGTCGGGCACCTGCTCGAGTGGGAACGTGTGAGCGACGATGGGCGTCAGCGAGCCGTCCTCCAGTAGGTCGTGGAGACGCGTCATCGACCGCCTTCGGTTGGGCGCTTCGAACGTCGGCCGCGGCAGCCGCGGTTCAACGGTCGAGCGGGCCATCAGCGAGAACATCCTCGGGATGCTGCCCAACCACCGCCGGCCCTGGGTCCCGAACTGGTCGTGCCCGATCAGCACGTAGGTGCCGTCGGTCGCGAGGACGCGTCGGTACGCGGAGAACGGATGGTTGCCCACCACGTCGAACACGAGGTCGTAGCGCTCTCCACCGCGCGTGACGTCGTCGGTCGTGTAGTCGACGATCCGATCTGCGCCGAGGCTTCGGAGCAGGTCGAGCGTGCGGGTGTGATCGACGGCCGTGACGTGGGCGCCCGAGGATCGTGCGAGCTGGACGGCCATCGCACCGACCCCGCCTCCGGCGCCGTTGACGAGCACGCGCTGGCCGCCGGGTCGCCGTCCAAGGTCGGGTAGGTTCTGCAGCGTGATGAGCCCTGAGGTCGGCACCGTCGCGGCTTGCTCGAAGGTGACGTTCGATGGCTTCAACGCCAGGACATCTTGGTCCACCACCACGTACTCGGCGTACGCGCCGCCGTTGCGCCACTGCATGCCACGGATGGTCTCGCCGAAGACCTCGTCACCAGGCCCGAACCTCGTCACCCGTGACCCCACGGACTCGACCTGTCCCGCCATGTCCGTCCCCGGCACGACGTCCCCGGGGCGGCGAAGGCCCGACCCCATCATGCGCAACACACGCGGCAGTCCCATGACAACGTGCCAGACATCGGGATGGACCGACGCCGCACGAACCCGGACCAGCACCTGGCCGTCCCCAACCGGCGGACGGTCGAGCTCTCGGACCTCGAGGACCTCGGCCGGCTTCCCGTATCCCGTCTGGACGACAGCTCGCATCATCCGCCTCTGCCCGATGAGCTCACCAGGGCATGGTATCGAGCGGCAACGTACCGCGGACCCCAGCCGGATCGGCACGCAGAACCACGGCGTCGTACGCGTTCGAAGCCGAGTACGCGCGGACCGGCTGCATCCTGACCCATGGCCTCAGACCACCATCACGGACTCCCCGAACACCAGATCCGCACCCGGGTGCGCATCCGGTGACAGATGACTCGATCCGCAGCCGGGTGTGCTTTCGGCGGCGATGTGGCCGCGATCCGGGTCCAAGGTGACTCAAAGCGCACCTGGGCGCAACTCCGGCGGTCGCTCGCCCGCTGTCGTGTCGCTCGTGGCGTGCCCCACCATCACGCGGGCGAGCGGGCGGCGGTCCATCCAGCGCTGCTCGAGGGGTCGGCGCGCGTCCGGTTCGATGAGCGTGGGGTACGAGGTCAGATCGGTGAAGGTCACCCCGCCGGACTGCAGTCCGATCATGGCGCTCGCGCGTCGATCGGACTCGAACTGCTCGGTGAAGTAGTCGATGCACCGGGCTGTGAGGCGCGTGGCCTGGATGCGGTCGAACGGCGATGGGTCGCCGCCCTCCTGCACATGGCCGAGGATGGCTTCACGGGCATCGAACAGGTCCCCGCCCTCCTTCTCGAAGAGCGAGTGGATGAACCCGGTCGTGTACACGGCGTCGGCGTTCTCGCTGCGGATCGCCAGGCCCAGCCGCTTGCCGGCGCGGAAGCCCTCGGTCAGGTGGGCGACATCGGTCGTGAGGTCGGCGAGCGTGATGCCCTCCTCGGGCAGGTACACCCGTTCCGCCCCGGTGGACATGCCGCTCATCAGTGCGAGGTAGCCGCAGTCGTGGCCCATGACCTCGACGACGAAGCAGCGCCGCGAGGCAACAGCGGACTGCTTGATCTTGTCGACGTCGCTCACGATGCTGTTGAGCGCCGTATCGCTGCCGATGCTCAGCTCGGACGCTGGCAGGTCGTTGTTGATGGAGGCCGGCAGGCACACGATCGGAATGTCCAGCGCCTCGTGTTCCCCGCGTGCCGAGTGGAGCACGTGCGCCGCCTCGTATCCCGCCCAGCCGCCGATCATCAGGAGTCCATCGATCCCCTGTGCCGCGATCTGCTCGGCGATGCCGACGACGGCGTCGCGGTCAGGCACGTACCGGTTGGTGCCGATCTCGGCGCCGCCGGAGGACACCCAGCCGCTGACGCTCATCCAGTCCATCTCGCGGACATCGCCGTCACGCAGCCCGCGGAAGCCGTTGTTGACGGCCAGCATGGTGTGCCCGCGATCGAGCCCGAGACGGACAGCGACACGGACGGCAGTGTTCATGCCGGGTGCCAGGCCTCCACCGTGCACGACCGCGATGTGGCGGGCCTGTTGACCGGTCACCGGCGGTCGTGGTCGGGCCTGCTCCAGCGTCCGCAGGATGCCGAGCGACTCCCGGAAGCTGCCACCGCGCATCTGCATCGCGGTGTCGTGGTCGTGAGCCGCGATCCGTTCGGCGAGGGCGTGGGTCTTGTCGACGCAGTCCATCAGCGGCGAGCTGATGACATCGTGCTCACGGATGCCGATCAGCTGCGCCGGTGCGTCCGGTGCGTCCTTGAGCAGTTGCTCCACCGCGGCGTGCCCCAGCAGGGTGCTCAGGTAGCGGTCGAAGGCACTCGGCGCGCCGCCGCGCTGCACGTGACCGAGGATGGTGATCCTCGTGTCCTCGCCGAGGTTGTCCTCGAGCAGTCTCTTGACGTCGTCGACGGTGATGGGGTTGCCGTGACGGTCCTGCGCGCCCTCTGCGACGATCACGACGTTCTGCCGCCGGCCGATGTCGCGGCCGGCACGCAGCGCGGCGCACATGGTGTCGGCCCAGTCGTCGGTGTCGGGCGGGTGTTCGGGGATGAGGACCCAGTTGGCGCCCGTCGCGATGGACGCCATCAACGCCAGGTACCCACAGTGGCGCCCCATGACCTCGACCACGAACGCGCGCTGGTGGCTTGCCGCCGTGCTGTGCAACGCGTCGAGGGCCTCCGTGATCCGGTGCAGTGCACTGTCGGCGCCGATGGTCATGTCGGTGCCGAACATGTCGTTGTCGATGGAGCCGACGAGACCGACCAACCGCAGGAACGGATGCGCGCTGGCGACGGCCGGGTCCACCTCGCCGGCGTCCGTGAGCTCGGCCAGCAGGCCTTGCCACTCCTCCCGGAACAGGTTCGCTCCCGTCAGGCTGCCGTCCCCACCGAT